>Ga0182018_10001033_pt1 | contig 33481 bp, 28 predicted proteins | sample 812P2MmetaG_FD_120490 | JGI IMG/M metagenome (GOLD analysis project Ga0182018, IMG submission 120490) | Permafrost microbial communities from Stordalen Mire, Sweden - 812P2M metaG | ecosystem: Environmental > Terrestrial > Soil > Wetlands > Permafrost | place: Sweden: Stordalen | collected...
CCCTGGTGCTGTCCACCACCGAGAGCCCGGCCCTGGTCGACGCCTGCACCGTGGCCCTCCTCAGTCCCAACCCCGAGGTCAAGCACCTGCGTGACCGGATCGGCGCCGAGATCCACCGGCGGCTGTCGGCGGCCGTGGGCCCCGGGGTCGACCCGATGGTGGTGCGGGTGCTGGAGACCTCCTTCTCCGGTTCGCTGATCACCGCCGGCATGGGACACATGCCTTACGGGGAGATTCCCGAGTTCCTGGTGGCCGCGGCCGGGTTGATGGTGGCGTCGCCGGCGACGGGCGACGCGGAGCCACGACCATGACCGAGGGACCGGTCGCCTACAGTCCCTACGCCTACGAGATCCACGAGGACCCGTACCCGGTCTACGCCCGGCTCCGGGCCGAGGCCCCGGTCTACCGCAACGACGAGCTCGACTTTTGGGCCCTGTCCCGCCACGAGGACGTGCTGGCCGCCTTCCGCAATGTTGACGGCTTCTCCAATTCGTACGGCGTCTCCCTCGACCCCAGCGCATTCAGCCCCGACGCCCACAAGGTGATGTCGTTCCTCGCCCTCGACCCGCCGCGGCACACCCGGATGCGCTCGTTGGTGGGCAAGGGCTTCACGCCGTCGAAGGTGGCCCAGATGGAGGAACGGATCCGCGCCATCGCCGTCGAGCACCTCGCCGTCGCACTCGAACGCGGGACGTTCGATTTCATCGCCGACTTCGCCGGCAAACTGCCCATGGACGTGATCTCGGAGTTGGTCGGGGTGCCGGCGGTCGACCGGGAGGAGATCCGGCGGCTGGCCGATCTGGTCGTCCATCGCGAGGACGGGCTCTTCGACGTACCCCCGGCGGGCATGGATGCCGCCCTCACCCTGGTCGGCTACTACCAGGGCATGGTGGACGAGCGGCGGGCGGCACCGAGGGACGACCTCACCTCGGCACTGCTCGAGGCGGAGCTCGACGGGGACCGGCTCACCGACGAGGAGATCGTGGCCTTCCTCTTCTTGATGGTGGTGGCCGGCAACGAGACGACCACCAAGCTGCTCGGCAATGCCTGGTACTGGGCCTGGCGTCATCCCGATGAGCGGGCCAAGCCCTTCGCCGACGGGTCGCGGGTGGGCGACTGGATCGAGGAGACCCTGCGGTTCGACACCTCGAGCCAGATGCTCCTGCGGGTGGCCCGCACCGACCTGGCCATCCGCGGTTCGACCATCCCCGAGGGTGACCGGGTCCTGCTGCTGATCGGCTCGGCCAACCGTGACGAGGAAGTCTTCGCCGATCCCGATCGCTACGACCTCGACCGGGACACCTCGCGGCTGGTCAGCTTCGGCAGTGGGCGCCACTTCTGCATGGGCGCCCCGCTGGCCCGTCTGGAGGCGCGCCTGGCCCTGACCGAGCTGGTGAAGCAGGTCGCCTCCTATGACATCGATACCGACGGCATCGAGCGGGTGCACTCGATCAACGTGCGCGGGCTGGCCGCCCTCCCGACCACGGTGACCCGGCGCTGATGCCCCGGTTCGAAGCCAACCCGGCGGTGCGCCCGGCGGTGGTGACCGGCGCCTCGTCGGGCATCGGAAAGGCGACCGCCGAGGCCCTGGCCGCCCTCGGGCACCCAGTGGTCCTCGGGGCCCGGCGGGTGGCCGAGTGCGAGGACACCGCGGCGGCCATCCGGGACGGCGGCGGGGACGCCTTCGCCATCCATCTCGACCTGGCCGACGCCGACTCGGTGGAGCGGTTCGCCCGGGGCGCGGTGGATGCCCTCGGAACGGTCGAGATCCTGGTGTCCAATGCCGCCCAGAACGTCCCCGGGACGGTGTTGGGCACCGACGCCGGCGGCTTCGAGAGCGCGCTCGGCGTCAATGTGGTCGGAACCCACCGGGTGGCCCTGTCCCTGATTCCGGCCATGGTGGACCGCCGCCGCGGCGACGTCGTGTTCATCACCTCCGACGTGGTCGAGCGGCCGCGACCGGCGATGGCCGCCTACGTCGCCTCCAAGTGGGGGCTCGAGGGGTATGTGCGTTCGCTGCAGATGGAGCTCGAGGGGACGGGGGTCCGGGCCAGCATCGTGCGCCCCGGGCCCACCCTCACCGGCATGGGCATGGACTGGGACCCTGATGTCACCGCCGAGGTTATCGAGCAGTGGGGGGCGTGGGGGTTTGCCCGGCATTCGAGCTTCATGCGGCCGGCCGGGGTGGCCCAGGCCATCGTCGCCGCCGTCAGCCTGCCCCGGGGCACGCACGCCACCGTGGTCGAGCTGCAGCCCGAGGCACCGATCCGAGCCGTGTCCGAGGAGAAGGGGAGCCCATGACCGTTGCGCTGGAGAGACGTGAGCCACCCCGGGTGTCGGGGGGGACGGGCGAGAACGGACACCTCGAGGAGTTGCGCGTCGATCCCATCGCGCTGCTCACCCGGGTCCGCGCCGAGTGCGGCGAGGTCGGCGTGTTCCGCCTGGCCGACCGGGAGGTGGTGCTCCTGACCGGCGCCGAGGCCAACGAGGTCTTCTTCCGGGCCCCCGAGGAGATCCTCGACCAGGCCGAGGCCTATCCGTTCATGACGCCGGTGTTCGGCGAAGGGGTGGTGTTCGACGCGCCACCCGAACGCCGGCGCGAGATGCTCCACAACCAGGCCCTGCGGGACAAGTTCATGCGCGGCCACGCCGCCACCATCGCCGCCGAAGTGGAGGGCATGGTGGCCGGCTGGGCCGACAGCGGCGAGATCGACCTCCTCGACTGGTTCGCCGAGCTCACCATCTACACATCGTCGGCCTGCCTCATCGGGAAGCGGTTCCGCGACCAGCTGGACAAGCGGTTCGCCGAGCTCTACCACGACCTCGAGCAGGGCACCGACGCCATCGCCTATGTCGATCCCTACGCCCCCATCGAGAGCTTCCGCCGGCGGGATGCGGCGCGGCGCGGCCTGGTGACGCTGGTCGAGGGGATCATGGAGCGGCGGGCGGGGGCGCCCCCCTCCGGCGACGACCAGCGCGACCTGCTCGACGTGCTCATGTCCATCACCGAGGAGGACGGCTCACCCCGCTTCTCCCCGGACACGGTCACCGGGATGTTCATCTCCATGATGTTCGCCGGGCACCACACCACGTCGGGCACCGCCGCCTGGACCCTCATCGAGCTCCTCCGCCATCCCGACGAGCTCGACGCGGTGGACGTCGAACTGGCCGAGCTCTACGCCGAGGGGGCCGAGGTCAGCTACCAGGCCCTGCGTGCGATGCCCCACCTGGAGTCGGCCATCAAGGAGGCATTGCGCCTCCACCCGCCGCTCATCCTCCTCTTGCGGGTGGCCAAGGAGGACCTCGAGGTGGACGGCTTCCTCATCAAGGCCGGCCAGATGGTCGGGACCAGCCCCGCGGTCTCCAACCGGATCACCCCCGACTTCCCCGATGCCGATGACTTCCAGCCGTCGCGCTACCTCGTGCCCCGGGAGGAGGACCGGTCCAACCCGTGGACATGGATCCCCTTCGGGGCCGGCCGCCACCGCTGCGTCGGTGCCGCCTTCGCCATGATGCAACTGAAGGCCATCTTCAGCGTCCTCCTCCTCGAGTGGGAGTTCGAGCTGGCCCAGCCGTCGGACACCTACCGGAACGACCACTCGAAGATGGTGGTCCAGCTCGAGCAGCCCTGCCTGGTGCGCTACCGGCGCAAGGCGGGGCGGAAGCCTGCGGGATACGCGGGCGGCGAGCCGAGCGCCTGATGCGCGTCGTGGTCGATCCCGACCTCTGTCAGGGCCACGGGGTGTGTGAGTCCGAAGCCCCGACCGTGTTCGAATTGGGCAAGAACACCACGGTGACCATTCTCGACCCGACGCCCGGCGAGGAGTTGCGCGGTGCGGTCGAGGCCGCCGTCCGCTTCTGCCCGACAGCCGCACTGCACATCAACGAAGAACTGCATATCAACGAAGAGGAGTAGTCCATGCCGTCGTTCCCACGAAGCGAGCTCGAAGAGATGATGCAGCGATGGCTGGACATCAACCGCCGGTGCGAGGAGCAGCTCGACTGGACGCCGATGGCCGACATGTACACCGAGGACGCCACCTACGGGTGGAACGTCGGGCCCAACGACGAGTTCATGGCCGTCGGGCGGGAGCAGATCCGGGAGTACGCCCTGGGCTCGGAGATGGAAGGCCTGGGCGGATGGGTCTACCCCTATCAGCGGGTGCTCATCGACGAGGCCCAGGGCGAGATCCTCGGGTTGTGGAAGCAGGTGGCCGACGCCACCCGGCCGGACGGGAGCCACTATGAGATCGCCGGCCTCGGGGGGAGCTGGTTCCGCTACGCCGGCGACTTCACGTGGAGCTGGCAGCGAGACTTCTTCGACGTGGGCAACGCCACCGCACTGTTCATCGAGATGATCAACGCCGGCGTGCTAACCTCGGGGATGACCGCGCGCATGGAGAAGGCGACCTCCGGTCAACGACAGCCCGGTCACTACCGGGCGGGCCAGGCGCCGGTCGGCCTGTGGGAGGGCGTCTGACCGGGAGCAGCGCTTTGGGCCGACAGACCTGATCGCTTGGCGAACTCGCCGATGCTCGGTGGCTCCTTGGCCGACTCAGGACACGCCGGAACCCGGGCCGGGAGCGTCGAGGGCGACGACCCCGAAGGAGTCGATCACCCGGATCCGCCAGTCCTTCACGTCCTCGGTGTGATCGGCGTCGGTACGGCCCATCCGGACCAGCACCAGGTCGAGGTGGGGGCAGATGTCGACGTACTGGCCCTCGTGTCCGGCGGCCCAGAAGGTGCCATGCGGACTGTCCCGGGTCCACCAGTGCGAGCCGAAGAACTCGCCGTCGTCGGGGTCAACGGAGCGGGGTCGCCGGCCGTGGTCGACCCAGCCGGCGGGGAGCAGTCGGCGGTCCTCCCACATCCCGTCCCGTAGGTAGAGAAGGCCGAAGCGGGCGAAGTCGCGAGCCGTGGCGTAGGCATAGGACGCCGCCACCCAGGTGCCGGCGTCATCGAGGGTCACGGTGGCCGAGGCCATGCCCAGGGGGCCGAACAGCCGATCCTCGAGGAATCGCCGGTAGCCCTCCCCCGGGCCCACCTCCCGGGCCACGATCCCCGAGATCACGTTGCTGGTGCCGCTCGAGTAGGAGAACCGGGTTCCCGGAGCGGCGGCCAACGGCCGGTCGGCGGCGAAGGCAGCCATGTCCTTGCTTCCGCGCCCGAACAACATCTGGAGGACATCCGAGGTCTCGGCGTCCTCATAGTCCTCGAAGAAGTCGAGCCCGTCGCGCATGTCGAGGAGGTTCTGCAGGGTGATCGCAGCCCGCGGATCGCCGGGGGTCTGCCACTCGGGTACCGACGCCGGCTCGTCGAGCGCCAGCCGGCCATCGGCCACCAATATGCCGATGACCGCGTGGAGCATGGACTTGGCCATCGACCACGAGAGCAGCGGGGTCTCCGGGGTGACCGGCTTGCCCGGCTTGTCCCATTGGGGTAGGAGGCCTTCGTAGCGCTCGAAGACGAGACACCCGTGGTGGACGACGACGACCGCATAGGTCTGGCGCAACGGCCCGTCGGGGTCGAACGCCTCGTCCATCAGCGTGTCGAGGTCGACCTCGGCCGACAGTTCACAGAGCGGCCAGTGGCGTGTCGGCCAGGGCACCCGGTCCGACTGGGCGGGGAGCGGACGCAGCGGTGCATCGAAGGACGGCGGAGGGGTCAAGGCCACCAAGCATCGCACGGCCGTCGCGGTACCGCCTGATGAGGTTGGCCGATCGACAGACCGCGGGCGGGCTCGCCTGACAGGATGTGCGGGTGATCGATCACCTCTCCATCCAGTGCGCCGATGTGGCCGCCAGCGCCGCCTTCTACGACGCCGTCCTGGCCCCACTCGGGGCCGGTCGGGTCATGGACTTCGGTGAGGTCATTGGCTTCGGCACCCCGCCGGTGCCCGGATTCTGGATCAGCCCCCGTAGCACCGGGGAGGGATTCCGCGAGTCCCACGTCGCCTTCGCCGCCTCCGATCGGGCCTCGGTGCATGCCTTCTTCGCGGCGGCCCAGGCGGTGGGCGCCGAGGTTCTGCATCCGCCCCGGGTGTGGCCCGAGTACGACCCCGACTACTTCGGCGCCTTCGTGCGGGACCCCGACGGCAACAACGTCGAGGCGGTCTGCCGCACGGCAGAGTGAGCCGGCGCCCCGGGTAGGATTCCGCCGTGGAGACCCAGCAGGCCAAGGCGTCCACCTTCCTGGAATTGCACCGGGGATCCTCCCCCCTCCTGCTCCCCAACCCGTGGGATGCGGGATCGGCCCGGCTCTTCGAGTGGCTCGGATTCTCCGCCCTCGCCACCACCAGCAGCGGGATGGCCGCCACCATGGGGCTCCTCGACGGCTCCCTCGACCGGGACCAGGTCCTGGTCCGTGCCGCGGCCGTTGTCGGCGCCACCGCGCTACCGGTGTCCGCCGATCTCGAGAACGGGTTCGGGGACGATCCGGCAACGGTGGCCGAGACGGTGCGACTGGCCCTCGACACCGGGCTGGCCGGCTGTTCCATCGAGGACTACACCCGCAATCCGGAGGATCCGATCTACGAGCGCGGGCTGGCCGGCGAGAGAATCGGCGCCGCCGCCGAGGCCGCCCACGCCGGGCCGGACCGCCTGGTGCTGACCGGTCGGTGCGAGAACCACCTGCACGGCCGCGACGATCTGGCCGACACCATCGAGCGGCTCCAGGCCTATCAGGATGCCGGCGCCGATGTGCTCTACGCCCCTGGCCTCACCAGCCTCGGCGACATCACCCGGGTGGTCGCCGCCGTCGACCGGCCGGTGAACGTGCTCGCCCGACCCGGCGGACCGACCGTCCCCGAGCTGGCCCGGGCGGGAGTGTCGCGGGTGTCCGTGGGCGGCGCCCTGTGCTTCGCCGCCCTCGGTGCCGTGGTTGACGCGGCGCGCCAACTCATGGACACCGGTACCTACAGCTTTGCCGACCAGGCCGCGGTGGGCGTAGCCGCCGCCCGGGCGGCATTCGCCAACCGGACCTGACGGTGGAAGGGTGTCTCCATGATCACCGGTAGCCACTCGATCATCTATGCCGATGACGCCGACCGGGCCCGGGCATTCTTCCGTGACGTCCTCGGCTTCCCCTTCGTCGACGCCCACGGCGGGTGGCTCATCTTCAAGCTCCCACCCGCGGAGCTCGGCATCCACCCGGCCGGCACCCCAGGCGACAAGAGCGCCGGTGGGACCAGCGGTATCCACGAGCTGTACCTGATGTGCGACGACATCGAGGCAACCGTGGCCGAGCTCGGTGGCAAAGGGGTCGAGTTCACCTCGGCGATCGAGAACCAGGGATTCGGCCGCATGGCTCGCCTCAAGGTGCCCGGCGCCGGTGAGATCGGACTGTACGAACCGAGGCACGCCGTCGCCTACGGCCTCCCCCATTGACCGTGGGGCCGGTGGGCCTCTGCGACCCCTACGCGGTCCACCAGTCGGCGATGGCGGCGGCCGATCGTTGCCCCTGCGAGTAGCCGGCCCGCCCCGCCGGGGACCTGACCGCCGGATCCAGCGGGTTCGAGCCGAACGCGGCCAACGAGTCGGCGTCGGGCGACAGCACCTCGACCCGACCGTCCCGTGTCAGGAGCTCGACCTGTACGGGCATCTCGCCGTCGGCCATCGGGGCCAGCACCAGTACCCGCTCGGATCCCGCGGCCAGATCGGCGTTGCACGAGGAGTAGACGCCACCGTCGACGTAGCGCGAGTCCCCGATGGTCACCGGGGGCCAGATTCCCGGGACGGCACTGCTGGCCGCCACCGCGTCCACCAGTTCGACGCCGGAGCCGGCGTCGAATACCGCGCGGTCGCCGTCAGCGGCGTCCACCGCCACGATGGCCACCTTCCGATCCGACCACTCGCACCCGACCAGTCGCCCAGCGACCACGGCGCGCCGGGTCGGCTCGGGCACCGTGTCGGCCTCGAGGGCGAGGGCGCACACACGTCGCCGACGCTCGATCGGGTCGGGGAACTCCTCGAGCAGGCGGAGCATGGTCTCCCACAACTCGACCACCGAGATGCCGGGCCGCTTCTCCTCGTTCTGGAAGGACGGCTCGACCTGGTTGCGGAACCACGTCTCCAGGGGACGGCCGCTGCTGATCTGCGCGGCCACCGTGGCACCGGCCGAGGTTCCCACGATGGCGTCGGCGCCGGTCACGTCCAGGCCGACGTCGGCCATCCCGTGGAGGACGCCGGTGTGCCAGGCGATGCCGGCCAGACCCCCACCGCCCAACACCAGGGCGCGACCGGTGGCCATCGAGAACTCCCTCCGTCGGTACTGGCCCAGCACCCTACCGCCGCCCCGGATCGGACCGCCGACCCGGGGATGGGACACTGAGGGGGTGAGCGCCTGGGGTCCCTCGGTCTACGGCGATCCCTGCCGCGGATGCCAGTTCCGATGGGAGACGGGCATGGCCGAGGCGATGGCGCTGGTCGCCGACCTCCCAGCCACGTACGCCCATGTCCTCACCGGCGCCAGCGGGCGCGAGCGCCACCCCGACCTGGCCTGGTCGGTGACCGCCTATGTCTGCCATGTCGGCGACAATCTCCGGATCTGGGCGGAGCGCCTGGCCGGCATCGCCGCCGGGGCACCCCCCGAGGTGGGCGCCTACGACGAAGGCGCCCTGGCCGAGGCTCGGGGCTACCAGACGATCCCGCTACCGTCGGCCCTGTGGTCACTCACCCGATCGGTGGCTGACTGGGGGGTGAGCGTAGAACAGAGCCGGCCGTCCGGCATCGTCCTCGTCCATCCCGAGCGCGGCGGCCAGTCCCTGCATGACGTGGTCATCTCCAATGCGCACGACGGCTTCCACCATGGTTGGGACATCCAACGCTCCCTGCACCCCCTCGGTGAACACGCCACTGACTAGTTTGTCGGCGGTGGAGCAGTCCCAATCAGTCCGACCGGACCGTGACCGCTCACCGATGACGCGCCCATGATCAGCATCGCCGACGGCATCGGGTTGCTCATCGGCATCGTGCTGATCGCCATCGTCGCCGACCGGCTCCGCATCGCCTATCCCATCTTGCTGGTGATGGCCGGCATCGGCGTGGCCATCCTGCCCCTCAAGCACCGGGTCGAGCTGCAACCGGACCTGGTGCTGTTGGTGTTCCTCCCGCCGCTCATCTACGACGCCTCACTCGACACGTCGGCGCGCGAGTTACGCACCCACTGGCGACCGATCCTCCTCCTGGCCGTCGGACTGGTGCTGGCCACCATGGCCACGGTGGCCGTGGTCATCCACTCGCTGGTGGGCGAGATGAGCTGGCCGGTGGCGTTCGCCCTCGGCGCCATCGTGTCGCCGCCCGACTCGGTGGCCGCCACCCAGATCGCCGGCAAGCTCGGCCTGCCCCGTCGGTTGGTGACCATCCTCGGGGGGGAGGGACTGATGAACGATGCCACCGCGTTGACCGCCTACCAGGTGGCGGTGGCCGCGGTGGGCTCGGTGTTCACTGTGGCCGACGTGTTCGGGAAGTTCCTCTTCGCCGTCGTGGTGGGGATCATCATCGGCATCGTCGTCGGATGGTTCGGCTGTCGCGCCCTCCGGTTCACCGAGACCCCGGTGATCGAGAACACCATGCTGTTGATTCTTCCGTTCGCTGCCTACCTGCCCGCCGACAAGCTGGGGGCGTCGGGAGTGCTGGCGGTGGTGGCCACCGGCCTCTACTTCGGACACTACGGCTCGGGGGAGCTGACCGCCGCCGCCCGGCTGCAACAACGGGAGATCTGGGACCTGATCGTCTTCTTGTTGACCGGGATGTCCTTTCTCCTCATCGGCCTGGAGCTCCGGCCGATCCTCGACAGCCTGGTCAACCGCGAGTCAGGCTCACTGGTCACCGAGGGGCTGGCGGTGATCGGTGTGGTGATCGTGGTGCGGATGCTATGGATGTTCGCGGCCACCGCGCTTCCCGGCGGGCAGCGGCTGTTCGATGCGACACGGGCCACCCGCTCATGGCAGGAGACCACCATCGTCGGGTGGGCGGGGATGCGCGGTGCGGTAAGCCTGGCCGCGGCACTGGCCCTGCCCCAAGACTTCCCGCAACGAGAGCTGGTGATCTTCCTCACCTTTGCCGTCATCGTGGCCACGCTGGTGGGCCAGGGCCTTACCCTCCCCCCGCTCATCCGCCGCCTCGGTCTGGTGACCCGCGACCGGCAGGACTCGGTGCTGGTGACCGAGGCCCGGCGTCGGCTGACGGTGATCGCGCTGTCCCGGATCGATGACCTCACCCGGTCCGACGAGTTCCCCCCCGGGGTGGTGGACCGGATCCGCTCGGGGTACGAGTCCGAACTGGCCCGCCTCGACCACCTGCTCGAGACGGCCGCTCCCGATGGCGACGATCCGGGGCCCGGGGCCGGGGCCGACGCCACCGTCGACGGCCAAGGCGTACGGGCCGAGCGCGAGCTCCGCCTGCTGGTCATCGCCGCAGAGCGCGCCGAACTCGACCGCCTGTTGGCCCGGCGGAGGATCACCAAGCGGGTGGCCGACGGGGTGCGCGCCACACTCGACGTGGACGAGACCAGCATGGGCCCCTGACCAGTCCCGACTCGGAGGGCCGGACGCTCCCGAATGTGCTGCAGGGCGCCCCCGAAGAGGCGCCCTGCAGATACCGCTTGCTGATTGAGTGCACTGGGGTTCCCGTGCGGCGCCGGATGGGACCTGGGTCCGGCTAGGTCGCCCAGTGGGTGTCTGGCTGAGATTCGCCAGGTGGTACAGCGAGCCGCCTTAGCGGCCAGCCACCTCCAGGGTCCCAAAACGTTGACTGCTCAGTTGGACCACCTCCTCTCTCTGGTAGGCACATAATAGCGAGCAGATCGAAGTGGCTGTGGGAACCGCCGGCGGGGCTGGTGGGCCACTGGCCACCCCCGACCCGGGAGCGGTACTCTACGAACATATGTTCGTAGAGTCGTCGGATTCGCTGCCCGGCCAGTCACCCGGCCAGTCACCCGACCAGTCGTCTGACCAGTCGTCTGATCGGTCCTCTGATCGGCAGGGTGAGGGCAGACCGGATCGGCGTCGGACCCGGGAGTCCCTGGCCCTCCTGGCCGAACGCACCCGGCCCGTCTCGTCGAGCCAGACCCGGCTCCTCCCGGTGATCGCACCCCTGGCCGGCCTGTTCCCCGACGGCAGCCTGCGGCGGGGAAGCACCATCGTCGTCACCGGCCAGGACCGGTCCGGCACCCCCGAGGGGGGCGGTGGCTTCAGCATGGCGCTGGCCCTGCTGGCGGCGGCGTCGACCGCGGGCTCGTGGTGCGCCCTCGTCGGACTCCCCCACCTCGGTGCCGTCGCCGCTCACGACATGGGCATCGACCTGGCCCGGCTGGCCGTGATCCCCCGGCCGGGTGCCCCGTGGGCCGAGGTGACCGCGGCGATGATCGACGGCGTCGACCTGGTGGTGCTCGGACCCCCCTTCCCGCCTCGACCGGCCATGGCCCGCAGGCTGGTGGCCAGGGCCAGGGAGCGCCGGTCGATCCTGGTGGTGGTGCCGGGACGGTCCGGATGGCCCGAGCACCCCGATGTGCACCTGCGGGTCAGCGACATGCGCTGGGAGGGCGCCGGCGCCGGGGAGGGATACCTGTGCGAACGCCGGATGACCGTGACCGCCACCGGCCGGCGGTCGTCAGCGCGCCCCCGTCGCCGCCACCTGTGGCTGCCGTCGGCCACCGGGGCCGTGGCGGACGCCGGAGACACCGGAGCAGCGATGGTCGAAAGCCCGGTGGTACCGGCGTGAACCGGCTCCTCGTCGTGCGCTGTCCCGACCTCCTCGACGAAGACGAGGGCGGGGCCACCCTCCGGCGGTTCGCCACGGTGATCGACGCCACCGAGGCGTACTGCCCGTGGGTCACCGTGGTGCGGCCCGGCATCTGCTCGCTTCCCGCCCGCGGGCCGGGCCGCTACTTCGGTGGTGAAGGCCCGCTGACCCAGCGGATCACCGACGCCACCACCGACATCACCCCGGTCGGAGTCGGCGTGGCCGACGGGCTGTTCGCGGCCATCCTCGCCGCCCGCAGCAACCTGATCGTGCCCGCGGGCGGGACCCCCGGCTTTCTGGCCCCGTTCCCCATCGGCGTCCTCGGGCAAGCCGAGCTGGCCGAGCTGTTAGGTCGGTTGGGCATCCGCACCCTGGGCGACTTCGCTGCACTGCCCGAGTCCCAGGTGCTCGGCCGGTTCGGGGCCGATGGCGTCGCCGGCCACCAGGTGGCCAGGGGGCGGAGCGGTGAATTGGACGGGCTGCGCCAGCCGGCGGTCGATCGGCGCTCCGGCGGACGACGCACCGTCGTCGGCGAGCCCCAGTTCTGGGGTGGGGTGAGCGACACCGATGCCCGGGCCGCTCGGGCCTTGGCCGCCGTGCAGGACCTCCTCGGCCCGGACGGCGTGGTGACCGCCCGCCTCCAAGGAGGCCGCGGACCGTCGGAGCGGGCCCGCTTCGTCACGTGGAACGCCGGGGAGAGCCGCGAGGACGCCGCCCTCGGCGCGCCGTGGCCCGGACAGATCCCGCCGCCGGCGCCGGCGGTCGTGCATCCCACCCCCCTGCCGGCCGAGGTGACCGACGCCGGTGGGTGCCCGGTGTCGGTGTCGGGACGAGGCCTGCTCACCGCCGCCCCCAGCCGCCTTTCCGTGGAGAAGAGCCCGTGGTCGGCGGTGACCGCATGGGCCGGGCCGTGGCCATCCGACGAGCGGTGGTGGTCGAGATCCCGCCGGCGCCGGGCACGCCTCCAGGTGGTCACTGGGCCTGCCGCCCATCTGCTGCTGGTCGAACGGGGCCGCTGGTGGGTCGAAGCGACCTACGGGTGACCGGGCCCCTCCGATGGCCTATGCCGAACTCCACGCCCATTCCAACTTCTCCTTTCTCGACGGGGCCAGCCATCCCGAGGAGCTGGCCGCGGGGGCCGTCCGGCTCGGTCTGGCCGCGCTGGCCCTGACCGACCACAACGGTCTCTACGGTGTGGTCCGCTTCGCCGAGGCGGCCCGGGCCTTCGGGCTGGCCACCGTCTTCGGCGCCGAGCTCACCATCGCCGGGGACGGACTCCCCCATGTCCGTACCGGGGTGCCGGACCCCGACGGCACCCACCTGGTCGTGCTGGCCCGGGATCCCGAGGGCTACGCCCGTCTCAGCCGGGTCATCGCCGAGGCCCATCTCGCCGGGGGGGAGAAGGGGAAGCCGATCATCACCCTGGACGATCTCGCCGGTCGCCACGACGGGCATTGGCAGATCCTCACCGGGTGCCGCAAGGGGGCGCTGGCCACCGCCCTCACCACCGGCGGCCCAACCGCTGCGGCCCGAACGCTCGACCACCTGATCGGACGGTTCGGCCGCGACCATCTGGCCGTCGAGTTGTGGGATCACGGCAACCCGATCGACGCCACCCGCAACGACGCCCTGGCCCTGCTGGCCATCGAGCGAGGGGTCGCCCCCGTCGCCACCAACAACGTGCACTACGCCGGCCCGGCCCGATTCCCGCTGGCCACCGCGCTGGCCGCGGTACGGGCCCGGCGGACCCTCTCCGATCTCGAAGGGTGGCTCCCGTCGGCGGCCACCGCCTGCCTGCGCGGGGAGGCCGAGCAACGGCGGCGATTCGCCCGATGGCCCGGGGTGGTCGAGCGGGCCGCCGAGATCGCCGCCCGGTGCGCGTTCGATCTGCGGCTGGTGGCTCCACGACTCCCCGACTTCCCGGTACCGACCGGTCACACCGAGCAGACCTGGCTGGTCGAGCTGGTCCGGCGGGGGGGCACCGACCGGTACGGGCCGCGAGAGGCCGAGCGGGTGCCGGGGGCATGGGCCCAGATCGACCGCGAGCTCGCCATCATCGGCGAGCTCGGGTTCCCCGGTTACTTCCTCACCGTCTGGGACATCGTCCGGTTCTGCCGGGACAAGGACATCTTCTGCCAGGGCCGGGGCTCGGCGGCCACCTCGGCGGTCTGTTACGCCCTCGGCATCACCAACGTCGACGCGGTCTCCCTCGGGTTGCTGTTCGAGCGCTTCCTCTCCCCGGCCCGCGACGGGCCCCCGGACATCGACGTCGACATCGAGTCGGGTCGGCGCGAAGAGGTCATCCAGTACGTCTACGAGCGCTACGGCCGGCTGCACGCCGCCCAGGTGGCCAACGTGATCACCTACCGCGCACGATCGGCCCTGCGCGACATGGGCAAGGCCCTCGGCCACACCATCGAAGAGGTGGACGCATGGGCGAAGTCGGTCGACCGGGGCGAGCCGCTCAGCGAGCGGGGCGACCTCCCGCCGTTGGTGAAGGACCTGGCCACCGAGTTGGTCGACTTCCCCCGCCACCTCGGCATCCACTCGGGGGGGATGGTCATCTGCGACCGGCCGGTGGTCGAGGTCTGCCCGGTGGAGTGGGGCCGGATGCCCGGACGCAGCGTGCTGCAGTGGGACAAGGACGACTGTGCCGCGGCCGGGCTGGTCAAATTCGACCTGCTCGGCCTGGGCATGCTGACCGCGCTGCACAACATGGTCGATCTGGTACGGGCGTTCCACCACCTCGAGATCGACCTGGCTCGCCTCGACCAGGAGCCCGAGGTCTACGACCTGTTGTGCCGGTCCGACACCGTCGGGGTGTTCCAGGTCGAGTCGCGGGCCCAGATGAACACCCTCCCCCGGGTGCAGCCCCGGTGCTTCTACGACCTGGCCATCGAGGTGGCCCTCATCCGCCCCGGCCCCATCCAGGGCCACGCCGTCCACCCCTACATCCGACGGCGCAACAAGACCGAGCCGGTCACCTATCTGCACCCGCTGTTGCAACCGGCCCTGGAGCGCACGCTCGGGGTGCCCCTCTTCCAAGAGCAGCTGATGCAGATCGCCATCGACGTGGCCGGGTTCACCCCAACCGAAGCGGATGAGCTGCGCCAGGCGATGAGTGCGAAACGGTCGGGCGAGCGGATGGCCCGCCTCCGCGATCGGCTCTTCGCCGGCATGGCCGCCCAACAGGTGACGGTGGAAGTGTCCGAGCAGGTGTACGAGGCGCTGGCCGCGTTCGCCAACTTCGGGTTCCCCGAGAGCCACTCGGTGGCCTTCGCCCACCTGGTGTACTCCACCGCCTGGTGCAAGCTGCACTACCCGGCGGCGTTCACCGCCGGATTGCTGAACGCCCAACCCATGGGGTTCTGGTCCCCCCAGAGCCTGGTGGCCGACGCCAAACGGCACGGGGTGATCGTCCGGCGTCCCGACGTGAACGCCGGCCGGGCCGACGCCGGCCTCGAGGGCGAGGCGAGCACCGGCGAAGGCGGAGACCGGCCGGCACCGGCGGGCCCGGCCATACGCCTCGGGCTGTCCTCGGTGCGCGGCGTCGGAGAGGAGACCGCCAGGCGGATCGCCGAGGGGCGTCCGTGGACGAGCATGGAGGACCTGGTGCGTCGGGCCGGTGTCACCCGGGCCCAGCTGGAGGCCCTGGCCACGGCCGGCGCCCTCGACGGCCTGCATCCCGACGACTCCCGGCGCTCGCGTCGACGGGCACTGGTGTGGGGGGCCGGAGCCGCCTCCCAGGCGACGGTGGATCGGCTCCCCGGCGTGGTCACCGGAACGGATCCACCACCCCTCCCCGCACCCACCCGGTGGGAGGAGGTGGCCGATGACCTCTGGTCACTCGGGATGGCGCCCGAGGTGACCGCCATGGAGCTGGCCCGGGGCCGGTTGGATCGGCGAGGCGTGCTGCCGGCGGCGGCGTTGGCCACGAGGCCGGCCGGGGACCGGATCACCGTGGGGGGGGTGGTGACCCACCGCCAACAACCGGAGAGCGCGCACGGCGCGGTCTTCTTGAACCTCGAGGACGAGACCGGCATGGTCAATATCGTCTGCTCGCGTGGCGCCTGGATCCGGTGGAAGCCGGTGGCCCGGTCGTGCCCGGCGCTGCTGGTGCGGGGGCGGATCGAGCGGTCCGAGGGGTCGATGACCCTGGTGGCGGAGCGGTTCGAGCCTCTCGAATTGGGCCCGGTCCCCACGTCGCGAGATTTCCGATAATTCCCCTTGACTACTGTCAGTCATAAGAACAACACTAAGAGTGAGGTCATAGAAGTACCGAAGTTCATAGCAGTGCTACCGCATCGCCGATCATTCCATCGAGCACTCAGCCAGTAACCCGTCCGACCTAACCAGGTGACGCAGGAAACACGTCGAACCCACGGCGACACGCCCTCGGGCAGTCCGCAAGCGGGGCGACGGCGAGCAGTGCAACCCAGAATCGGCGACAACAGGAGGCTGTGGCTTCATGACCGGACAAATCGCAGGTCCAAGCATTTTCTCTCTTGAACTGGTGGGGCTGATCGTCGGGGTCTCGATGATCCTCGGCGCCGTCGACCTGCTGCGCCAACCGGGGTGGGCGTGGAAGCGGGCCCAGGAGAACAAGGGCGCCTACTTCATTTTGGTCGTCCTCCTGCCCCTGGCCGGTCTGGCCATGTACCTCTTCTCCGCCCGCCCCGAGGTGGCCAAGATCGCCGCCGCCGGCCGGGCCGCCAGCCTCCCCTTCGAGCGCTTCGGCGACGATGCCGGCTCCAAGCAGCGCGACGACGGATTGCCCCCGGGCACCATCGCACCGCCGGCGGGACTCGGCAGCTTCGGTGGCGTCACCGGCGCCACCACCGTGGCCGACGGTCGCATCCAGTTGGTGGCGACCGCACCGGCGCCGACGGAACCGGGGGAGACGGAACCGAGGGAAACCGAACCGGTGTCGTCGGAACAATTCGGCGAGCCCACGCCGGTCGAGGTGAGCAGCACCTTCTTCAGCACCGGGGGGACCGCCACCCGGACCCTCCGGGCGCCGGCCGGCCTGACCCGGACCCGGACCTACCGTCCCAAGCAGCGGACCAGCCTGGGCGCAGCGACCGCGGCACCGACCCTCACCGCCGCCGCCACCGTCCCCGCCGGGTGGAAGGCCGACCCCACCGGGCGCCACCAATTCCGGTACTGGGACGGCTTCCAGTGGACCGAGAACGTGGCCGACGCCGGCGCCCAGTCGAGGGACGCGGTCAGCGCCTGAGCGGGGGGCTCGGCCTCCGGCGACCTAGCGACCCTGTCTGCCCAATTGGCACAACCGAGCCACCAACACCTCGAGCACTGTCTCCCCCGACAGAGCGGTCACGCCCCGGAGATCCAGGTCAGCCTGGGCCAGGAGGCGGATGGCCCGGGCGGTCCGGGCCGTCCCCAGGCGCCGTGACTGGCCCAGCGCCTTCTTGGCCGGGAATGCGCTTCGGATCCCGAGGACCTCGGCGGCCTGCTCGGCGGAGGTCACCTCGGCCCCGTCCAACTGCATGATCTGTCGGAAGTGACGATGGAGCTGGGCCATGACCACCAGCGGATGGGAGTCTCCGGCCACCAGCATGCGATGCAGCACCGAGAGGACGGTCGCGGTCTCGCCGGCGTCGATGGCATCGGTGAGGTCCCACGGAGCCAGCGATCCGGCCTCGCCCAGGAACGGCTCGAGGTCGGCGGTGGTGACGGTGGCCCCGGGCCCGTAGGCGGAGGCCAAGGTGTCGAGCAGGCCCTCCAGCCGCCCCATGTCACCGCCGAGGTGCTCGGACAGCCGGGCGGTGGCGTGCCCGTCGAGGCGCACCGGCCCTCCTTTGAGGTGGTCGGTCAACCACTGCGACCGGGCCCGACCCCGTCCCACCGTGGTCTCCACCACCGCCCCGACCGAGCCGGCCGCTCGGGTCAACGACTGGGGGATGGTGCCGCCCCCACCCACCACCACCAGCGTGGTGGTGGCCAACGGATCCTCCACGTAGGCAACCAGCCGCTTGGCGTCGGACGCGGTGAGCTGGCCGGCGTCGCGCACCACCACCACCCGCCGATCGACGAGGAACGGCGGGGTGGTGCAGGCATCGATGACCGCCCCCATGTCGAAGGGCTCGACGCCGGGCCCCCCGAACTCCTCGACCATCAGGGCCAGGTCCCCGCCGGCCACCAGCTGCTCGACCAGCGCGTGGGTGGCCTGGGCGACCAGCGAGGGGTCGTCACCCTTGACCAGATAGACGGCCCGAGGTTGCGTGCCCGAGGGTGCGAGGACGTCGGCCGCCGTCTTGGTGGCACTCACCGCCGGCCCCGCATCACGATCCGACCGAGGCGACGGGAGCGGGGCGGGCGGCGTGGATGGCCGCCAGCACCGAGCACACCTGGCGGTGTGCGGCGACGTCGTGGACCCGCAGGATCCGGCACCCCAGGCCGGTGCCCAGGGCGGCGGCGGCCAGCGAGGCCTCGCGTCGCTGGGTGATGTCGAGGGTGAGCACCACGCCGAGGAAGGTCTTATTTGAGGCGGAGAGGAGGAGGGGGTGGCCCAGATCGGCGAGCCGGTCGGAGGCGCGGAGCAAGGTGAGGGACTGCGCCGCCGTCTTGCCCAGGTCGAGGCCGGCGTCGAGGACGATCCGCTCGGGCGTGAACCCGGCCTCCCGGGCCCACGAGGCCCGTTCCTGGAGGTAGGCGATGACGTCGTCGACAACGTCGTCGTAGACCGGCTCGGGATCGGGGATGCGCGGTCCCAGTCGGATATGGGTGGCCACCACGGTGGCGCCGGCGGCCGCGGCCACGGCCAGGTACTCGGGATCGGCGAAGCCGCTGATGTCGTTGCCCACCACGGCGCCGGCGCTGTACGCCTCCCTGGCCACCGAGGCCCGCCAGGTGTCGACGGACAGGGGCAGGTCGAGGCGGGCATGCAGCGCCTCGATGGCGGGGATCACCCGGTCGAGCTCCTCGTCCTCGCTCACCGCCGGGCCCGGGCCGGCCTTCACGCCGCCCACGTCGAGGAGGTCGGCGCCTTCGTCCACCAACCGCTCAGCCCTGCCCACCAGGTCGTCCAAGGCGAAGGTGGCCCCCTTGTCGTAGAAGGAGTCCGGGGTGCGATTGAGAATGCCCATCACCAGGGCCCGGTCGCCGATGTCGACGGTGACCTCGCCGAGAGCCAGGGTGGTCGCGCGCACGCCGTGACGCTATCTCCCGATGCGTTGGACCGAGACGCCCGAGGCCGCAGGACGGCGGATCGGTCAGAACAGGCGGGCGGACAAGGCCTTGCGGTACCCGTTGGTGCGCGGGTCCTCGGGTCCCAGGGTCTCCAGCAGGTCGAGGAACTCCTGACGGGCGGCGGTGTCGTCGCGTACCCGGTCGAGCAGACCGTCCAACAGCGCGTCAACGTCGGCACCGTCCACGTCCACCTGCTGGGAGGCCAGTCGGGCCTCGGCCAGCAGCAGGCGAGTCTGCGGCGTTTCGGGAATCCGCACGAGGAGGGCGATGGCACCGTCGGTGTCGCCGCCGGCGATCATCATGGCGGCCAGTGCGCTGATGGCTCCCTCGTGGTCGGGCTCGAGCTCGAGGGCCTTGCGCAGCGGCTCCTCGGTGCCGGCCCGGACCCCTTCGTCGACCAGAAGATCGGCCTCGGATGGCGCCGGGGTCAGCTTGGCCACGAACTCGGCCACCGCATCCTCGGGCTGGGCTCCGATGAAGGCGTCGACGACCTTTCCGTCCTTCAACGCGAACACCGCCGGGATCGACTGCACCTGGAAGCTCCCGGCGATGACCGGGTTCTCGTCGATGTTGACCTTGACCAGGGCCACCGCACCCTCGGTGGCGTCCACCACCCGCTCGATGACCGGGCCGAGGGTCCGGCACGGCCCGCACCAGGGCGCCCACAGGTCGACCACCACCGGTCGCTCCAACGAGCGCCGGAGGACCTCCTCTTCGAATGTGGCATCGGTCACGTCGATCATCACCACGACGATACCGGGAGGCCGCACCCACTCAGGCGTGCGACGCCCGGCACGTGATCGCAGGCGGGTAGCGTCGCGGGCATGGAAGCAGGGCCATCCGGAACGGACGTCGACATCGAGGGCATCGACTACGAACGGGTGACCTCGTGGATGGCCGCGGCGATTCCCGGGTGCGATCCGCCGTTGACCTTCGAGCTGATCGCCGGCGGGCGCTCCAATCTGACCTACCGGGTCACCGACGACGCCGGCCGTTCCTTCGCCCTCCGGCGACCACCGGTCAGTCACGTGCTCCCCACCGCCCACGACATGAAGCGCGAGCACACCGTGCTCAGTGCCCTCGGACCGACCGGGGTGCCGGTCCCAGTGACCCTCGGCCTGTGCATGGACGACTCGGTCAACGGGGCACCGTTCTATGTGATGTCCTTCGTCGAGGGGAACATCATCCGCGACGACCGCGCCGCCGGCCGGATGACCGAGTCGAGCCGGGGCCGGGCCGGGCCGTCCCTCATCGAAACCTTGGCCGGGCTCCACGCCGTGGACGTGGACGCGGTCGGGCTCGGATCGTTCGCCCGTCGGGACGGCTACCTCACCCGCCAGCTCAAGCGGTGGCACGGCCAGTTCACCCAGTCGACCGTGGACGGCCGCCCGGGCCCGGCGGTGATCGATCGGGTCCACCAGCTGTTGGCGGACCGCATCCCCGACCAGCAGGGCGAGGTGATCGTCCACGGTGACTACCGCCTGGACAACACCGTCCTCGATGACGACGGCAACGTGGCCGCCATCTTGGACTGGGAGATCTGCAGTCTGGGTGACCCGCTGGCCGACGTGGGACTGCTGATGGTCTATTGGACCGAGCCCGAGGACGGGAGCGAGGCGCTGCTGGGCGTGGCACCCACCACCCTGCCCGGGTTCGCCCGCCGTTCCGAGCTGCTGGACCGCTACGCGGCACTGACGGGGCGGGACCTCTCGGGGATCGCCTACTACCGGGCGTTCGGATTCTGGAAGCTGGCCTGCATCCTCCAGGGCGTCTGGGCCCGCTACGCCGGCGGTGCGGCCGCCGGCGACCGCTCCGGTGTCGACCAGTTCGCGGCCAACGTCGGTCGCCTGGGCGATCGGGCGCTGGCGGAGGTGGAGTCCCTGTGAGCGATCGCGATCCCTCCTCCATCTACTTGGTCGATCCGCAGTGGGGTGATCCGATCGACCGCCGGCTCTCCCGGCCGGTACTGGTGATCGGCCTCGAGGGCTGGGTCGACGCGGGGATGGGGGCTTCGGCGGCGATCGCCGAACTGCTCTCCTCGTCGGTGACCACCCCGGTCGCCTCGTTCGACACGGAGATGCTGATCGATCAGCGGGCACGGCGGCCGATCGCCCGTCTGGAGGACGGGGTGACCACCGAGCTGACCTGGCCGTCGATCCAGGTGGTGGCAGGCACCGACCGGGTCGGTGCCGACATCGTGTACCTGACCGGCCCCGAGCCGGACTTCCGGTGGCCGACCTTCATCGACGCGGTGGTGGGACTGGCACAGGCCCTCCAGGTCCGGACGGTGGTGGGTCTGGGGGCGTTTCCGGCCCCCACGCCCCACACCCGGCCGGTCCGGCTGGCCTCGACGGTCCCTCCCCAGTCGGCGGAGCTGGCCGGACGGGTGGGCACCGTGCGCGGCACCCTCGAAGTGCCCGCCGGCGTGCAGGCCGCCCTCGAGGTCTCGTTCGGCGCCGCCGGGATCCCGGTGATCGGGCTGTGGGCCCGTGTCCCCCACTACGTGTCGGCCATGCCCTACCCCGAGGCCAGCGCGGCGCTGATCGAGGGACTCTGTGCGGTGACCGGAACCGTCCTCGACAGTTCGGCCCTGCGCAGCGCCGGTGAGGCGGCCCGCCGCCAGGTGGACGAGCTGATCGGGGCCAACCCGGAGCACCTCGAGATGGTCCGCCGGCTCGAGGCCGCCCTCGACTCGGAGGAGGTGGCGTCGACCGGCCTGGACGTGGACGTGCCCAGTGGCGACGAGATCGCGGCCGAGCTCGAACAGTTCCTCAGAGGCGAAGGGCACTGAGGGCCCGGGCCGCCGCCGGCCAGGCGACCACGCCCGCACCCCGGCTGTGGACCAGGTGCTCGGCGTAGACGTAGAAGAAGGCGATCGACGCCAGCACCACGAACACCAGAACGCCGAGCAGCACCCACGGGCTCGAACGGCGTCGACCATCCGGGCCGGCGGCCAGGGCCACGCCTGAGGCCACGGCGGCAGTCGACCGGTTCGGCTTGGTGGACCGGGTGGGAGACGGCGGAACGGTGAGGGCGGGAAAGTCGGAGACGATCATGTTCATCTGGTCGATGCTGGTGGCGTCGGCCAGCTCGCCCAGCTTGACCTGGTAGTCGTAGGCGCTGAGCAGCCCCCGTTCGGCGGCCCGGTCGAGCAGCAGGCCGTAGCGGGTGCGGTCGTCGTCGCTGACCACGTCACCGTCCGCAGCCACCGTCGACGGTGGCGCGTCGGGAGGGACGTCGCCGTTCGGCGCTCCGTTCGCGGCGTCCACCGTGCTGGCGAAGTCGGCCAGCGAGCCGAGCGGGTCAACGGCCCGAGCCAACTCGGGAACCGGTACCGGGCTGACCTCCGGCGTCGGCGGGTGGATCGGGTCGATCGGCCACGGGCGACCGTCGGTGGAATCATCGGTCACCGTCAAATTGTGGGGCAGCAACCCTCCCGACGCAACTGATTCGGGCTCCCGGTCGGACATTTCAGCCGGCCGGGCGGGATAGCGTGCCCCATGGACGTCGACGGGGGGATCGGATTCGATCCGGCGGGTGTCATCGAGGCCGCCCGCCTGGCCGAGCGTGTCGGCTATGACGGCCTGTGGTCGGCCGAGGTGAGCCACGACCCCTTCCTCCCGCTCGTGCTCGCCGCCGAACACACCGAGCGCATCAAGCTCGGGACCGGCATCGCAGTGGCCTTCGCCCGCAACCCGATGTCCCTGGCGGTGCTGGCCAACGACCTCCAGACGCTGTCCAAGGGGCGGTTCATGTTGGGGCTCGGCTCCCAGATCAAGCCCCACATCGAGAAGCGGTTCTCCATGCAGTGGTCGCACCCGGCGCCCCGGATGCGCGAGCTGATTCTGGCCATTCGGGCCATCTGGACCAGCTGGTCCGACGGGAGCCGGCTGGCCTTCCGGGGCGAGTACTACCGCCACACCCTGATGACCCCGATGTTCGATCCGGGCCCCAACCCGTTCGGTGCCCCCCGGATCTTCCTCGCCGGCGTCGGGGAGAAGATGACCGAGGTGGCCGGGGAGGTGGCTGACGGCATGCTGGCCCATGGCTTCACCACCGAGCGGTACCTGCGGGAGGTGACCGTCCCCGCCCTTGAACGGGGACTGGCCGTCGGTGGACGGGTCCGGAGCGACGTGGAGATCTCCTACCCGGGGATGGTGGTCACCGCTCCCGACCAGGCCGGGTTCGCCGCCGCCGCCAAGGCGGTCAAGACCCAGCTCGCCTTCTACGGTTCGACGCCTGCCTACCGCCCGGTCCTCGAGCTGCATGGCTGGGGCGACCTACAGACCGAGCTGAACACGCTGTCCAAGCGCGGCGCCTGGGAGGAGATGGCCGGCCTCATCGACGACGAGATGCTCAACACCTTTGCCGTAGTCGGCGAGCTCGACGACATCGCCGGCATGGTGCGGAGCCGGTTCGAGGGGATCGTCGACCGGTTCAATTTCTACGCCCCCTACCCCATGGAGCCCGAGCGCTGGGCCGAGGTGCTGGCCGGCTTCAAGTAGCCCCGGCGCCGCCGGCCGGTCACAGGACGATGTTGACCAGCTTGGGGGGCCGGGCGATCACCCGGCGCGGGGCGGCGGCGCCCAGGGCATCGACCACCGGCGGTGAGGCCAGGGCCAGCCCGGTGGCGTCGTCCTCGGAGATGTCCGGGGAGACGTCGATGCGGTCGCGCACCTTTCCGTTGACCTGGACCACCATGGTCACCGACGCCTCGGCCGCCAGCTCCGGATCGGCCACTGGCCACGGGTGGAGGTGGACATGATCGCCGTGCCGCCGCTCCCACGCCTCGGCGGTCACGTGCGGGGTCATCGGCGCCATCAGAAGCAACAAGGTGTCGACCGCCTCGGCGGTCACCTCGCCGTGGCCGCCGTCGCGGACGTAGGGGTGGAGCAGGTTGACGAACTCCATGCAGGCGGCCACCGCAGTGTTGTAGGACCAGCGCTCGAATTCGCCGGTGATGCGGTCGATCATCCGGTGGGTGACGTGACGGACGGCCCGGTCCTTGTCGGTGAGCGGGCCGTCCCGGAGCGGAGGGAGGGTATCGTCGGCGGGGACGGCCAGACGCCAGACCCGGTCGAGGAAGCGGCCGCAGCCCTCGATCACGCTGTCGGTCTGATCGGACCAGTCCATGTCGTCGCCAGGTGGGCCCACGAACAGGTGGAACAGCCGGAGGACATCGGCGCCGACCGTGTTCAGGTAGCTCGACGGCGCCACCAGGTTGCCCTTGGACTTGGACATCTTGGTCCCGTCCATGCGGATCATCCCCTGGGCGTAGTACCGGGCGAACGGCTCGCGCACTCCGTCGGGGGCAAGACCGACGTCGACCAGGGCCTTGGTGTAGAAGCGGGCATAGAGCAGATGGAGGATGGCGTGCTCGATGCCGCCGATGTACTGGTCGACCGGCATCCAGTGCCGCGCGATCTCCGGGTCGAAGGGCAGATCGGGAGTCCATGGGTCGGTGAAGCGGAGGAAGTACCACGACGAGTCGACGAACGTGTCCATGGTGTCGGTCTCGCGGGTGGCCGGCCCCCCGCAGATCGGACAGGTGGTGTTCAAGAACTCGGGGTTGGTGGCCAGCGGTGACTGGCCGGTGGGCAGGAACTCCACGTCGTCGGGGGCCAATACCGGGAGCTGGTCGTCGGGCACCGGGACGATGCCGTGGTCGGGGCAGTACACGATGGGGATGGGGCACCCCCAGAACCGCTGCCGCGAGACCAACCAGTCGCGGAGACGGTAGTTGACGGTGCGCTGGCCGATGCCCTCCGCCTCCAGCCACTCGATGGCCCGGGTCTTGGCCGTGGGGATGTCCAAGCCGTTGAGCCACTCGCTGTTGATCTTCTCGCCGTCCCCGGTGTAGGCGCGGCCGGGGCCACCGTCTGGCCCCCCGCGCTCGTCCCAACCCTCGGGGGGCTGCACGGTCCGCACCACCGGCAGCCCGTAGGCAGCGGCGAAGTCCCAGTCGCGGGTGTCCTCGGCGGGCACGGCCATGATGGCGCCGGTGCCGTAGCCCATCAGCACGTAATCGGCCACGTAGACCGGCACCGGCTGTCGGGTAAAGGGATTGATCACCGACGAGCCGGTGAAGACCCCGCGCTTGGCCAAGCTCTCGGCGCCGCTTTCGGACATGCGCTCGACGTCGGTGCTGGCCGCCGCCCGCACCCGGAGCTCGTCCACCTCGACGCGGTGCTCGGGCGTGGTGAGGGCGTCGACCAGCGGATGCTCGGGAGCCACCACCGCGTAGGTCATGCCGAAGGAGGTGTCCGGTCGGGTGGTGAAGACCCGCAGGACCAGTCGCTCGGTGCCGTCGGAGCCGTCGCTCCCGTCGACCACGAGGTCATACTCGGCTCCCTCGGACCGGCCGATCCAGTTGCGCTGCATGGTCTTGACCCGCTCGGGCCAGTCGAGTGAATCCAGGTCGGCCAGGAGCTCGTCGGCGTACTGGGTGATGCCCAAGAACCACTGCTCGAGGTTGCGCTTCTCCACCAGGTCGCCGGACCGCTCGCAGGTGCCGTCGGGGAGCACTTGCTCGTTGGCCAGGACGGTCTGGCAGCCGGGGCACCAGTTGACTGGGGCATTGGCCCGGTAGGCCAGGCCGGCGGCCAGCAACTTCTGGAAGATCACCTGGTTCCAGCGCATGTACTCGGGATCGTGACTGCGGATCTCGCGGCGCCAGTCGTAGACGGCCCCGAGCGAAGTGATCGACTCCTTCAACTCGGCGATACGGGCGTCGGTGAAGACACGCGGATGGGTGCCGGTCTGGATGGCGGCATTTTCGGCGGGGAGCCCGAACGAGTCGAAGCCGAACGGGGAAAGCACCCCGTAGCCCAGCATGGTGCGATGTCTGACCAGCAGGTCGCCGAACGTGTAGTTGCGGACATGGCCCATGTGGGCGGGACCGGACGGGTACGGGTACATGGTGAGCACGTACCAAGGGGGGCGGGGGTCATCGGCGTCCACCTCGTAGGTTCCCTCTTCCGCCCACCGGCGCTGCCATTTCTTCTCGACCTCGAGGACGTCATAGGCCCGTGCCATGGCTCACGATCGTACTGGGGACGGGACGGACCTCCCATGACCATGGGCGACCCGCCGCGCTCCACCCTCCGGTGCCGGCCATCTTCACCAGCGGCTCGAACCGGCCGAGGGCGGGCCACGATCGGGCTAACGATGGAGCCAAAAGGCCGACCTGATCCCACCGCCGCTGGGCGCTGGCGGAGCAGCGTCACCTCCGCAGGACTGGCGGCCAGGCTCGGCTACGATGACCCTTTCGTGGCAGCCGTCGGCGAGGCGTTGCTGAATCGGCTGGCCCGGTTGCTACTTGAAAAGAAGTGCTCGGAGGAACGACCCCTTTGAGCAGCTACGGGGGCGTAGCTCAGCTGGTAGAGCGCTTGACTGGCAGTCAAGAGGTTCGTGGGTTCGAGTCCCATCGCCTCCACTCGAAATCGCAGGTCAGAGGCCCCCTACATCGTGGCCACCTTCGCTTGGGCGAGCGAATGACAACGGATTGACAACGGGCCGCTGCTGAAGGGCCGGTTCGGCCAACCGAGGAGAACCCGATGGGGTTGGGCGTGGATACCTGGATAGCGGTGACCGGTCTCGCTCAGGTCGCGGTCCTTTCTATCGCCGGTGTCCACGCACTCTGCTCATCGAGTCCGCGTCCCACCAGGAAGATGCCGTGACCAACCCACCCGAAGCTACGCCGCCTGCTCTCGCTCCACCCGGCATCGATCCACACGAACTTGAGCGCCTACAGGCTAAGCAGGAGGCGCACAGCGCGCGGCTTCGCGAGGCGGGAGACCGAATCAGTTCGCATCCATTCGCGGTGTCACATCGCCAGCAAGACGTTCTGCGAGTCGGGCTGGAGGCGGTCCTCATCCCCAACGCTCGCCAGCTGATCGACCTCCTGGCGGCGTCGGCGACGAACTTCGAGCTGGCCGTGGAGCTCGTCCAGAACGCGCGACGGTCAGTCGTCGCCGAACAGTTTCGCGCTCAGCTCGCCCAGCGCCTCCACAACTACTTTTCCGCCGCCTACACGCTCAGCGAGCACATGAGGACGATCATGAATGTCCGTCGAAAGCAGAGCAAGAGGATCACCGACCCGCTCGCCGCTCCATTGGCCGCGAAGAAGGCTGAGTTGCTCAGTTCCCCGGAAGTTGAGTTCGCCGTTCAGCTGCGGGGATTCATCCAGCACGTTGCTCATGTACCGGTGACAACGAGCCTCTCGATGGATGGGGTCAATACGTCCGATCGATCGTTCAAGAGTGAGATTCGACTGGACGTTGGTGAGCTCGAACGAGGGAGTCGGTGGGAAGGCGAGGCACAGAGCTTCCTCGCCCACCGGGAGTGGGTGGAGCTCCGTCCGGTCGTGAATGTCTACACGTCGAAGTTGACCGTCTTATACCGGTGGTTCATCCAACAGCTGATCGAAGAGGCTGAGCCGCTGCGGGGAGAACATGACCAGCTGATCGTAGAGTTCAACGCCCTCCTTACGGGAACCGACTTGGAGTCGGCACGCGCCCTTACCGACGAGACCACGAAGCAGTGGCTATCGACGGTCTCGCCGACTGGCCGGGTGACATGAACTCAGCCCTCTTCCGCCACCGAAGGCACCTCCACTCCCGATGTGCGTCAGCCGAGTAGCGAAGCACTCAGAGCGGCTCCAGCCTCTTCGCCCATGCCGGGCAGCACGTGCGCATAAACGGAGAGGGTGATCGTCGGGCTCGCATGGCCGAGCATCTCCGACACAACCTTCACCGGCACACCCTGGCTGAGCATCAGGGAAGCAGCGGTGTGACGGCAGTCGTGAAGTCGGATTCGAGGAAGCCCTGCATCCTTGGCCGCATTTTCGAAGAACTCGGAGACGGTGTCTGGGTGGTACGAGCGTCCAGCCTCGTCGGCGATGACGGGGAACGTCTCATGAAAGGCCTCACCCGCCCGTAACTTCTCGGCTGCCCGGTGTGCCTTCAGGATGGCCACCAGCGAGGCGTCGAGGGGAACTGAGCGCCGCCCTGCTGCCGTCTTGGGCGAGGAGGCGACCGGCTTGCCGTCGACCACAGTCAACGTGTCCACGATACGAACCGCGCGGTTGTCGAGGTCGACGTGTTCCCACCGAAGGCCACACAGCTCGCCACGCCGGAGCCCACGGGTCAGTAACAACGACCAGGCAACGTGCATCCTGGTGTCCTTCGTGGCCGTCAGGAACTTCCGCGCCTCCTCGGCTGACCATGTCTTCGTTGGCTTGGATTCGACCCGCGGGCGCTGAACACCGGCAACCGGATTCCTGGCAACCAACTCATTCAACTGAGCCCACTGGCAGGCTGCCTTCAGCACACCCACGGCGAGTTGCTGCGAGCGTGTGGACAGCCCCCTGCGGCCCTTGGCCGTCTTCGCCATCCTGAGTGTCTCGACCATGCCAGTCACGTCGGCAGGTCGGAGGGCAGCAAGCTTGATTCCACCGAGGTGGGGCACGATCCAGTGTTCGGTGACCTGTTCGTACTGATGGATGGTCGTCGCTCGAAGCCCCCGGGGAGGTGCCGAACCGGCGGCGAGAGCTGGTGGCCCTCGGTGACGTCCTGGCCTCCCCGGAGGCGAAGAAGGCGGTCCATCCATTGGAGGTCGCGCTGGGGCGAGACTTCGCCGGTCGGGCCATCCTGGTCAACCTGGCCGAGATGCCACACGTGCTGGTGTCAGGGACGACGGGGTCGGGCAAGTCCTCCTACATCCACTCGTTGCTGATCTCCATCCTGACAAGGACCACCCCCGACCAGGTTCGCCTGATCCTGCTGGATACCAAGCAGATCGAGCTCGGGCAGTACAACGACCTTCCCCATCTGCTGATCCAGGTGGTGGTGGACCCGAAGAAGGCGGCCAACGCGCTGAGCTGGGCAGTGAAGGAGATGGAGAATCGCTACGGCCTCCTGGCCGAGGTGGGAGTGCGCGACATCACCGGGTACAACGACGCCTTCGACTCCGGCGGCCTGGCCGATTACGAGAAGGGCTACCAGATCCGGATGCGAGGGGGTGGCGACGACGGCGAGGGCGAGGAGGAGCCCGAGCCCCACTACCAGCGCCTGCCCTTCATCCTCATCGTGGTGGACGAGCTCAGCGACCTGATGATGGTGGCGGCCCGCGACGTCGAGGAATCGTTATGCCGTATCGCTCAGATGGCTCCCGCAGCAGGTATCCATATGGTTCTGGGTATGCAACGGCCCTCGGTGGAAGTAATCAACGGGGTGATCAAGGCCAATATCGCATCGCGGATCGCCTTCCGGGTCTCGGACCGCTCCGAAAGTAGAGTGATACTCGACCAGGAGGGCGCGGAACGGTTGATAGGCAGGGGTGACATGCTGTTCCTTTCAGCATCCTCCTACATCCCGCACCGCTTCCAGGGACCTTGGGTGAGCGATGACGAGGTCCGTGCCGTCACCGCCCACTGGAAGCGCCAGCGCCCGATGGAGGTGGCGGCCGGAATCGAAGAGGTGGTCGGCTGTGATGGGCCGAGGTCAGAAGGTGACGATGACGACGAGCTGCTCAGCCGCGCCATCGAGATCGTGATCCGAAGCCAGTTGGGCTCCACCTCGATGCTGCAACGCAAGCTGCGGGTGGGCTTCGCCCGGGCCGAGCGACTGATGGACCTGATGGAACGCCGCGGTGTGGTCGGCCCATCGGAGGGGTCCAAAGCGCGTGCGGTGCTGATGACTCCCGACGGGCTGGACGGCAGCTGACGACCGTGCCGCTTCGAGAGCGGAACTCCCCGAAGGCACCGATCCGCCGACGTGACCACCCGGTGACCGCCCGCTACGCCAACCGCAGCGCTCCCTAGTACCTGCGCCCAGTCTTTCCGGTTCAACCCCGGAGAAGCGATTCCTGGTGGTGCTGATGGGCGAATGCAGGGGTGACGGATGCCCACGCATACGCCCGTCTTCTACTCACGGGTCCAAGCCTTATTGACAACCAATCGACAACGGAAGGCGACTTCATAGGACCAAAATAGGCCACACAAGGCCTAACCGGTGCCGGACCTGACTAGTCGCCTGACCTGGTACGACACCACTAGACCTCACTAGGCCCAAAGGTAAATAAGGGCCTGGCAGTCAAGAGGTTCGTGGGTTCGAGTCCCATCGCCTCAGACCATCGCCTCCACTCATTCAAATGGGCAGGTCAGGCCACTCATGTCGAGCGGCTCCACTCGAAACCTAGGTAGCCCGCGAATGATGCGAGGAAGGAGCGCGCCTCCGCTCCCTGTGAAAGTTCCACAGGGTAGTTACCGCTTGGTGCCGGAGCCGTGGTGACTGACAGTAGTCAACGAATGGCACCACTGGTGGCCCGCCTTGAACGCTGCTTGCTCAGCAGCACCGGCCGGAGCGACGCTGCTGGCAGGACTCGTTTGGCACGAACGCTGGCCTGCTTTGAATGCAGCTTGTTCAGCGGCAGTGGCAGGAACCAGAGTGCTGGCAGGACTTGCCGGAGGCAGCACGGTGGGCACAGGCGCTTTTGTGGTTTGCGCAGCCCGAATCGCTAGGGGATCCGCGTCGTTGTGGCTGGATTCGCTTGGTTGCATAATCAGGACGCCCTCAAGAACAATGGCGGCAAGCAACGCAATCCAAACCATGACCCTCGTTCGGTGTCTCCACTGTTCAGACCGAACGATGCCCCTAGTCAAATATCTCCACCGTCTAGACAAGGAAGAAGTGGAAGGCGTCACCCTGAACAGGCTCCCTATTACGTAGGTGGAAGAACGAACGACTGCCCTGGGTAGATCAAGTTGGGATTGGTCAGTTGACTCTTGTTGGCCGCTATCAAAGCCGTCATGTAAGTCACCACCTGTTGATTGGTCGGTGGGTGGCCGGAGGCAGATGTCAACACCCCAATGGAGATGTCCCATAGGTTGTCGCCGCTCTTGACCGAGTAGGAGGAGGAACTGAAGGGCAGGGCCGCAGATGTCGTGGGTGCGACGGGCGTAGCGGACGCGACGGGCGTGGCGGACGCGACGGGCGTAGCGGGCGCGGGTGGGGTGGCGTCAACCGTGGTGCGAACGGTGACAGTGTGGTTCGGGCCGTTCAGAACAAGCAAGGTGTAAGTGGTGTTGGCTGCAAGGGTGACCGTTGGGTGCAGCTTTGGCTCAGTAGAAATCTGGATCCTCCATGTTCCATGAGGGACCACGCCGTACCCGGTTACGGCGGCATAAGCCAAATGGGTAGCCAAAGTCGGCTGCGGGATCGCCTTGATGGTGGGAGAGCCCGCGGTCGTCGACCCTTGGATGATGCGTACCTTGGACTGTCCGCTCGGTGGAGGTACCAATTCATCGTCTATGACCTTGTCCGCCAAATGATTGGTGGGACCGGTCACCACTACCGTATAGACCCCGCCAGGAGCCAGGGTCAGGTTGCCCGCCAACAGAGGTTTGCCAGTGGTGACCCCGGTGGGATGCATGCTTACGGCGTAGGTGCCCGCTGGCACCGTGGTGTATTTGGTTGTTTCGCCGTAAGTCACATCATGAGCAAATTCAGTCTGAGTACCGCCGACCGGGGTAACCCACACATCAGCCCCTCCAGTCTCGGGCGATAGGTGGGCCACCCTCACCTCTGCCGTGGCTGTTGCAGCCGAGGCCCGCGAAGCCGACCCCATGCAGAAACCAATAGCCAAGATGACTGGTAATAACCTGAAGACCCGACCATTCCTCAGCACGCCTAGCCCCAATTCATTGTCTGGCCCCTGCCAGTACTTTTAGCACATGTCGGCATCTCCTGGGCAAAGATCTGATTTGGATTTCATCGCCACAGCCGACCAAGTGACCGCTTCATCACGCACAGTGGCATGGGCCTGATTTTCGTCCCGGATTAGCAACTTCGCCCTGAAAAAGTCGGCTCACGTATAGACGACCTTTTGGCGTAGCGGTCCGAACTTCCCAAACTGAAGGTGAGGCATGCGACGATCCTCACGTCGCCTGAGCTGCTGCCTAGACGGATTGGCCCGGCGCTTCCGGCCTTGGGAGCAGTCGGTCTTCACCGCGCCCCGTTCGTCAGTGCGGCGAACGAGGTGGGGGCATTTGTCGGCCCGATTTCGCAGGTGGGCGGCGCCTGATTCCCCAGGTTCCAGAAGGAGAACCCGGCCGCCGGCGCTGTCGTCTGGCCGAACGGCTGGTAGTTGGTGATCGGCTTGCCAGCCGCCAGGTTGAGCATGTCGGTCACGTGCAGCGCTGCGTCGGGGTCCGACGTGTAGTTGTCCCAGCCGTCCTGCTCGTTGTTCTGGAGGCAAGCTGACCAGGCCGACAGGTACCACGGTCTACCGATTGAGGTGGCATAGTCGGCGAAGCCAGGGATGAGCTGCTGGTCATCCGTCGAGTTGTCTTCGATGTCGGCGGTGGCGTTGTGGGGCAGGGCGGTGATCTGCTGCCACGGGATGCCAGCCGGGCACGGATAGGTGCCGTCTCCCGCAACACAGCCGCTGTTGCCGTCGTTGAGGTGGGAGAAGCCACCGGACGAGATGAGGATGGGTGACAGGGAATGCCAATACGCCTCCAGCGTCGAGTACCACGTGAGCATGGCCTGGGGATTGGTGGGCACCTGGCACGGTGAGCTGATGCAGTCCTCGCCGGTTGGCGTCACGGGCTCGCCCCAGAGCTCCACCTTGGCGATGGTCGGATTGTCCCAGTTCGGCACGCCGTTCACGCTCTGGTCGGCGACGAACTTGAGGTACTGCTCCTGATAGCTAAAATTGGTGCCGCCACCCGCTGTCGGGCTGAACGGGTTCAACCCCGCCGTCTCCATCGCTGCGAAGAACTCGGAAAAGTTGAGCATGACGTGATGGCCCGCCGCTTCCATCTGCCCGACGTACGCCTCGACCTGGTCCCAGGTCGTCGAGTCCTCGGTCTGGTTGATGCTCCGGTACTGCGAGTCGAAGTTGACCAGCTCCGACGTGTTCATATTGCCCTGGGTGAGCAGAGCTGCTTCGCCGGTCGGGTCGCCGTAGTGACCGTAGGCCGTACCGCCCGTCATGTACCACGGCTGCCCTTGCAGGCAGAGTTGGGTACCGCAGACAGTCACGAATGGATCGGCCTCTGTCGTCGTCGTGGTGGTGGTGGTCGGGATGGGGGTAGCAGTCGTGGTCGGTGGGGGTGTCACGGTCATCGTGCTGTTCACGATCGCCATGCCAACAATCGGCTGATTCAACGCCTGCCCCCTCATTGAGCCAGAGGACGGCTCGTCGCCGAACGCATAGACGGCGCCATTGGTGGCGTCCATCGAGTAACCGCGGCCGTCCGGAGTGGCGGCCATCCCGACGATCGTGCCGGGAATGGTGGTGCCGCCCTTGGAGCCATAGAAGCCGGCATCGCCCACGGCAAACACCCCGCCGTCCGAGGCGACCAGCCAGTAACCGCGGCCGTCCGGAGTGGCGGCCATCCCGACGATCGGTTCGTTGAGATGGATGCTGCCCAGGGACCCATAGAAGCCGGCATCGCCCACGGCAAACACCCCGCCGTCCGAGGCGACCAGCCAGTAACCGCGGCCGTCCGGAGTGGCGGCCATCCC
>Ga0182018_10001035_pt1 | contig 33477 bp, 28 predicted proteins | sample 812P2MmetaG_FD_120490 | JGI IMG/M metagenome (GOLD analysis project Ga0182018, IMG submission 120490) | Permafrost microbial communities from Stordalen Mire, Sweden - 812P2M metaG | ecosystem: Environmental > Terrestrial > Soil > Wetlands > Permafrost | place: Sweden: Stordalen | collected...
AACCCAGGCGTCGGTGGGCCCGGGCAACCCGTCCCCGCCCCCCATCTTCAAGAAGTGGTCACTGCGAAAGTAGGCGTCGAACCCCAAGGACTCGGCCGACTGGGCCACCGCCAACAGCTGGTCATAGGAGGCGCCCTGCTGGGGCTCGGTGAAGATCCGTAGGAGCATCCCCTCGGTCTAGCCGAGCATCCGCCGACAGCCAACCCGGCCCCGGCACCAACCGGCCCACCGCCATCACCCCCACCACCCGGGCGCCGGCCAACCGGAGCGCGGCCACCGCGCTCTGGGCCCGGGCCCCGGTGACGATGCTGTCGTCGACGACGAGGACGCGCCGATCGAGCAGCCACCCCGGGTCGACGGCGGGCGAGAGCACGAAGCCGCGACGGGCGGCCTTCAGATGACCGGTGTCCTCGGGTCCGCGCACCAGCAGGTCGGCCCGGCACCCGGCCAGCGCGGCCACGCGGGACACCAGCGCATCGGCCGGGGCACCGAGCGGGCGGTGGGTCGACGGGACGGTGGCCACCAGGTCCCATGGCGCCCCGAACCGACGACGCATTCCGGCCCGGTTGGCCGCCAACCACTCGTCGAGGATGGCCACCAACTCGGTGAGGTGACGGTGGCGCAGCTCGGTCACCGGGGCGTCCTTGTAACCGCGGAGTCGACGGTGCATGGAATCGCCGAGCCGATAGTCGGCCACTACCACGACCGGGGCCAGGGGACCGTTCAGCTGACGGACCAGGGTGGCACAGCAGTAGCAGACGGCGAACCCGGCGTGGGCGGCACCGCCGCACACCAGGCAGCGCCGGGCACCGCCGGTGGAATCGGACATGGCGGCACTCGCCTTCCAACAGGACCGACCGGAGTGGTCTTCGGATGGGGCGACGGCCGCGCCGGGTGCGTCGCGAGGGATGGGCGGGCTCAGCCCCCGGGGGTCTGCGCCGTGGATTGCGGATCGATCGTCGACCGGGCGTCGGCGTGGCGGTGGAGCAGGAATGTCCCGGTCGACCGGCTGACCAACCGGTCGTCCCCGTCGATCACCGTGGCCTCGGAATACGCCACCTGGCGAGCCATGCGCACCACGTCCCCGCGGAGCCGGTAGGCCTCTCCCGCCAGCGCCGGGCGCATGGTCTCCACCTTCATCTCGAGGGTGGCACGGGTGCGGTCGCGTCCGGGGAGGGCGGCATTGATGGCGAAGTTCATGGCCGCATCGAGCAGCAGCCCGTGCACGCCGGCCTGCACCACGCCGTGGGGGTTGCACGCCGCCGGGCTGGGGACGAAGGAGCCGGTCACCCAGCCGAGTTCCTCGCCATCGACCCCATAGTCGGAAAAGGTGCCGCCGACGGTCCCGATGAGCTCCATCCCGCCCGTTCCCAGCCAACGGTCCATGTCCTTGATCCGAGCCATCACCCGACCGACCGTAGTGCCGGGCTGTCATACCGTCGATGCCTGTCGCCCTGACCGGGTGGGCCGACCGGGGTGGGCGGCTCCGAGTTGACCGGGCTCGGCCGGCGACTACGATACCTAACGGTCACCCCTTCTTGACTGGACGGTCAAGTTTTCTGGCACGACAGTGACCAGGGTATTCCCCACCACGAACCGACATCGGCCGGCAGGCAACGTTCCGCCGGACCTCGGAAGGAGATCAGCCATGACCGACGCCGTCATCGTCGATGCAGTCCGCACGCCCGGAGGTAAGCGCAACGGGAAGCTCCGCAACTGGCACGCCGCCGACCTGGCCTCCGAGCCGTTGAAGGCCCTCGTCGAGCGGAGCGATCTCGATCCTGCCCTGGTCGACGACGTGATCATGGGCTGTGTCATGCAGGTGGGCGAGCAGTCGCTCAATGTGGGCCGCAATGCAGTGCTGGCCGCCGGATTCCCCGAGTCGGTTCCGGCCACCACCATCGACCGCCAGTGCGGCTCTTCCCAGCAGGCCCTCCACTTCGGCGCCCAGGGAGTCATCGCCGGCGCCTACGACGTGGTCATCGGTGGCGGGGTCGAGGTCATGACCCGCACCCCGATGGGTTCGTCGGTCGTTCGCGACCTCGGCTATCCCTTCGGCCCCCGCATGATGAACCGCTACGCCGAGCGGGGTGGCCTGGTCAGCCAAGGCGAAGGTGCCGAACTGATCGCCGACCAGTGGGGCATCACCCGCCAGGACCTTGACGAATTCTCGGTCCGCTCCCACCACCGCGCCGCGCAGGCCACGTCCGAGGGCCGCTTCGAGCGCGAACTGATCCCCGTCGCCGTGAAGGACGACGACCGCGCCGACACCGACGAGCTCATCTCCACCGACGAAGGGATCCGTCCCGACTCCTCGGTAGAGGTGCTGGCCAACTTGAAGCCGGCCTTCCGCCAGGAGAACGGCAAGGTCACCGCGGGCAACTCGTCCCAGATCACCGACGGCGCATCCGGCGTGCTGATCATGAGCGAGGAGAAGGCCTCGTCCCTCGGCCTCACCCCCCGGGCCCGTTTCCACGCCTTCGCGGTGGCCGGGGCCGACCCCATCACCATGCTGACCGGGCCGATCCCGGCGACCAAGTCGGTGCTCGAGAAGGCCAAGTTGACCCTCGACGACATCGACGTCATCGAGATCAACGAGGCGTTCGCCTCGGTGGTGCTGGCCTGGCAGAAGGAGTTCGGCGCCGATCTGGACAAGGTCAACGTGAACGGCGGGGCCATCGCCCTGGGCCACCCGCTCGGCGCCTCCGGTGCCAAGCTCATGGCCACACTGCTCAATGAGTTGGAGCGTACCCAGGGCCGCTACGGGTTGCTGACCATGTGCGAGGGCGGGGGCATGGCCAACGCCACCATCATCGAGCGTCTGGGCTGACCCCTCCGGCATCGACCCGATCCAGCCCACCGATGGTGCCGGCGGCGGTGCGGTTGCGGATCAGTGGTATCGGGTGGCGAGGATCAGGCCCACGAAGATGGCGCCGATGGCCGCGATCAGCCACAGGTTGTCGACGCCTCCGGGGAGCAATCCTGTGTAGTTGAGGATGACCACCAGCACCCCGACGAGGAAGAGGACAATGATCATGATCCCCATCCAGCGGGGACTGGTCTTGGCGTTCTTCGGGATGGGCGGGGTGTACCGGTTGCTTTGGACGCTCTTCCCCGGCTCCGTGGTGCGACCGCCCGAGGAGCGACCCTTCTTCTGCGCCCTGCCGGGTCCGGCTTTGGCCTTGGCCTTGGTTGCCATGGCCGAAGGATAGCCAGTGGCCGCCGGGATTTCGCACCGGAGCCGATCGGTGTCGTTGCGGCCGGTACGATCAACGGTCCATGGGGACACGGGTACTGGTCATCGACAACTACGACTCGTTCGTCTACAACCTCGTCCAGGAGCTCGGCGAGCTTGGGGCCGACCTGATCGTCCACCGCAACGACGACATCGACGTCGACGGCATCAGGTCGGCATCACCCGACGCCATCCTCATCTCACCCGGGCCGGGGCGGCCCGAGGAGGCCGGCATCAGCATGGAGGTCGTGGCCGAGCTGGGCGGGGAGATCCCCATCCTGGGTGTCTGCCTCGGCCTGCAGGCCATCGCCCAGGTCTACGGGGGCGAGGTGGTGGCGGCGCCGACCCTCATGCACGGGAAGACGTCGGCGGTGCACCACGGGGGAACCGGCGTCTTTGCCGGGCTCCCCGACCCGTTTGTGGCCACCCGCTACCACTCCCTGGTGGTGGCGCCGGCGTCGGTGCCCGACGCCCTCGAAGTCACCGCCTCCACCGCCGACGGGGTGATCATGGGCCTCCGCCACCGGACGCTGGCGGTGGAGGGGGTCCAGTTCCACCCCGAATCGTTCCTCACGCCGAACGGACCGAGCCTGCTCTCCAACTATCTGGCCACCGCCACCAGAGAGTGAGTGGGTGCCCACCGGGGCGACGGGAGGGCTCGCTACGGGACAGACGATGTAGTCGTCGTTGACGACGAGGGCGTGGTCGTCGTCGAGGTGGTGGACGGTGGCGACGTGGTCGAAGTGGTGGTGGTGGGCGGCGCACCCGAAGAGACCACGATGCTGACCGAACTGCCCGGGGCGACCGGTGTCCCCGCATTCGGGCTCGAGGAGATGACCACGCCGGCTGTCGGGTACTGGGTCGACGTCTGGCTGGTCACGTTGCCGACGCTGAGGCCGGCCTGCTGGAGGAGCGAGTAGGCCTGGTTCTCCGGCAGCCCGATCAAGGAGGGCACGGGGATATTGGCCACCCCGGACGAGATGGTGAGGGTCACCGAGCTACCCTGCGCCACCTTCGATCCCGACGACGGGTTCGAGCTGATGACGACGCCCTTGGACACCGACGTGCTGGTCCGGTAGACGACGGTGGAGTTCAGACCCTTCCCCTGGAGAATCGACTCGGCCTGGCTCTGGGTGGCACCGATCAACCCCGAGGGAACGGCCACCTTGGTGACCGGTGCGGGGACGGCCACCGACAACGTCACGGTTTGCCCCTTCTTGACCAAGGAGCCCGGCGTGGGGGCGGTGGAGATCACCGTGCCCGCGGCGTCGTTGGAGACCTGATTGGACGTGTCGACCACCAGTCCGTCGCCCTTCAGCTTGGTGGTTGCCTCGGCCACCGGCTCCCCCACCACCGATCGGAGGTTGAACGACGAAGCCCCGCCGAAATAGCCGAGATTGCGGCCGAGGAAGTACCCGGCCACCACCAGCAGGATCAGCAGCACGGCCAGAACGATGACGTAGGTGCGAGTGCGGTTGGAGCCGTCCTCCTCCTCGACCGGCTCCTCGTCGGCATCGTCGGTGGCCGCCACCAGCTGGGTGACATCCCGGCCACCCACCGACTGGATGGCCTGGGTGGTGCCCACTGCCGCCAGCATGGCCGTGGCGTCGTCCATGGCCAGCACCGAGCGGCCCTCATTGAATCGGAGCAGGTCCGCCCGCAGCTCCTCTGCGGTGCCGTAGCGGTGGGCGGGGTCCTTGGCCATCGCCTTCAGGATGATCGCCTCGAAGGTCGGCGGGATGGAGGGATTGAGCTCCCGGGGTGCCGGTGGGTGGTCGCGGACGTGCTTGGACGCCACCGCCACCGGAGTGTCGCCCAGGAAGGGAGGTCGACCGGTGACCATCTCGAAGAGGACGACGCCGAGTGAGTAGAGGTCGCTCCGGCCGTCGACGCCGATTCCTTCGGCCTGCTCGGGGGAGAAGTAGGTCGCCGTACCCATCACGGCGCCGGTTTGGGTGAGGCTCTCCTCGGTATTGATGGCCCGAGCGATCCCGAAATCGGTGACCTTCACCTGCCCTTCGTCGGTGATGAGCACATTGCCCGGCTTCACGTCACGGTGGATGACCCCGTGCTTGTGGGCATAGCCGAGCGCGGCGGCTACATGGGCTCCCACGTCGGCAGTTCGCTCGGCGGAAAGGGTGCCGGCGGTCTTCAGGATGGAGGAGAGGGGACGACCGTCGATGAACTCCATGACGATGAAGTAGGTGCCACTGTCCTCGCCCCAGTCGAACACGGGAACGATGTTGGGGTGCGACAGGTTGGCGGCAGCCTGGGCCTCCCTGCGGAACCGTTCGACGAACGACCGGTCCACCGACAGTTCGGGGAAGAGTACCTTGAGAGCCACCGGGCGATCGAGCAGCCGGTCGTGGGCGCGATACACCTCGGCCATCCCGCCCCGGGCGATCAGGTGATTGAGTTCGTAGCGCTCGGAGAAGACGCGCGGGTTCTGGGACGGGTCCATGTGGGTCAAAGCCTAGGCCTGCGTTCGCTCGGGTCCGGGGTTCTCATGCTTCCTCGTTCGGTTCTGGTGGCAAATGGCGTCGGTGGTGTGGTGGCGGAGGTTTTCGATGATGGTGGTGGGCTCACTGGCTCAACCCTGCGGCGGCCCGGACGTCGCCGAGGATCTGCTTCACGATCGGTCCCGAGTAGGTGGCTCCGGTCGCGCTGCCTGGTTGGTTGGGAAGCACCACGGCGATGGCCACTTTGGTGTTGCCCACCGGGGCGAAGGCGATCAGCCAGTCGTTGGTGAAGGGCGGGTTGGGACCGAACGATCCGGTCTGGGCGGTGCCGGTCTTTGCCGCCACGTCCCAGCTGGCCGGGAAGACTCCGTAGGCGGTGCCCGCCGGGTTGCTGACCACGCCCTGCATGTAGGTGGTCAGGGTGGCCGCGGTCTGGGGCGAGATCGGTTGCATCCACTGCTTGGGCTGGTAAGTCAGCACCCGCTGCCCTTGGTTGTCGTCGATGTAGGCCATCACGTGGGGAGTCATCTCCACTCCCCCGTTGGCCACGGTGCCGGCCACCATGGCCATCTGCAGGGCCGACGCCGAAACATTCTCCTGGCCGATGGCCGACTTCATGACACCGGGGATGTCGGCGACGAACTGGGCGGGGGTCTCCGCCGGAGTGGTGGTGGTGCCGGGACTGGTCATGGTCGACGCCGCCACCGTGTCAGCAGGGACGTCCAGCGGGATCTTCTGGTTGAATCCGTAGGCCTCCGCCTGGGTCAACAGGGCCTGCCCGCCCAACTTCAGGCCGATGGTGGCGAAGTCCGCGTCGCAGGACTTGATCACGATCTCCTCGAGGGTGCCACCGCATGGGGTGGAGTGGTAGTTGGTCAGCACCTGGGCCGGAGTGCCGGTGTTGGGCAACGTGACGGATCCCACTACGGGATAGGTCGTGGTTGCCAGGTCGGGCCGGTGTTCGAGCACGGCGGAGGTGGTCACCACCTTGAAGCTCGAGCCGGGGGCCTGGATCGCCCCGTAGGTGCCGGGGATGAGTGGTTGGCCTGCTTGGGCCAGATAGGTGTTCCAGGCGTAGTTCTGGGTCTTGGTGTTCTCGGACACCAACGGATTGGGATCGAAGGAGGGATTCGAGTACATGGCCTCGATGGCACCGGTGGTCGGGTTGAAGACCACTGCCGCCGCCCCATTGACCCCCCGCGCCGTACCTTGGTCGAGCGCCTCGGCCACCTGCAGCTGCAGGTTCTGGTTCATGGTCAGCGTGACGTTGTCCACCTCGGTGCGGTTGGTGAGCAGATCCCGGAGCGTCTTGGCCACCGGCGTGTGCGGCGTGAGATAGCTGTTGTACTCCGCCTCGACGCCGCGGTAGTTGCCGTAGACGGAGGAGTCGAATCCGATGATCTGCGCGAAGAGGGTGGCGGTGTTGGCGGGGTAGACCCGTTGGTACTTGAAGATGCTTCCCGGCGGTGCCAGCACCGACGAGGCCAGCACGGTCCCGTCCGACGAGAGGATGCTGCCCCGGGTCTGGCTGCGTTCAAGCAGCTGGATACGCGGGTTCTTGGGGTCGTTGGCCAACGAGTTGGCCTTGAGCACCTGGATGTTGTTGAGCTGGATGAACAGGGCCAGGAAGCAGAGGATCATGAAGACCCCGAGTCGGCGAATGCGCTTCTCCATCACGCCCCCTTCGTGGTTGTCGGCGCCGGGACCGTGGTCGACGACGCGGTGGGCGTGGGATTCGGATTCAACTGGCTGGCCTTGTCATTTTCCAGGTTTTTGACGTAGGCGCGGGCGTTAGGCACCGATGTCTCCTCCACGCCGGCCTGGAGCGGCTGGAGGTAGATGGCCGGCACGTCGGCGGTGGTGACACCGGTGCGCCAGACGGGGACCGGGTGATACCAGAGGAATCCGCCGACCCTCCCCTGATAGACGACCAGCTCGTTGTTGTCGACGCCTACGAAGTAGGAGTTGATGTCGTACCAGCGAATGGCAGCGAACGCACCGACCACCACCGCCCCTAACAGGATCAGGAACAGCAGCGTCCGAAAGGTGATCAGACGCCGACCGCGGGCCATGCGCTTGGCTCGACGCTTCGCCCGACGGCGTTCCCGCCGGCTGGGAGCCGGTTCGTCGGCCACTGAGGCTGGATACAGCTCGTCGCTGCTGTCGGCGCCCTCCGGGGTAGGGGCCACAGGAACCACGAAGTCCGAGGACACCGCAGCCACGGTGGGGGCAGAGTCGTCACCCTCCTCGCCGACCACCACGTCCACCACCACCGCGGTGATGTTGTCGCTGCCACCGTGGGTGCGAGCCGCCTGTACCAGCAGCTCGGCAGCCTTGCCCGGGTCGGCGACCGAGGACAGGACCTCGCCGATCTGCTCGGTGGTCAGCTCGTTGGTCAGTCCGTCGCTGCACAGCAGGAAGCGGTCGCCGCGCACCGGCTGGATCCGCCACAGGTCGACGGTCACGTCGGCCGAAACGCCGAGGGCCCGGGTCACGATGTGTCGATGGGGATGGACCGCAGCTTCAGCTGAGGTCATCTCGCCCGAACGGACCATCTCCTCGGCCAGGCTGTGGTCGGTGGTGATCTGGGCGAGCTCTCCATCGTGGAACCGGTAGCAACGGGAGTCGCCCACGTTGACCAGGGCCAACACATCGTGCCCGTCCTCGTTGACCAACGCCACCGCCGTAAGCGTGGTCCCCATGCCTCGTAGCTCGGGATTGTCCAGGCTGTGCTGCCAGACCACCGAATTGGCTTCGGTCACCGCATCGGAGAGCCCGGCGCCGGTCGGCTGCCTGCCAAAGGCGGCGGCCAGCGCGTCGACGGCCAGGCGCGACGCCACCTCCCCGCCGGCATGACCGCCCATCCCGTCGGCCACCGCAAAAAGGGTGGGGGTCTCCACGGCCAGGTCCTGATTGACCGAGCGGACCAGACCAGTGTCCGTTGCCGAACCGGATCGGAGAAGAGTCATCTCACTTCCCGACTTCGAACACGGTGCCGCCGACTTGCAGGAGGTCGCCCTTCTCGAGCCGTGTCCGCTCGCCGATGCGCACGGTATTGACCCAGGTGCCGTTGGTAGAGCCGAGGTCCTCGGCCCACAAATCCCCATCGAGGCGGAACAGACGGGCGTGCAGGTTGGATGAGTAGGTGTCGTAGTCGATGGGCACCCCGCAGCCGGGAGCCCGTCCGACTGTGACCTCGTCACCGATGTCGTAGGTCCGTCCGGCCTGGTCTTCGGGTCGGATCACATGAAGGCGCAGCTGGCGTCCCTTGCGCCCCTTTCCGTCGACGACGGGGTCGTTGTCGGCGGAACGGCGGCGGCGGCGCTTGAGGGGGCGGACCTCCACCCACACCGCCCTGACCACCCACATGAAGAACAGCCATATGAGGATGATCACCCCATATTCCAGGGCACGGAGTACCGGGGTGTTATCAGTCGGTCCGGGAAGCGAGATCAAAATCAGATGCATTGGCGCTCAGACGCCGGCCTTCACGAAGTCTCGAACCGGAGAACAGTGGTGCCGATCACTATCTGATCCCCATCGGCCAACTTTCGTTCGCGGACATTCGCCCCGTTGACCCGGGTACCGTTGGTCGAGTTCAGGTCGACCACCACGACGTCGTTGCCCACCCGCCGGATCTCGGCATGCCTGCGGCTGGCGTTGGGATCGGTGATCATCACCGCGCTCTCGGGAAGGCGGCCGATGGCGATGGGCTCGGGGCCGAGTACGATCCGATCCCCGTCGGCCAGCACGATGGAGGCGGCCGGCAATCCGGAAGGGCCCTCGTGGACGTCCGAGGCGATGGCGAAGCGCCCACGGCGTTGACGCGGGTCCTCCATCACCGAGACGGTGACCGGGCCCACGAACACGTAGTCCTCGGTGCGGGCGTGTTCCCGGGCGGCCTCTTCCAGTTCACGAACCAGTGCGTCGAGGAACTTCTCGAACCGGTCGAAGTCCTTGGGCGAAAGGCGCACGATGAAGGCGTTGGGCGCGATGAGGCCATGGACCCCTAGCCGGCGCTGGAGGTCCATCTCCCTGGTCAGTCGCCGACCGATCTCCACCGGGTGAAGCTCACCCCGAAAGGCCTTGGAGAGCGTGCCGTCAACCATGCGCTCGAGGCGCCCTTCGAACTTCTGGAGTCCCATGCTGGGGTCAGCCTACCGGTGTCAACCCCCAGGTAGGGGGTAGGTCGGCCCCGAGCCGCTCCGGCGAACGCCGGGGCCCAGGCCTGCTCTGGGCACCGGTTCCCTGGTCGGCTGGGTGAACAGGCTGTTTGGATCATCGGGTAGCCTCGTTCGGTCGCTCGGGCGAGTGGCGGAATTGGCAGACGCGCAGGATTCAGGTTCCTGTGTCCGAAAGGATGTGGGGGTTCAAGTCCCCCCTCGCCCACTCAGGGGTTCCGACATAACTTGCGGCTTCGCGCCGACAAAACTCGGTGCTACTTACCGACCCATGGGTATCGACGGAACAATTCGCGGTTCGCGCTGACTCCGTCGAGGTGAGGCCAGCGTCGCCGGCGATTTCGGATGCGGATCTCGGGCCTGGTTCCTAACTCAAGGCGCGGCCCATACACCTGGGTGGTTGAGTTGGAGTCCTCGGACCGTCAGGCGGTCAGCGGCGGGTCAGGGTCACCGGACGCGTCATCCGCACTGGCGGCGACACCGGGAGGCACCTGAGGGTGTGGGTGCCGAGAATGTCATCCGGGCACCCTGAGTAGGACTTTCGTTGAATGGCCCGGACGACGAAACTGGGTCATGGCCCTGTCGTTTCTCTACGTTGCATTCGTCCGAATCCTTGATCTGCTCCGCCTCTCCCGGCACGACAACGAAGAGCTGGCGGTCGAGGTCGTCATGCTCCGCCACGAGGTTGCGGTCCTCCGTCGGCAAGTGGCCCGACCCGCCCTTCGGCCTTCGGACCGGGCGCTGCTTGCCGGATTGAGTCGGCTGCTCGGTCGTCGCCGCTGGGGAGGTTCTTCGTCCAACCCGAGACCTTGCTTCGGTGGCATAGGGACCTGGTCCGGCGTAAGTGGACCTACGCTCACCGCTCAGGTCGACGAAGCATTCCCGCCGGTACTGTCGAGATCGTCCTTCGACTGGCGCGAGAGAATCCCAGCTGGGGCTATCGAAGGATCCAGGGCGAGCTCGCCAGGCTGGGTGTGGCCCTGGCCCCGTCGAGCGTCTGGGCCATCCTGCGCAGGCACGATATCGATCCCTCCCCGATGCATCGAACTCGACACTCGACGGGTCTACATGATGGGGATCACGGCACATCCGACTGGGGCGTGGGCTGTCCAACAAGCCCGCAATCTGAGCTTGGTGCTGGGCGACCGGGCGCATCCAGTCAAGTTCCTGATCCGTGACCGAGATACCAAGTTCACTTCGGGCTTCGATGAGGTATTCCGGGCTGAGCGCATCCGGATCGTCCGCACGCCGATCCGGGCGCCACGGGCCAATGCCTTCGCCGAACGTTTCGTCGGCACGGTCCGTCGTGAGTGTCTCGACCGAATTCTGGTCTTCGGTAGACGCCATCTGGAGCGCATCTTGGCCGAGTACGTGGCCCACTACAACGTGCACCGGCCGCATCGATCGCTGGGTCAACTGACGCCGCTGTCGATGTCCCCTGTGTCAGGGCCCACGTTTCCTGACGGAACACGCCTGCGTAGAACCGACAAGCTCGGTGGTCTCATCCATGAGTACAACCTGGCTGCGTGAGGCACTCGGATGGCATTTTCGGCACCCACAGGCGGCTGGCCAGGCGTGGATCGCGGCAAGGGTCATATAATTGCTTGGTCAAGCAAGGTATTCTGGAAGACATGTCCACCGTTGAGCCACTCTCTCCGACCGAGGATGCGCTCTGGCGCGCTGTGATGCGAATTGTGAAAGTCATCCCGCGGCATCTGGACAATGACCTGATCCGAGGCGCCGGCCTGACGGCCAGCGAGTACACAACCATCATGCACCTCTCCGAAGGTCTCAATCGCGAGCGGCGGATGGCCGACCTGGCCAACGCCACCAACTTGTCGGCGAGCCGGATGACTCGCCTGGTGGACGATCTCCAAGCGCGTGGCCTGGTGACGAAGACGGCCAGCTCCTCCGATGCTCGGGTCAACGTGGCGAAACTCACTCCTCGGGGCATGTCCAAACTGAAGTCTGCATGGCCGGTTCACGTGGCCAGCGTTCGACGTTGCTTCTTCGACTCCATCGACGCAGAAGCCATTGGGGAAGTCGCGAAAGCCCTGGCCGAGGTGGCCGTCCATCTCGAGGACACGTCCGGCGAACCATGAAAGCGAAGTGGGAACCTCCGCGTTCCAGCCGGGGGAGCCCTCGCCGCGAGGCCCGGGAGGCGGCAGGATCGATCGGCGCAAGGATTCAGAGCCCTTGGCTGAGTCGAGAAGTGAGCACGATGTCGACCACATCGGGAACGGTGTCTGTCCGAGCCCAGTCCCGTTGTAATTCGCAGGCCAGGGACACCCAACCGATGGGCTGTGCGCCCGCCTGGACGATGCGTTCGAGTCCCGCCCGGTGCGCCTCAGGGGAGGTCCCGCCCACGGCATCGACCACCGGGAACACGTCGTAGCCCTCGCGGAGCGCGTCCAGAGCCGGGAACGCCAAGCACACTTCCGTCCAGAGCGCGGTCATGACCAGCTTCTTCCGTCCCGTTGCCTCCACCGCCTGGCGGAACTCGATGTCCTCCCAGGAGTTGATCTGGGTGCGGTCTAGCTCGACCGAGTCCGACAGGACCTCTCGGAGTTCCGGGATCGTCGGCGGTTGCCCGTTGGCGGCGGCGTTCACGGTCGAGAGCACAATGGGAAGCTCGTAGGCCTGGCGAGACGTGCCACCGACACGATGTTCCGTGTCAGCAGATCGTGATCGATCGATGAAACCGCCTGAATCTGGCTCGGCTGGTAGTCGATGACGAGGAAGGCAGCATTCTGGGGGCTGAGCAAGGGGTCAGTTACCGGATCACGCATCGGTTCACTGGTCACGTGTGGTGGCTCCTCTCGTGCGAAGCAGGCTCGCCATTCCCCTCTCTGCACGGCAGTGTAAGAGAAATTGCTTGCCCACGCAAGCGAAATCTTGTAAGGTCCAGAGCGGGGCCGTTGTTGGTACGGGCCATGAGGCCGTGCCGATCTGAGAGAGGAGAGTTTCATGAGTTCAACTACTTCTGACGCGCCAACTGGGCCGCTACTGCCCGACTACGTCCCGGTTCCCCCGTCATCGCTGGGCCCGCCTCTGAACGACCAGGGTTACTACGTTGGCCGCGTCGAGCGGAACCTGTTCTGGGTCACCGACGGGACCTACCAGTCAGCATTCCTCGCCACCGACGAAGGCATCGTCCTGTTCGACGCCCCGCCGACGATCGGCCACAACCTCCGTCGAGCGGTGGACGAAATCGCCGAGAGCGAAGGCGTCGGCAACACCGTCACCCATCTCGTGTACTCCCATCACCATGCCGATCACGCCGGTGCTGCTGACCTATTCGGCAACGACCTCGTCCGAATCGGACACGAGGACACGCGACGCCTGCTCCTGCGAGACAACGATCCGACCAGGCCCGCACCAGAGGTGACGTTCCGGGACACCTACACCCTGAGGGTCGGCGGCGAACGGGTGGAGCTGGCCTTTCACGGGCCCAACCATTCCCCGGACAACATCTTCATCCACTTTCCCGATCACGATGCGCTGATGCTCATCGACATCGTGAACTCCGGCTGGGTGCCGATCTACAACTGCAACCTCAGCGAGGACATTCCTGGATACATCGACGCTCCGGCCACGGCCCTTACCTACCCGTGGAAGACCTACATCGGTGGACACCTGGGGAGGCTGGGAACTCGCGAGGATATCGAGCTCCACCAGGCATATATCGCCGACATCGTGGAAAGCGCGCAAGGAGCGCTCTCTATGGTGGACCCCACCCCGTACTGGGCGAACTACGGGGAGAATGTCTGGGCGGCGGTGAAGGGCTACCTCGACGCTGTGACGGATGTGGCGACCGCACCCGTGGTCAAGAAGTACACCGGAGTGCTTGCGGCGGCCGACATCGAAGAGTTCACCCGGAGCTCGACCTTCATGATCCTTCAGTCGATGCGTCTCGACCTGGGTGCAGGGTCGCAGGTTCATCCCTGACACCAAGCGCCAGGAATGGGTGGAGTCCCAGCCGTTATCCTGAGAGCGCAGGGTCATGAACAGAAATTGCACCCATCTTGACCGCATCCACCCCGTGGACACGTTGCCCTCGGGTGGCGAAGAATGCCTGGCTCTAGGTCGTCAGGACTGGGTTCATTTGCGTGTGTGCCAGGAGTCGGTCACGTCGGATGCTGTGATCAATCGCCGGGAAGGCACGCCACGGAGCACTTTTTCAGATCCGCTCATCCTGTTATCCGGTCCTACGAGCCTGGAGAAGATTGGTACTGGTGCTATGTCGACGAACTAGTATTCGAGCTCGAAGGAGCACCGCCCGCCCGTTCACATCCTTAGGTAGCTGCTGCCGTGTCCCTGTTCGATTACGACACTCGACCCGCGACACCAGGAGTTGTCCTGGTGGACACGGGTTCGTCGGCAGCGGCGTACCGGATCCGTGACTTCCTCAGCCGGAACAGCTGCCAGTACGAATGGGTCGACATAACAGACTCAGAGAGAGTGAGCGCTGTTCTCGGGAGCGCCGAGGTTGACGCACGATCGCTACCGATCTGCGTGCTTCCCGATGGCACTCAGCTCTCCCCCGCAACCCTCGAGCAGGTTGCCGCCGGCCTCGGAATGGTGTCGCGACCATCGCGTTCCGAATACGACCTGACAATCGTGGGTGCGGGCCCAGCCGGTCTCGCCGCCGCCGTCTACGCTGCATCGGAGGGTCTCCGGACGCTCGTCCTAGAAGCCATAGCTCCCGGTGGCCAGGCCGGCACGACTTCGATGATCGAGAACTACCTGGGGTTCCCCAACGGCATCAGCGGGAGCGAGTTGGCCACCCGCGCCGTAGCTCAGGCTCGTCGATTCGGAGCAGAGATACTCCTGGCCCGGTCGTTGGTCGGCATTTCGACGGAGGGTTCGGGGTACCGAGCGCATCTGTCCGATCGGACGAGCGTTCTCGGACGGACCCTCCTGCTTGCGAGCGGGGTGGAGTGGCGACGTCTGGAAGTACCCGGAATCGACGAGCTGCTCGGTGCCGGGGTCTACTACGGAGCAGGACCGAGCGAAGCCTTGGGCTGCGCCGGAGCACATGTTGTCGTCGTTGGTGGAGGGAACTCCGCGGGGCAGGCCGTTGTGCGGTTTTCGCGCTATGCGGTCAGGGTGACCCTCCTCGTACGCGGGCCAGACCTCGCCGCCTCGATGTCGAAGTACCTCATCGACGCCATCGCGGGTATCCCCAATGTCGACGTGCGAACCGGTAGTCAGGTAGTCGGCATCAGGACCGACAGTCAGCTGCGTGAAGTTCTCATTGCGTCCACCGGCGGTCAGACTGCGCAACCCCTGCGCGCCGATGCTCTCTTCATCTGCATTGGGGGTGAGCCTCGAACAGATGCTGTCGACGGAGCAGGACTCGTCATCGACGATGCCGGATACGTCCCAACTGGCAGTGAATTGACATCGTTCGCCCAAACTGCGAAAGGTTGGAACATAGCTCGACCACCTCTCCCCCTTGAAACCAATCTCCCCGGCCTCTTCGCAGCTGGCGACGTCCGGCGAGGATCTATCAAGCGCTGTGCGGCTGCCGTCGGGGAGGGCTCTATGTCAGTTGCTCTTGTGCACCAAAGGCTGGCGGAGGTCGGCGGTGAGTGACGTGGCGATGCCTCCGGGCGTGACTGGGCGCGCAGTCGCCGAGTTCGCGCAACTCAGCCCCGTGGATCGCATCGCCGGGGTGGCTGAAGCCCTTGAGCAGAACGGCATTCGGGTGTTCATCGTCCAGTCGGGCGATAAAGCGAGGCAGACCGTTGCTTCGTTGATTCCTCCGGGTGCCGAAGTCTTCAATAACACTTCACGGACGCTCGAATCAATTGGTGTGGCGGATGACATCGAGCGATCTGGGCGCTACGAACCGCTCCGCTTACGGCTCTTCCAAATGGACCGGGAAATGCAAGCTCGCGAAATGAGAATTCTTGCCGCTTCCCCTGACTATGTAGTCGGAAGCGCGCACGCCGTGACCGAAGGGGGATCGTTACTCATTGCGTCCGCGAGTGGAAGCCAACTAGGTCCAATCGTGTCGGGAGCCCAACACGTCATCCTCGTGATCGGGGGTCAGAAGATCGTCGCCGACCTCGAAACCGGGATCCGGCGAATCTTTGAATACTCGTTCCCGCTTGAGGATCTGCGGGCGCGAGAGGCTTATGGTGTACCCAGCGGAGTGAACAACATCTTGATAATCAACCACACGGTCGCGGCTGATCGAATTGCCGTGATCCTCGTCCACGAAGCGCTTGGATTTTGATGACGCTGACTTGGAGTCCGCTTGTGGGTGCCCAGAATCTCATCCATCTCTTCTGATCAGGCCTTTCGTGGATCGGCCTGAGGCGACGAAACTGGGCCATGGCCCTGTCGGACAGTCGCACCTGTGGGTGCTGAGAATGTCATCCATGGACCCTGATCAGGACTTTCACGAATCGGACTCGGAGACGAGACGGGTCATGGTGTGGGTGCCAAGCAGGTCATCTAGGACCGTGACCAGGAGCTATCCGCATCTGGTTGTGTCCACAACAATGTGGGAAATCGAGAGCAATAGCGTGGGAAATGGCTCTGGCCAGGTCCCCGGCCTCCCAGGTCAATCGAGTTGTGTCGGTTGCCCACTACTCACTCACTCCACCCACCCACTCACCGTCGGGGGTCGACAAAACTGGGCTGTTCACGTCGACAAAACTCAACGCCATGCAGTGCATCGTGGTCATCTGGAGCAGGTTCACCTACCGAATTCCACTTTTGCCTGGCCGAATTCGTGTCGACGGCTGATCGAGACGTTCCGGATCCGACCGATGGACGCGCCGAAGTAAGCGATCACCGATCGATCGGGCCTCCTGAGGACTCAGGAGATCGGAGCGGGGGTCCGGGGTCGCATGCCGGCCTGACACCTGACATCTTTGGCCGCCATTCCTCTAACGACCGGGTCCGACGGCGCCGATGCCTCCGGACGGGTCCATTCGCCTCTATGCCATCCCCACGACCCAATTATTCGGGCACCCCCAGGAAAGCTTCTACTCCTACCTTCACCACTCGCGCGAAACTGGCGCTATGGGTACTGAATCCGCTCGAGCAGCCCTGGCAGCCTGGCGAGACGAGTTCCCTGCTGATGCATTCACCTCCGACCCACAACTCCGGGCCCTGCTGGCTCGGGTGTTGCCACCCGACCGCCTTCGCGCCCTCGAGGACAGTGCCTCCGCCTTCGCCCATCAGATCACCCTGGTGATCGCACCGATGGCCGCCCGCTACGAACAGCGTTCGCATTTGCCAGAGTTGGCCCGTTACGACCCTATCGGGAGAAGGAGCGAGTCGGTGGTCTTCGACCCCTCCTACGACACCGCCGGTGCCGTTGTCTGGGCGAGCGGACTGGTGGCTCTATCGGGCAAGTCCGGCACCGCTTATGAACAGGCCACTCTGCTTTACCTGCTGTCTCTTGAAGGCGAAGCGGGTCACGCCTGTCCGGCGACTTGCACCATCGGCCTGGCCCGTGCGCTGCGGCGCGCAGCCGACCCGAGCGTACGTGACCGCTTCCTCCCAACCCTGATCGATCCGGACTACACCACCGCCGACCGAGGCTCGCAGTTCCTCACCGAGGTCCAGGGCGGCTCCGATGTTGGTGCCAACGTCTGTCAGGCGGTCCCGACCGGCGAGGACGGAACCTACCGAATCACTGGCGAGAAGTGGTTCTGCTCGGTCGCCGACGCCGGGCAGTTCTTCCTCACGGCCCGAGTGAAAGGCGGACCCGAAGGCACACCAGGTCTCGGCAGCTTCGTCGTTCCCCGGCTGCTCGACGGCCAGCCCAACGGCTTTGCTCTTCGCCGCTTGAAGGACAAGCTCGGCACCCGTGGCCTCGCCTCCGGGGAAATCGACTTTGATGATGCCCTAGCCTGGCCCATCGGTCCCGTCGAGCACGGCTTCCGCACCGCGGTCGGCATCGTCCTCAACACCAGCCGATGGATGACCGCTGTCGGGGACGCCGGAATGATGCGGCGCGCCTACCTGGAGGCCTCTTCTTATGCCCTGCATCGCGAGGCGTTCGGCCGGCCCATTGGCGAGTTCCCTGCGGTGCGACGGACTCTGGGAGCCATGGCGGCCACCTCGGTCGGCGCCCTCCACTTGGTCTTCGCCCTGACCGGGCTCGAGGACCTCATCGATGCCGAAGTCGCTACCGAGGAGGACGTCCTCTTCCACCGCTTTCTGGTCAACCTGGCCAAGTACCTGGTCTCCCGCCAGGCTACCGACGTTGTGCACGACGCCATCGAAGTACTCGGGGGGAACGGGGCCATCGAGGACTTCAGCGTGCTTCCCCGCCTCTATCGGGACGCCATTGTGTACGAGTCGTGGGAGGGCAGCCACAACGTGCTCGTTGCCCAGATCCTTAACGACCTCCGGCGCCTCCCGATCCTCGATGTCGTCGCTTACCGCCTGCGTCGCTGTCTCGAGGGGGCGACCGACCATGATCTGGTCGCCCAGGTGCAAAAAGGGCTGGATGAGGCACTCGACACTGCCCGTCAGTGCATTTCCGACGCCACGTTCGGGATGTGGCATTTCCGCGACCTCGTGGACCGCATCGGCGTGCTGGCCGAAGCTTCCTTCCTCGCCGAAGCTGGTGAGGATTCGATGGCACACTACTTAATCCTCCGCCACGTCACCGACGGCTACCGCCCTGAGGGGGACACAAACCTCAAGGCTCGCGTCGAGGCAATCCTGTCGTCTATGGGTTGACGATCTGTGGCCAGCTGGTCAGGGCCATGCTGTCGACCAGGACCTCTATGCCTTTCGTTGCGTCAGCAACAATGTGAAGAGTCGAGACCGTTAGCGTGGAAAGTGGATTCAAGCCGGGCGCCGTCCGACCAGGTCAACATAGTTATGTCGGTAGCCCACACTCTCACTGCCTACTACTACTCACTCACTCACTCAACTCACTATCTCAACTCAGCCCGTCGGGATCGTAACCGACAGGAATGTTCGTGCGAGGGGCTAGATGAATATGCGGCTCCGCTAGATTCGCAACCCTATGTTGGACGCGATTGTTGACGGAATCGAATTCCCTGACTTTGCGTGGGCCGTCGGTGAGGAAGGGTCCGATCCTTTGGTACTTGCCGATGGAGTTCCCTATCGACAGGACCAATTCGAACAAAGTGGCCACTACTCCCATGTAGACGACGACCTTCGCTCGATTGCCGCTCTCGGCATCAAGATCGTTCGATACGGCGCACCATGGCGCCTGAGTGAGCCAGACCCCGGCCAATACGACTGGACGCTCTGGGATCGAGCATTAGCTCGTTGCGCCGAGCACGGTTTGGAGCCGATCGTCGACCTGTTGCACTTTGGCCTCCCTGACTCTTTCGACGGCTTTGCCGATCAGCGATGGGTGGATTCGTTCTGTCGATACGTCGAGGCATTCCTCGACCGTTATCAAGAACCGCGATGGTTCACACCAATCAATGAGCCAGGCGTAACGGCAGAGAATTCAGGTTGTCTGGGAATGTGGAATGACCGGCTCGCGTCCGGGCCCGATCACGCGCGGATTTTGGCCAATATTGTGTTGGCCAACCTCGAGGCACTGGCTCGCATCCGTGGCGATCGCGGCGGCTGGTGGATTGGGTCCGAAGGGTTCCCGGTTCCGGTGGCAGTTGAGCCGCGGGCCGATGCTGACGTGCAGGCGTTGCGGGCATGGACTTGGCTGGTATGGGACCTGCACTTCGGACGAGACCCTCTCCCGGCGTCGGCCCGTTATCTTGATCCCGTGGATACGGCATTGCTCGAGCGCATCCGTTCTCTCGCGGTGACCGACCGGGTCGTTGCGGGCCTCGACTTCTACCCCACCTCGGTCCTTCCTGTCGGGGGAGTTGCCCCCGAGTGGTCGATCCACGAGCGAGTCGCATTCGCCGTTGCTGAATTTCGACGGTGGCACGACCGATATGACGTGCCCTTCTGGGTGGCGGAGACCTCGAATTTATCCCTTGGTATCAACGACCAGATTCCGTGGTTGCTCTCACTCACGGACGGACTTCGCGGACTGCGCAACGACGGCCTGCCGGTACGCGGGCTCTGCTGGTACAGCCGGGGAGACCAGTTCGACTGGCAGACCGAACTAGTGAATCCGAAAGGCGCTGTGACTGAGGTCGGACTCTTTGACGTTCGCCGCCGGGCCAGACCCGTTGCCACCATTTTTGCCCAACTAGCCACACAAGCGTTGTGACGTCTGAACTGAATTTGAGCCTCGGTGCAGAGCAGACTGACCACGGATAGCTCCGGGCTGGTTTGGACCAGCCGGGAGCTGGTCGCCACGTCATTGCCTCCGGCCGAAGCCTGCGCTACGAGTGCCCGGCACCATTGACGACGGAGGTATCGTCCTCTTGACGACCGAGGTATCGTCCTCGCTGCGGCCCCAACGGGCGATCTCAGGTAGTGGACGCAACGGAAGCAAATCAGGGCACTAGTCTGCGTTGGGCTCGGTCAAACCGGGGTGTTGCGGCGATGAAACGTGGTGGTACCTGTACGGGCAAGGGCCAGCCCAAGGGGGCGTTGCGATAGTGGACAGGAGAGTCTTCCTCAAGTTGCTGGGGGCAGGCACGGGATCAGCGGCCTTGGCCTCTAACGGGAACCGCTTTCTGACGACGACTGTCAGGCAAGCCTCGGTGGGGAGTGACACTGCCGACGCTGCGGTATCGGAGTTCATTGCCAACCCGCCCTTCTCGTTCGACTACGCCGGACAGTCGTCGGCGAGCCTCCTGCGACAGTGGCGGGAGGTAAGGCGCAAAATCAGTTTCTCGCCTGGGCGCTCCGAAGAATGGGTCACGTGGCGGGCGCCGTCCGGAGAGCTTCAGGTACAGGCGGCGGTCGTTGTGTACGAGAGCTTCGGGGCCACCGAATGGACGGTGTCCTTCACCAACCCTTCATCGAATACCTCGCAGCGGTTGAGCGCTGTGCTGGCCGCTGACACCATCATCAACAGGTCGCCAGCGGCAGCGTATGCCCTTCACCATTTCAATGGCAGCTCGCAGCAAGCCGATGATTACGCGCCGCAGACCTCACTGCTGGCGTCGGGTAAGGCGCAGCTTCTTTTCCCTGTTGGCGGTCGGCCGTCGAACGGAACGTGGCCCTATTTCAATGTCTCTTGGGACGACCAGGGAGTCATGGTCGCCGTCGGATGGCCAGGGCAGTGGACCACCCAACTGCTGGTCGACGAGCAGGAAGGCCTGCGCCTCAAAGCCGGGATGACGTCCGCCGACCCACTGCTCAACAGTTACGGGGACATCGCAGACGCGATGCTCTTGGACACCTCCTTGGAGGCAGGCGAGGAGGTTCGGACCCCCCTCATCGTCCTCATGCCGTGGAGCGCCGATAGCTGGTTGGTCGCACAGAACAAGTGGCGGAGATGGATGGTCGACTACAACTTGCCGCGCTTTGGGGGGAGCCTCCCGACACCCATAACACCCACGACCGGCGGCCTGAGCCTTTTCCCTAACCAGTCAGAAGAACTCTCAGCAATCGATTCCTATGTTCGGCGGGGGACCACCACGGACCACGGTGGCTTCTATACGCATTGGTGGGTTGACGCCGGGTGGTACGCCATTCCGAGCGGGTTACCCGACGGTTTTTCCCAGGATTGGGGCAATGGTGTGGGGAACTGGTTCCCGGACCCAAAACGCTTCCCGCACGGCATGAGGCCGACATTCCAGCTGGCCAGGGACCATGACATGAAGTCTGTGTTATGGAGCGAACCAGAGCGGGTGGGGATTGGTACCGAGTTGTGGGACAAGCACCGGGATTGGCTCATCGCGCCGCCGGATCCCGCCTCGGACCCCAGCTTCCTACTCGACTTCGGTAATGCCGACGCTTGGGCCTGGTTGGTGGAGCGCTTCGACACCATCATTACCAATCAGGCCGCTCAGGGCCACGAACTAGACGTGTTCCGCCAGGACTTCAACATGGACCCACTCGACTACTGGAACGCAAGAGACGTGCCAGGCCGCATCGGTATGACTCAGGTGAAGCATGTGACCGGCCATCTTGCTTTTTGGGACGAGTTGCGCAAGCGCCATCCTCATCTTTGGATCGACAGCTGCGCTTCGGGTGGCCGACGCAACGACCTCGAGACGATGCGCCGCTCAGTCCCTCTGTTGCGGAGTGATTACCAGTTCGAGCCAACCGGTAACCAGTGCCAGACCTACGGCATATCCCTGTGGTTCCCCTATTACGGGACAGGCGTGGGGCCCCAAACCACAAATGACGGTGCCTGGGGTTCGGGCCAGTACGTGGTCCGTAGCTCCCTTGCCCCGAGCTATGCGTCGAGCGTCGACGTGGGCACTGCGAGCGAGGAGGACTGGGCGCTGCTCCGCACGATGAACGAGGAATTCGTACGAATACAAGACGACCTGTTGTACAGCGATTTCTATCCTCTGACGGAGTTCAGCCTGGAGAATGACGTGTGGATGGCACTCCAATTTGACCGTCCCGCGGCGGGGAGCGGTGTGGTCCTTGTCTTTCGGCGGCCCGATGCCCAGGCGGCGACGATGCGATTTGTCCTGCAAGGTTTGGATGCAGGCAGGCAGTACCGGATCGAGAACTTCGACCGGAGCGGCAAGGAACTGTTGTCCGGAACGGGCTTGATGCACCAGGGCCTGGAATTCTCCCTTTCGGAAGCGCCAGCCTCGGCCATCGTGCACTACGAGCGCCAGTCCGGCGGGTCGGCGGGCGTCACGATGCTGGCTTTGCGGGGCGCAGCAACAACGCCGAGCGGAGCTGTAGGGCTCCAATATCTCGATCACGCCGCACAATCCCGACCGGGAGTCCATCTTCGCCATCGCGACGCAGCAGTCTCGGCCCCAAGCCTGCTCCGACCTGACTTTCAGGGCTCTTCGGATTTCAGCGGGGCGTGACGCTGGCGAGCAGATGCCAGTTGGGCTTGCCTGCGGGGAGCAGTGATCGGATCCGGTAGCTCCGACTCCAGCCTGCCGACGGAAGGACTCCCGCTGCTATCCCCATGACTCCCGTCCGACTATGCGGCCACCGGGTGGTACTCGTGGATGAGACCTCCCAACACGTCGTTTCGAACGACGTTGACCGCTGGTGGCCGAGTCTCGAGCGGGCCGGCGGGTGCGGGCACGTCGAGGTCGATGCCTCGGTGGGGTCGCTCTCGGTTGTAGTGGCCGACATACTCATGCAGCACCCGCTCCAGTTGTCCCCGGCCGAGGATCAGCATCCGGTCCAGGCACTCCGTTCGCACGGTTCTCACCCAGCGCTCTGCGTAGGCGTTGGCCCGCGGGGATCGGACGGGGGTGTTGATCACCCGGATGCCCTCGGAACGAAACACCTCGTCGAAGCTGGCCGTGAACTTGGTGTCCCGGTCGCGGATCAGGAACTTGATGGATCGGCCGCGGTCGTCCAGGGTCCCCACGAAGTTGCGGGCAACCTGGTGACGTAGGCACCGGTCGGATGGTCGGTGACCCCGAGGATGTGCACCTCCCGAGTCGACAGTTCAATGACGAAGAGCACATAGAGCTGCTTGAGCGACACAGTGTCTACCGTGAAGAAGTCGGTGGCCAGCACGCTGTGGGCCTGTGAGCGAAGGAACTCCGACCAGGTGGGACCACCCCGTGGAGCGGGCCCCAGGCCATGTCGACGCAGGACTCTCCGCACCGACGTGGCCGATACCCGTATCCCGAGCTTTCGGAGCTCTCCCTGGACCCGGACGCATCCCCAGCTTCTGTTCTCCCGGCCGAGACGCATGATGAGGTCGACCAACCCGTCGCTCAGCGGCGGTCGACCGGGGCCACGTTGCTTCCGCCACCGACGCCACTTGTGCTTGGCCGCTTTCCGGTGCCACCGCAGCAGCGTGTCGGGGGTGACCAGGAACGACTGCCACCGGTCGCGAGTGAGCAGTCGGCTGAGTGCGGCGAGGATCGCTCGATCGGCAGGCCGATAGCGAACCCGTGCGTGCCGCTGTCGTTCGAGAACCAGCACCTGGTGGCGAAGCACCATGATCTCAATGTCCTTGTCCGACTCCGTGCGCCGGGACGACACGACGAGGCCGAGGAACCGACACAGCCCGATGTAGAGAAGGGAGAAGGCCACGGTGGATGATGCCCCGACCCCAAAGAGAAGTGCCAGTCCACCGGTACAATTGGGATTTTGGCGCCTTACACCTCATCCGGGAGCTCCGAGGGAATTCGGGCCATCCGCACTCCGCTCCGGGCTCCACGGGCCAACGCATTCGCCGAGCGCTTCGTCGGAACCATCCGGCGTGAATGTCTGGACCGGATGCTCATCTTCGGTCGTCGACATCTCGAAGTCGTCGTCCACGAGTACGTCGAGCACTACAACAGCCACCGGCCTCACCAATCACTCGGTCAGCGACCGCCTCAGCCGAACGGCGCTTCCCCGGCAGTACTCAAGAAAGTCGATCCTTCACGACTCAAGCGGTCAGATCGGATCGGCGGACTCGTCCATGAATATCACCTGGTCGCGTGATGTGGACGAGTTCTTGGCACCTACACCTCGGAGTACCTGACGCTTCAGTGGCTGATGGCCGTCTTCTTGCCGGTCCGTGAGGCGACCATCCTGCCGGCGAATCGGGGTCAGTCCTCTCCAATCAGCCAGAACCAAACGCTCTTGTACACCGGCTGCTTAGTAGCGGCAGGGCTGGGATCGCTTCGGAGTGGCTGGCGGTACATTGCCACCGTCTCCGAGGGCACTGCTTCGGGCGCTGCTTCGGCCGCCACCAACGCGGGAACAGCTTCAGTAACCGCCTCGGGCACTGCTTCGGGCACGGTCTCGGATCCTGCTTCGGCCGCTGCATCGGCTGCCACCAACGCGGGTGCTGCTGCTTCAGTCACCGCCTCGGGCACTGCTTCAGGTCCTGCTTCGGCCGCCACCTCGGGCACTGCACCGGTCACAAAGCGCGACTTCCCGTCAACGCTCTGTTCTCCGTGATGACCCTTCTGGCCCTTCTTCTGGCCCTTCTTCTGGCCCTTCTTCTGGCCGTTGTGATGGTCCTTCTTAGGTCCTTTGTGATGTTTTCGGTGTGGATCCGCCATTGCTGTCCCCTGGTCCGTGAGTCTTGGTTCGGTGTCGGACTGGCACCCAACGTGCATCGACAGGTGCACCTGCCAGCTTGACCCCCCAGAACGAGCCGAACCCGTACGAGGGGCATTTTCGCCGGTTAGATGGGTGTCGGTGCCAAGAACCTCATCCGGGACGTTGAACTGGGCCTTTCTCCGAAGCGTGTGGGTGCCAAGAAAAGTCATCCGGTATGGCTGAACAGGCATTTCGCATAATTCGTTGCGCCAACAACAATGTGAGAAATCAAGGGCAATAGCGTGGGAAGTGGCCCCAATCCAGGCGCGATCTACCCAGGTCATTGGGGTTTTGTCGGGAGCCCACTCACCATCTACGAGAACCAACAAACCGATTCCCACGACGACGACTACGGGTCCCGGCACAACTCAGGCCGTCGAGTCGACAAAACCCGGGTCGGTGGTGGGGCCGCAGACGTTCAGCGGGCGTCGGGGAGGCACGCCGGGTCGGGCGGCAAACACCACTCGAGGATCAGATCATCGGGCGGGGGGAACCGCCGTGAATTACGAACTCCCGACGGGCCGGAGCCCCATGGGCCACGTGACGGGGCAGCCAGTTGGTGAGGTCCTTCCAAGCCCTAGATCGAATCGATCCAGGGCTTGAGCGGGTCGCCTGAACGGTGCGTGATCAGGTCACACGTCCGGCAACACTCATGTCTCACTGCCCGGCTTCGGCCGTGAGCTCCCAGCGACGTCGGGCGGTAGAATTTCGGATCCGGCCGTCCGACAAGGGAGTTCCCATGACCAAGGCAGCCACCGGATCGGCGGGCGGGCCCGAGACATCGCAGGGCGGCGGCACCCGATGATCGACGATCTGCTCGTGGCCATCGCCGGGTCCGCCAACGTCGACCTCGGGGCGCAGGTCCCCGAGGACGCCACCCACGACGAGGCGCTCGGTGAGACACCTGTCCAGCCCCGGGCCGTCGTGCGGCCAGGCTCTACCGCGGAGGTGGCGGCTGTCGTCAGGGCGGCCGGTGCCGAAGGGGTACCGCTGACGGCACGCGGATCGGGCACCGGGCTGTCGGGAGGGTGCACGCCAGTCGAGGGGGGCGTAGTGGTCTCCTTCGAGCGGATGAACCGCATCCTCGAGATCGACACGGCCAATCATGTGGCCATCGTCCAACCCGGGGTGACGCTGGCCGAGCTGGACGTCGCCCTGCTCCCCCACGGGCTGATCTATCCGGTGTTTCCGGGCGAACAGTCAGCCAGCCTCGGGGGCAACGTCGCCAGCAACGCGGGCGGGATGCGGGCCGTCAAATACGGCGTGACGCGGCACCATGTGCTGGGGATCGAGATGGTGCTCGGCACCGGCGAGGTGCTCATCGCCGGAGGCAGGTACGTGAAGTCGACCAGCGGCTACGACCTGACCCAGTTGATCATCGGGTCCGAAGGCACCCTGGCCCTGGTAACCGAGGCCACGCTCCGGCTCCACCCCCGGCCCGAGTACCACTCCACGCTGCTCGCCCCGTTTGCCACCGTCGAGCAGATCGCCCTGGCCGTGCCGCCCATCGTCGTCAGCGGGGTGGAACCTCTCCTCGTCGAATACATCGACCTGGTCTCGATGGCCGGGATCACCGCCAACGCCGGGATCGACCTCGGGATCCCCGGCGACATCAGCGAGCGGGCGCTGGCCTACCTGGTGATCGTCCTGGAGAACCACCAGGCCCAGCGGTTAGAGGAGGACGTGTTGGCGCTGGCTGGCCAGGTGGCCGGCCTCGGCGCCCTCGATGTCTACGTCTTGCCGGACCAGGCCGGCACGCAACTGATCGAGGCCCGCGAGCGCGCCTTTTGGGCATCGAAGGCAAACGGGGCTGATGACCTGGTGGACGTGGTGGTGCCCAGGGCCTCCATCCCCTCCTACCTCGAAACCGTGAACCAGCTGGCCTCGACCACTGGCTCGCTGGTGGTTGGGTGTGGGCACGCCGGCGACGGCAATGTCCACCTGTCGGTATGGCAATCCGATCCCGAGGTGCGTCACCGGCTGCTGCACGACATCATCACCACCGGCCTGGCTCTCGGTGGTGCTATCTCTGGCGAACACGGGATCGGCACGATGAAGCGGTCTTTCCTGGCCGACCTCGAGGACCCGGGCAAGATCGAACTGATGCGACGAATCAAAGCCGCATTCGACCCGTTGGGAATCCTCAACCCGGGCACCATCTTCGAGCCGGCCCTGGTCAGCGCGGTGTTGCCGTGAAGGGTGCAGAAGCCCTCATCCGCACGCTGGTCGACCGCGGGGTGGATACCTGCTTCATGAACCCCGGCACCTCGGAGATGCACTTCGTGGCGGCCCTCGACGATGTCCCGGACATGCACAGCGTCCTGGCCCTCTTCGAAGGGGTGGCCACGGGAGCGGCCGACGGGTACGCCAGGGTGGCAGGGCGACCGGCGGTTACGCTGCTCCACCTCGGTCCGGGCCTGGGCAACGGGCTGGCCAACCTCCACAACGCGCGGCGGGCCAGGAGTCCCGTACTCAACATCGTGGGGGATCACGCCATCTCCCACCGACCCTATGACGCCCAGCTGCAGTCCGACATCGAGACGGTGGCTCGCAACGTGTCCCTCGCCTATGTCCACACCTCGGAGTCGGCCGCTGGTCTAGCCGGCGACGCGGTGGCCGCGTTGGCCGCCGCCATTGGCCCACCGGCCACCGTGGCCACCCTGATCGTTCCGGCCGACGTATCCTGGACCGAGGGCGGATCGGTCGCTCCGGTCGAAGGGCCTCAGGGGGGTGGCCCACAGCCGCCCGCCGGGGCTACCCCCGACAGCGCGGTGGTGGCTCGGGCCGCAGACGCCCTGCGCTCGGGCGAGCGAACTGCGGTGATGATCGGCGGGCGGGCCTGCGCCGGGCTAGCCCTGGATGTCGCCGCCGACGTCGCTGCGTCGACCGGGGCGGCATTCCTGTGCGAGACGTTCCCGGCCCGCCTGGAACGCGGGGTCGGTCGCCCTTCGGTGAACCGGCTGGCCTACCTGGCTGAGCTGGCCGCCATGCAGCTGGACGGCCTCCGCCACCTGGTGCTTGTGGATGCTGCCTCGCCCGTTTCGTTCTTCGCCTACCCCGGCAAGCGGAGCGATCTCGTCCCTGACGGATGCACCGTCCATCACCTGGTTGGCCCGGGAGACGATGTGGGCGCGGCGGTGGCGTCACTGGCCGCGCTGCTCGAGGTGAAATCGGGTGGGGCGAAACGCGCCGTAGCGGCCTCGCCCGAGATGCCCACCGGACCGCTGACCGCCCAGACCGTGTGCCAAGTACTCGGGGTGCTCCTGCCCGAGGGGGCCATCGTCTCGGATGAGGGGAACACCTCGGGAATCTTCGCCCCTGGCGCCACCGAGGGAAGTCCACCCCACGACTGGCTCTGCCTCACTGGTGGAGCCATCGGCCAGGGTCTTCCCGTCGCCGTCGGTGCCGCCGTTGCGGCCCCGAACCGTCGGGTGGTAGCTCTCGAATCAGACGGGAGCGCGCTCTACACCCTCCAGTCGTGGTGGACCATGGCCCGCCAGGGTTTGGACGTGACCACCGTCCTCCTCAACAACCAGTCCTACGCTGTGCTCAACATGGAGCTCGACCGCGTCGGCGTGGAACGGCCGGGTCCACTGGCCCGCAGGATGCTCGACCTCAGCGACCCCTCCATGGACTTCGTGCACCTGGCAAAGGGCCTCGGCCTGCATGCTACGCGGGCCGAAACGGCCGAAGAGTTTTCGGACCAATTGGCCCGGGCCCTGGCCACACCGGGCCCAAGTGTCGTAGAGGCGGTCGTCCCTCCCCTGCTCTAGGCGAAGCCGCACTGTCGCCTGTGGGTGCCGAGAATCTCATCCGTTGCCGTTGACCAGGACCTCTTCATCCTTAGTTGAGACAACAACAATGTGGGAAATCGAGGGCAATAGCGTGGGAAATGACTCCAGACAGGGCGAGGTGCGACCAGGTCAACCGTGTTGTGTCGGTGGCCCACTCACTCACTCACCTACCCATGCGATCCGACATCAGACCCGGCGGCACCTTCCCCGACTACTCCCTGCCGGATCACACCAAAATGGTGCGCAGGCTCAGCGAGCTCCAAGGCGACCGCTGGTCCTCACACTGGCGCGGGGATGAAGGGCGAGTACATGAAGCGGCTCAACGAGCTCGGTACAGGTGGGCGGCGACGAAGCGGGGCCCACCTGAGATCGAGCGAGCCTTCAACTTCCTCCACGGGCCAGCCCCCGCAACGGAGGCTCCACGTGGTCAGTCCCTTCTCTGGGAGTGGAAGCAGACGACGATCAGTGCTAGACCAGTCTTGGTTGCGCTAGGAGTACAGAGACAGCGGCGGCGGAGGTTGTGTTACCAGGTGGACCCCAACCGTAGGCGGATATTTGTTTTGAATCGTGGACGACCCATGCCTCTGGTCGGACGCGACCAAAGGGTAACGGATCGCAACACAGAGAATGCACCAGAATTTCTGCGCGCCATGACAATTCCTTCGGGTTGCTCCCTCGGCGCGCCTCCCAAGATCCGATCCGCGTCCTTTGGGTACTACGAAAGCAAATTGTCCGCATCAGAGGCGACAGTGCCTTCCGGAACTAGCCGTGGAACAACTACTGAACCCCACCTCATGGTGGTGCATGAAACGGATGTGACCAGTCGTAATCATCAATGCTGAGGAGCAGACATGTCAACGACGTATCGGACGAACGCCAGCATTGGACATCGCCAGCATATCGCCCAGACCGCACGTCGTAGCCTCCTTCCTCTGGCCGGCGTCATCGTCCTGGCGCTGGCCGGATTGGCGCTGCCCCAGTTGAGCGGGACTGCTGCCGCAGCAAGCTCACCGTTTATTTGGTCAGCCCCGACGCGTGTCGATCACACCCCGCCTTTCTCTGTACCTACCGGGCTCACGGCAGTGTCGTGTCCAACGACGACGCTATGCGTGGCAGTGGACGGAAGCGGGGACGTGGTTACGTCCACCAATCCGACGGGCGGTGCATCGGCGTGGACGGTTGCCAACGTCGACAACAGCAAAGGGCTCACGGCCGTGTCGTGTCCAACGACGACGCTATGCGTGGCCGTGGACGGAAGCGGGGACGTGGTTACGTCCAAAAAGCCAGCTGGCGGGTCTTCGGGGTGGACGGTGACCAACGTGGACTTCGTCAACGGACTCACCGGCGTGTCCTGTCCGAATAATTCGAGCTTGTGCGTGGCCGTGGACAATCAGGGGAACATTGTCACCTCGACCAATCCAACTGGCGGTGCATCGGCGTGGACGGCAACGGATGTCGCTGGGGGTAGCCCCTTAGAATCCGTGGTCTGTCCCACGACGACGGGGTGCATTGGCGTTGGCTTCAACGTGTTATACGTATCCACTGATCCGACGGGCGGAGTCTCAGCCTGGTCGCCCACCGATCTCAGCGATGCTTCGATCTCACTCTACGGTGTGTCGTGTGCAACGACTCCGGCAGCGTTGTGCGTAGCGGTTGACGACACCGGGGACGTGGTCACCTCGACGAACCCGACCGGTGGGTCCTCAGCCTGGACAGTGAACAACGTCGACGGAGCTAACTCATTCAAAGCTGTCGCGTGCCCAGCCTCTAACCTGTGCGTGGCCGTGGACAACCAGGGGAACGTGGTCACCTCCACGAACCCGACCGGTGGGTCCTCAGCCTGGACAGTTACCCAGGCTGACGGCACAAACTCGTTGTATGCGGTGTCGTGTACTACCACCCCCGCCTCGCTGTGCGTCGCCATTGACGACCTCGGCTCCATCGTCACGTCGACCAATCCGATCGGGGGTGCATCGGCGTGGACAGAGACCAAGATCGACAGCCATACTCTGTTCAGCGTGTCGTGCGCCAGGTCGACACTGTGTGTCGCGACAGATGCTGCGGGGGACGTGGTCACTTCGACCAATCCAACCGGTGGTGCATCGGCGTGGAAGGTAACGAGTATCGACGGGACCAACTACCTCTACGGGGTGTCGTGCACAGTCACCCCCTCGACACTGTGCGTGGCCGTTGACAACGCCGGTCAGATCTTCGCCTCCACCAATCCCACCGGCGGTTCCTCGACCTGGAAGACCGTTGACAGCGGTGGGGGTGTGCTCTCAGCCGTATCGTGTGCCACGGCAACGCTCTGCGCAGCAGTGGATACAAGCGGCTATATCCTCACCTCCACCAATCCGACCGCTGGCGCCTCGGCTTGGTCGAGGAACTTTGTGGACACAAATACCAACAACGCCCTCTACGGAGTCTCCTGCACCACCAACCCCTCAACACTGTGCGTGGCAGTTGACGCCGGAGATTACGTGTGGACGTCGACCAATCCGGCCGGTGGGGTGGCGGGATGGACCGGTGCGCCCATCGAATCTACATCGGTAGTCCTCGACGCTGTGTCGTGCGCGACCACAACCCTGTGCGTGGCGGCTGACGGCGGAGGGGATTTGCTCACTTCGACGAATCCTACCGGTGGGCTCTCGGCCTGGACGGCGACCCAAGTGGAACCCTGCATCAACGCTGAGAAGTGCGGAAGCACTGCGAGCGGCATTCCGATCAACGGAGTGTCATGCCCGTCAACGTCGCTCTGCCTCGCCGCCGACTCCGGAGGCAACGTTATTGTTGGTAGCGGCGCCCCACCACCGACCACCAGCGTGCTCATCCCCGCCACCGGGGCGAAGCTTTCGGGCACGGCCTCCACGTTGGACGCCTCCGCGACCAATGCCGCCAGCGTGGAGTTCTGGCTATTAGGGGGCTCCTATGGCTACTCCGGCAAGATGATCGGCACGGCCACACTCACGGTCTACGGATGGGTGTCCACCTGGAACACGACGTCGGTCCCCAATAACTCATACGCTCTGGTCTCCGAAGCGGTTAACTCCAGTGGGAGCGCCTTTAGCACTCCGGTCAGCATCACCGTCAGCAACACCACGTAGTCGCCTGCCGAAAATGTGATTCGGTAACAATGACAAGGGAGTTCCGGTCATTGATTGTGCCCACAACAATGTGGGGAATCGGGAGCGATAGCGTGGGAAGTGGCTCCGGCCAGGGCGCAGTACTGGCAGGTCAACCGAGTTATGTCGATGGCCCACTCAGGGGTTCCGACAAAACTGGCGGGTTCGCATCGACAAAACTCGGTGTAACTGACCACCCCAGGGGTCTCGACGGGGCAATTCGCTGTTCGCGCTCACTCCCTCGTGTTGAGGCCGGTGTCGCTAGCGATTCCAGACACCGACCTCGGGCCTGGTTCCTACTTCAAGGCGCGGCCCAAACTGCCTGGATGGTTGAGTCGGAGCCTCGGACCGTCAGGCGGTCAACGGCGGATCTGGGTCACCGGAGGCGTCATCCGCACTGGCGGCGAGACCAGGAGGCATCTGAGGAGCCCAGGTGGTCAGCGACTTGGTCAGCCGGCGAGACGGGAGCTTGCGGACCTTTTGGCCCTCGGTCTCCTTCTTGGCGAGGAACTCGTCGATCTTGCGCATATTGGCGGCGAACAGCTGGAACGCCACCAGGACGCTGTGGGCAGCGACCCCTCGGATCCGTCGGCGTTCGGGATCGTCGATGGCCTCCCGTGCCCAGCCCTCGATGAAGCCGTTCATACCCTCGTTCGAGTTGCGGAGCGTGGCGTACATGGCGTGCCACTCCGACGATTCGTGGGGCAGCTCCTGGACGTACTTGGCCCCGGCGTCGGGCGGCACGGTGACCGATTGCTGGTACAGACCTTCGGCTGATGCTGAAGCAGCACGTCGGTGACCGGAATGCGGGTCCTGGCCTGGCCGTCACCACCTTCTTCGGGATCTCGCTGAGGGCGGTGCGCTCGACGGCGACGATGAGTTTGCCATCGCGTGCCCATTGCACGATCTGACCGTAGGAGTCGGCGACGTTTTGCCCGTCGAGGCCTTTGGCGACTCCATAGATTTCGAGGTCGGCGCCTGTCCACGATCTCTCAAGGTCTCTGGATGTTTGTACCTCCGCCGACTAGCGTGATCGCGGTGAATCTGACGGTGGAGGAGCGTTGATGCAGCAGCCGATCGCGGACGTGTTCACTTGGCCGGCGGATGACCCGCAGCTGATCGGTAGCCGGTGCGAGGGCTGCGGGGCGGTCACGTTCCCGGTGCAATCCCGGTGTCCGCGCTGTAGCGGCCCGGGCATGGCCGAACTACCCCTGCCACGCCGCGGCACCCTTGTGTCCTGGACGACCCAGGGGTTCCCGCCCAGCTTCGACTATATGGGCGATCCGACAGGGGCGTCCTTCGAGCCCTTTGGGGTAGGGCTGGTGCAGCTTGACGACGTCGTGCGGGTCGAGTCGCGGCTCACCGAAAGCGACCCCGAAAAGCTCGACTTCGGCATGGAGGTCGAGCTGCGAATCGTCCCGTTCTACGTCGACGGCGACGGCAATGAGATCATCACCTTCGCCTTCGCGCCGGTCGGGGTCCAGAACAACGAGGAGCGCTAAATGGACGACGTCGCTATCATCGGAGTCGGCCTCCACCCCTTCGGCCGCCACGGCGACAAGTCCGCGTTCGAGATGGGCGCCGATGCCGTGGAGCTGGCCTTGACCGACGCTG
>Ga0182018_10001036_pt1 | contig 33477 bp, 25 predicted proteins | sample 812P2MmetaG_FD_120490 | JGI IMG/M metagenome (GOLD analysis project Ga0182018, IMG submission 120490) | Permafrost microbial communities from Stordalen Mire, Sweden - 812P2M metaG | ecosystem: Environmental > Terrestrial > Soil > Wetlands > Permafrost | place: Sweden: Stordalen | collected...
CATACAGGCCGTTCCCGGAAGACGCCGCCGCCGGAGCGGCGAAGATTGCGAAAAGCACGCCAGAGACGATGATCGAGCGCCGCATCCGACCCGGAACTCTAGCCGCCGCAGCACCGCCATCCACTCGCTCCGGACCGTGGCGAGCGGCCGATCGCGCTTTGCGCTCGCGGCGCCCGGCACCACCGGCGTGACGTCCTTGTGAAGCCGACGTGCCGGCAACGTTGCCGGCACAGACTGACCGATGTCATCATGCTGGTAATGCATCTAAGGCATTCGGAGACCAGCGCCCACGGAGGGGCCACGCCAAGCGCGCGACGGCACTCGCACGGCAGGGCGTGAACGTGCGTTCCAGTCGACGTTCTCGACCCGAGACCGTGGCAGCAGAGGCGGGCCACGGTTCGCTGACGCACTTGCAGCACCTGGAGGCGGAGAGCATCCAGATCATGCGCGAGGTCGTGGCCGAGGCCGAGCGGCCCGTGATGCTGTATTCGATCGGCAAGGACAGCTCGGTGATGCTGCATCTTGCGATGAAGGCGTTTTATCCCGGCAAGCCCCCGTTCCCACTGCTGCATGTCGACACGACCTGGAAGTTTCGGGAGATGTACGAGTTCCGTGACGCGACGGTGGCTCGCCTGGGTCTCGAGCTGATCGTCCACATTAATGAAGAAGGGCTTGCTGCCGGGATCAGCCCGATCACGCATGGGTCTGCGGTGCACACCGACGTGATGAAGACGCAGGCGCTCAAGCAGGCCCTCGACGCATACGGCGTCGACGCTGCTTTCGGCGGCGCACGACGCGACGAGGAGGCCTCGCGCGCAAAGGAGCGTGTCTTCTCGTTCCGTTCGACTGCGCATCGCTGGGATCCGAAGAGCCAGCGCCCCGAGCTCTGGCGTCTGTACAACGGGCGCAAACGGCAGGGCGAGTCGATTCGTGTTTTCCCGCTCTCGAACTGGACAGAACTCGACGTCTGGCAGTACATCTATCTCGAGGGCATACCGACGGTCCCACTGTACTTCGCCAAGGAGAGGCCTGTTGTCGAGCGTGATGGCACACTGATCATGGTCGACGACGACCGTTTCCCACTCGAGCCTGGAGAGCAGCCTCACTTGACCAACGTTCGCTTCCGCACGCTGGGCTGCTACCCGCTGAGCGGCGCGATTGAAAGTGACGCGGACACGCTGCCGAAAATCATCCGAGAGATGTTTCTCGCACGGACCTCGGAGCGACAGGGCCGGCTGATCGACCACGATCAGGGCGGGTCAATGGAGAAGAAGAAGCAGGAGGGATATTTCTGATGGCGACGCGCACGAGCACCCCGATCGCGACTGACGATGTCGAACGCTACCTGCACGAGCAGCGCCACAAGCGCCTGCTTCGGTTCATCACCTGCGGCAGTGTCGACGACGGCAAGAGCACCCTGATCGGCCGGCTGCTCTACGAGTCACAGGTCGTGTTGGATGACCAGCTCGCGGCACTCGAGCGGGACTCGGTCAAGTTCGGCACGCAGAATGGAGAGCTAGACTTCGCGCTGTTGCTCGACGGCCTGGTTGCCGAGCGCGAGCAGGGCATAACGATCGACGTTGCCTACCGCTTCTTTGACAGCGAGCGGCGCAAGTTCATCGTTGCCGACACCCCAGGACACGAGCAGTACACGCGCAACATGGTCACGGGAGCGTCTACGGCGGACGCGGCCGTGATCCTTGTGGACGCTCGCACTGGCGTGCTGCCACAGACCCGTCGGCATAGCCACATTCTGGCGCTGATCGGGGTCTCACACGTTGCGCTAGCGGTCAACAAGATGGACCTCACCGACTATGCGGAGAGCACTTTCCGTGCGATCGAGGAGGAATACGAGAGCTTCGCCGCAGGGCTCGGGCTCGTGGACGTTGTGGCGATCCCGATGTCAGCGCTGAAAGGGGACAACGTCCTCGAGCAGAGCGGGCGGATGTCGTGGTACCAAGGACCCACGCTGATGGAGTACCTCGAGGCTGTACCGCTCGACGAGGATCGCCTCCAGGGTCTTGCGTTCCGGATGCCGGTTCAGTGGATCAACCGGCCGGACCTCGACTTTCGCGGCATCGCCGGCACGGTTGCGAGCGGCGCTATCCACCCAGGCGATCGTGTCTGCGTGCAGCCAGCGGGACGCGAGACTGCCGTCGCACGCATCGTGACCTACGACGGTGATCTCGAGCTGGCGGTGGCAGGACAGTCCGTCACATTGACCTTGACTGACGAGATCGACGTCTCGCGCGGCGATGTGCTGTCGGCCGTCGGCTCGCCCGCAGAGGTCGCAGACCAGTTCGAAGCGAAAGTGGTTTGGATGAGCGAGGAGCCACTACTACCCGAACGTCCATACCTGTTCAAGATCGCCACAAAGACAGTGCCGGGCACCGTGACACGCATCAAGTACGCGGTCGACGTCAACACGAGAGAGCACAAGTCCGCCTCGAAGCTCGACCTGAACGCGATCGGCACCTGCAATATCGCTCTAGATCAGCCAATCCCGTTCGACCCCTACGTCGACAATCGCGACACCGGCGCGTTCATCATGATCGACCGCATCACGAACGCGACGGTCGGCGCCGGGATGCTCGAGTTCGCCCTGCGACGAGCCCACAACATCCCACACCAGCACGTCGACGTCGACAAGGCGCGACGAGCGAGCCTGATGGGGCAGCGACCTTATGTGATCTGGTTCACCGGCCTACCGGGCGCGGGCAAGTCGACGATCGCAAACATGCTTGAGCTGACTCTGCATCAGCTCGGCCGGCCGACCTACCTACTCGACGGCGACAACGTCCGCCACGGCCTCAATCGAGACCTCGGATTTACCGACGCCGACCGGGTCGAGAACATTCGCCGCGTCGCCGAGGTCGCGAGCCTGATGGTCGACGCGGGCCTCATCGTTCTTGTCTCCTTCATCTCGCCGTTCCGCAGTGAGCGCCAGTTTGCCCGCAGCTTGTTTGAACCCGGCGAATTCCTGGAGATCTACGTCAACACGCCGCTCGCGCTCGCCGAACAGCGCGATCCAAAGGGGCTCTACAAGAAGGCGCGCAGCGGCGCGCTGCCAAGCTTCACCGGCATCGGCTCGCCCTACGAGCCCCCCGACGACCCCGAAATCGAGGTCCTGACCGCCGACTGCACGCCCCAGGACGCCGTGGACAGCGTACTCGGCCGCCTACGCGATCTCGGTCTGCTTTAGTCGAGCCGATCAGCATCGTCATTTCGGCAAGCCGTTGGAGTGGGCTCAAGCCGTTTGAGTGGCTCAAGCCGCGGCGGCCCGCGACGAAGCGCGCGCTTACCACGCCGAGCACGGCATCGTCACGCAGTCCTGGAGCCGGCTCGGCCTCGGTCGCGTGCTGCTGCGCGAGCCCGTGATCCTCGAGATCGCCGAGCGCCACGACAAGTCGGCCGCGCAGGTCGTCCTGCGCTGGCACATCCAGCTCGGCCTGAGCGTCGTGCCGAAGTCCGCCAACCCGCAGCGGATGGTCGAGAACATCGACGTCTACGACTTCGAGCTCAGCGACGAGGAGGTCGCATCGCTCTCTCAGCGCTCGACCGCGGCGAGGCGTTCGCTGACGACTCGGACGTGATGGGGCAATGAGCTGCGAGCGCGTCAGAGTTCAGTCGATGCTGGCGCGGCCCACAGGCTCTCAAACGACAGAGAGGTGTGCTTGGCGATCGTGTCGTAGTCATGTTCGAAATGCAGCACCCCAGAGTCCTCGGTCGCCGCGACGGCAGCGCTTAGAAGATCGATCGGCTTGACCCGGTCTCGAGATTGGATTTGCCAGGCGCCGTTGGTGACTATGTGGCAGGATTCACAAGCCGCAGCGATGGCGAGGGAAACCACACGCACGTTGGACGGGCGCCGACAGCCTACGCGCAATGGAACCTCGCCGCACACGTTCACGGCAGACATCACCCGGGTCGCCCGAGATTCAGCCCGCGTTCGGGTTCGAACCGGATATTTGCCGGAGGGCGCAGAGGGTACAGCCGCGCGGGATGTCTCGGTCTGGCGAATCGATCTGCGCGAACCGGCGGCGGTCGTCGAGTGCGCCGCGGACCTGTTGACCTTTGATGAGCGCGAGCGCGCCGATCGCGGAACGGCGATCGTGCGCCGGCGTCGCGTGCTCTCGCGCGCTGCCCTGCGGATCGTGCTTGCGCGATGTGTCGGGAGCGCGCCGGCGGTGCTGGGGTTCGTGACTGACCCGTTCGGCAAGCCGCGACTTGACGGTCCGGGTCCGCACTTCAGCGTCTCGAGGAGCGGCGACTGGTGTCTGATCGCCGTCACATCTCTGGGACCGGTCGGCATCGACGTCGAACACACCGTGGCGTTCCCGGAGCTCGAGGGAATCGTCGCGCGAAGGTTCGCTCCCACTGACGCGCGGACGATCCTGAACCAGAGCGGCGAGCAGCGATTGCAGGCCTTCTACCGCTGCTGGACGCGAACGGAAGCCTATCTCAAGGCCAGCGGCGTCGGGCTCGCGGGCGGGCTGGGCGCGGCGGCCGGCGACCCTGATCCGCGAACGTGGACGGTTGCCAGCGTCAGCGCCCACCGCGACCTGATCGGCGCTGTCGTCGTTGCCGGTGTTCACCCTTGGGGCGGTGCCATGCTGCAGGCCTGCCCGCTGAACCTCGAATTTGCGACATTGAACGGCCGCGGGGAGCGCGCGATCTAATTCAATGCGACCTACCAGGCAAAAGACGGCCAGGCTACGCGCCGGAGTTCAAATATGACTGCTACGAGCCCGCTCTCACACTCGACGGTTGGGTCGGTCGCGGACGCATCGCAGCTCACGACCTTTATGAGGTTCTGCGAGGCGCGGACTGGGCTGCAGTTCGCCGATCACGCCGCGTTCCACGGTTTCTCGGTCACGGAGTACCGGCGCTTCTGGCTGCTGTTCCTCGAGTGGTCGGGCCTGCTCTACGAGGGAAGTCCCGAGCCTGTCTGTACCGACGACGCCTGCGAGCGCGCGACGTTCTTTCCGGGGGTGCGACTCAACTACGTCGAGAACCTGCTGCGGATTGACTCGCCGCAGGACGGCGAGCGGCTAGCGCTGTTGGCTCATCGCGCTGGTGGTGCGACCGAGCGTGTGACGCGACGCGAGCTGCGCAGCCGCGTTCGAGCGCTCGCCGCCGAACTGCACCGGATTGGGGTCTCACCGGAGGAACGGGTGGTCGCGGTGGTGCCGAACAGTCCGGAGGCGGTCGTTGCGGCGCTGGCGTCCGTGGCCATCGGCGCGACGTTCTCTATCGCGGCACCGGACATGGGCGTGCCGGCGCTGCTCAGCCGTTTCGATCAGCTTGCGCCGGTCGTCCTGATGGCAAGCCTCGAGGATCATGCCGAGACGGGGAGCAGCGCGCCGAGCGATCGCGTCCGCGCGCTTACCGATGCCCTCCCGTCGCTGAAGGCGGTCATCGCGCTCGACGACGGTGCGGCGCCGCGCGACCTCGCGGTCCCGCTGTACCGACTATCCGATGTGCCGGCGTCGGGCGAGGACAGCGACGGTGAGTGGCCGCGATTCCCGTTCAACCACCCGCTGTTTGTGATGTTCACGTCGGGGACCACCGGACCGCCAAAGTGCATCGTGCATGGCGCTGGCGGGACGCTGGTGGAGCACGCGAAAGAGCATCGGCTGCACGTCGACCTGCGACCCCACGACACGCTCTTCTTCCACTCCTCGACCGCTTGGATGATGTGGAACTGGCAGCTCTCGGCGCTCGCCTGCGGCTGCCCTATCGTCCTCTTCGACGGATCGTTCGCGGAGCCGCAGACGCTCTGGCAGCTGGTTGAGGAGGACGACGTCAGCGTCTTCGGAACGAGTCCACCGTACCTGCAGCTCTGCGAGGACAGCGGAATCTCGCCCGGTCGCGAGCGCGTGCTGCGCGCGTTGCGGACGGTGTTATCGACCGGCTCGATCCTTCATGACTGGCAGTACGACTGGGTGCGCGATCACGTCGGCCCGGTCGCGTTGCAGTCGGTCTCGGGCGGCACCGACATCATCGGCTGCTTCGTGCTCGGCAACCCGGACCTGCCGGTCCGCCGCGGCATGATCCAGTGCCGCAGCCTCGGGTTGGACGTGCGGGCCCTGGCGCTCTCCGCGGAGGCGATCGGGGAGCTGGTCTGCTGCAACCCGTTTCCCTCGCGTCCACTGGGGCTCGTCGGCGACGACGGCACGCGTTTCCATGCCGCCTACTTCGAGTCCAACCCCGGCGTCTGGACGCACGGCGATCTGATCGAGTTCGATGCCGACGGGCACGCCCGGATGCACGGCCGCTCCGACGGCGTGCTCACCGTCCAGGGCGTTCGCATCGGCCCGGCAGAGATCCAGGGCGCGCTGCGCGGCGTGACGGAGGTGACGGAAGGCCTCGCCGTCGAGCAGCGAACGACCGGCATGCGTGGTGCGTCGCGCGTGGTGCTGCTGGTTGTCCTGCGGCAGGGTACGACGCTCGATGGACGCCTCGCCATCCGTATTCGGCGTGAGATCGCGCGCTACGCGACGCCGCTGCACGTACCAGAGCTGGTCGTAGCGGTGGCCGAACTGCCCACGACGCACAGTGGCAAGCGCGCCGCACGCGCTGCGCGCGATGCCGTCGAAGGCCGTCCGGCCGACAATGTCGACGCGCTGCGCAATCCGAGCTCGCTCGATCAAATCCGCCGGGCCGTGGCCGAGGCCCAGCAGCAGTTGCGCGACCTCGCAGCGGCCTCAGACGGCGCAGCTGAGCAGTCGACGGAATCGCACGTCCGCGCGATCTGGGAGAGCGTGCTCGGCGTCGCACCGCTGCGCCCAGACGACAACTTCTTCGACATCGGCGGTACCTCGCTCGCCGCGGTACGCGTGTTCGAGCTCATCCACGAGCGCCTCGGCGTCGACCTGCCGCTCTCGACGGTGCTGCACGCCCCGACGATCCACGCCCTTGCCGCGCTGATCGACGGTCCCGCTGAGCTGCGCGTGCCCGCGCTCGTCCAGCTCGCGCCAGGGACCGGTGAGCGGCCACTCTTCATGGTCGCCGGTTGGCCCGGCGACCCGTTGTATCTTCGCCCGCTCGCGTTGCCGCTCACCACGGACCGTCCGGTTTACGGGATCCCGTGGGACGGCCTCGATCTGGAGCACAAGCGGAGTGTGGAAGAGACGGCGCAGAGTAGCCTGGAGGCGCTCCGATCCTTCCAGCCCACCGGACCGTACTCGCTCGTGGGACACTCGTTCGGCGCACTGGTCGCGTTCGAACTGGCCCGCCGGCTCGACGCGCTCGGCGAAGAGGTCGAGCTGCTCGGGCTCATTGACCCAGCCATTTCCCCCCGATGGCTGCCGCCGCTCGACCGCACCCGGTTCCACCTCTGGCGCTTGCTGCACTGGGTGCGCGCGGCGCTACGCGAGCCGCGGACCGTATTGCCGCGATATCTACGCAAGCTGGTTGCGCGTGACGGTCCAGGAGCTTTAGACCCGGCCGTTCCGGCGCTGGAGCGCGCGCGTTATATGGCGATGTGGGAAGCCAACGTGGCGTACCGCCCGCAAGATTACGCGGGCGCCGCGACGCTGTTCCGGGCGCAGACCCACGACGTCGTACTCAGTGTCGGGGTGGCCGAATGGCGCAAGGTCGTTCGAGGAGGGCTCCACGTCGAGCAAGTGCCAGGTGGGCATATTGAGGTAGTACGCGAGCCCAACGTCGGCGTGCTTGCCGACCGGCTCTCACTCCGACTGTTGGGCAGCGCGTCCGATCCGCCGCCGATGACCGCCGCTAGGTAGTAGTTGTCTCAATACCAGCTCGAGCTCAGCTCGCCAGAGAGACACGAGCGACTCCGATCCTGCGTGGTTGACGCTCTAACGCGCTCGCGCAGGCCGACGCGCTGATCGACCGTGGGTCTCCGTGGCGGCCGCCGCGAGCCTCCCCGCACGCGACCCTCGCCGGGGCGCCGTCGGCCGCTACGATGAGCCTCCGTAAGGCCTCGACGAACGGCGCGGTGGAAAGCGCCACGCTGGTTTCGGCGTTCACATAATGGTCGACGACACTCCTACCGCTTTGACCCCGGCCTCGCGGCCGCTGGCGGTTCTCCGGCGCCGCAAGTGGATCGTGATTGCCTGCATTCTCGTCGCCGGCGCCGTGGCCTATGCGATCAGCGCAAACGAGCAGAAGAAGTACACCGCGACAGCCGGGCTCCTGTTTCAAACCGCCGAGTTCAGCCAGCAGCTATTCGGCTTCACGGCCGCGACCGGGTCGCAGGATCCGACGACGGCGCAGGCGACCGACGTGGCCCTCGTGTCAGAGCCGGTCGTCGCGCTCGACACCGCGAAGAGCCTCGGGCATCCATTCACCGTGCGACGTGTAGCCGGCGAGACCTCGGTCGCACCGGCAGGGGCGAGTTCGATCGTCAACGTTCACGTGAGCGATCGATCGCCGACTACGGCGGCGAAGATCGCCAACGCCTACGCGCAGGCGTTCGTTGCCTACGAGACGGCGCAGAACGTTGCGCAGGTGACCCAAGCGGAAAACCAGGTGCAGGCCGAGATCACGCGCGTCGCAGCCGTCACACCGCTGAACTCTCAGCTGCCCGCACTGAAGCACCGCCTGTCGCAGCTCCAGGCCCTCGCGGCGCTGCAGACCGGCGACGTGCAGATCTCCGAGACGGCGTTGCCCCCGCAGGCGCCCTCCTCTCCGCGTGTGTCGCGCGAGGTCGCGCTCGGTCTGTTCGCAGGCATTCTGATCGGCCTTTTGGCGGCGTTTCTCGCTGAGCGGATCGATCGTGCGCTGCGCGATCCGGACGAGGTCAAGGCACTGTTGGGCCTCCCCATCCTGGGCATGATCCCCTCCAACAGCGCCCTGGCTCGAAGCAACGCCGTGCCCGCGCGGGGTGACACACCCGAAGCCGAGGCCTTCAGGCTGCTGCGCGCGCAGCTGCGCTACTTCAATGTCGACCGCGAGATCCGCTCAGTGTTGGTGACCTCGGCCGCCTCGGGTGACGGCAAGAGCACCGTCGCCTGGAACCTGGCGCGGACCGCGGCCCTGCTCGCACCGCAATCGTCGGTCTTGGTGGTCGATGCCGATCTGCGCCGGCCTCGGATCGCGGCGTTGGCCGGCGAGCCGGCCCTGCCGGGTCTCGCGGAGTTGCTGACACGCTCGATGAGTGTCGAGGAGGTGATCCGTTCGGTCGACCTCAGCGCGGCTGGCCCGACCGCCAGACCGGTCACTCTGAACGTGATCACCGGGGGCGAGCTGGCACCGAACCCGACAGAGCTGATCGAAAGTCAGAAACTGCGCGAGGTTCTGGAGGAATTGGACGCGCAACACGACTTCGTCGTGATCGATGCCCCGCCGACGGCGATTGTCTCCGATGCGATTCCGCTGATGGGCCAGGTGAGCGGGGTGCTCGTCGTCGTGCGTTCGCGTCACACGCGGCGCGACGCGCTGCGCGCCCTGCGCGACCAGCTCGACCGGCTGGGGGCGCCGTGCCTGGGCGTTGTCCTCAACGACGTCAAGTTCGCCGACACCAGCTACGGCGGCTACTCGCGGTACCCCTCGAGTCGCACTGAGCGCCGGAGCCGCAACGCGCGCGCTGCTCCGCCGCTCGAGCGCCCACCGGACGTCGGGTCGCCGCGATGATCGGTTGCGCGTCTGCTCGTTTCGGAGTCGCTCATCGCTGAGCGGGCGTTGCAAAGCGCTCGCGCCGGCGTCCTGACCTACTGGGCGGCCGCCCTGCTTGCGGCGGGCGCTGGCGGATTTGTGGCGACCCGGCCGTACGCTCCTCGCGCACTGCTGGCGCTGGCCGCCGTTATCGCCGTTGCGGCGCTGCTCGAGCGCTGTGGCGTCGGCTGCGCGATCGGCCTGCTGATCCTAGGATGCCTCGACGCGCTTCCGGGCCCCAACCTCGAGACTCTCCAAGTCGCGGCGACGATCAAAGGCCAGGATGTCGTCGTCGCCGTTCTCGTGCTGCTGCTGGCCTTCGAGAACGCCCGGGAGCGGTTCTACTCGCTGCGCCACACCCGATGGGGCGCGGCACTCGCGTGCTGGTCGCTCGTCTTTCTGGCGTGGTGGGCCTTCACCGCGGCGCGGACCTGGCTCTCAACCGACGTGCCGCTCCTGCACGCCGCGTTCTGGGCGCGCGACTTCGCCTACTTCGCGATCCTGCTACCGCTGCTCTTCGCCGTGTTGCGTCGTCGATCGGTGCGGCGGACCGTCCTCATCACCGTGGCGGTCGGCGCCGTCGTCGCCGGCCTCGCGCAGAGCGCTGTGGTCGTCGCGCACTCGCACCTGACCTTCATTGTGCACACCTATATGGCCGGCGAGGTGAATGGGCTCACACGCCTGTACACCTCGGCGAGTGACATCCCATTCGCCGCCCTGCCGCTCGGGCTGGGGCTGCTGCTGTTTGGCGGAACCCTCCGACGTCGCCTGATTGGCGCGGTTCTCGCCGCTATCAGCCTCGTCGCGGTGCTGATCGGACTGACGAGAGCGATCTACGTCGGCGAGGTTGCCGGGCTCGGCCTCGCCACTGCGCTCTGGCTCGCGCGCCCCGACGCCGTCGGCCGCGTCGGCCGCCGCCAACTCATCGCTATCGGGCTCGTCGGCGCTGTTGCCGCCGGCATGCTCGTCGCCTACACGCCGGCAACGCTCGGGACGAACGCGATCAACGGCGTCTCGAGTCGTGTGGTCTCGCTCGAGACCGATCTCAGCGGCACCTCACCGGTCGACGCCTCCTTGGAGGATCGCAACCTGGACTATGCGCGCCTCGAGCAGCTGCTCGGCGGTCACTGGCTGATCGGCTTGGGCTTTCTTGATCCCAGCTTCGACTACGTGCCGGGGCTGCCGCAGGGCTCGATCCGCAATTCGGACGTCGGCGTGTTCAACACGCTCGAGACGATGGGACTGATCGGCACAGGGATCTACGCGCTGCCGCTGCTGGCGCTGCTCGTGGCCCTCGCTCGACATCGTCTGCGCGCCCGCCGCAGATCTGACGAGGACTGGCTCGCGTATGGCGCACTGGCCTGGGCGATCGCCGCGCTCGCCACGTCGGCGACGCTCACTGTGTTCTTCAATCCCGCGGAGGTCGTCGGCGCCGCCACGATGCTCGCGTTGGCCGCCGTCGTGGTCTCCTCGACGCGCTCAGGCGAGCTGTCCGCATAACCGCAGGCCTTGGCGCGTCAGCGTCGCCAGCTTGGCTGAGTCCCAAGCCAAGCGGCGAGACGTGCGTCGTAGGGCACAAAATGCGTGTCCAGCGCCGCGCGCACTGACTGCGCCAGCGGCGCTCTCGGACGGGCGTTGTGGCGTTCGAACACGGGATAGCCACGGTGCGGCAGCCCAAGGAAATCGAGCGCGGAGTCATAGACGCGCTTCGGCTCGGCGAAGAAGTCGCCGCTGTCAATTACGTGAATACGGTCACGTCCGAACAGCGCCTCGAGTCGCTCGATCTGTTCGATGTACTGGCCGCGCCCTCGGTAGGCGTGATGGCGGTGACTGTGGCTGAGGTAGTCCGGCTGGTTGACGATCCGCTCGACCTCGCCTGCGAGCCGGGCGTTCTCGAGCTCCAGAGCACGCTCAAACGGCTCGCTCTCAAATCCCCTCGCCAGCTCGTGCGTGTAGGCGGAGTAGGCTCGCGCCACGGGATCGCGCACGAGCACGAGCAGCCGCACCGCGGGCAGGTCGTGAGCGATTCGCGCCGCTGCCAGCGGGTGAAACATGTAGTAGGGGCTCGATTCGAATGTCATCGCCGGCCCCCCGACCGCGCGTGCGACCGCTCGCGCCCGCACGCGCAGCGGGAAGTGCGCTTGATACCAGCTGAGCTTTCGCTCGTAGGCGACATCGAAGTAGTGGACGCCTTTGTGCGCGAAGGCCTTGAGTACGGCCGGGTGCGCACTCAACGCGCGGTACAGACTGGTCGTTCCGCAGCGCTGCGCGCCGACGATCAGGAAGCCGGGCAGCATCCTCAGTCGATAGCTGAGACGCCCGCTTGCGACCGACATGGCGCGCACGGCAGGCCCCGCGATCGAGCGCGTCATCGCGCAGCCAGCGCGCCGCTGATCGCGGGTATCAACCATGATCCTGGGTCGCCGAGCGCCGCGCCGGCCTCGGCTTGGCGGTCCGTGAGGTAGCGCACAGCAAGGTCGCCGAGGTAAAGCGCCGCGGTGACCCGTGCCTGCGCAGTACCGAGATCGAAGCGCTCGAGCAGCGCCGGCGCCCGCTCGATCAATGCGTGGGCCGCGCTGGCGGGGTCGCGTCGAGGGGGCTGCACGGCGCTATGAAGCCTGTGGTGCAGTGCATCGAAGCCCACCGGAACTCCATGGGCAAAGCGCTCCCAGTCCCAGACCAGCAGGCTTCCCGCCGTGCTCGCCATATTCCATGGCGTCCAGTCGCCGTGCGCCGAGCCGTAGCACAGCACGGTGTCGCCGGCCTGATCAGCCAGCCGGTCGAGCGCCACCGAGAGCGCTGCTCGCCCGGGTCCATCGACGACAGCGGACAGGCGCCGGCCCAGCCGTTGCCAATGTGCGCTCGCCGCAAGCGGCTGCGAGCTGACTGCGCCGACGGCCGCGACCTCGCGCATCGCAGCACTCAAGCGCGAGGCGGACAGCGGCCGGCGGCCGCGCCACACTGGAAGCGGGCCGAGCACCAATACTTCGAGGTCGTTCCAGCTGCCATGGTGCAGCACCGGTGGCACCGTGAGAGCGGTGAGCGTCGACCCCGCGAGCTGGACCAGCGCGTCCCGCTCGGCGCGCACCAGCTGACGGGTGAGCTCGTCGATGCCGATCTTCGCCCAGGCGATCGCCTCGCCGTCTGCGCTCAACAGCTGCAGCACTGGCTTGCGGTTCGCGCGTGTCGCGCTAAGGTGGATGCTGAGGCGGATCTCGCAGCCGAGCGCTGCAGCGAGGTAGGAGGCGATCGTCGGCACGCCGTCAGCGGCCACGATGCGCAGGCGGTCTTCGAACAGGCGTGAGCCCGCACCGCTGACGATCGCAATCGAGATCGCGCGCTTGCCAAGCCGCGCCCTCAGCGACCCGCCTTCACCGTAACGCTTCACTGCCGACGCTGCGCCCCGCCGTTCGCTCGGAACGAGCAGCCGCGGGCGCTCCCGCCCCGGCAGCACGATGAGTTCGGTTAGCCGGACACCGGCACCCCCCGGATCCGCGCCGGCCGGCACGCTGAGGGCGATTGGATCGTGGCGCGGGCTGGTCAGTGTCACGGTCGCCGGTGCTGGCCACAGCATCGCGCATACCCGACCGAGGTACTGCGCCCGCTCGTCGGCACCGCCGACAGGGGTATCCACGTCACGTTCAATGCGGGACCGCCCGCCCAGGCGCAGATGGCCGGTCACGCGGAACACGCGACGAAGCGCTCAGCTTTGACAACGCCGGCGTTGCGGCGGGGGAGGATTGCGTGCCGTGAGGCGCTGCGCGTCATGCCGGGACATAGTCGGCCGGATTACCGAGCCGCTTCGTCGAGCCGGGGCCCGCAGTTCCGGCAGGACTCGCGCGAGGCGTTGCCGGTCCGGCGAGAACCCGCACGGCGATGATGAACAGGGCCAGCAGCAGGGCACCGTACAGCCATCCGCTGAGAATGTCGGTGAACCAATGCAACGTCAGATAGGCCCGGCTATAGCCCTCGTTGAACGCCAGCGCCGCGACCGCCACAGCGGCCAAGATCGCGTCGCGTCGCTGCCCGCTGTGCTCGCGCCAGAGCATGTAGGCGATCAGCCCGTAGAAGACGACGACGCGCTCACAGCCACCCGACGGAAAGGTGCCGAGCGGGCTGTTCGGCGGTCCGAGCCGGTGAATGGTATGGCGCAGCGCGAGGGTCAGGAAATGATCAAGAAGCACCAGCGAGCCAAGCGCCAGCGGCGGCAGCCACCGGCTTCGACGCCACGTCGTGGCCAGGCAGGCAGCGGCCGCACCGGCGGCGCCCCAGGTTGTCCACGTATCGCCGATCTTGGTCAGCCGGTCCATCAGGCGAAGCCACAGATGCAAGCGGTGCGTGATCGTCCAGTTGTAGATCGGGCGATCGATCGTCAAACCGTTGTGCACGACGAGAAGGCCGAGCAGGGCCATCACGCCGTAGATCAGCAGCGCGCCGCCGGCCAGGATGGCGGCTGCCCGGAGGAGCGTCGCCGGCGACTGCGACGAGTGCCCCTCACTCGCCGCCACGCCAAGGAACCCGGGCGGCAGGAACCGGCCGCGTCTCGTCGCGCTGCTCGCGCTCACAGCGCGAGAATCCGTGGCCCGCCGGATCGCGAGCACCGCGATGCAGGCGATCGCCACGATGCCAGCGGGCCAGACCAAAATCACCAGAATCTTGACTATGTCTTTTCCGAGCGCGATGTCATTTTCGGCAGAAGCCGTCAAGCTGAATATACCGTACTAACCGCTTTAAGTTTAATGAGGTGGAGATATCAACGCTCCATGCAACGGCACGCCGATCAACTGCGCCGGCTCGCGTCACCTTGCTCGGCGTACACCGCCGCCGCGTCGGTCTGTTTTCCGTTACGCCAACGGAGCCCGCCTGTTGCTGATAAGTAAAGCGACTCGCGGTAGCGCCACAGACCGGCAGCGAGCGCGCCGCAGCCGGCGGCGACCGCCAGAATCGATGCTGCTGCGCTGCCGCCAAGCAAGGCGCGCGCCACGAGCGGAATCACACAGAAGCTGAGCGCGCTCAGCGCGCAGGCGGCCAGCGTTCCGGCACCGAACGGGTGCACGCGAACAACCCACGCGAGCTGAGCCAGCGGCACCAGGTTGGACACGACGATCGCCGCGGCCCAGCCGATCGCCGCACCGGTGATTCCGTAGTGGGGAATCAGCGCGAGGTCGACAGCGACGTTCACCGCAACCGCCAGCAGGCCGTTGCACAGGCTCCAACCGCTGCGGCCGCTGGTCGTTAGAACCATGTCGACCTGGCCGCATGCCGTTGAAAGCAGCATAGTCAGACCAAGGATGACCATCACGGTCGCGCCGGCCCGGTAGGAGTGGCCAAAGATACTGAGTAGTGACGGTCCGTATACCACGGCGAGCAGGTACAACGGCCAGGTGAGAATGATAAGCCAACCCGTCGTCGCCTGGTAGACCGTGTTTGCGCCGCGCCGGTCGCGGAGCGCAAACAGAGAACTGAATTGCGGCTGCGCTGCCATGCTGATCGCCGCGTTGCCGAGCTGGCCCAGGACGAGGAAGCGTGTCGCGGCGGTGTAAACGGCCGCGTCGACCGGGCCGCGGATGATGCCCACGAGCACGATGTCCAGGCGTTGGATGACGGACTGTGCGACGGTCGCGAGGGCACGCGGCGCGGTGAACAGCCAGAAAGCGCGCGTATTCGCGTCGCCAACTCTGCTCTCGCGTGGCCGCTGAGCATCTTCGAGGCGATCAGAGCTCGAGACCGCTGCCGCGGCCAGCGCGGCGTCAGCGTTCGCGTCCGCCCCGTCGTCCGCGATCGCCCTGCGGCGGATGCGGCGCAGCCAGAGGAAGGCAACGACTGCGACTGGCAGATAGGACGCCGCCCACAACGGCGCGAGCAGCGTCGCAGTCCCGCTGAGTGCTGCGACGAGCACGCCGATCAGCTGCAGAGCGGAGCGGCCGACCCGCTCGAGTGCGACGGTGGGCCACATTTCGCGGTAGCCGCGACTCGCACCGAGCGCGGTGTCCAAGAGCGCCGCGAACGGCAGCGCTACCGCCAAGGTACGGAGCGCGTTGGCGACGGTCGCCGGGGACGCGCCGCTCACCTGGTGACCGTCGAGTAGCGCGCGCGCCAGCGGGCCGGCGAGTGCGAGCAGCAGCACGGCGCTGGCCAGCGAGGACACGGCCACGGGGACGATCGCCGCCCGCAACATGATCGAGATGCGCCGCTCGCCGCCAACCGAGCGCAGCCGCGCGATGAAATACACGAGGCCGCTGTAGGCGCCGAGACCGGCGAGCGCTTCTACGATCAAAAACAGTGACGTAGCGATGAAGAACGCACCGGCGACCCCTCGGCTGAACTGTCGGGTGACGAGTACCGTGATCGCGAGCGTCGTGCCGGCGAAGACCGCCGCGCCGGCCAGGTTTAGCGTGCTGCCTCGCGCGATCTCGCGAAGCCCTGCGCCGTCGCCGGCCGTCCTCAGCGGACGTTCCGCCCGCCTGCGCGGCGCTGGGCCCGGGCTGCCGGCCGCGCTCACGGCGTGGCGTGGGAGGAGGAGAGCATGCCGGCGCCCCGGACGACGGGCCCTACCCGCGGCCGGCCCCTGCGCATGTCGTTGCGCCACAGCAGCGCATACGCCAGCATTGTGAAGCCGAGCGGTGCCGGGACCGCGTCGTAGGTGAACATGTAGAGGAAGGGCAGCAGCACAACGAGCGATCCGACGATCCCGTATAGGGTGCCGTCGCGCCGGAAATGCCAGAGCCCGGAAGCGAAGAACGCGACGTAGAGCGCGGCGCCGAGGATGCCGTTGCACACCAACAGCAGCCATAGCTGGCCGTTGCTCCCGACCTCCTGCTCCCCGCAGAGCTCGCATTTTGCGCTCGGGCCAACGGCGATCGATCTAGGGCTGCCGCGCTGCTTGCGCGTGTCGCCATAGCCGATCACCGGTGAGGCGAGTGCGTCGTCCACCGCGAGCGAGGAGAGTCCGCGGCGAAGGTTGTCGCTCTTGCCGTGAGCGAGGCGCGCGGCGACGATACCCTCCAGCGGACTGACGAGCACGATGATCGCCGCCACCGCCAAAGCGAGGGTCAGCGAGCCGATCAGCGCGCGTCGACGCCCAGCGCTCACGCGCAGCGCGATGAACACGACGGACAGTGCCGCCCCGACCCACGCCGCGCGGTTCAGCGAGTACAGCAGCGGCACCCACGCGACGGCCACAGTCGCCGCGACGATCGTCCGTTGGCGTCGAGCGCCAGCCTGCCACCAGCCGACGATCAGCCACGGCAAGAGGAGCGTCAGGCAATCACCCCACGTGTTGGTGTAGTCAAACGGTGCTTTGGGACGTCCCTTGGCGCTGCCGATCACGTTCTGCACCTGGGCCAGCCCGGGGTGCGTCGCTGCCTGGACGAACGGACTGCTCTGCACGCTGTGCGGCAGCAGCAGCTGCAACGGGGAGCTCCACTGCAGATGCGGCAGGAGCAGTCCGGCAACCCCGCCGATCGTGGCATAGATCCCGACCAGCCCGAGCATCCAGGCGACCCGCCGCAGCGGCAACTCGCGCTCGCTGAGGTTGCCCGCATAAAGCAGCACTACGGTCACCCCGATGTAGGTCGCTGTGCGGTTTGCGTACGACAGCACGCGGTCGGAGACCGGGCTCGGCACCGTTCCCGGCGCGGTCAGACTGAGCACCGCCGCGCCGGCGATCGCGCAGAGCAGGAACGCCAGCCAAATGCCAAATCCGTGCGGCACCCGCAGCGGCCGTCCGCTATGGATCCGCCAGGCGAGCATCCGTGCGCTCATCGGGACTGCCAGCACGATCCACATGAAGTCCGCGACGCCAAGCGCCCACCACAACGGATAGCCGACGAGCAGCACCGTGATCGGCCAGGCCGGATTGCGGGCCAGCAGCCCGCCCGCGGTGCGCGACCCCGGCGCCGGCGCGGTGGCGGTGATCGCAGTGGATCCCCCCCGCACGCCTCGGTGGAGACCTCGGCCGCGGCGACGATCCAGATCCGGGTGCGAAGACCCGATCACCGCGAGTGAGCGCGCCGTCACCGGGCCCCGCGCTGCTCGGAGGCGGGTGAGGCGCCCGCCGGTGGCGATCCTGCGCCGCTGCGGGCGGACAGCGACTCCAGGTCGGTGGCGGCGGGCGCCGCTGACGCTCGCTCGGCGTGCTCGGAGGCGGCAACGACAGCGGCCCCCAAGATCGGCGTGTCGATACGCTGCAATCGACGCAGACACTCGACCGCTTCGGCGCGCCGCGTGCGCGAGGCCTCGATGACGACGATCGCGCTGTCTGCGAGCTCCGCGAAGCTCAGTGCGCCGCCACGCTCGCCGATCGGCGGGGCTTGGATGATCACGTAGCGCGCCTGCGCGCGCAGCTCGACCATCAGGCGACTCACCTCGCCCTGGCGATCTAGTAGCGCGCCGGCATCGTCGACTCCCGGCGCGATCACGCGCACTCCGTCAAGGCCGCTGGCGGGACGTGCGAGCTCGCTGACCGCCGCGCTAGCCGCGAGCAGCTCGGCCAGGCCGCGCCCGTCGCCGGCGCCCAGCAGTTGCGCACTGAGCGTCTCACTCGGCGCGGCGCAGACGAGCAGGACCTCGCCGCGCGCCCTGGCGAGTGCGGCGGCGAGGTTCGCGGCGATCACGCTGGCGGCGCTGCCCGAGGAGACCGCGACGAGCAGCAAAACGTGGCTACCCTCGCCCAACGAGACCGCCGCATATTGCGCCAGCTCGGCGAAGGCCTCGCCGGCCGCCGAGCGCGGCGATAACAGGCGGGCCTCGATCGCCTCACGAGGCCCCGCGAGGCTGAGCAGCACCGGCAGGCCAAGGAAGCGTTCAACGTCGCGGGAATCGTGCAGACGCCCGTCGCGCCAGTCCGCCAGAAACGCGGCGAGCAGGCCGACGATCAGCCCGGCGAGTAGGCCACTCGGCAGCAGCAACTGCGCCCGCGGAGTGCTCGGCCCCGCCGGGATTGCGGCGGCGCTTAAGAGGTGCCCGGCGAGCGTGTCATGTGGCGCCTGCAGGCTGGCCAACTCGGGCACCGCTGCGTCGATCTGGCTCGCGAGCGCGTTGAGCTGCGCGTTCGCGCCGTTCAGCTCGAGCTGTGTGCTGATATGGCGCGCAGCCGTCGAGGGGCGATCGAGCGTGGCGGTGAGCGTGCCGATCTCTTGCGCCAGCGAGGTGCTCTTTGCCTGCAACCCCGCGAGCGTGCTGCGTAGGACGCTCGCGGCGCTCGTCAGCCGAGCGGTGAGATAGGCCGCTGCAACGTCGTCCGCGCATGCCGCGGCCCGCGCGCGCTTCGAGGCCGTGCAGTCGATGTCGAGCACTGTCGTGTTCGCCGGCACGCTCACGCTGAGCGCCCCGCGCACCGCTTGCGCGCTGAGCGAGTGGCCCAGCAGGTTGGCCGCGGTCTGTGCGACGGCCTGCGACTGCACGATCTGCGCCTGGTCGTCCATGTCGACCGTGCCCGTGGTGGTGCCCGTCGCCTGGTTGTTCTCGCTCGCGAGCGCGGCGACGTACACCGATGCGCTGGCGGTGTAGGCCTTCGGCACGAGCGCGACTACGACGCCGCCGGCGAGCAGCCCCACGCACACCGCCACCAGCACAACCCAGCGCCGGCGCCGCAGAACGCCGACGTAGTCCACCAGCTCCAGTGGGCCGGCCCCCGTCGAGGTAGTCATGTTGCGGCGCTTGTCACGCTGCGCTCCCCGGGTCGGAGCCCGACACGGCCGATGATCACGCCCTGGCGTTAACCAGAACTCGCGAGAACAGGCCTAACAAAAGTGCTAGCCGCGAGATAGTAGTCCGTATGGATCGCCGACACAACGAGCTCGGTCACCGATCGGGTGATCGCGCCGTCGCTGGCATACCTGGGTGATTTCCTTACCCAAACGCACCCTCGGCGTGGTCCGCCCGATACGTTACGTGCCCGACTCTATGCGCACATGAGACCACACTGTCTGAGATGCTTCTTGACTCCCCACGCCCACCGTATGCCCGGCCCGATCGCCTTGGGCGACGTATCTCGAGCTATGTCGGCATTTACATGAACGGCCTCAGCAGTCACGGTTCCAGTGACGCGAAACGGGACTCGCTCGACGAGGTGGTCGTGGGTCGCACGTCGGCGGGTAACCGGCGCCGGCAGCGGTGGTGCGCTGGCGCCGGCAGTCACCTGTCGCCCTGCTCGCCGCATTAGCGGGGACAGGCGGTGGAGGGGCGCTCACTACCCAGGGTTCTCTACATCGGCGGTATGGGCCGCAGCGGCAGCACGCTGCTCGAGCGCCTGCTCGGGCAGCTTCCCGGGGTGTGCTCGGTGGGTGAGGCCGTGTACGTGTGGAAGCGTGGCGTCGTGGAGGGGAACCGCTGCGGGTGCGGTGAGCCGTTCCGCCTGTGCCCGTTCTGGAACGAGGTCGCCGACGTGGCATTCGGCGGCTGGGACAATGTCGACGTCGCGCGCGTCGTCGAACTGGCGGCCGCCGTCGACCGGACCCGGTTCATCCCGCTGCTGCTCGCCCCGGCGTTGCGTCCTGCCTTGCACCGCAGGCTGGAGCAATATGTGGCCTACTACGCGACGCTGTACAGTGCGATCGGGGTGGTTAGCGGCCGCGAGGTGATCGTGGATTCGAGCAAGAACGCATCGTTTGCGTTCTGCCTGCGCTGGTGCCCCGGACTTGATCTGCGGGTGATTCATATTGTGCGCGACAGCCGCGCCGTTGCCTACTCCTGGACCCGGAAGGTGATCCGCCCTGAGGCGCCCACGCCGCGCTACCTGGCCACTCACGCACCGGCAAGCGCGGCCTGGCGGTGGAACTACCAGAACGGGGCGTTTCAGCTGCTCGCCGGCATCGGTACCCCTACGCTCCGGGTGCGCTACGAGGACCTGGTGGCGGCCCCAGCAGCGACGATTGCCCGACTCGCCGCGTTCGCAGGCCTGTCCGCGAACACCAACGAGCTCGACTTCATCGACGGCGAGGGGAGCAGCCAGTCGGCTGATCTGGACGTTGCTCATACGGCGTCGGGCAACCCGATGCGGTTTGCAGCGGGGCGGATCCCGATCCGCGTGGACGACGAGTGGCGCACCGCGATGTCCGGGGTGCAGCGCAGGACGGTCGCCGCGCTCACGTTGCCGCTGCTCACACATTACGGCTACCTGAGGAGCGGGTTCGCGGCGTGAGCGAATGGCCCTCCGTGGGCGTGATACTGCCGGCACGCGACCGTCCGGAGCAGCTGCACGCCGCGCTGGCCGCTGTGCTGGCTCAGGACTATCCCGGTCAGCTGCGCGCGGTCGTGATCTACGATCGCAGCGAGCCCGCCCCCGGCGTCGTTGACAACGGCCGCGTGCGGGTGCTGAGCAACGCACGCGCACCCGGTCTCGCCGGTGCTCGCAACACCGGCGTGCTCGCGCTCGACACGGACCTGATCGCCTTCTGCGACGACGACGACCAGTGGCTGCCGGGAAAGCTCCGCGCTCAGGTCGCGGCGCTCCGCGCGCGTCCGGCAGCCGAGCTGGCGAGCTGCGGGATTATTGTGGACTATGCCGGTCGGTCGAGCCCGCGACTGATCGGCCGAGATCAGGTGACCCACGACGACCTGCTGCGCTCGCGCATGGTCATGGTTCACTCCTCGACCTATCTGCTGCGCCGCGGGCCGTTGCTCGACGGGATCGGGCTGTTCGACGAGTCCATCCCGCAGAGCCAGAACGAGGACTGGGATCTCGCGCTGCGCGCGGCGGGCCGCCACCCGATCGCCTTCGTGGATCGACCACTGGTGCGCGTGTTCTGGAGCGGTGCCTCCTATTTTGCGCAGCAGTGGGAGGAGCGGGCCGAAGGACTACTGTGGATGCTCGCCCGTCACCCCGGCATCGCCCAGTCCCGCGCCGGCGCGGCCCGCGTCTACGGGCAGCTGGCGTTTGCTTACGCGTGCCTGGGCCGGCGCCAAGAGGCGTGGCTGTGGACGCGGCGAGCGCTGCGCAGTAACTGGCATGAGCGCCGCGTTCCATTCGCGCTCGCGGTGTCAGCCGGGATCGTGTCTGGCGACAGGGTGCTGAGCTTATTGCACTCCCGCGGCCACGGGATCTGATCGTCGGAGCGCAAGTGAGCCGGGCGGGTTTCGCCAGGTGACCGGGCCGTCAGCCGCTGCCCGCCTCGATAGCGCGCCATTCGACGATCGCGCCTGGATCGGTGAACTGCCAGCTGTTCCCCGCCGAGCTCACGGCCGCATCCTTCCACCAGTAGGACCAGATCGCAAAGGGGCCGTGGGCGATCATCCAGGCGGCGTCAGCCTTCATCGTGGCCACACGCAGGGCGTTGCCGGTGGCGCTCCCATCACTGCTCAGGCCGTACTCGGCGAATCCGAGCGGCCTTCCGCGATTCTTGACCAGCATGTACCAGGCCTGAAACTGTCGGTTTTCCGCGATACCCTTGCCATCCAGCGCGGGGTGTGGTTCGTAGTAGTCGAGCAGGTACATGTCGAGGTAGGCGGCCGGCGGAAGGTAGCTGCCGGAGGCGCCATTGCGCCCGTCGACGTACTGGTAGGCCTCGGCAGCCATGGCGAGCCGCACATTGGACCGGTGCATCGAGCGGATCAGCTTGGCCTGCGATTCGAACTGAGCTACGAACGTGGCCCCGCTGGGGCCGTAGCTGTGCTCCGGTTCGTGGTGGAAGATCATGATCACCGGCCGGTTGGCGGGAATCGATCGCAAGAAGCTGACCACGTTGGTGTTCTCGGTGTTGTAGGAGATGACCGCCGTGACACCCGCCGGGAGCCGGTCGCCGGCGCTGCCAATGAAGGATGCGGGCAGCGCGTTAGGGTAGAAGATGCGTTGATCCTGCAGCGGCCCGATCGTCATGTCGGCCGCCGTGAAGTTGGCTGCAGCGGCTCCGATGATTGTCGCGGCTCTCGTCCTTGTCGCGGCCTCGGGGCGGACGGCCGCCGAGCCGGTGCCGGTCGCCAACAACGCGAGCGTCAACGCGCACGTCAGCCGCCCTGCCACCCGTCGTCGCCGCCCGCTCATCACTCCGGCGTTCTCGGGGCTCTTCGCGATCTCCGCTCCGACGCCGTGAGCTTCGTCACCGTATCGGCAGCGTATACGCGATCAAGACACTCGCGAGCCACCGGTTCGAGGCTTTCGCGCCGCTCGACCGCTCGCAGGTCCCAACCGCTCCTCGGCACGCGCTCGCAGCGCCAGTGCACCTAACATGCGTCGATGCCCACAGTGATCCTCGCCGGCTGCGGCGGGGAACGCCACCCGCTTTGACGAGCCAACGCGGCAGCCGCCGGGCGGGCTGAATGCACGACTCCCCCGCTCGTGACGTTGGGCGCATCCGCGTGCTCATTCCCACGAGTCGGCACATCTATCGGCTTGTCAGCTACGGCGTGGTGCTCGATTTCGAGGACGCCGTCGCCGCAGCGAGCGCGGTGGATCTCGTGCCGGTCCCGATGTACTCACGCCGGGCTCAGCTCGACGGTCTGTTGCATGGGCGACCGCTCACCGCCTCGACGCCTCCGAGAGCAGACTATGACGTCTGCTTTCTCGTTGCCATGGCGCCCTACTGGGTGGAGAGCCTTCGCTACATCCGCAACCTGCGGCGAGTAGCGAGAAAGGTGGTCGTGTACCTGTTCGACGCGTGGATGGCGGACCTCGCAGCGCTACGCGCACATCGCGGAGTGTGGGCGGAGGTTGACGAGCTATTTGTCTCCCTCCCGCATGTGGCGTCGGCCTACAGCGAGCACCTTGGACGCCCGGTTCACTATCTGCCACAGGCGACCGACGCGAGGTGGTTTCATCCCTACCGGAGGGAGCGCCCGCTCGAGGTGCTATCCATCGGTCGTCGCCTTCCGAGCGTGCATGGCCATCTCTTGGAGATCGCTCGCAGACGCGACCTGTTCTACTTCTACTCAACGCACCGCCGCCCTTCGGCAATCAACTTTTCGGAAGGCCAGGAGCTCCTGGGGCGTCTGCTTCAGTCAGCGCAGGTGCATGTCAACTGGTCGGTGGAGTACACCTCGCCGGAGCGCGCCGACGACGGTGAGGCCGTGACCACCCGTTGGTTCGAGTCTGCCGCGTCCGCGGGCGTGATCCTGGGAAGGGCGCCCGCGACCGACGAGTTCCGGCGGCTCTTCCCCTTTGACGGCTTCGTGCACGACCTCAGCCCCACCGCCTCCGCGCCGATTGTCGAGGATGCTCTGAACGGCGCGCTCGGCGATCGGCGGTACGACGACCGCCGCGCATTGGCCGAACACGTGCGCTCTGCACACACGTGGGAGGTGCGTTGGCGCGAGATAGTCGAGCTGGCGGACATCTAGCTACGTCGGCTGCGCGAGCTCAGGGCCGGTGGCCGCTGGCACCACCTGGGGGCGAACTCACGGCCTCGGGTCGAAACCGCTTGCGCGACGGCGCCACAGGTCAGGATCGAATACGCGAAGCCCGGCACACGCCACGATGAAGCACACCGATCCGCCGGCCACCGCGAGCCACAACGAGGACGGCGCCAGCGCAAGCATTACGGCGCACATCGCGATCACGGCGGCGACGCCGCGCACCAGACGGCCTGCCTCCAATCGCGGAACCCCGACGATCGGCCGTACAGCGACGAGCGTCATCGCGACAAGGAGAACTTCGGTAACGAGCGTCGCCAAGGCGGAGCCGGTTGCCGCCAGCACCGGGATCAGAATCACGTTGAGGCCGACGTTGACAAACGCGGCAATCGTCACGATCTGTGCGTAGCGCCTGTCGCTCGACGAGGCAATGAGGATGTTGCTCAAGACGGCCTCGATCAGTACGAGCGCCATCGCCGCCGCCAGAACCTCAAATGGCTGGCCGGCGGCTCTGAAGGCATGGCCGAAGAGCGAGCCCATCAGCCGCGTCGGGAATACTGCGGCAGCGCTCGCGAGTGCCAACGCAAGAACCGTCGCTGCGGTCAACACCCGCGATACGTCGGCGTGAAACCGGGCCGGGTCGTCTCGGATGGTTGTCGCGGCGTGAGGGAAAAACGCCTGAATCCATACATTTGCGAGTGCCACCAGCGAATACGGAAGGCGGCTCGCGGCGGCGTACAGTCCCACATCGCGCGAATCGGCGAGGTACCCCAGGAGCAGGACGTCGGTGGTGTTATAGAGCTGGATCATCGTGAGTGAATAGGCGATCGCTGCGCTCCGCCGCACACGCGCCACGAGCGACCTTGGTTGCGGAGCCACGAATCGCCATAGCCGCCTGTACCGCAGCACTGCGCCCACGATCACCCCAGTCACGACCAGTCCGAGAACGTTGAGCCACGCGTAAGTCACCACGCCACTTCTGCCGGCCACCAAAATAGGCACCAAGGCGGCATAGACCACTTGCCCTGCGACGCGAGCGGTTGCGACGGGCATGCGTGAGCCGAGAGCGAGTAAGACCCAGTCGAGCGTCAGCGCCGTGAGAACAAACGCTAGGCCAGCAATCGGAAGCAGCGCCTGCGCATGCGAGTTTGGGGCGACCCAACGAGACGCGACGATCAGCAGGAGGTACGCCGCTCCCGCGCCGACGCCCTGGATCGTGAGCGACTCACTGACCACGGTTGAGATACGCCCGGGTTCCAGCGTCACGTCGCGTGCCGCCACGTAGCCGACGCCACCGCTTGCCAGGAGGCCAAAGTACGATGCGAGCGCCACAGCGAAGTTGTAGTTTCCGAGCGCCGGAGCACCGATGCGGCGCGCAACGATCACTAACGCCGCGAACCCGAGGACCTGACCAATAATGTTCGCCACGGCCAGCAGGCCGAAGCCCCGGAGCGCGGCAGCCATACCCCCATCGGGCACCGTGTGACGGTCTGGCGGAGCGGTCGCCACAGAGCCTCAATCGTAAGGATGCGTCAAGCGCGGTGCGTCTCGTGCCCAGAGCGACGAGCGGAGCCGGCGGCGTCGGCAACTGCTGCGACGCTCGAGGCGTCGCCCAGACCTAGCCGTGACGCTCGCCACGACGCGCGCGCGGCCAACCTCGTGGCGCTGATCGTGCGCCGTCGCGGGCACGTGCCGCGATGCCAACGAGCGCTCGCACGTCCGGAGCGAGCGGCGGCAAGCAGCCCCCCTTGCTAGGACCGCAGCGGCGCCCCGCCAAAGATGGCGCGCGCAAGCAACGCACCCTCACGTCGCAGCAAGCGATGCCCTCGCCGACATGCGGCGTCGCGTGCTCAGCGAAACGGTGCTGGATCATCACGCGCCGGACGACGCCTGAGCGACGCCTGGCGCCTAGGCGAGCGCATGGAGTCCGAGTACAGCCATCGCAGCCGAGCGTCGATGGCCTCGGGAGCCATCAAGCGGTTGCATAGCTCGCGGCCAGCCGAACCCAGCGCCTGAGCGTGCGCCGCATCGCCCAGGAGCTCGATCAGCGCGCTCGCGAGCGCACGGTCATCGTCGACTGGAACGAGGATGCCGCCGGCCGCCAGCGAGCTGATGCCGCCGGTCGGGGTGCTGACGAACGGCCTCCCGGCTGCCATGGCTTCACCCAGGATCATCGGCAGCGCTTCGCCGCGCGAGGGCAGGGCCACCACGCGCGCCTCGCGAATGAGCTCTCTGATGCGCTGCCGGGACACCGGGCCGCGAACCTCGAATCGCTCGAGCGAGGGCAGGTTCAGCGCCGTCGTTGGACCGACGACGATGCACGTCGCGGCGGGACGACCGGCTGAGACAGCGGGCCACGCACGATGCAGCACGTCGGCGCCCTTACGCGTTCCCACCTCACCGCCGAACAGGACCACCTCAGAGGTGTCGCTGACCGGCGACACCTCGGTGTCGAGCGGCATCGGATGTGGCAACACCTCCACGTGCACGTCGGAGACCAGGCGGCGCACGATCGACAGATCGGATTCACTGAGGACAGTTATCGCTGTGGCCATCCCCAGCACGCGGGAGACGAGACGCGGCCATCGCTCGGAGAAGGGCGCGAAGTCGTAACCGTGGATCGTGACTACCCGCGGCATCCCCCGCAACCTGGCGCCCGCCAGGATCGCGGCCTCGCGTATGAACGATCCGCCAGCGGACATGTGCAGATGGACGGCGGTCGAGCGCGGTAGCCGCAGCACGGTGACCACCGCGCGCGCGGCGAGCACGGCGGAGCGAACATACGGGCCGGGCCGCCACGTCGGAGCGGCACGTACCGCCTCAGCGCCGAGTTTGAGAGTGACCAACGTCGCGATCACCGAGGCCATGCCTCCCACGTCGTCGGTGCTGGGTCCGAAATGGCAGGCGGCCGCCGGGCCGTCAGTCATCGCACGACTGATCGCCGCTGCGCCACTGTTGACAGGACGTGGTGACGCACCGTCGGTGCCGACTCATAAACACCGACTTATGGTACTGCGACTGTGCCAGAGCCTCGACACGGCGGCGGTCGGACAAGACGAGCAACCGGCAATCCTTTGGGTCTAGCGAGCGGCGCGCTCATCTGTCGGGGAGGAGTTTGAAGTTCCCTCACTGGATACACTCGGACGCCGTGCAGATCGAGCTCGAAACTCGAGGATGACTCGTCGCTAGCCGCTCGCTGGGGGTTCCAGTATCAATTGACAACACACGATCGCTGTCCAGCGCAGCCGATGTCGCTGCGGGCGCCTCGCGCGACCAGCGCGTGGGCTTGCTGTCGACCATCCCGTGGCACGCCGGAATGCGGGTGAACGTTCGGCTCAATCGCGCTCGAGCCGGGCCCGCTGTCGTGTCACCAGCTCGAGCGATCGCGTCGTGAATGTGCCGCTGAGCGTGTCGATTGTGCTCGTGACGTACAACTCCGCCGCGGTGGTCGGCGACGCGCTCGAGTCGTGGGCGCGGTTCCTGCCGGAGGCCGAGACAGTCGTCGTCGACAACGGCTCACGCGACAACACGCTGGCGATCGTTGAGCGTCGCGGCGTGGACCGGGTCGTCTCCGGGCACGGCAACGTGGGATTCGGCGCCGGCGTCAACCGCGGCGCCCGCGTGGCCAACGGCTCGCTACTCCTCGTGGCGAATCCCGACGTCGTCGCGACGGCCGTCGACCGTGACGAGCTCCGCCTCCTCGCAGACCGGGAGCCGGTCGGCATCCGCGGCTGCATAGACGCGCGATCGCCACGCGCGCTCCTGCCGCGACGGTGGGGCGTGCGCGCGGAGCTCCTATGGGGACTCACCACGTGGTTCTTGGTGCCCCGGGAGCTCCACCTGCAACGGCCGCGATGGGGTCGGCGAGGGTCGCGGGCGCGATGGGTTCCCGGCTCGGCGTTCATCGTCTCGCGTGAGGAATTCCTCGTCGTTGGCGGCTTTGATGAGCAGCTGTTCCTGTACTTCGAGGATGTCGATTTGTCGCGACGCTACGAAGACCGCGGGCTGCCAATTGGCGCGACCCGTGCCGCGTCCGTGACTCACTCGCCGCATTCCTCATCACCGCGCGAGGAGGAGCTGATGACCGCCTGTGCGCTGCTGAGCCTGTTTCAGTACACCGCGACCTGGGAGGGACGCAGCAAGGCCGACCGGCTCGCCGCGCTCGCGATGCGTCTGCTCGCCGCGCTCCAGCGTCTTGGCGTGTTAACCGCGCGCGTGCCGCGGCTGGGGACGCGCGCCGCGCGCAAGAGCGCAAGCGCCGAGGCTGTGCGGCGCCTGCTGCTTGCGTCAGGAGCAGATGGTATTCCGCCGGGCGCCTACGCTGACGCGCGATCCGCGCTCGCGCTCGCCGAGCGCCGGAGGTCCGCTCACAGCGGTGCACACCAATAGCGCGTCTCACACTGCACGCACCCCGGCGGCCGCCGCGAAGATCTCATGTACTGCCTTCGGGCGTCCACAACGGATAGGATGACGCAGCCGGAGGCCGCGACAAGCGGCGTAGTCGCGACCGCCGCGTTGGTCTCAGTGTCCACATAATGGTCGACGGCACACTTACCGGTCGGACCCCGGCCTCACCGCCGGCGGTTCTCCGTCTGGTCGCGGCGCGCCGCCACCCGATGGCCTCTGTGGAGCAACGATTGGTCCGCACATTCTGGTGTGGTGCACTAGCAGGGCCATCCGGGCTGGTTGCGGGCCGCGCTCTGCTGCGAGCATGGCGTTCTCCCGGGCACGGGATCTGATCGTGAGCGCGCAGGTGAGCCTCGCGGGTCTCACGATCGATCGGCTGACCGAGGAGCAGGTGGTCGCGCATGTGCTCGATCAGCTGCAGGCCGGGAGCGGCGGCTGGGTGGGCACGGTGAACATCGACAGCTACCGTGCCGCAAGGCGCGACGCCGAGCTAGCGCGCCTGCTAGGCGAGGCGTCGCTGCTCGTGCCCGACGGAATGCCGCTGCTGTGGGCGGCGTGGCTACGCGGAACGGCGCTGGTCGAGCGCGTCACCGGTGCTTCGCTGATCCTGTCGCTCAGCGAGGCTGCGGCCCGGCGGGGTCGGTCGATCTACCTGCTCGGCGGCGGGCCCGGCGTGGCCGAGCGGGCCTCCGTCGCGCTGTGTCAAAGCTACCCGGGCTTGAACGTCGTGGGTAGCGATGCGCCGCCGATCGGTTTCGACGCGACGACGCGTGGTATCGACGCTGTGTGCGAGAAGCTCGTGGCTGCGAGACCCGACATCGTCTACGTCGGGCTCGGATTCCCCAAGCAGGAGCGCCTGATCACCCACCTCGCGCCCACACTCGGCGGCTCCTGGTTCGTCGGCTGCGGAGCTGCCATACCGTTCGCGGCCGGCGTGGTGCCGCGAGCACCGCGTTGGATGCAGCAGGCCGGCCTCGAATGGCTGTTCCGACTGGCTGGCGAGCCGCGGAGGCTGTGCCGCCGGTACCTGATCGATGATCTGCCGTTCGCCGTCATGCTCCTCGCGTCATGCGCCGCCGAGCGCCTCACTCGGCGCGGTGACGGGGACCGTCTCTCCGAGGTGGCCTATGGCAATCTCGAGGGGCAGAGCGAGCAACTCGACCTGATCAGTGTGGTGCGAACCGCAGATCCGGCGAGCCGCGTGGGCGTGGACGCGGGCCCGCCTGGAGGTGGCGCCGTGTGACCGGCCCCGTGTACCAGACCTGAAAGTGGCAGTTCTCTGCTGTGCCGCTGCCATCGGGCGCCACGGCCTCGATCAGTACGAGCGCTGTCGTGGGATCACCTGTAGTGCCGGGCCGCGTTCCCCAGAGACGTATCACCAGCGACGGGGGACGCGCTTGGCGAGTAGCTCAGTCGCGAGCTCCAGGTAGCGACTCGCGGACTCGCGGAGCGAGTAATGGATGACGATGCGCTGGCGCGCGGCCTCGCCTTCATCGCTCACACGCCGGGGATCATGGGCGTACGCCGCGATAGCTGCCGCGAGCGCACGGTCATCGCCAGCGGCGGCAATCTGCCCAGTCACACCGGGGACCACCAGCTCGGGAAGTGCCCCACGATCCGTGACAATCGCCGGCCGGCCCATCAGCATCGCCTCCGCCGCGCTCATGCAGAACGACTCGACAAAGTCATTGCTTGGAGTAACGGCGACGTGACACCCCGCCCAGTGACCGATGACGTCCTCAGTCCATCCCGAGAAGCTCACGCGGTCGGCGATATCGAGGCCACGCGCAAGCTCCTCCCACACGTTTCGACACTCACCGTCGCCCGCCACCCTCAGGATCACGGGCAGGGGCGAGTCTCCCCTCTGCAGCAAGGCAATCGCTCGCAGCAGGACATCCACGCCCTTTCCCCGAAACAGCCGCCCGACATATCCGAGTACCAACGGACCGCGGTCAAGCGGCGGCATCGGCGGCGCGTCCAGGCTCAGGGACAGGCCGTGGGAAATCGTCACCACGCGCCGAGCGTGCGGCCTGCGCCTGACGAGCTCGGCCATGTAACGCGACACGGCGATTTCCGCGTCGTAGGTTGGGACACCGCTGAGGCGGTCCCCCCAGCCGACGAGCCGCCCCGCACCCGGCCGAGCCCCAATCCGGAGAAGCTCCCCGTGCTCAACACCGATGATCGGGCCGCGGAATCCACCGACGCGAATCGAGGCGCCGAGATATCCGACACAAACCGGAATGACGGCGTCGGCGCGCAGCAACCGGACGGCCGAAGCAATTGCCCGCGGATGCAGCGTGACGTTGGCGCCCCGATGGTAGCCGAGCGACTCGTGGCGAAGCTCCTCTGCATCGAGTTGCGTCACAAGCTGGCCTGGTCCGCCGACGAACAGGACGCTCGTCTCGACACCCATACGTTGCAGCTCGCCCGCGAGAGTGATGGTCACACGTTCGGCCCCGCCAATATCTCCATTCCATAGGACAAACGCGATATTCATCGGTTCTCCGCGGGCGAACGTGGGAACTGGCGCAGCGACCCGACGCCGTGCCCCGCGACGCCACAGAGGCAGCGTAGCGTCGAGGCATCGCCTAGCCGCGCGATCCCGCTTAGTTCGGACCGCCACAGGGTCGGCGGAATCGGGGCCAATCGCGACAATCCGTGGCGCTTGTAACCGATCACATGCGTACCCATGCGCTGCAATACGGCTTTGCCGCTTTACTGCATACCGGTGTTATAGTGGTGCGATGGCAACCACGGGCAAGCACACGGCTTCCACCAAGTTGGACTCCGCTCCGGCGCCAGGTGTTTACGTCGGCGTGCAGAGCCGCGGCGTGTTGGCGTTGCCCGCAGATGTGCGCAAGCGGCATCGCCTGGATGAGCCGGGTGCCCAGGTGCGTGTCGTCGAGCGTGATGATGGCGTGATCGAGCTCCATCCGCAGCTCGCGATCCCCGCCGACCAGGCTTGGTTTTGGACCGGGCGCTGGCAGGCGATGGAAGTCGAGGCAGACGCTGAGGTCGCAGCCGGCCGTGTAGAGCGCCATGGGTCGGGCGACGCGCTGCTCGAGCACCTCGACGCTCTGCGGGAGTCCAGCTGAGGTTCGAGACGACGTCAGCGTTCGACGGTGACGTGAAAGGCCTCGCGCAGCGCCACTACGAGAAGTTCCGCGCCAAAGTCCTCCCGGCATTTGTGGAGGCGGCCGAGCGAGCCGCGGCGGGGGAAGCGAACCCGTGGCCGAACTCGATGCGTATCAAGAAAATCGAAGGCGCCGAGGGCGTCTGGGAGTTGACATGGAGCTGGAGTCACCCGGACGGCCGCGCGACATGGGAATGGGTCACGATCGACGGCGACGCAGCGATCCGCTGGCGCCGGGTCGGCACCCACGACATCCTGCGCAATCCGTGAGACGTCATCCGGACCGTCGGTAGGCCCTCGTCGGCGCGATCCCGCCGCCCGGACCGCGACGAGGCGTCCCCCGACCCTCAGTTCACGTCGCGTCACACAGCCGCACCGGGGGGCACATCATCATCATCGTCAAGTTCGGCCGGCCGGGCCCTGACTCGCCACCGGCGAGTGCGTTAACGAGAGCGCTGCGACGGCAGCGTCCCGAGCACGCCCGCTGCCTGGTAGTAGGCGGACAGCGCCGGCTTACCGGACCCATTGAGCGCCAAGAGGCCGGTGTGAAGGCCCCAGAAGTCCTGGCCGCCCGCGTATGGCGGCGCGTCGCGCCAGTCGAAGTAGACGATGCCGCGTATATGGTCGCTCGCCGCTTCGCGCGCCAGCGAGGTGATCGTGTCGAGCACGTAGCGCGCTTGTAACTGTGGGCCGACCGTGAAGCCGGACGGCGGGCCGCCGCTGGCCCAGCCGATCTCGGTCAGCCAGATCGGCGTCCGGTCGAGCCCCGCCTGATCGAGCTCGCTGCGAACCTGCGCCGTCGCCGCCAGCACCCCGGCGGTGCTGGCGGCGTAGGGGTTGATCGCGAGCGTGTCGAACGTGCCCCGGGCGCCCGCCGCGAGCATTTCGCTCACGTAGGGCCCGAGTGCGATGCCGAGCGTGCTGTCGGGAATACCGGCGGTAACGATCTCGGCCCCCGGGTCGACAGCCCTGATCGCGCGCGCCGCCGCCGCAAGCATCGCGACGTAGCCGGCGGCGTTCGGCTTGCCGGCCCAGTAGACCGGCAGGTTGGGTTCGTTCCAGATTTGCCAGGAGCGAATCGCGGCTACCGGCAGCTTCGGATTGGCGCGCCAGAAAGTTCCACCTGGTCCGTAGCGGCGCGCCAGGGTCGCGGCGAACTGCGCGAAGTCCGAGAGGCTTGCGGGCGGGGACGTCGTCGTCGCGGTCAGATGGCTGGCGGCCGGGCGCTGCGCGGGCTCGAAGCTGGGTCGTCCAAAGACGATCGGGAGAACCTGCAGCCCCGCGCGGGCCGTCGCCGCCATGAACGCGTCGTAGGTCGCGAAATCGAAGTGGCCGCGCGAGGGCTCGATCGTCGCCCAGTCGAAGGTCTCGCGCAAAAGCTCAACGCCCGTGCGTCGCTCGGCGGCAAGGATCTGGGTACGGTCCGAGCCACTAGCCGCGAACGCGTCGTTGGAGACCATTCCGAGGAAGTCGTGCGGCAGGGCGCCCACCGGCGGCGGCGGCGCGTGAGAACCACTCGAGGACCCGCCGCAGCCGGCGGCGGCAAGCGAGACCGCTAGCACGGCCAGGGCTCCCGCGACGCGGGGAGCTCTCACGCGTGCGAGCACGAGCTGCGGCGCGGCGGTCGCCTCTCCGCTACGGCGCTGATCGCGACACCCACGCCGGATAGGCGACGCGCCGTGAAGCAAGGCCTGCGGCGAGCAGCGCGACCGCAACGCCAACGAGCAGCTCCCAGACCCCCGGCCCGACCGCGATCACGCCGGCGCGAGCGCTCGGGCCCCCCGACCCACTCGCCACGAGGCCGTGGCGAAAGACTCCCACGTTGAGCTGGGCCCCCGTCAGCGGATGACCAAGCTGCGCGTAGTAGGACTCGGCGCTACTGACGCCGATCACCGCCGGATAGGGCTCATACAGGCCGTTCCCGGAAGACGCCGCCGCCGGAGCGGCGAAGATTGCGAAAAGCACGCCAGAGACGATGATCGAGCGCCGCATCCGACCCGGAACTCTAGCCGCCGCAGCACCGCCATCCA
>Ga0182018_10001037_pt1 | contig 33455 bp, 32 predicted proteins | sample 812P2MmetaG_FD_120490 | JGI IMG/M metagenome (GOLD analysis project Ga0182018, IMG submission 120490) | Permafrost microbial communities from Stordalen Mire, Sweden - 812P2M metaG | ecosystem: Environmental > Terrestrial > Soil > Wetlands > Permafrost | place: Sweden: Stordalen | collected...
ACTGCCCGTTCTGCGACAATAATCCCGGATGGCTCTCGGGAGAAGTGTCGAGTTCGAAGAGTGGCAGGAGCGCCGGCATCCGGTGCTGCGCGTGCTCCTGCTTCTGCTGCTGCTCTTCCTGCTGGCAGTGGCCGGCGCCGTGGTGACGGGCGGCGTGTGGCTGAAGCACAAGATGCAGTCGTCGCTGCCGGAGCTGGATGGCAGCGTTGTGACGCCCGGACTGAGCGCGCCGGTGACGGTGCGCCGGGATCAGCACGGTGTTTCCCACATCGAAGCGGCAAATCTGGACGACCTGCTGTTTGCGCAGGGATACGTGACGGCGCAGGACCGGCTATGGCAAATGGACATGGCGCGGCGTATGGCGGCGGGCGAAGCCGCGGAGATTCTGGGTTCAAAGCTGGTGGAGCACGACCGGGAGCAGCGGGTGCTGGCCATGCGTGCGACTGCGGAACGCCTGACGGCGACCCTCGACGATCAACAGCGGAGGCTGTTCGACGATTACGCGCGCGGAGTGAATGCGTTCATCGGTTCGCATCAGGATCGGCTGTCAGCGGAATTTCGTCTCCTGCACTATCAGCCTAAGCCGTGGCAGCCGGTGGATTCCATGCTGGTGGTGATGAGCATGGTGCAGATGCTGGACGAGCACTGGACGGAGAAGCTGGAGCGGGAACGAATAACGGCGCGGCTGGGGCCCACGCTGGCGGCGGATCTGTATCCGACGGGATCGTGGCGTGACCGGCCGCCGATTACGAACGAAGCGCCGATTACCGCGCCGCAGCAGAATATTCCGGATGTGCCGCTGGATGAAAGTCAGGATGGATTACTCGATCTCCTTCGTGTTCGCGAAGCATCATCCGCCGCAGGCTGTCTGGGATGTACGCCGGGATCGAATGAGTGGGTGGTGGCGGGATCGAGGACAGCGAGCGGGCACGCGATGCTGTCGAACGATATGCATCTCGACCAGCAGATTCCGAATATCTGGTACGAGAACGATCTGAAGGCGCCGGGACTGCACGTGACGGGCGTTACGGTGCCGGGGCTTCCGCTGGTGGTAGCAGGACACAACGATCATGTGGCATGGGGATTCACGGCGCTCTACGGCGATACCCAGGACATTTATGTGGAGCGGGTGAACGGACAGGATCAGTACCAGGGCGCGGACGGGGCGTGGCACTCGATCGAGCACGATCAGGAGTCCATCCACGTAAGAGGTGGCCGCGATGTCACGGCAGACGTGGCGCGCACGGCCCATGGGGTGGTGATTACACCACTCATACCTGGCGAGAAACGCGTGCTGACTCTGAAATGGGGGGTCTACGATCCGAAGGCAAGCGGGTATCCGCTGCTGGCTATGAATACGGCAGCGAACTGGACGGATTTTCGCAACGCGCTGCGGCAATGGTGGGGTCCGACGCAGAATGTGGTGTACGCGGATGACCAGGGACACATCGGATATCAGGCCGCGGGGTACATTCCGTATCGGCCGGGTGGATTGTCGGGCTTACCGATTGCGGATGAGCAGCATGAGTGGCAGGGATATGTCGCGCTTGATCAGATGCCTTCGGCTTTCGATCCGCCGGGGGGGATTCTGGCTACGGCGAATGCGCGGGTGACGCCGAACCCCAACGCGCCTGCTCCGGCCGCTGCGGGCGCGTCTGCGGCGGCGGGTTCATCAACCGCAACCCCGGCCCCGGCAACGCCGACTGCGGCGCTGCCGGAAATCACGCTCGAGTGGGCCGATCCCTACCGCAACGAGCGCATCTGGAAATGGTTGGGGCCGAAGAGCAAGCTGACCCAGCAGGACATGTTGACGTTGCAGACGGACATCTATTCGGAGCTGGACCAGGAGATTGCGCAGCGGCTGGCGTACGGGATCGATCATGCGAGCCGCACCGATGCGCGGCTGCGCCAGGCGGCGGACCTGCTGCGCTCGTGGGATGGCGCGGTGACGGTGGACTCGGCGCCGGCGGCAATTGTCGCGTCGGCGAAGGCGGCGTTTTATCCGATGTTGCTGAAGCCAAAGCTGGGCGATGATTGGAGGCTGTATCACTGGGCGGAGAGCCTTTTCGCGGGCGAACAGATTCTGATGAACGAACCCTCGGCGTGGCTGCCAGCTCAGTACGCAAGCTGGGACGATTTTTTGGCGGATATGGTGCGGCAGGGCCTGGCGCAAGGTGGCGCACCGAGCGATCTGCGCCAATGGCGGTATGGGTATGTGCATCCGGTCGATGTGGAGCACCCGCTGTTCGGCTTGCTGCCCTGGTTTAAGAACTGGACGGGAACCGGAGTGCAGCCGCAGTCCGGCGACACATCGACGGTGAAGCAGGTGGGCCGGGCTTTTGGGCCGTCGCAGCGCTTCACGATCGATTGGTCGAATGTGGATGGGGCGACAGAGGACATCACGATGGGAGAGTCGGGCGATCCGCTGAGCCCGTACTATCGTGACCAGTGGGCTTACTGGTACAACGGCAAAACGTTCGCGTTGCCCTTCAGCGAACTGGCGGTCACAGCGGCAACAGCGCACACGCTGCGGCTGGAGCCCTGAGAGGGTGAGATTCTGGTTCCGGTTTCCGGCGAGTCCAGCAAGCGACGCAACCCGCGCGACGCCCAGGCGATCGCTGCTCCTCGCAGTGGTCGGAATCGCCGTTCTGCCGCTGGCTTGGCACGGGACGTCCTGCGGGCAGGATTTCGACTTTCATCTGCAGAACTGGCTGGATGTGGTCGCACACTGGCGACAGGGTGTGATCTATCCGCACTGGGCCGGGTCGGGAAATTATCTTGCGGGTGAGCCGCGCTTCGTTTTTTATCCACCGCTGAGCTGGGCTTTGGGTGGTTTGCTGGGCGCTTTGCTGCCCTGGACGTGGACGCCCGTTGCGTTCACGATGATCGCGCTGCTGGGCGCGGGATTCAGCTTCCGCGTCATGGCGCGCGAATGGATGGCTGAAGATAACGCGGCGCTGGCGGCTTGCCTCTACGTTGTGAATCCATACATGATGTTCGTGGTTTATGAGCGCGGAGCGCTGGCCGAGCTGCTGGCGGCGACGTGGATACCTCTCCTGGTGTTGTACGTGCTGCGCGAGAAGCGGGCGTTCATTCCCTTGTCGCTGACGGTAGCGGCGATCTGGCTTACGAATGCTCCGGCGGCAGTGATGGGATGCTACATGCTCGCCGTTCTGGTGGCCGTGGCTGCTGTGCCGGAGAAGAGCTGGCAGCTGGTAGGTCGTGCTACTGGCGCGATCGCGCTGGGATTGGGTCTGGCGGGATTCTGGCTGGTTCCGGCGTTCTATGAGCAGCGATGGGTGGAAATTGGGCGGGCGATTGGGCCGCTGATGCGGGTGGAGGACAGTTTTCCATTTTGCTTTGTGAGCCTGCTCGGCGTGCCTGCGGACGAACACTTCGATGTGATTTATCACAATCAGGTGCTGCGGACTGTTTCGTGGATTGTGGTGGCGCTGACGATTGGTGCGCTGGCGGCGGCGTGGCTGGCGCGCAACAAGCGGAAAGCGATCTGGATGCCGCTGGTGGTGGTGGGCGCGGGCGTTTGCGGACTGCAACTTCGATGGAGCGACGTCTTATGGCGGCTCACTCCCGAGCTGAAGTACCTGCAGTTTCCCTGGCGATGGATGCTGGTGAGTGGGATGGTTTTTGCGGCGCTGGCGGGACTCGCATTGCGGAGGGAAGCGGCGACGCGGCGGGCTATTGCGGTGCGGGCGGCCTTGATGCTGTTGCTCGCGGGCGGTATGTCAGTTTTGTCTTCGATGTTGTTCTGGCAGCCTTGCGACGAAGAAGACAATGTCGATGCGCAGATTGCGACGTTTCATGAGAACGGTTTTGAAGGCACGGACGAATACACTCCGCAAGGCGCCGATAACAGTGAAATGCAACAGAGTCTTCCGGCGGTTTCGGTTTTGAGCGCGGCGGATGCGGGGCTGACAGGTCCTGGCGGGGGAGGGGGTCCTCCGCCAGAGATGGCTGCCGACGTGAAGATTGAGCGCTGGGATTCGGAGCGAAGATCCGTGATGGTGACCAGTCCGGGTCCGGCTTTTGCGGTGCTGCGTCTGATGAATTATCCGGCGTGGCAGGTGACGCGCAATGGGGTGGAGATACGAGATCGGGCGCAGCGGGGCGATGGGCTGATGTCGATTCCATTGGAGGCCGGTGCGAATCAAATCGATGTGCGCTGGCGGAGGACGACCGATCAATGGGCTGGAGACGGAGTTTCGCTGGGTGCGTTGGCGATTACACTGACATTGGGATGGCTGGAAAGGCGAAAGGCGACCGGCGAAAGGCGAAAGAAGTTCCGGCACGATGATCGAGATGCAGGTTGACGTACAGGAAATTTTGCGTGAGGGTGTGGAGCGCACGGATCGCGCGCTGGAACGGCTGCTGCCCGCGGTGACTGTGACGCCGGCGTCCATTCACGGAGCCATGCGGCACAGCGTGTTTGCGGGGGGAAAGCGGCTGCGTCCTGTGCTGGCGATGGAGGCGGCGCGGACGATCAGCTTCGTGCATGGAGCTTCCGGACTGCCGCGCGGGGTTGAGGACCTGGGTGCCGCGATCGAGATGCTCCATACCTATTCGCTGATCCACGACGATCTTCCGGCGCTGGACAATGACGATCTGCGGCGAGGCAAGCCGACTTGCCACGTTGCCTTCGGAGAGGCGATTGCGATTCTCGCGGGAGACGCGCTGCAGACCCTGGCCTACCAGACGCTGGCACGCATGAAGTGCGCCCCGGACAGGGTAGTAAGGATTGTCGGTCTGATCGCCGAGGCGACCGGCACAGTGGAAGGGATGATTGGCGGGCAAGTGCTGGATCTTGAGGGCGAGCACACGAAGCCGACTGCGGAAAGTGTGGCGGCGATTCATCGGGCCAAGACAGGAGCGCTGATCCGAGTGAGCATTGTGACTGGCGGGATTTACGGGGGAGCGGGTGCCGAGGACGCCGCCCGTCTGACAGAGTTCGGCACGAAGGCGGGTCTGGCGTTCCAGATTGTAGACGATGTCCTCGACATGACCCAGGATTCGGAGCATCTGGGCAAGACGGCGGGCAAGGATGTGGCGAGCGACAAGGCTACGTGGCCAGCGGTGTTTGGGGTCGAAGCTTCGCGCAGGGACGCGAACCGATTGATCAACGAAGCGTTTGCGGCATTGGAACCGTACGGCGAGTCAGCAGAAGGATTGAAGGCTGTGGCGCGGTACCTCGTGGAGAGAACGCACTGACCGCTGGCTACTGGCTACTGGCTACTGGCTACTGGCTACTGGCTACTGGCTAGCCCTTAGATGCCCACGCCGAATTCGGCGCCGATTTCTTCACCGGCGTGGGAGAAGAAGTCCGAGGGAGTGCGGCGCTTGAACTTGTAGCGCAGGCGCAACTCACGGCCTATGTAGAGCCCGAGTGCGGTGACACCGAGCGCGACCGAAGTCCAGCCGATAGCGCGCAAAGCGCTGGATGTCGAGCGTGAGGATTCAGAGACCAAAGATTCGTCCAAACCACTATCGTTGTTTTCTTGACTGCACATGCGCTTTCCCCAAGGCGCCATGGCTCCATGATAGCGCAGGTTCGCGCCGGAGCTTATGGTACCCGTGTTATATATCGGCCGGTTTTGCCTGACCATACATCATTTGAGTGAATCGATGGCCCGAAGGAGAGTTACTTTTCGTTCGGCGGGAAGAAAACTGGCTTCGATGGAGTTGGCGGCCAGCTCGCGCAGATGCTCCTCGGTGAAGGCGAAGTGCTTCCGGGCATTGACGTATTCGTCCAGGAGGTCGCTTGAGAACAGGGCCGGGTCGTCGGAGTTGAGCGTAACCATGAGGCCGGAGTCGAAGTACCGCCGGAGGGGATGGTCCTCGAGGTGGGGACAGGAGCCGGTACGGAGATTCGAGATTACGCAGATCTCAAGAGGCACCTGGCGCTCAGCGAGGAGATCCATTAAGTCCTCATCGTGGATGGCGGAGAGCGCATGGCCGAGGCGCTCAGCTCCGATGTTGAGCGCGCCCCAGATATTCTCGGGGCCGGCGGTTTCGCCGGCGTGGGCGGTGAGGCGAAGCCCGGCATCGCGAGCTTCGGCGAAGAGGTCGCGGAAGGGTTCAGCGCCGACACGGCGTTCGTCGCCGCCGATACCAATGCCGATGATGGACGGATATTGGGGGCGAAGCTCTGCTGCTTTGTGGAAGACGCGCACGGCTGCTTCGGGACCAAAGTGGCGCACGGCATCGAAGATCCAGTAGAGGGAGATGCCCAGCTCGGTCTCGGCGCGCAAACGGGCGCGCTCCATGCCGGCGAAGAGAGGTTCGAACTCGGATCGATTCCAGAAATAAATGACGCCAACGGAGACATAGACTTCGGCGTGGACGATGCCCTGGCTGGCGAGACGCTCGAGCATGCGCCAGGTGATGAGTTCATAGTCATCGGGGGTCTGGAGGTGCTCCGTGACCGCTTTGAAAGCCATGAGAAAACCGGTGAAGTCGGTGTAATGGTAGAGGACGCGTGCCCGATCGAGGTCGAGGGGCGAGGCATCGTGGCGGGTGCTGAGCTCGACCAGCGTTTCCGGAGTGACGGTGCCTTCGAGGTGCAGGTGCAACTCGGCTTTAGGAAGACGGCGAATGAAGGCGGCGGATTCCATGCGGCAACTGTTCAGGTTACAGGAAGGGGTCCTGGCGAAAGCCGGTTGGCTAGGGGCCGAGAGGGTCGCACACGGAGAAGCCGGGGAGTAATCGAGCAGGTGCTGAACCTTTTGTGGGATTGCCTAATGGCGCAAAAGTAGTTGGAATCAGACCTACAATCCTCAAATGGCTCACCGACAGGAACACGTGGAATTTCGCCAAAATCTGCTGCACTGGTTCGACGAAAACGCGCGCGACCTGCCGTGGAGACAGACCCGTGATCCGTATGCGATCTGGGTGTCGGAAACGATGCTGCAGCAGACGCGCGTGGCCGTGGTGATCGACTATTACACGCGGTTTATGGCGCGTTTTCCGACGCTGGCGTCGCTGGCGCAGGCGGATGAGACCGAGGTGCTGGCGCTGTGGAGCGGTCTGGGCTACTACCGGCGAGCGCGTGCGTTGCACGAGTCGGCGCGAGCGGTGATAGCGGAAGGCGCGGGCGAGATTCCAAAGACCGCGGCGGCGCTAAGCCGGCTGCCGGGGGTGGGGGTTTACACGGCTGCGGCGGTAGCGAGCATCGCTTTTGGCGAGCCGGTCGCCGCGGTGGATGGCAATGTGGAACGGGTGCTGACCCGTTACTTCGGCCATGAGCCGGTACCGGGCGTGGCGCGTAGCGGGGAACTGCGGCGGGCCGCTGAGCATCTGGTCGATCCCGAGAGGCCGGGCGATTTCAACCAGGCGATGATGGAACTGGGTGCAACGGTTTGCCTGCCAAGGGTACCGATGTGCCTGGCTTGTCCGGTGCGCGAGGGATGCGCGACGCGCGGAGAACATGCGGTGCCGCGCACCAAAAAGATGCTGAGCCGGAAGACCGCGCTGGCGCTGGTGCAGCGGCGGGAGTGGCCTAAAGCAGAGGTTTTGCTGCAGCGGCGTCCACCAGACGCCGGGCAAATGCCCAACATGTGGGAGCTGCCGTCGGTAAAAGAAGGACAAGAGAGCGAGGACATGCTGCTGCTGACGGTGCGGCACTCCATCACCAACACGAACTACTATGTGACGGTGTATGGGCTCAATATGAATGAGCAGAAAATCCTGGCGAGGGGCCCTGGCGAACGTGCGTGGGTTCCCCTGATGGATCTGCCCGAGCTTCCGTTGACGGGTCTGACGAGAAAGATTCTGAAACGGCTGAGAGTGATGCCGGGCTACAGCGGCGGGCGGCCGGCGCTCACGCTGGACGAACTAACGCCGGATTCGGCGAAGGAATTTGCCGCAGCCGGCGTTCAGCGCTGATCGACATAAAATCCTGGTCGCCTGGCATCCGCCGGCGAGAATCAATTCTTTATAAAATATCGGCGTGCGCATAGTTCTATTCGTGCGCTCGCAGGTTCCGTCGCTCGGAAGAAGGCGCGGTGGGGATGGCGCAAGGCGCCGCAGCCAGGTTACGCTCAGGTTTCGGCCATGCGGAACGCCGCACAAAGGCTACGCTGCGAGGAGTCTCATATGCCCGAAACCGAACCAGCTACCGAAGCGGTTCGACCGCTGACCACGCTCACCGAAGAAGAAGAAATGCTGCGCGACATGGTGCGCCAGTTTGCGCAGCAGGAGATTGCGCCGCGCGTGCGCGAGATGGACGAGGCGCAGAAGCTCGATGCCGGCATCCTGGAGCAGCTGTTCAAACTGGGATTGATGGCGATTGAGGCGCCGCTCGAGCTGGGCGGCGCGGGGTCATCGTTTTTCAGCGCGGTGCTCGCGGTGGAAGAGATTTCGCGGATCGACCCCGCGGTGGCGGTGATCGTCGACGTGCAGAACACGCTGGCTGTGAATGCGCTGCTGCGTTGGGGCAACGCGGAGCAGAGGCGGCGCTGGATCCCGGGGATGGCGGAGAGCGTCGTTTGCGCCTATGCGTTGAGTGAGGCTGGATCGGGTTCGGATGCTTTCTCGCTGGCCACGCATGCGCGGAGCGACGGTGACAGCTTTGTGCTGAACGGGCGCAAGCTATGGATCTCGAACGCGAAGGAGGCCGAACTGTTTCTGATATTCGCGAATGCGAATCCGGAGGCCGGATATCGCGGGATCACGGCTTTCCTGGTAGAGCGCGGTACGCCGGGCTTTCAGGTTGGGCACAAGGAAGACAAGATGGGGATTCGCGCGTCGTCGACGTGCGAGTTGCTGCTCGACGATTGCCGCGTGCCCGCGGATAATGTGGTGGGCGAGGTGGGCAAGGGCTACAAGATCGCGATCGAGACGCTGAACGAAGGGCGGATTGGGATTGCGGCGCAGATGCTGGGTCTGGCGGAAGGGGCTTGGGCTCTGGCACTGAAATACAGCAAAGAGCGAAAGCAGTTCGGCAAAGCCATCGCCGAATTTCAGGCCGTGCAGTTTATGCTGGCGGAGATGGCCACGCAGATTGAAGCAGCGCGCGTGCTGGTGTACAACGCGGCGCGGCTGAAATGCGCCGGCGTGCCGTTCGTGAAAGAAGCTGCGATGGCGAAGTTGTTTGCGTCCAGAGTGGCCGAGGAAGTCGCCAGCAAGGCGGTGGAGATTTACGGCGGTTACGGCTTTGTGCGGGATTATCCGATGGAGAAGTTCTATCGCGATGCGAAGATCGGGTCGATTTATGAGGGCACGTCGAATATGCAGCTGGCGACGATTGGAAAGCTGATTCTGCACTAGACGAGAAGATGGGCTCAGCCGCGGGGAGGCGGCGCGTTCGCTGATGTCGCCGAATGAGTTTGAGGGATCGCTGGCGTCGGATGAGGTGCCGCAGGGCTTGTCTGCTCCGCTGGCCGCCTTGTGGTGGGATGCCAGGGGGGACTGGTCGCGGGCGCATGACCTGGTCGATCAGTTGGGGAGCACGGAGGGCATGATGGTTCATGCCTATCTGCACCGCAAGGAGGGTTCGTTGTCGAATGCGGACTACTGGTATCGCCGCGCCGGACGGATGTACTATCGCGCCGCACTCAGAGACGAGTGGCTGGCGCTGGTAGAAGGCTTGCTCCTGGCTGCACCACCGGCGACCTGAAGTGGCTTACAGCGTGTAACGTTGGGCGGCCAGGATCTCCTCAGCGACAGAGCGGCCGATGGCAACGGTATTAATGGGGTCGTGCTTCGCGAGCCGCCGGAAAATCGCCATCTGCGTGCGCAGCATGTCGCCTTCGGCAATGGCGCCGAGAATGCGCTCGGCGGAATCCTGAATAATGCGAAAGGAGCGCGCGGCGGCGAGCTGGGCCAGGCTGATGGCGATCTGGCTGCGGCCGGAAAACTTCTCAGCGCGCAGGATCGCCGATTCCATGACCAGAATTTCGATGAGGATGTCGGCGATTGCGCCCATGATCTCCTGCTGATCCTGGAGAGTGGTTGGGTATTTCTGACTGGCGGCGCCGGAGCAAAACAGGCCGAGCTTTTTTGCACTGGCGAGCAGGGCTCTTTCGGCGGCGAATGGGCCAGAGGCTTCTTCGCGAAGTGAGGGACCGGCCATCACTTCATCCATGACTTTGGAGATGGCGGGCAGCAACGCAAGGCGGCCCTGCATGGCGCGCTTCATCATGAAGCCGGTGATGATGAGGCGGTTGATTTCGTTCGTGCCCTCGAAGATACGGTTGATGCGGGAGTCGCGGTAGAAGCGCTCGGCGGGATACTCCTCGACGTATCCATAGCCGCCGTAAATCTGGACGCAGTGGTCAACGGCGCGCTCCAGCATCTCCGAGCACCATACCTTCACGATGGAGCATTCGACCGCGTAATCCTCGATGCGCTTCTGCACATCGGCTGCGGGCGCGTCGTGGGCGAGGGTGGAGAGAGCCGCGTCAATGGCGCCAACGACGCGATAAACCAGCGCTTCGCCGGCGAAGATGCCGGCGGCGATCTCGGCGATTTTTTCCTGGACGAGGCCGAAGGCGGTGATTGGCTTGCCGAAAGCCATCCGCTGCTTTCCATAGCGCACCGTGTTGCGCAGGCTCTGGCGGGCTCCGCCCAGGGTGGCCGCGCCTAATTTATAACGGCCGACATTCAGAATATTGAAGGCGATGTGATGACCCTTGCCTGCTTCGCCGAGCAGGTTTTCGGCGGGGATGGTGCAATCGGAGAGCACCAGCGGGCAGGTGGAAGAGCCGCGGATGCCGAGCTTGTGTTCTTCCGCTCCAATGGTAAGGCCGGGAGTGTTGCGCTCGATGATAAAGGCGGAGAACTGGTCGGGCTGGCCGTTTTCGCCGACGATCTTGGCGAAAACAATGAAGAGATCGGCGAAGCCGGCGTTCGAAATCCACATCTTCTCGCCGTTGAGAATGTACTGTTTTCCGTCTGGCGAAAGGCGGGCCTGGGTGCGGATGTTCATGGCGTCGGAGCCGGAAGACGATTCGGAAAGCGCATAGGCGGCGATCCATTCACCGGACGCGAGCCTGGGAAGATACTTCTTCTTCTGGGCTTGCGTCCCGTACCAGATGACGGGCAGCGTGCCGATGCCGGTATGCGCGCTGATACTGACAGAGAAGCTGGCGGAAACGGCGATGCGGTCGGCGACCAGCGCGGAGGTGACTTTGTCGAGCGCGAGGCCACCGTACTGTTCCGGGACGTCGACGGCGAGGAGGCCGAGCTGGCCGGCTTCGAGGAGAAGCTCGCGGGTGACGGCGAAGTTTTTCGCCTCGATTTCGGCGACGCGCGGCAGGATCGATTTTTCGGCGAACTCCGCGGTGGTACGTGCGACTTCCTGCTGCTCTTCGGTGAAGTCTTCAGGGGTGAAGACGTCTTCGGGAGCGGCGTTTTCGATTAGAAAGCTGCCGCCGGGGATGATCTTGGGCAGAGAGGCTGTGGCCATGGAGGGCTCCGAAACCATCGTACGCTGAGCGGAGCGAAGCGGGGATGAATCAGGAGGTCTTGAGGCCGGTGGCTTTGGACTTTTTCCCCGGTTTCCTTCGAATGATTTCGGGAACCGGCTCAGCCCGCGCGAAGGCGCGACCTTTGTCGTCTTCGATGATGATGGTTTCACCAGAACGAAGCGCGGCTGCGACCTCGCGGTGGTTGAGGAATACGTCTTCGATGTCGAGTACACGATCGGCCTTGGGTTGTTTCCTGATCACGGTAGGTCCTTAAGCGGCTAATTTCGACTGACTCCCAGTCATTATCGGCAGTTCGCTGCGGCTCTCCGGAAAATCTGCGGACCATCACATCAGATTCTCAAATATCCCCGCCGCACCCATCCCGCCGCCGACACACATGGTCACGAGTCCGTAGCGGGCTTTGCAGCGTTCCAGTTCGCGGAGGATCGTGGCGGTGAGTTTTGCTCCGGTGCAGCCGAGGGGATGGCCGAGGGCGATGGCTCCGCCGTTGACGTTGACCTTGGGGGGGTCGAGGCCAAGCTGGCGAATAACGGCGAGCGCCTGGGCAGCGAAAGCCTCGTTCAACTCGATGATATCGATCTGGTCGAGGGTCAGGCCTGCGAGTTTCAGCGCTTTCGGTACCGCGTAGACAGGGCCGATGCCCATTTCTTCGGGATCGCATCCGGCATACGCGAAAGAAACGAAGCGGGCGAGGGGCTGGATGCCGAGTTGCGCGGCGCGCTCGGCGGACATGACGACGGCAGCGGCGGCTCCGTCGGAGGTTTGCGAGGAATTCCCGGCGGTGACGACGCCCTTCGCATGGAAGACGGGCGGGAGTTTCGCAAGCGCGTCATACGTGGAGTCGGCGCGAGGCCCTTCATCGACGCGGAATTCGGTGGTTGTCGATTTGGGTTTGCCATTGCCGTTCGGCGATGAAAATGTCACAGAGACAGGCACAATTTCATCGGAGAAGTCTCCGCGCTCGATAGCCGCGAGAGCCTTTTGATGGCTCTCGAGGGCGAATCGGTCCGAATCTTCACGGGAAATACCGTAGTGCTTTGCGACGCGTTCGGCGGTGAGGCCCATGGAGAGATACGAGTCGGGGTAGTTCTCGACAAGCCATGGATTGACGGCGATTTTGTTGCCGCCCATGGGCACGAAAGACATCGACTCTGCGCCACCGGCGACGATGACATCGGCTCCTCCGCCGCGGATGCGCTCGGCGGCAAGGGCGATCGCCTGCAGGCCGGAGGCGCAGAAGCGGTTGACGGTCATGGCTGCGGATTCGATGGGCAGGCCGGCGCGCAGGGCAACGATACGGGCGAGGTTCATGCCTTGTTCGGCTTCCGGCATGGCGCAGCCGATGATAACGTCGTCGATTTCGCCGGGGTCGAGTTGGGGCACGCGGTCGAGCGCACCGCGGACCGCGATGGCGCCGAGGTCATCGGGACGAGTGGAGCGCAGGGCTCCGCGAGGTGCTTTGCCGACCGGGGTGCGGACGGAGCTGACGATGACGGCGTCTCTCATGAACCTGGCCTCGCTCGAGATATTGAGGACCTACTTTTTCGTGGACATTCCCAGGTGCAGCAGGATGGCATTTTCGACTGATCCAATGTCGCGAGCGGAAAGCACGCCCATCCGGTTTCGAAGCCGCAGCTTTGACGTAGTCATAATCTGATCGGCCATGGCCTTCCGCTTCTCACCATTGAGAGTTACATAAGCCTCTCCAGGATAGAGTTTCGCAGTGCTGCTGGTTAATGGAACGACGACGACCCTGTTCAGCACTGCATTGGCCGCATCATTGCTGACGATTACTGCCGGGCGCGTCTTCTGAATCTCCCCGCCGAGGGAGGGATCGAAGGAAACCCACCAGACCTCAGCTCTGGTCACGAGCGGGATCTCCAATCAATCCTTCGGACCACTCTTCTGCTTCGCGTTCCCTCTCTGAATCGCGGGCCATTTGGAGATAGCCTGCCTTAAGCGCGCTTCGACCGCCGTCTGCAAGTTCGCGCGCCTTGTCGAGAACGGCATCCTGGAGTTCTTCGGGCACGATGAACCACGTAGGCACTCCTCTGGCCTGCGGTGTGCCAATTCCGCTTCCGGAGGGTTCGCCGTTCCAACGAATCCCCACGGTCTCTTTACCGTCCCACTTTAACTGGGCTACCGACCAGCTCCCTTCGATCTCATGGGTGTCGAAGACCACATGAACATCGCTGACGATTCGCTTGGGGGCCGTAACCTTGTTTGGATCGACGTAGCTCATGTGCGCCCTCCTTTCGATCATTTGTATCATACGGATGATCGACAGTCAATTCCTCAGTGGCCTGCCGGCCTTGAGCGTGTGGGCGATGCGCTCCTGCGTTTTGCGCTCGCCGCAGAGCGAGAGGAAATGCTGGCGTTCGAGATCGAGCAGATATTGTTCGCTGACCGGCGTGCCAGGCGTGATGTTGCCGCCGCAGAGAATTTCGGCGAGGCGCGTGGCGACGGTGACGTCGTGGTCTGTGGCGTACTCCCCCTCGTGAAGCATGTGGATGCCGAGGCGGAGCGCGGCGAGGACGCCGTCGCCGGGCGCGAGAATGCTGGTGAGGTGCAGTGGCGTGTTATAACCAGCTTCGGCGAGAGCGATGGTGTGGGATTTTGCGTCGTGGAGCAGACGGTCGCGGTTCATGGTGATGCTATCGGAGGGGCGCAGCAGGCGGAGATCGCGTGCTTCGTAAGCCGAGGTGGAGACTTTCGCCAAGGCGAGGTTTTCGAAGATTGTGCGCATCGCGTGGTGGAGTTCGACAGAGTCAGATCGCGAGGCCGAGGGCGCCGCTGCTGTGGCGATTTCGATGGCGCGGAGTGTCATCTCTTTGCAGCCGCCGCCTGCGGGGATGAGGCCGACGCCGGCTTCGACGAGGCCCATGTAAAGCTCAAGATGAGGCTGACGGGCGGCTCCGTGTAGGGAGACTTCGCAGCCGCCGCCCAGCGCCAGGCCGAACGGAGCGACGACGACCGGGCATGGGCAGAACTTGATGGCCTGGGTCATCTCCTGAAAGGCGCGGATGTAGAGGTCGATCTCGTCCCACTCCTCATCCTGAGCAGCGAGAAGAAGCTGGACGAGGTTGGCGCCAGCGGAGAAGTTGGTTGCGTCGTTGGTGATGACGAAGCCGCGGAAGTTGCGGACGTGGTCGCTCTCGGGGCGAAGGGTCTGGCGGACGAAGCTGACGATGTCGCCGCCGAGCGCGTTCATCTTGGTGTGGAACTCGATGCAGGCGATGCCGTCGCCCACGTCGATAAGGGATGCGCCGGAATTTTCTGCGACGATGCCGCCGGAGCGTTTCGCGTGGCTGAGAGTGATGACGGCGGAGGGCGGCGGTTCGATGGGGAGCCACGTCGACGATTGCGGATCGAAGTATTCGGCTCCGCTGTGCCGATACCACGATGTTTGCCCGGCGGCCAGCAGCTTTTCGAGTGCTGGCGGGAGCGTGCGACCCTGGGCGCGCAGCTTCGAAGTGGTATCGGAGACTCCGGCAGCGTCCCACATTTCGAACGGGCCCAGTTCCCAGTTGAAGCCGGTGCGCATGGCGCGGTCGATGTCTGCGATGCTGTCGCTGATTTCGCCGATGCGGTTAGCGGCGTAAAGCCACAGGTCGGGCAGGATCTGCCAGTAAAAAGCAGCCGCTTTGTCCTTCTCGGGATTGCCGCCGAGTAGCGTGCGAATGCGCTCTGGGAGCGATTCGATCTGCTTTGCGACGTCGAGGGCGGGAAGCCTGGGCTTTTGCCCGGAGCGGTAGTCGAGTGTGGTGAGGTCCAGAATGAGACGGTCCTCACCCTGCTTGCGATAGAAGCCTTGGCCGGTCTTGTCGCCAAACCATTTGCGCTCGAGCATGGTGTCCAGGAAGGCGGGAAGGTGCACGTCAGAGCGCTCGTCCTTCGTGTTAGCGGCGAAGTTTCGAACGACGCTGCCGAGTACATCGAGGCCCACCATATCGGCGAGGCGGAAGGTTCCGGTCTTTGGCCAGCCGAGGGGCTTGCCGGTGAGGGCATCGACTTCTTCAATGGTGAGGCCGAGGTTCTGCATCACGCGGATGGTGTTGAGCAGAGAAAAGGCGCCGATGCGGTTGGCGATGAAGTTGGGTCGGTCGTTGGCGGGGACAACAGATTTGCCGAGGTGAATCTCGGCGAAGCGCGCGACGGAGGCGACGGCGGCGGGATCGCTGTCGGCGGTGGCCACGATCTCGAGCAGTTGCATGTACCGCGGGGGATTGAAAAAATGCGTGCCGAACCAGCGTGGGCGAAGATCCTGCGGCAGGGCCTGAGCGATCTCGGTGACCGGAAGGCCGCTGGTGTTGGTGGTGAGAATGGCGTCGGGGCGTAGATGCGGCGCGACTCGAGCGAGAAGGCCGTGCTTGATCTCCATGTTCTCAGCGACAGCTTCGATGATCCAGTCGCACTCTTTGAGTTTCGGTAGGTCGTCGTCGAAATTGCCGGTCGTTATGCGTGCGGCGAACTCGGGTGAAGCCAGGGCTGCGGGTTTGGATTTCCTTAAGGCCTCGAGAGCCTGAGTGGCGAGACGATTGGGGTCGCCGGGCTGAGCGACGTCGAGCAGAAGGATTGCGAATCCGGCGTTGGCGATATGCGCGGCGATGCGCGATCCCATGGTTCCTGCGCCCAGCACAGCGACGCGGCGAATCGGATAGGCCGCGGCGTTTCGAAGAGCGGTTGAAGCGACTTCAGCGACGGATGAGGCATGCATAGGAGGCTTCTTTCAGATGAAACTGGCTAACTCATCACCCTACCCGATTCGGACTCTGCTTGCGCGCAGGCGTGAATTCGGAAGAAAGTCAGGTAAATGAACGGAGCGGTTTAGCGGACCTGCCCAGCAGAGTTCTCGAGGACGACGTTCGAAAGGACAGCGGTATCGGAGGTCGTAGGAAGATGCGAGCAGAAGCCGAGGCCAACATAGAAGGGCGGATCGAGGTGCAACTGGATGGGTGGTCCGAACTGGTGCATCGGTTCGCCTTCGAGAGAGACGAAGAGCGCAAAAGAGTCGCCGCGCTTTTCGATTCCGATCCGCCTGGCCATGACGGGGACGAGGCTGTCGGCCGAAACTCCGCCGGGGCGGCCGCGGCCGCCGATGCGATATTCCATATCCTTCACGCGAACGTCTTTCTCCGGCCGCAGCGCCAGTTGAATCATGCCGAGACCATGCAGCGCAACGATTGCTTCTTTCGAATCGTCATCAAGGCTCTGGCGGATAACGAGGACTGCCTTCCGGTCGCCGTATCCTTTGGGGTCGGGGAAGGCGATGTCAGCCGCCAGCGAGACGTCGCCGGACATTTTCTTCCAGAGATAGCGGAACTCATCGCGGGTATACCAGATGTTATAGCCGGCGGAGTTGATGGTATATGAGCCGGTTGACGCGTCATAGCTGGCGCCGCCGGCCACCAGAGCACTGCCGACGTCCGACTGGCCTTCAAAGATGCCAATAGGCGAGTTGAAGTTCGTGCTCGGGCGATGGAAATCCGGCGGTGGAGCGACCTGCGCGTGTGTTGCTGAACCGGGCTGCGCCCAGTCCGGAGCTTGCGGACTCTGCCCGCCCGCCGGCGATTGAGCGCAGACGACGCGCGGCGCGAAGCAGAACGCGACAACGATGACCAAGCGGTGGGCGGAGAACTTCATTAAGCTGCTTTCTTCGAATGGGATTGTAGCGCGCAATTTGGATCGCGAACCAGTAACGAGGGTTTCAGAAGAAATGACAATAGAACAACAAAGTCAATGCTCTCGCGTGATTCCCCGAAGCGTCCAACCCCCTGTGACGTTACGCATCGCCGCATTCCTGACGTTTTCCGTTCTGGTTCTGTCCGCACTGCCGCAGCGAGATCCCAGAGGACACTATTCTGCGCCTCTCCCGGGCCAGCCTTCGTGCATGCTGCGCATTCAAGTGACCGGATTCCGCGATAACAACGGGACCGCGGGAGGCGTTCTCTTTTCGTCTCCTGCCGGATGGCCGGAGGACAAATCAAAAGCGGCGGTGCAGGGAGGGTTTCCCATCGCGGACAATCAGGCTGTGGAGGTTTTTCAGGTGCCTCCAGGACGTTACGGCGTTGTGGTGATCCACGACGAGAACTCCAACATGAAACTGGATCGTAACTTCTTTGGCATTCCGAAGGAGGGTTTTGGATTTGCCAATAATCCGCGAGTGGTACTGTCGGCACCTTCGTTTCAGGCCGGGTCGGTGGCCGTGAAATTTCCGACGACAGAAATCGCGATCAGGCTCATCTACAAATGAAGAAGCGAATCGCCGGAGATTCGGGCGATCAGGCTGCTGTGCCGCCGGCATCGGATTGGCTCTTCGCCGCTTCCGACGGTGGTGGAGCAGAGGCGCCGGGGTTCACGAGGTCCCGCAATTCCTTGCTGGGCTTGAAGTAGGGAACCTTCTTTGCCGGGACCTCAACCTTGGTGCCGGTCTTTGGATTCCGTCCAATACGCGGCTTACGCTGACGGATGCGAAAACTGCCAAAACCACGAATCTCGATTTTGTCGCCGGACTTCAGCGCGCCGATCACGGAATCGAAAATAGTCTCCACGATGGTCTCACTGTCGCGCCGCGTCAGATCGCCCAGCTTGGTCACTTCCTCAACAAGGTCAGCTTTCGTCATGGTGGGGGTGGCTCCGATTTGGGTTAGCCCTCTGTTCACCATAGTAGATGCAATCTCCTGGGCTTGCAAAGTCAAGCAGTTGCGGGATTTCTCCACGCTCCGGCCGCTGGACGGGCCCGAAGCGTGGTGCCGACCGCGAGACTGCCGGCCGGCTTAGCGCCAGAGGAAATAGAAGCCCGCGTGTCTTTCAAACACTTTCCCGGGGTTGTGGAAGAGGTCGTCGGGATCGGAAAGCACATCCCAGATGGTTCGATGGCGGATCAGCGGCTTGACCACGCTCGGTTCGCCCGAGATCCCCACCGATTTAGCCGTTTCAAGCAGCGCGTCCCGAAAGCCGCCCTCCTTGTCGATCAGGTGCAGCGGAAGCGCCTGCTGGCCGGTCCAGACTTGTCCCGTGGCCAGCGCTTTGATCTGGCTGGCGGGCAAATGACGCCCGTTTGCAACGTCGGTAACAAACTGCCCGTACATATTGTCGACCAGTCCCTGAAAATAGACGCGTTCCTCGGGCGTCATTTCGCGTGACGGGTCGCCGGCGTCCTTGAGAGCACCGGCGTGGATGACTTCAGGCTTGAGCTTGGCCCAGGTGAGCAGGTCGCCGTAGTTGGTCCACTCCATGATGACGCCGATGGAGCCGACCACGCTGGCGTCGTTGGCGTAGATTTTGCTGGCGCCCGAGGCGATGTAGTACGCCCCGCTGGCCCCGACGCTTTCGATCGAGGCGATGATCGGCTTGTCCTTCTTCTCACGGATGCGCAGCACTTCGTGGTAAATCTCCTGCGAAGGCGCGGCTGCCCCGCCGGGCGAATCGATGTGAAGGACGATGGCTTTGATGGAGCTGTCTTCGTCGTATTTGCGTAGCTGGTCGACGGTTGACTCGGCGGACAGGATTTCGCCGTCAATGTCGATAACGCCGATGTTGTCGCCGAGGGACGTAAATCCGTCGTCCGACCCCCCGAAAGAGCGGGCGGCGGCATAGATCAGCAAAGACGCCACGGCAATGAAGCCGAAGAGCAGCCCACCACCGACGACGAACCAGATCCAGAAGCGCCGACGAGGCTTTGCGTATTGAGGAGTAAGGGGTTGCGGGGTTCCGCCTACCTGTCCGAGTGGCTCTTCCATATTGGCGAGTGTAACACCTGGGTGGGACAAAATAACCCTTGGCAGCCGGAGTTAGATGCGCTTATCATTAAGATGGATTTCCCTGTCAGCCACTGCCTTGCTGCGACGCCGACCGATCGGACGCTGTCGAAGTGGGCAAATCGTCTGCCAGCGAAGCAATTCGAGCATAACGTGAACCCTCAATACAGCATCGTCATCCCGGCTTACAACGAAAGCGCCCGCATCGGGCCTGCGCTCGTCGAAGTGCTGCGTACGCTCGACGAGAAGCGTTGGGATGCCGAGGTGCTGGTGGTCAATGACGGCTCGAGCGATGACACAGCGGCCATCATTCAGGGATTTGCGGCCAAAGACAGCCGTGTCCGGCTGATCCAGAACCCGACCAATCGCGGCAAGGGCTATAGCGTGCGCAACGGGATGCTGCGCGCCAGCGGCAACATCGTGATGTTCACCGACGCCGATCTTTCTTCGCCGATGGGTGAGGCGGAGCGGCTGTTTGCGGCCATTCGCGAGGGCGCGGATATAGCGATCGGCTCGCGCTGGCTTGAGGTTAGCCGCCAGACGATCCATCAGCCGCTCTACCGGCAGTTCTTCGGCCGCTGTTTCAACGTGGTGACGCGCATGATCATGCGTCTTCCGTTTGCGGACACGCAGTGCGGCTTCAAGGCGTTCCGGCGGGACGTGGCGCAGACCATCTTTCAGCTGCAGCGCATCGAGCGCTGGGGCTTCGATCCGGAGATTCTCTTCATTGCCCTCAAACGTGGTTACAACATTAAAGAAGTTCCGGTAACCTGGGGCCACGACGAGCGGACGCGGATGAGCTATCTGCGCGACGGAATCAAGATGCTCGAAGAGCTGCTTTACGTCCGCTGGAATTCGCTGATCGGCGTCTACGACCGCAAAGTGACTGAACTGGCGCCCGAGCGCGGCTAGTCTTCTTTTCACCCTCCTTTCTTCGCACCCAGGACCTCGAGCCTGCTCCACGCGACCGATGAATTTCTCGCCGTGCAGCTCCAGCGGCTGCTCGGATTGAGGGACTCTGGAGCCTACTGAAGCGGGGAACTGGCGGGGTGTATCACACGGGTTCCCGGAAACACCTCCAGAGCTACCTGGGCGAATATGGGTTCCGGTACAATCGGGCGGGGCCTAACGAGCCGATTTTGTTTCGCTCTTAGAGCAGGTTCGTGAGGGGGCAAATTGACCGCTCGTCTCAAAAGTTGTGGTAGTCATCCCGCGTGAACGGGCGTGACTTTGGTTGGAGAGCAGGAGCTGGCTGGTTTGATCGTGTCTTGTCCATAGTGTGTCGTCGGTGCTTGCAAGACCGATCACAAACGTTCTCCCACAAGCGTAACACTGGGAGGAAACATGCCTAAGCACAACGCAGCGTTAGATGAACCCATCCTTATTGTGAAGCTTCAAAGGGGTTTGGCCGAACGGCAACGTCTCCCCCTCGATCATGTTCTTCGAGTTCTTGAGGAAGTCCGCCAAATGGTGGCAGATGCAGGTCGCGATATTCACCGCAACATGGGGCTGGAGCACCAGACCGTGGAGTTCGGTCTGGAATTGCTTGCGGGAACCAGCGGCGTTCTTTTCCGCAAAGGCAGCGTACAGGCGCAGATTGCAGTAACAAGCAACATTCAGGCTGGGGTACACGCAGCTCATCACATCGTGGAGACGATCAAGTCTTTGGAAAACAGGCGGTACACCCCAAAAGGGGAGGCCGACAGGACTATCGTTCGTCGCCTGAATCGAATTGCGAAGATCCAGGAGACTGACAAGACGGAATTGCAAATTACTCTTAGGACGCCTGGAGCAAAGCGGCCCACTGCAGCCATTTTTGGCGAAGCGGCCATTGCCACAGCGATATCTCTGCAGGCCCCGGTCTTCCAGATGCAGGACACCGCTATTAGCGGAAAGCTATACGAGTTAAAAGCAGATGTTGCTGATGAGGAAGAGCAAAAAGGTTTTTGGGGGGAACTCCGGCGAGACAACGGCGAGACATGGCGCGTTCAGTTCCCTCAGGAGAAAAGACGCGAAGTAGCTGCGCTCTTTAGTGAGCAGGTTCAGATCACCGGTACCGCGAAATATTATCGGATTGCTACGCCCAAACTGATTGCGAAGACGATCACGCCTGATACAGAGCGCGACTATGAATCTGCCTTCGATGAGCTGTACGGAAGTGATCGAAAAGCTTTCCCAGAAGGATTCGCTCAGGCTCTGCTGGAAATGAGGGGTGATGACGAGTGACGCGGCCAGTCTATTTCGACAGCAGCGTCTTCCTGTCGATATTCACGGGGGATGCCAGCGCTGCCAAGATCAAGGACTTGCTTAAAGAGTTAAAAAAAGACAAGGTGAGAATCTACACGTCCATCGTCACGATTCAAGAGGTGTCGGTTCTCTCATACCGAAAGGGAACGAAGGCGGAGGACAACTACACCAAGGTTGACAAGTTGGCTCGGATCGAAGGGGTCACGAAGGAGGTTGCGCTAACAGCAGCGAAGCTTGAGGCCAACATCATCGACCAAACCCAGAAAAAAGACCGAGAGGACAACAAACGGAGAAAGTGGGACTGCTTCCACATCGCTACAGCCATGACTCTTGACTGCGGCGTCTTTTACTCCTGCGATGAAAAGCAGCTGAAGCGCAAAGACCAATTCAACATTGCAGGCATCATTTTCATGCCCCCAGAACCCTCCAAGCCTCCTCTGCCCTTTCCCGCCACACAGAAACAACCCGCCAACCCGATCCAGTGAAACATCTAATCCGGGAACGGGAACTTCTTCTGTAGCTTGCGGATGAATTCGGGAGATCCTTCGCCACGCCACGTTTCCCGCACAGTTACTTCCTCAGCCGAGTACATAGACCGCTGATAAACTTTCTGGGTCATCGTGAGAATGCGATCCGGCGGGACTGATTTCTTGCTCGTGGTCTTTCCCATAAAGCGCCTATCGCCGTCCACCCATCCTTTTCGGAGTGAGGTGATGGTCAGTTTCCAGATTGTCGTAGGCCATAAAATGTCCCTCGCTGCGCTCTCAATTCTACGCTTCGTCGTCCCTATTCCGAGCGATGCATCACAAGCGCCACGCACCTGCCATGTCTTCAATCAAGTAGCACATGCCTTGACCATAGCGGGAGCCTCTCGCCCCAAGGTTCATGTGCTATCATGAACCCATGCAGCTTGGGTTATTCAGACCCTGGGCTCGCTGACTTTCGATGGCATCCGATTTGTCGCTTACTCGAACGACCATCCTCCGCGTCACGTCCATGGCTTCCTCGGCGAAACCGAGGTCATCGTTGATCTGCGCCACGATGGCAACGTCGCCCTGGCTGACCGGAACGATTGTGTTCGCCCCGCCGATGCCAAACGGTCCGATGTCCGAAAAATCCTGAACTCAGCGGCGATTCACTTCGAAGAACTCGTCGCGCTCTGGGAGTCCATCCATGACCAAACATAAAGTCCTCACCTCCGACGCCGAAATCGACCGAGCCATTAAACGAGCTGCAAGTCTGCCTGACGAACCCCGCGTCATCACCGCAGACTACAAGTCCGGCCCCGGCTTGAACCTGCTCATTCTCAAACTCAGTAACGGCCAGCGCCGCGTCATCCCGATCGAAAACATCCAGGGCCTCCAGCGAGCCACCAAAGCGCAAGCTTCCCAGGTCAGGATCACTGGTAACGGTACCGGACTCCGCTGGCCCGCCCTCAATCTCGATCACTACGTGCCCAACCTCCTCCGCGACGTCTACGGCACCAGCCAATGGATGGCCGAGATCGGCCGGCGCGGCGGCGCCGTAACCACTCCCGCCAAGCGAAAATCTGCACGCGCCAACGGCCGCAAAGGCGGTCGCCCCAGAAGACAAGCCATAGCCGGCTGATCTTCGCTCTCCGCCAATCCGGCCGCCCCATGTTATGGCGTTGGGACGTTCGTACAAGAAGCGAATCGCCTGCTTCCCTCCGAAGGTGAAAAACTGTCAACCCCCGAGCACTTACCCAAAGTAACGTCCTCCTCATTCCAAACCACTTCCCCGCCAAAACACCTAAAGAAAGTTGGCAGTTTTTTCCTCGGAACCTGATATTCTGAAGTTAAGAGTAGAAAACGAAAAGCCGCCATTTTCTGGCGGCTTTTCTACTTTCAGGAGAACCCTGTGACCATGAAAACAAACCCGGAGATGTCGAGCGGGCAGCAACCCGTCGCGCTGGCGAATGAATCACTCGCAAGCGGCACGCACATGCCATGTTTTCAATCACTTGGCCCCATCGCGAGCACCAATGACGCATTCACGTACGTGAATGAACCAGTCAAAGGCGTCATGCAAATGACATCTTTTCAGAAGGTTAATCCGGTAACGAAGGTTACCTCTACCATAAGCCCAGCAGAATCAGTCACCACCCCGCAGTTTTCCACCGGGGCAATAATTGAGCGAGTCGGCAACGACCCAGACCGCGCCTTTTGGAGTTTATCGTTGCGGGCGGTCGGTGGGGAGGACGCGGAACCTGCGTCTGCCTGCGATGCGGTAGGTGGTGAAATCGGAGTGGTCCACCGTGAAGATGGTGGAGATGGATTCGCGCTCGGCCAGGTAGACGAGGGTTGCGTCGGCAAAATCCATGGGGTGGTCGGAGTAGCGCGACATGAGTTCGTGGAGGCGAGGCAGTTCGTCATCGGCGATGGTGGCGACGGTGAGGGCGCCGGAGCGGATGAACTTCCAGGCCGATTCCGCGTCGCTGCGAAAGCGGCCGACCAGGTGAAACAGCTCAGTGAGGACGGCTTCAGAGGTAAGGAGTGGATAGGGGAGTTGACCAATGGTTTCCATGCAGAGCTCGTGCCACGGGTCCTTCCGATTGAGGATGGCCAGAATGGCGCCGGTATCGACCAGGGTGACGGGCGGGTCAGCGGGCATAGCGTTGTTTCACGCGGCGCCGGACGGTTTCACGCAGGATTTCGGGCGAATAGGGGATGATCCTCGATATGCTTCCAAGGAGCGGAGCCACGGCGGCGTGGAGACGCTTTTGCTCTTCATCGTCGGCGATGCTGGCGCGGCTCTTCGCAAGCCACTCGCGGGCGGCGGTGTCGAGGATAGAGGAGATGGAAGCTTTGCGCCGGCGCGCTTCGCGCTCGAGGTGCTGCTTGAGCTCGGAGGAGACACGCCAGCTATAGACTTCGGTCTTCATGCACTACAGTGTAGTGCATTTTGTGGCCGGTTCGACGAATTAGTTCGACTTGGAGGGGGAGTGGTTGAGGGAGCCGGCGACGACCCAGGCTGCTCCGGCCATGGCTACAGAGACAGCGTTGCCGGCCCATGAGAAATGATCGTGGGGCGCGGCGAGGAGTTTTGGAATCCAGATGAGGAGTTCGAAGCCGACGATCATGGCTGTGAGCAGGCGCGCGGCGAGACCGGCGAGGATGCCGGAGAGAATGGCGGCTGCGGCCGGCAGGAAGCAGACGGTGGTGGCAATGGCCCAGAACATTTGCCCGGGGGGAATCCATTTGGGGACCCAGGTGGCTACGCCCTTGAGGTAAACAAGTTGATCCAGGGCAAAGGAGACGGCGCAGATACCGTAGAGACGGCTGATGACTGTTCTGCGGGCAGCCCAGACTGAGCCGGGCGGCGCCAACGATGCCCAGAGGACGAGGGCCGCGATGACGAGCGAAGACTCCTCAAAGAAATTGCCCCATGAGTCGTAGATAGCGGGAGCGCGGAGGATGGGGGGCACCCAGAGCGACACAAAGACAAAGTAGAGGATGGCGAGCGTGGCGGCGGCGGCACGAGCGGTGCGACGCCACAAAAGGGCAGCGCCGGTGGCGAGCTCACAGACAGCGGTGAGGTAGGCGAGCGTCTGGCGAAGGGGCACGTTGGCCGGGACGCGCTGCCAGTTGGTGGCGAAGTCGCTCCAGACGAGGCCGGTGACGCCGAGCACGATGGCACCCAGCGCATAGACATAAATGCCTGGGGTCGACGATATTCCGCTGTGGGTGATCGACGAATGTTCGTTGGGGGTGGACGTTTCGTTCAGAAGATGGGCGCTGGGCATTTTACGAGTGTCTTCGGGACATGTGCGGCTGGCCATAGCCACATTTTGCGGATGCGGCATGCCAGTTGGGGTGCGGGTGCGATCCGCGTTATTGCGGTTTCCGGGGACGAAAGTCGAGAATGCAGGTCCCCATTCGATTCGCGGTCTTCGGCCACTCACTCAGGGCAGGCTTTCGACTCGCGACTGGATTGTTTGTTGCGCCCAACGCGGGCGCAACGAGTTAGGCGGCTTCGCTCTGGATGACAGCTTTTAGGTGGTGCTGGTCTTCAACATTTGTTCGGCGTGGCGGAGGGAGGTTTCTGTGACTGTTGCGCCGCTGATCATTCTTGCTATTTCTTCGGCTCGTTCTTTTGGCGTCAGGAGGCGGATGGAGGTTTGGGTGCGGCGTTGTTTTTCCTGCTTCTCGATCAGGAAGTGTTGGTCGGCGAAGGCGGCGATTTGCGGAAGGTGGGTGACGCAGAGGACTTGCTGGGCGCGCGAGAGGGCTTTGAGTTTTTGGCCGACGGCTTCGGCGGCGCGGCCTCCGATGCCGATGTCGATTTCATCGAAGACGAGGGTGCGTGGGGTTTGGATTTTGCGGGCGCGCGCGCGGTTGGCTCCTTCTTCGACGCTGACTTTGAGTGCGAGGAGGACGCGGGACATTTCGCCGCCGGAAGCGATCTGGTCGAGGGGCTGCATGGGCTCGCCGGGATTGGTGGCGATGCGGCACTCGACCTGGTCCCAGCCGTGCGCGGTCCAGGCGGCGGGGTCTTCATTGGGCGCGACGGCGATGGTGAAGCGGGCCTTCATGGCGAGGTCGTTGATCTGGGACTCGGCTAGCTTCTCAAGTTTTCTTGCGGCGGCGAGGCGCTCGGTGGTGAGGGCGCGAGCGGCTGTTTTATAAGTCTCGGCGGCTTTGGTGAGGTCGGCGCGGAGGGATTTCAGGATTTCGTCGCGGTTCTCGATTTCGGCTAGCTTGCGCGCGGCTTCTTCGCCTGAGGCGATGATGTCGGCGAGAGTCGATCCGTACTTGCGCTTGAGGCGGTCGAGGAGGGCGAGGCGGTTTTCGATTTCGGCGAGGCGCTCGGGCGAGGCGTCGATGCGATCGGCGTAGACGCGGACGGTGGAGGCGACGTCCTCGACGGTGGCGCGGGCGGCGGCGATCTGTTGGGCTGGTTCGGCAAAGGATGGGTCGTAGCGAGCCAGTTCTTCGAGATGCTTCTGCGCGGCCTGGAGCGCGGTTTCGGCGGAGTGGTCGTCTTCGTAGAGAACGTCGTTGACGCTGATGGCGGCGGCCTGGAGTTTTTCTGCGTTGGCGAGGACGCGCTTCTCGGTTTCGAGGGCTTCGTCTTCGCCGGGTTCGGGAGAGGCGGCCTGGATTTCGCGGGCCTGGAAGGTCCAGAGGTCGGCGAGGCGGAGGCGGTCCTGCTCGTTTTTTTCTAATTCGGAGAGGCGGTCCTGAATTTCATGCCAGCGGGTGAAGGCGTCGGATGTGGCGGTGAGGGCGGCTTCAAGCGAGGGGCCGCCGAAGCGGTCGAGGAGGATGCGCTGCTGGGCGGGATCGAAGCCGGAGACGGTTTCGCTTTGGGCGTGGACGAGGGCGAGTTCGGGGGCGAGGGCGCGGAGGACGGCGACGGTGGCGGGCTGGTTGTTGACGTAGACGCGGCCTTTGCCGTCGGCGAGGATTTCGCGGCGGAGGATGACTTCGTCGCTGTCGGTGTCGATGCCGTTGGCTTCGAGGATGAGCTCGGCGCCGGGGGTGGATTCGAAGACGCAGGAGAGGACGGCGCGGTCGGCCCCGTGGCGAATGAGGCCGGTGGAGGCTTTCTGGCCCATGAGCAGCGCGAGGGCATCGACGAGGATGGATTTGCCGGCGCCGGTTTCGCCGGTGAGGAGATTCAGGCCGGGGCCGAAACCGGCGATGGCGTGGTCGATCACGGCGTAGTTTTCGGCTCGGAGTTCGAGCAGCATGGCGAGTACAGGGTACAGGATGTGCAGCGATCAGCGATCAGCGGTCAGAAAAACCGGAGACAGGAGGGAGATGGGAGACAGGAGTGCTCCGTTTTATCGCAGCGGTTATAGTTTTCTTTCGTAAAAGGGGGTGTTATGCGGGAATCGATACGGGTGGGTGTTGTTGGATTTGGGTTGGCGGGGCGGATTTTTCACACCGCGGTGGTGGAGGCGACTCCGGGGCTGGAGCTGGCTTCGGTGGTGCAGCGGACCGGGGATGAGGCGGCGAAGGCTTATCCGGGGGCGAAGGTGGCGCGATCGGTGGAGGAGATGCTTGGGGATGTGGGGATCGAGCTGGTGGTGATTGCTACGCCGAGCTATTCGCATTATGAGCTGGCGAAGCAGTGTTTGCATGCGCAACGGAATGTAGTGGTCGATAAGCCCTTCACGCTGACGTCTGCGGAGGCGGCGGATCTGATCAAAACGGCCCGGGAGCGGAAGCTGCTGTTGACGGCGTATCAGAATCGGCGGTGGGATGGAGATTTTCTGACGCTGCGGCAGGTGATCGCGGACGGGGAGCTGGGGCGGCTGGTGAGCTATGAGGCGCACTACGACCGGTTTCGTCAGCAACCGCGGCTTGCATGGAGAGAGATGCCTGGGCAAGGGAGTGGGACACTGTTCGATCTGGGGCCACATGTGATCGATCAGGCGCTGACGCTGTTTGGGGCACCGGAGACGATCTTTGCGAGCGTGCGGGTGGAGCGGGAGGCTGCGGCGGTGGACGATGCGTGGGACATTTTCCTGGAGTACGCGAAGCCGCCCAAGACGGTGCTGCTGCGGGCGACGCTGACGGCGTGCGCGCCGGGGCCGCGCTATGTGGTGCATGGGACTAAGGGGAGTTTTGTGAAGTGGGGGCTCGATCCGCAGGAGGATCAGCTGAAGGCGGGGATGGGTTTCGATTCGCCGGGATTTGGGGAGGATCCGGAGACGGACTGGGGTGAGCTCCGGATTTGCGAGGGAGAGGGTGGTCCTCTGGCTGGTCCGGTAAGCAGGCGGGTGCGGACGCTGAAGGGGGATTATCGGGGGTTCTACGCGAACCTGCGGGATGCGTTGCTGGGGAAGGCGGAGCTGGAAGTAAAGCCGGAGCAGGCGTGGCGGACTACGCGGTTGATCGAGCTGGCGCGGGAGAGCAGCGGGCAGGGGAGAAGGCTGAGAGTGGAGTTCGGTGGGCAGTCCTGAGATCAGGGGACGGCGCAGGATACGTCCGTGCGAGAGAAATCGTCGCCCTTGAACAGAAGGGGCTCACCGAAGTCCTTAGCCAAGGCATAAGCGAAGCAATCCGCAAAATTCAACCTGGCGGGGTGACCACTTCCTTTGCCAAAATCGCGATATGCCTGCCGCGCAATGCGAGCCTGGGTTTCGGTGACCGATTCAACGGCTATCTGCCCGCGCTGAATCAAATCATCGAAGCGACGACTGACAATTGGATCTCGAACGCTGTCCATCACGACTGCTGCCTCGACATAGTTGACTGCGGATATTCGACAAACCGCATCTTCGATGAAGAGGGCGAAGGCGGCCGCCTCAGGTTCGCCTCGAAGAATGGCGACCAGCGCTGAGGAGTCCACAATCATTTGGGCATGCCATTCTCGTCGAAGAGCAGGTCGTCGGGGTTCATGGAGCGGAACGGTTCAGGCAGGCGGGCCGAGCAGTCGGCACCAATGGCCATCAACTGAGCGGCCATGCCTTTTCTACTTCGTTGCCGGAGCCGGTCCAGGCGCTCACGAACCGCCACGGTGACCGCGCCAGTGATGCTTTCGCCGGTAATTTCTGCCAATTCGCGAGCTAATGCGTGGGTCTGTTCGTTTTTGATGTTGAGGCTCATGGAATTTCCACCATTCTACCATGGATAGGATGCTTTCTACCAGGTCTCAGGCTCCGAGCAAGAAAAAGCTAAAAGCAAAGGGTTTATTCGTTGCGGAGGACCTGCATGGGGTCGGTTTGGGCGGCTCGGCGGGCTGGGATAAGGGCGGCTAGCAGGGCGGCGACCACAAGGAGAGCGATGCTGGCGGTGATGGCGGCGGGATCGGCTGCGCTCGTCTGGTAGAGCAGGCTGCGGACATAGCGGGTGGCGGCGAAGGCGAGGGCGAGTCCGGCGAGGATGCCCCCGGCGACGGGGAAGGCGGCTTGGCGGGCGACCAGAGTCATCAGGGCGGATTTATCGCAACCGAGGGCGATGCGGATGCCGAATTCCTGCTGGCGGAGAGAGACGGAATAGGCGAGGACGCCGTAGATTCCGAGGAGAGCAAGGAGCAGGGCGGCGGCGCCGAAGCTGGAGAGCAGGAGGGTCTGAAAGCGCTCGGTGGACACGGAGTCGGAGACCTGCTGGTCGAGGGATTTGAGGGTAGGGATGGCGACTTGGGGGTCGACGCTCCAGATGGCGCGGCGAATGGCGGGCGCGAGGCCAGCGGTGGCCTGGGGGCTGCGGATGAGGAAGGTGACGCGCCACAATGGATTCTGCCAGTAGGGGATGTAGATCATGCTGGCGGCGTGATCGAGTTGGTTGATGCGGGCGTCGGCGAGGATGCCGACGACGGTGAAACCTTTGTCGCCGCCGAGATCGACTTTCCTGCCAATGGGGCTGACGTCATCGGGAAAGATGGTTCGGGCGGCCTCCTGGGAGATGAGGATGTTGGTGGGGTGGTTTTTGTCGTCGGCAGTGAGGTCGCGGCCTGCGAGGAGCGGGATGCGGAGGGTGGCGGCGTAGGCGGGGCTGATCCAGCGGATGTTGGCAGTGGGCTCGTGGCCGGGATCAACTGGATGGTCGGGACGGATGACGTCGTCGATCCAGGTATCGCCGCCGAGGGGAAGCTCGGAGATGGTGGCGACGGATTGCACGCCAGGAATTTGCGCGACGGCGGCGAGGGAGCGGTCATTGAAGGCGGCGCGGGCGAGGTCGGAATGGGCGACCTCATCGCCGTACTGAGGCGCGTAAAGGAAGACGCGGGCGATAGTGACGCGGCTGGAATCGAAGTCGCGATTTTGGCCGAGGAGTTGGGAGAAGCTGCGGACGAGCAGGCCGGTGACGATGAGGAGGGCGACGGTGCAGGCTACTTCGGCGGCGACGAGGAGATGACGGGTGCGCTGGCTTTCTCGCCCGCTGGAAACACGGGTGGTGCCGGTTTGGAGGGCGGATTGCGGATCGACGCGCATAGAGCGGAGCGCGGGCAGCAGGCCGAAGAAGAGGGCGGTAAGGATGGAGAGCGTGGCGGCTCCAAGGAGCACGGGCCATGAGACGTGGATGGCATTGATGCGGGGCAGGTCTTTGGGGGCTGCGGCGACGAAGAACTGCACGCCGACGAAGGAGAGCAAGATGCCGAGCGCGCCTCCGATGACGGCGAGGACGAGGGAGTCTGCGAGAGCGGCACCGACGAGGCGATCGCGGCTGGCGCCGAAGGCGGCACGGACGGCGAGTTCGCGTTCGCGGGAGACGGCTCGGGCGAGCTGGAGGTTGGCGAGGTTGACGCAGCCGATGAGCAGGACGGCTCCGACGGCGGCGAGGAGAAGCCAGAGCGCGGTGCTGACGTGGCCGGCGACGTCAACGATGAGGGGAACGACCAGGACGGTGGGATTGGTGGAGAGGTGACGGGACTTGTTGAAGGCAGATTGAATGGTGGCGAGCTCGGTCTGCGCCTGCTGGGCGGACACACCGACGCGCAGGCGGCCGAGGGCCATGAAATTGTAATCGCCATTGTCGCTTAATTGATTGGGAGGGATGACCAGGGGGGCGAAGATCTCGTAGGGCTTTCCGGAGCTTTGCGCTGTGGGCGAGTACATTTCCGTGACGAGGGGAAAGGAGAAACCGTGGGGCATGACGCCGACGACGGTAGCCGGCATGCCACCAGCGCGGAGGGTCTGGCCGATGGCGGCGGGATCGCCGTGGAAATAGCGTTGCCACGCGCTCCAGGAGAGGATGACTTCACTGTCGTGGCCGTTGGTGGCTTCGATGGAGAGAAAGGAGCGGCCGAGGACGGGGTGAATGCCGAGGACGTCGAAGAAGTTGGGTTCGACATCGAGGCCACTGACGATTTCAGGGTGGTCCGTGGTGGCGGAGAGGCTGTAGTCGTGGTTTTGGATGAGGGAGACGCCGGAGAATGTCTTCGTGTTGCTCTGCCAGTTGAGAAAGTGTTTGGGATTGTCGGGCAGAGGGCCGGGAGTCAGCTCGGGCAGGTATTCGCGCAGCATGACGAGGCGGTCGGGGCTCGCGAAGGCGAAGGGTTTGAGGAGAACCGAGTTCACGACGGAGAAGATGGAGGTGACTGCGCCGATGCCGAGAGCGAGGGTGAGGATGGCGGTGAGGGCGAATCCTGGAGACTTGCGGAGGGTGCGGGCGCTGAAGCTCAGGTCCTGAAGGAAGCTTTGCATGGAGGCCTCGGGCGGTATCGGTGGGTATGGAGCACATGATGGGCCATAAGGCAGGGAGCAGGCAACTGCAAAAACAGGCAATAGGCAACAGGCAATAGGCAACAGGGAACAGCAAGGCAGCGTTCAGCGATCAGCGTTCAGGGGACAGGGAGGGAATCGGTGTCCGGGAGTGGGCGTTGGTGTTCAGGGGTGGACAGGGAAGGGCAGGGCACCGGGCACCGGGCACCGGGCTCAGAAAAGCAATAGGGAATCGATGGAAAGCGCGGAAAGCCTGACGGCGAGACTGGCGAATCGTTTGGGGTTCCGAGGTAGAATTCGCAGATGCCGAAACAGCATTACTACATGAAGCTGATTCCGCCGCGTCCGAGCTTTGCGCAGGACGCGAATGCCGAGGAGCTGGCCATTATGAAGCAGCACGCCGATTACTTCTATGAGCAGTTCAGGGTGGGAAGGGTGCTGCTCTACGGTCCGGTGCTGGCGCGGGATGGGACATTCGGCGTGGGGATTCTTGAGGTGGAGAGCGAGGCGGAGGCGCGGGTGTTTGGGGAGAACGATCCGTCGGTGCTGGCGGGGCTGAATCGTTTTGAGATTTCCCCGATGCGGGTGACGGGTGCTCGGGGGAAAGACGAGCAATAGGCAGCAGGTAAGAAAAACGGGGATCAGGGTTCAACGATCAGGGACACCGCGCACAAGGCTTCAGGGTTGGAAGACGAGGCGCGCGTGTTCGTGGGAGTTCCAGAGCTTTTCGACGTCGCGGAGAGGGGCGGCGGCGAGTTTGATCCGGAAGGGCTGCTTGGCGGCCTCCTGGAGAACGGCGCGAAGGGACTCGAAGATCTTGTCCATGGAGACGCTGCCGAATCCGCTGCCGATGAGTTCGAGGCCGGAGCTGCGGAGGGTGGCGGCGTGGAGCGAGAGGTTGGGGCCGGCGCTGTTACCGATCTGGATGTAGCGGAGGCGCCGGGATTCGTGGTCGAGTCCTTTTTGGACGACCGCGGCGAGGAGGGCTTCGGCGGGAGGGCCCCAGAGGTAGTCGAGGATGACGTCGATTTTGTTATTGGAGATTTCGTCGCGAAAGGCGGAGACGAGGCCGTCGCGATCCTGATTGAGGAGGATGGTGGCGTCGGCGCCGAGGGATTTGGTTTCTTCGAGGGCCCGGGGGTTGCGGCCGACGGCGACGATGCGGCGAGCGCCGAAGCGGCGGGCGATTTGCACGGCGAGGTGACCGGAGCAGCCGGTGGCGCCGAGGATGAGGATGTTTTCTCCGGAGACGAAATGGGCGCGATGTGCGAGGGCGGCCCAGGAGGACATGGCAGGGTTGATCATGGCGGCGACGATGGCGTCGTCGAGGGCGTCGGGGAGGGGGGTGCACATGGAGCGCCGGGTGATGGAGCGCTTGGCGAAGGTTCCATAGGGAGGGCGAGAGGAGCCGAAGAGGACGCGGACGCCATCTGGCGTGCGGCCTACGCCGTCGACGCCGGGGACGAAGGGAAGCTGGCCGGTGCTGCCGTAGTGAGTTCCTTTGGCGAGAGATTTGACGATGGGATGGAGGCCGGCAGCGGTGACGGTGACGAGGATTTCGTCGGCCTGGGGGATGGGGTCGGCGAAGGTTTCATAGCGTGGCGGGGCATCGAAGGAATGGACGACTGCGGCGTTCATGAGAACTCTCCAGTGACAATGTATTTCAATCGGTGCGAGACGCGGGGGTGTACGGCGATATATTTCTCTGACGGGCTTGTGGTGGCATAGGAGGAACGGCGTATGGATGCGAAGAGTGCGGCGCGGGAGCGGTTCGATGGGGCGCGTGAGGAGCTGATTGGGCTCAGCCATCGCATTCATGCGCATCCGGAGATGGGGTTCGAGGAGGAGAAGGCGTCGGCGTGGCTGAGCGAG
>Ga0182018_10001038_pt1 | contig 33447 bp, 23 predicted proteins | sample 812P2MmetaG_FD_120490 | JGI IMG/M metagenome (GOLD analysis project Ga0182018, IMG submission 120490) | Permafrost microbial communities from Stordalen Mire, Sweden - 812P2M metaG | ecosystem: Environmental > Terrestrial > Soil > Wetlands > Permafrost | place: Sweden: Stordalen | collected...
CACCGGGTTCAGCGCGACGCCAAAGGGATGGATTCCCACTGTCACGGTCGCGGGCACGGCGTTCGTCGCCCCGTTGATAACCGTGACGCTGTCGCCCGCGAAGTTTGCGACATAGATCCTGTTGGTCGCCGGATTCACGGCGACGGCAATGGGTTGGGATCCAACGGTCACGGTGGTGGTCACGGCGTTCGTCGCCCCGTTGATGACCGTCACCGAAGCCCCGAGGTTGTTTGCGGCATAGACCGTGTTGGTCGCCGGGTTTACCGCGACGGAAATGGGATGGGTTCCCGTCGTCACGGTCGTGACCACGGCATTTGTGGCTCCGTTGATCACCGTCACCGAATTGCTGCCGCTGTTTGCGACATAGATCTGATTTGTCAGCGGGTTTACCGCGACGGCGAGGGGATTGGCCCCCACAGTAACGGTCGCAGTCACGGCATTCGTGGCTCCGTCGATCACTGTGACCGTGCCGTTTCCGTTGTTGGCGACGTAGATCGTATTGGTCGCTGGGTTAACCGCGACCGCAATGGGATCCGGTCCCGAGGCCACGGTGGAGATCGCATACTGCGCATGGGCCGGCGTTGAGGCGATTCCCGCGGCGAGGAGCGCGAAAACCGCGAAAAATGAACGGCGGCCAAAGGCCCCGCCGGACACCGACCATGGCCTATCGCTGGGCTGCCGCCCAATTGGGGTTTTGGCGGTCATACGTGCGACAAGATGGGGCCCGTGGGCGCCCGGACGCAAGGTGCAATACCCGCCGCCTCGGCAGCCCAGGCGCCGTCACCCCTTGCCACGCAGCCACCCTCCGGAAAACGCGGCGCGTTGCAGGCCCCTTACGACCGGCCGGCAATTGCGCATGAGCCTCCAGATCAACCCGGAGCGGTAATTCTCAATCATCATGATCAGCGGCCCGTGGTTCAGCCCGAAATTATATTTCGACCGCCAGAAGCCCAATGGGGACGAGTTGCGGTACATGGTGTTGAACGAGGCCGCGAATCCGCACGGAGTCCTCCTGCCGACGTCCGATGCCAGGAATTGGTCGATCGTCGGCAGGACAAGCTCGGGTGCGAGGGGAAGCGAGGCCGCGGCCGCGCCGGCGGAGATGGTTCCGTCATCGGGCCCGAAGGGCACTCCGCGCGCATGGTAGCCGTAGAAGCGCCGCTTGGGGCCGCCGATCCTGCGCGCAGAGGGCCCCGGGCCGTCGCATGCAGTGACTCCCCAGTTCAGTTCCGAGTAGCCAGGAAAGCCGTGGGGATTGCGCCGGCAGTACTCGCTCTGCACATAGGTGGCGCGGCGGCTGTTTTCAAAATAGTCGCTGGCTTTCCCCCTCATGAAGTCGTCCTGAATGCCGCGGAAATCGATCCACGAATGCAGGAATTGGTGGATGAACAGCGGCCCCGCGTAAAGGTAGTCGTACCCGTAGATGCTCTTCCACCGGTATGTCCTTGTCCAGGCGCCGTAGCTTCCGGCTGGCAGGGCATGCGTCGGCGATCCAAGCCCCAGGATGTACAGCAGGATGCCCTCGTCATAGCCGCGCCAGCGATCCTTCGAGAACCCTCTTTCCCGGTAATAACAATGGCTCAGCGTGAGGGCGCCATTGCGGGCCCAGTTCCATTCGACCCTGCAAAACACCGCCTCGACCCTCTCCCGAAGCTCCCGCTCCCGTGCGTTGTCGGCGGAGAAATATTCCCGGGCGACGAGCATTCCCAGGAGCAGCAGGCCGGTGTCGATGGTGGAAAGCTCGCATTTCCAGGCTCGTGTCCCATCTTCCATGTCGAGAAAATGGTAGTAGAATCCCCGGCGGCCAGTCGCATCGGCATCGGTCCCCTGGGGAGACCCCTCGAAAAACCTTGTCGCCGCCAGCGTGCGCGACAGCGCCTCGCGCCGGCTCATGAACCCCCGCTCCACCGCGACGACGTAAGCCGCGAGCGAGAATCCTACCACGGCGATGCTCGCCGGGGATTTCCTGTAGGTGTTGTCGCGGACCAGGCCGTTGGAAGGATTGTACTCGCGGAAAAAATACTCGAATGAGTCCCTTTGCAGGCCATTCAGCATCTTCTCGGCGGACCGGGCCATGGAATGCGGACTAGCGTGAAATCTCAGGAGCCATGCCCCTCACTTGCCGGATGCCGCGGGAGCAAGCTGGTTGGGCATCGGCATCGGCGAGGTTATCCCTTCCGACTCGGGCGCCGCACCGGGGATGGAGTTGGTGTTCTGGGCGGCGACGATGACCCAGCGGTCGGCCTGCTTCTCAACGACCATCGTCATGATGCCGGACCGTGGCTGGCGCGCCGTGCCGTCCTGGTTCTTGTCGCCAGCCCCCGTCCAGCCCCAGTGAACAATGGCGATGTCCGCGCGCAGGAAGCGCTCCGAGGCCTGCAGCAGTTCGATCCTCATGCCCTGGAAGCGCCCGCTGAGCAGGCGCGTGTGGTATTTCTCGAAGTCCGATTTTCCGTGTAGAAACGTCGCGCCCACCGTCACAAAATCAACGTCGTCGGCCATGAGCTGCGCGAGCTCGTGGCCGTCATGCTTGTCAAAAGCCGCGCAGAAGGCCTGGGGCAGGTTGTGTACCGTCTCCTCGTCCAGCTTCGTCTGGGCTTGAACGGCTGAGGCTATGGCGAGCAGCAGGGCTGTTATCGTGGGTGCGAATCGTTTCATGTTCTTGGACCTTCCCTTGCAATTGATGTGAAATGTCCCGAATGGGCGGTTAACCTCTCCTACTCTCACAAAGGGCATCGGCCTAATCAAGGTGCTTCCCTTCGGGGAGCGGGCGTGGCTCGCTGGGTCGAAAGCGTGCGCCCTAACCGAACCAGGGAAGCGATTACCTGCCGGCCCAAGCTTCGCTCTTGGCCAGCATCTCTTCGAGCGCGGGTTTGCGAAACATTTGGCCCCCGACGACCACCGCGCTTATCTTTCGCGTGTTGCCGATATCGTCGAGCGGATCCGCGTCGAGCAGCACCAGGTCGGCCAGCTTGCCCTTCTCGATCGCACCCAAATCCATCTCACGGCCCAAAAAGCGCGCCGGGTTTAGGGTGGCGGCTTGAAGAGCCTCCATCGGCGAGAGTCCCGCTTCAACCCAGGAGACCGAGCTCGTCGTGCAGGCTGAAGCCCGGGAAGCAATACGCGTTCAGCTGGCCCGTTCCCGCCAACAGACCCACGCCGGCCCTTTGCATCGATCCCACGATCTCGAGTTCCTTTTCGAACTCCTTCCTTGTGTAGACGAGGTTGTCGCCCTGCAGCCAGAGCCTTTTCGACTTGGTCCACATGTACCACCAGGCTCTCGTCTCCCGCGGCACATACTTTAGGCGGGGATCGTCGGAAAAGGAGGGTTGGTTGATGAACGCAGTCTTGTGCAGCACCGTTAATGTCGGGCATTGCCAGGTCCCATTTTTTTTCAGCAGCGCGAAGAGAGCGGCGGCTTTGTCCGCACTGTAGCCGTCGAGCACCCTTTGCTTGATCGCGTCCGTGCGAGTGGCATTCCACGCCGGCTTTTCCAGGGAATTCTGCTCCAGGAGGTCACCGAGCGCGGCTTTGTCCCATTCATTGGCCCAGGTGGAGCAAGCCGGCAGGACACCCAACAGATGTTCAAACGATTTCTGGCCGGCGTTGGATGCTTCCTCGGCTGATACCGAATCGGGAACATGACCTTCGACCGGGATTCCCTGTCTCCTGGCTTCATCGACTATCGCGAAGTACGCTTCACGGGGAAGATACGAATAAACCTTCAGGAAATCGGCCCCCTCTTCCTTGGCCCTGATGACGGCTTGCCGGGCCTGGGACGCATCGGCGATCGCGACTGAACCCGGCCAGTTGGGCTTCGGTCCATCCAGGATATTGCTGGCAATGAGCATGCGCGGGCCAAGCAGCGTTCCCGACTCAATCTCCTTCCGCCATTCATGGTGGTAGGGTTTGCCCCACATGACTCGAATACCCGTGACGCCGTTGGCGATAAACTGGGGCAGATATTCCACTTCATCCGGATGGGTGTGCATGTCCCACAGGCCGGGGATCAGGAACTTGCCGGTCGCATCGATTGATTCAGCGTTCGCCGGAGGGAACACTTCTCCGCTCGTCCCGACCTGCGCGATGCGATCGCCCGCAACGACGACCGTGGAATCGCTCAGCGCAGGCCCTCCGGGCACGTCGATCACCGTGACATGGGTGAATGCAATGATTCCTTGCCTCGCGCTCAGCTGGGCCTCCAAGGATGAAGAAAGTGAAGAAAGAACCAGCAGCGCGAGGAGCCTTTTCATGCGGACTCCCCTCAATGCGGCGGGGAACTCGACCCGAGGAATTCCGGAGCTGAAAAGCGGCGGATCACTGCGGGAGGGTCGCCGAGAGTGGCCTACGTGTCTAGCGTCTTCCGGCTCGCTGCCTTTTGCGTCCTCGGTCTCGACAATTTGCCCCCATGTGGCGTAGATTCCGCGTCCGGTGTCCAAAAGCCAGCGTACATCTTCGAGCTTCCGAGCCTTTGGCCGAGGGGGAATTTGCGTGCCGCAAGTATGGCGCAAACATGGCCATGATCCTGCGGCGGAAGGCGGCGCAGCTTGAAGATCGTCCACGCGGCGAGCGAACTGTACCCCTACATGAAGACGGGCGGCCTGGCGGATGCCGTCGGGGCCCTCACGGGAACCTTCGCGGACCGGGGCCACGAGGTGTCGGCCTTCCTGCCCGGCTACCGTGACGCGCTGGCCCACCCGGCGGCGGCGGGCGCGGAGCGCAGGTTCCGCCTGAAGATCGAGATGGGCTCCCAGTTCCTTTCGGGGGACGTGCTTGCGTTCTCCCCGAGGAAGAACCTGACCGTGTACCTCGTCTGCCGGGAGGAGTTTTTCGACCGGCGCAACCCGTACGGCAACGGCGACCGGGACTACGAGGACAACTCGGACCGGTTCACCTTCTTCTGCAAGGCCGTCGTCGAGACCATGCGCCTCGCGGACCTTGGGGCGGACATCGTCCACACGCACGACTGGCAGGCAGCGCTGATGCCCCTGCTGCTGCGGGACGCGGAGCGGCGCTTCGGGGTCACGCTGGCGATGAAGACGATCTTCACGGTGCACAACATAGCCTACCAGGGGCTTTTCCCCGAGGCCGCGTTCCAGAGGACCAACCTCCCCGAGGAGCTCTACAACAAGGACGGGCTGGAATACTACGGGCAGGTGAACTTCCTGAAGGGAGGGATCATGTTCGCGGACAGGGTGACGACGGTCAGCCCGCGCTATGCGAAGGAGATCCAGACGCCTGAATTCGGCTGCGGGCTGGAGGGCGTCGTCCAGATGCGCGTCGACGACCTTTCCGGGCTGATCAACGGCGTGGACTCCTCGGTCTGGAATCCCGCGACCGACACAATGATCCCCGCGCTCTACTCGGCCGCGAGCCTGTCCGGGAAGCGGGACTGCCGAAGGGAGCTCCTCAGGCATTGCGGGTTCGACCCCCTTTTCGTCGGCCCCGTGTTCGGGATGGTCTGCCGCCTGACCGAGCAGAAGGGGGTCGACCTCCTGCTCGCGAACTCCTCCTTCTTCACCGACCGGGAATGCAGGCTCGTCGTCCTTGGGACGGGTGACAAGCGGATGGAGGCGGAGCTGCGCGCCCTGGCGGCGGCCTTTCCCGCGAAGGTGTTCATGTGCGCGAGGCTCGACGAGGCGATGAGCCACCTGATCGAGGCGGGAAGCGACTTCTTCATCATGCCGTCCCTGTTCGAGCCGTGCGGGCTCAACCAGATGTACTCGCAGGTGTACGGGACCGTGCCGATCGTGAGCCGGGTCGGGGGCCTGGTGGACACGGTCCGCGACGCCGACGAGGACGTGTCGGGCGGCACGGGGATCATGTGCGAGCCCAACGCCCAGTCGCTCCTCGACGCGCTCGAGCGGGCGCTCAAGCTTTTTGGCAACAAGCCGCGGTGCGCCGCGATCCAGCAGCGCGGGATGGCCCGCGATTTCAGCTGGACGACGGCGGCGGCCGCCTACGAGACGCTGTACCGCGATTCGCTCTGACGCCGGCGCTCGTCCCAGGGCTCCCGCCGAATCCGGGAGCCATCGCGACTGATGATGGCTTGCCCTTTGCACGCACTTAACTGGGATTTATTCATGCCCCTCGAGACGCCGGGACGATTCCAATGAAGATACTCATGGCCGGGGCATCGGGATTGATCGGCCGCGCAGCGGCCGAGGTGCTCAGGAGCGACGGCCACGAGATCGTTCGCCTGGTGCGCCGCGCCGCCGCCTCCCCGGACGAGCTGGCCTGGAATCCGGCGACCGGCGAGGTGCCCCTGGAGGCCTGCCGGACGGCGCACGCGGTCATCAATCTCTGCGGCGACGACCTCGCGGAGGGACGCTGGACGCCGAAGAGGCGCGACGAGATCCGCGCCAGCCGCATCGACTCGACACTGACCCTCGCGAAGGTGTTCGGCGGGACAATCTCCGACGGCCCGCGGCCGGGAGTGCTGATCAACGCGTCCGCCATCGGATTCTACGGGGACCGCGGAAACCTTGAGGTCGACGAGTCGAGCGCGGTGGGGAAGGGGTTCCTCGCCGAGCTCTGCCGCGATTGGGAGGAGGCCGCGATGGGGGTGGCGGACCTGGGGGCGCGCGTGGTCTGCATCCGGTTCGGCATCGTCCTCTCCCGCGATGGCGGCATCCTGCGGCGGATCGTCCCCTTTTTCCGGGCGGGCCTGGGTTGCCCCCTCGGAACCGGCCGGCAGTGGATGAGCTGGATCGCGCTCGAGGACGCCGTCGGGGTGATCCGGTTCGCCCTTGGGGAGGACTGGATTTCCGGGCCGCTCAACGCCGTGTCGCCGGCGGCCGTCATGAACGCGGTGTTCACGAGGGCGCTCGGGCGGATTTTCGGGCGCCAGCTGCCGATGCCGATTCCCCCGTTCGCCCTTCGCCTCGCGGTGGGTCCGATCGCGGACGAGGCCTTTTTGTCCAGCACCCACGCGGTCCCGGCCAAGCTCACGAGCGCGGGCTATCCGTTCCGATACAGGGATCTGGAGGATGCTCTTTACCAAGCGCTTGCCATGGAAAAAGCCGAGGCGTGACCTCCAAGATCATGCTTCCCATCGGAGGGGGCATCCGTATGTTCTTCCCTCCCAATGGAGAAGACGCTCATCATTTTTAAGCCGGACTGCATGGAAAAGCGGCACGTCGGAAACGTGCTCGACCGCTTCGAGAAGGCGGGTTTCACGATTGCCGGGTGCAAGATGGTCCGCCTCACCGCCAAGGTCCTTCGCGAGCACTACGCCCACGTGGCGGGCCTGCCGTTCTACCCCGAGATCGAGAAGTTCATGAGCTCGCGCCCCGTGATCGTCATGGCGCTCGAGGGACAGTCGGTCGTCAGCAGGGTGCGCGACCTCCTGGGGCCCACGGATTCGCGCAAGGCGCCCAAGGGGACCATCCGGGGGGACTTCGGGACCGAGATGATGCGCAATGTCGTCCATGCCTCGGACACCGTCGAGAACGCCAAGGCCGAGCTAGCGCGCTTCTTTGGGCAGGCGGAGATCTTCAGCGCCTAGCCGAGTCGACGACGTTCGGGCCCTCCGCCAGCGCGGTGCTCTGCCCGTTCCACAGGAATGTCCCGGTGAGGCCCGGCGGCAGGCTGACCTCAAATCTCCAGGCTTCGCCGGTCTTCACATAGCGCACGGCGATGTCGCCGCCGGCGGGGTGGGGCATGGTGGCGCTGAGCGCCGTCAGCGCCCCCGGGTGCGGGGCGACCAGCACCGTGCGAAAGCCCGGCGAGGCGGGGCGGATGCCGGCAACCAGGGTAAGCAGGTCGTAGTTCGGGTGCGCGCTCCAGGCGTGGTCGTCCGAGCGCGTGGGTTCGTCCGTCTCCGCCCAGGTCGTCAGGCCGAGTTCCAGCATCCGCCTCCACGGACCGAGGGATTCCAGATAGAGGTCGTCAAGTCCGGCATGGTCCATCGCGCGCGCCACGTAGAAGCGAAAATAGAGGCTCGCGGGCGAGAATTCGCCCCAGGTGGGCTGGCCGGGGGCCAGCGTGTGGCTGAGGACCGCGCGCATCGCCGCCTCCTGCCGGTCCTTCGGGACGACGTCGAGCAGCACGCCCATCGTGTTGGTCTGCTCGCTGTAATGGGAATGCGCCGGCGTGTCCGACAGCAGCCCGCGGTCGTCGGCCCAGCAGTGCCGCCGGACCGATTTCCCGATCGCCTCGGCGCGCGTCCTGTAATCGTCGGCCATCGACGCATTTCCCAGGTACGCCTCGAGGTCGGCGCCTTCACGCAGCGCGGCCATGTAATAGAGCGAGAGCAGGGCGGAGCCCCCGCCCTCGTCCAGGGGGGGGATGCCCCTCTCGAAGTCAGCGGTCCAGTCCCCGTAGTTCCACCAGGGCATCAACCCGAGGAGGCCGTCCGGCCGCTGGTGCCGCGCGTACCAGTCGAGCACGCTCCTGGTGCGGGGGATCCATTCGGCCAGCCGGCCCGCACCGGGCCGGTAGAGCATGTAGTCGTGAAGCATGCCCACCCACAGGAGGGAAAACGTCGGGATGATCTGGGGCAGGGAGTCCGGGTATCGGCTCTGGGTCAGCCCGTCGCTTGTCATCGACCAGTCGTACGCGTCAAGCGCCTGCCGGGCCAGCCGGTCGTCGCCGAACTCGACGTACGAGATCAGCGCCTGGATCCGGGTGTCCCCGATATACTGGAGCTGCTCCCAGTACGCGCAGTCCATGTACGTCTCGTGCGCGTTCAGGCGCGCGGTCCTCGTGCCTGTCTCCCATATCCTGCGCAGCGACGGGTCGCTGGAATCGAAGGCGGCCCTCTCCCTGAACGGATACGCGGTGAAGTGGGCCTTCACGGAGTCGATCGACACGGCCTCGTCACCGCTCCGGATGTCCAGCTGGAGGTACCTCCATTCGCGCCACCAGAGCGACGTCCATGCTCGGCCCGCGCCGCCGTCGGCGACAAAGGTGTCGTTAAGCCCGAGGATCGACCGGTTCGCGGTCTCGTTCCGGTTGCCCTTCTTCCCCTTGGCGTCCACAAGCGCCTCGGCGTACGTGATCCGCACGACCGCCCCCTTTCCCCCTGAGACGACCAGGTCGGGATAGGCGGTCGTCAGCGTGCCCCGGTCGATCAGGATGCTCGCCTTCGTGTGGGCGGGGATCGTCGCCGGGAATCCGGCCGCGCCCGTCCCCTCGACGCGGACTATGCTTCCGACCGGGATCTCGGAATACTCCATCGGGGGCAATTCGTCCGGCACGAGAACCCACTCGTTGACTCCCCCGCCGATTCCGAAGGGGGCCTTGCCCGGATAGCCGGCCGGGTCGCCGGCGCTGCCCGCCTCCGCGGGCTTCCAGGCGCCCTTCGAATCGCTTGATCGCCAGTCCCAGTCATAGGCGGCCCCGTCGACCCTCTCGCCGGGGGCGGCGGCGTAGTAATTGGGCAGGTCGGCAAAGCTGACGCCGACGAAGCGCTGTCCCTTTTCCTCCTCGACCTCCCACGATGCGCCTGTGTTCACCGCCGACTCGCTCGCCGAATCGCCCTGCATCAGGAACCCGGTCTGGTGGCTCATCTGCGCGACGGGGGCCATGGTTCCGCAGTTCCACACGGTCGCAGCCAGCAGGTTGTCGCCCGGCCGAAGCAGGGACGCGATGTCGAAGGTCTCGTAGCGCCAATGGCTGAGATCCCCGCGGGCCGGGCCGTCGCCGACGCGGGCTCCGTTCACGAAGAGCACGAATCGGTTGTCGGCAGAGACATGGACGATGAACCGCGCCGGGGATGCGCCCAGGGAGATGCGCTTTCGGAAATGATAGACGCCCGGGCCGCCGGGGCACGCGCCGGGGCACGAGATCCACTTCGCAGGCCAGGGCGCGTCGGAGAGGTCGGGGCCGGGCTTGTCGGCCGAGAGGGCCGGGCGGGCAAGGGCGGCGATTGCGAGCACGCCGATTCCCATGGAAAGGAGGGCCGGGGGTTTCAGGGGGCCCATTGCAGATGGGCGCGGTGCCCGGTCAAGCCCGATTGGCGGCGCCCCGGGCCACCTTCACGCCGGCCATGGACTCGTACACCTTCACGACCGCCGCGTCGTCCTCCTTACCGTGGCCCGAGACGGCAGCCGTGATGAAAAGCTGGTGGGCGAGTCCCGCCATGGGCGCGGGGAAGCCCATTTCGCGGGCCATTTCGAGGACGATGCCGAGATCCTTGACGAAAATGTTGACCGCGCTCAGCGGGCGATAATCGCCGTCCAGCATGTGCGGCACGCGGTTGGTGAACATCCAGGAGTTGCCGGCGCTGTTCGAGATCACGTCGAACAGCACCTGCGTATCGATTCCCGCCTTCGCCCCGAACGCGAGGGCCTCGGCCGCCAGCGCAATGTGCGCCCCGGCGAGGAGCTGGTTCACCGTCTTCACCACTGAGCCCATGCCGGGCTCGCCGCCGATCCTGAACACCCTCGCCGCCACCGCGGCGAGGATCGCCTCGCTCGCCGCAAAGGCCGCGCCGCTCCCCGAGGCCATGACCGAGAGCGTGCCCTCCCGGGCGGCAACGACGCCGCCGCTCACGGGCGCGTCCAGCATGGGATGGCCCGCCTGGGCCAGACGCTCCCCGAGCTGCCGGCTGAACGTGGGCGACACGGTGCTGTGGACGATCACGACCGCACCTGGCGCAAGGGTTGGGAGCGCGCCCTGCGCGCCGAAGAGGACGCTTTCGACCTGGTCGGAGTTGACGACCACGAGGATGAGCGCGTCGGCGCCGGCCGCCGCCTCGGCGGGCGAGCCCGCCCAGCGGCCCCCGAGGGCGATCCATGGATCGCGCGCCTCGGGGCGGACGTCGCATGCCGTGACGCGATGGCCCTTGGCGAGCAGGCGGGAGGCGACCCCCATGCCCATTGCGCCCAGGCCGACGAAACCTATGGAGCGGATTTCAGTCATGGTGAGGTTGGGTTTTGCCGGCGATGGTGCGGGCGGGCCGCCTGGAGGCAATGGCGCACGAACCGGCGCCATTAGCGTTGATGGGAGGCGCATGGCGGGCGAAGCTGCGCGCGCGTTCATGACCAGTTCACCGACATGAGGATCGCCATCACAGGCGCCGGCGGATTTCTTGGCCGCCGCCTCGCCCACGCCCTGCTTTCGGATCCGCGCGTGGAGCGCCTTGTCCTGGCGGACCTGGCGCCCGTGCCATCCATCGCCGGGGACGCGCGCATCGTGCCGCTCGCGGCCAATCTCGCCGAGGCCGGAGCGGGGGAATCGATCGCTGAAGGCGCCGACGTCATCTTTCACCTTGCCGCGGTCCTCAGCGGGCAGGCGGAGGCCGATTTCGAGCTCGGGATGGGCGTCAATGTCCAGGGGACCCGCCGCCTGCTGGAGGCCGCCCGCGCCGGCGGGCGGCGGCCCCGGTTTGTGTTCACGAGCTCGCTCGCCGTCTTCGGGCCGCCGCTGCCGCCGGTGGTCGACGACGGGACCGCCGTGCACCCGCAGTCGTCCTACGGCACCGAAAAGGCGATCGGCGAACTGCTGGTCTCCGACTACAGCCGCCGGGGTTATGTCGACGGACGGGTCCTTCGCCTGCCGACCGTCTGCGTGCGTCCCGGCAGGCCCAACGCCGCCGCGTCATCCTTCGTGAGCGGGATCATCCGGGAGCCGCTCCACGGCGAGAACGCCGTCTGCCCCGTCGACCGCGGGCTCGAGCTGTGGCTCTCGTCGCCCCGCGCGGCCGTGAGCAACCTGGTGCACGGCGGGTCGCTGCCGCCCGAGGCCCTCGGGACGCAAAGGACCATCAACCTGCCCGGCATAACGGTGACGGTTGACCGGATGATCGCCTCGCTCGCCGCCGTTGCCGGACCCGGGGCCGCCGCGCGGATCGAGTTCAGGGAGGATCCGGCCGCGTGCAGGATCGTCTCGAGCTGGCCTTCGCGATTCGACGTCAGGCGGGCGCTCGCGCTTGGATTCACCGGGGACACGGAATTCGGGGCGCTCGTCCGCGATTTCATGGCGGACGAGGCGGCCGAGAAGGCCGTCACGCAAGGGCGGCGATGAAATCGCGCAGGGCGTCGGGCGCGCCGACATTGCCGGGCCAGACGACATAGTTTAGCCCGGGGAACCGGGTCTCGGGGCCCATGCGCCAAACCGGGACCCCGGGCGCCGCCTGGCCCAGCACGCGCGCCCGGTGCATGCCCAGTCCTCCCGTGGCCACGTCGCTCGACGTGATGCCGCCCTTGGCGACGAGGAAGCGCGGCCGGGCGGGGATGGCGCGGACGATTTCCGCGAGCGACGCGGACACGACCCGGCCGGCCCCCAGGTCCCCGGCCCTTCCCACCGCTGACTCAAGCCCGCGGCTTGTGAAGACAACGGCGTGCCGCCCCGCGCGCATGGCGCCCCATGCGGCCGCCGACACACGGGCCGTCTCATGCGCGCGGGAAGCGGGCTCGGCGAGCCTGTCGACGACAAGCTCGATTCCGGCGGCCGAGGTCAGGCCGAGCACAGACTCAAGCTGGACGGTCGTCCTGCCGACGTAGGAGCCCACCACCACGAGGCCGCCCCCGTTCCCCGGCCCGCTGATCTCCGAGGCGGTCAGCAGCGGCCGCGGTTCGATTCCGGCCCGCACCCGGATGAAGCTCGCCGCCGTCCGGAACAGGTAACGCCGCCCCTCGGCCTCGGCCTGGAGCAACCCGTGCACGAACACCTCCAAGTCCGGGTAGGCGGCGGCGTTCACGACCAGGAACGCCCCCTTGGGCAGCGCGAGCAGCTGGCGCCGGACCTCGTCGGCGCCGTCCGGGCGGCGCAGCGTGGCAAGGTCGATCGCGGCGACATCCTCGGCCCGCGCGGCGCCGCCGGTCTTCTCCTCGATCCATTCCGCCAGGTTGGAATGGCGGTAGCCAAAGGTCCCGTCCCGGGCGAATTCGGTCTCGGCGGCGGGGACGAGGCGCTCGCCGTCCGCCACGTAGTGGACATTGCCGACGGTGTAGCGGCCGCCCTCGAAAAAAGCGGGTATGACGATCTTCCCGTCGATCGGGCGGCCGAGGCCGCGTTCAAGCTCCTCCAGCTCGACGGCAAAATGGCCGCGCAGGGTCGAGTCGCTGCGGCTGGCCACGGTGAAATCAACCCCCGTCGCGGCCCCCGCGGCGGAAAGGTTGGCGGCGATCGCGCGGACCCTGGCGGCCGCCTCGGCAGCCGGCAGGCTGCGCGTGTTTGTGAGCACAAAGAAGCAGGGGCGCGGGTCAGCCAATGCGGCCGCGAGCGACGGCGCGGACCAGTCGGCGAGGACGTCCACGCCGTGCACGGTCTGCGTGCCCGTCGGATCATCGTCGAGAACGACCATCTTTGTCCGGCCCGCGTCCACCAGGCGCCTCACCTGCGCGAAATCGTCCCCCGACGCCGGGGCGGGGAGGGTATCCAGAAACGAGCGGTGCATGGATGGGATTTCCGGCTGGGGCGTCAGGGGCGCCCCATCGGCGGCCGCATCCTCGGCGATCGCGGCGCGGTGCGCTACTCGAAACCAATCGGGTCCCTCCTCCTTTGATCCGCCGGGGGGGGCTCTTTCCGCTTCGCGCCGTCGCCGTTTGCGCGGCGATCCTTCGGCTTGACGCGCCGTCACATGTCCAGCGTCCTTTCCCCACATGGAGATCGATCGGCGCCAGTTCCTCGTGATGTCCGGCGCGGTGGTGCAGGGCGGCGTCCTGGCCAGCCTCGGTGCGCCGTCGCTCCTTGGCGGCATAGCCGACGCCGTCGGCGCGGAGAAGGGGCCCTGGCACCAGCGGATCCGGCGGATCGGCCAGCTCAACTTCAATGAGCGCGACCCGGTCGAGCTCGATGTCGAGGCATGGGCCGACTACTGGGCCAGCCTCAAGGTCGACGCGGTGCTCGTGAGCGTCACCGGAATCCTTGCGTTCTATCCGACGCAGGTTCCGTTTCACCGGCGCAGCAAATTCCTCGGCGACCGGGACCTCTTTGGCGTCTGCGCCGCCGCGGCGAAGAAGCGGGGCCTGCGTGTGATCGCCAGGCTGAGCCCGGACCTCAACTGGGAGGACGCGCTCCAGGCCCATCCGGAGTGGTTCATGCGCGATGAGAGGGGTGGATTCCTTCCCCATACCGAGGAGCCGCGCCTCCACCGAACCTGCACGTTTTCAACGTACTTCACGGACTATATCCCCGCGATCATGCGCGAGATCAACGCGCACTACGACGTCGACGGGCTGTTCACGAACGCCTGGCCGCCGCTCGACGGGCTGCCCGTCTGCTACTGCGACGTGTGCCGCACGCTGGCCAGGCCCAAGTCGGTGGAGTACTGGCACCAGTTCACGGAGCGCGTCGTCTCCATGTGGAAGCTTTACGACGGGATCGCCAAGGAGAAGAAGCCGGACAACCTGTTCTTCGCGAACCTCGGCGGCGGCATGCGCGCGACGCCGAACCTGAGGCGGCTCGCGGAGGTGTGCGAATGGTTCAACTGCGACAACCAGGGCCGCGGCGGCGAGGGAACGCCGATCTGGGGCGCCGCGCAGCAGGGCCGCGTTGCGACCGCGGTCATGAAGGGGCGCACGATCACGAACGTCACCGGCGCCTGGTCGACCTGCGGCGCCGTGCGCTGGCGCAACGTGGCCAAATCAAGGGCCGAGAGCGAGATCTGGATGGACCAGACGGCCGCGAGCGGCATGACCATCTGGTATCACTGGATCGGAGGGCAGGGCGGGATGGGGGAGGACCGGCGCTGGCAGCAGACCGGCCGCCGCTACATGGATTGGCTGGTGCGCCACGACCGGCATTTTGAGAGGCGGCGCTCGGTGGCGAACATCGCGGTCGTCATGGGCCAGCGATCCCACCTGTTCTACACGCCGCCCGGGGAGGGAGGCATGCCCCAGTTCATGGACGGCCTCTACTACGCCCTGCTTGAGGGCCGGTTCCTGTTCGATTTCGTCCACGAGGACGACCTGGGCCCTGAGACGATCGGGCGCTACGCCGCGCTCCTGCTGCCCAACATAGCGTGGCTGAGCGACGGCCAGTGCCGGCAGCTGCGCGACTATGCGGCCGCGGGCGGCTCGCTGATGGCCTCCTTCGAAACGGGGATGTTCGACGAGAACGGCGCCCGCAGGGAGAAATCCGGGCTGGCCGAGCTCTTCGGAATCGAGTCTGCGGGGCCGGTGGCCGGACCGAACGGAAACGGCTTCTACGCCCGCATCGAGGGCCCGCACAAGATCCTCGCCGGTTTTGAAGACACAAGCCTGATACCCGGCGGCGCCTACCGCCTCCCGGTGAAGGCGGCGGGCCCGATGGTGCTGTCCGTCGTGCCCGCGTACACGGCGTATCCGCCGGAGCTTTCGTACGCCCCGGTCCCAAGGACCGACGAGCCCGCGGTCGTCATCCGCGAGACCGGCGCCAGCAGGTTGATCTATTTCCCGGCCGACCTCGAGCGCACCGCCTGGCGCTCGGGACACACGGACCTGAGCCGGCTGATTCAGAATTCCGTGACGTGGCTGACAAGGGGGGCGCAGCCGGTCAGCGTGGCGGGCGACGGTGTCATCGAGTGCTTTGCCTGGGAGACGGGTTCCGGCTTTGCCGTGCACCTGCTCAACTACACCAACCCCAACATGCACCGCGGCTGGCTGCGCCGCCATTATCCGATCGCCGAGCAGAAGGTGCGGATGACCCTCCCGCCCGGCCGCAAGGTGGCCCGTGTCCAGCTCCTGCGCGCGGAGCGCGACATCCCCTATCGCCAGGACGGAAACTCCGTCGAGTTCACCATCACCCGGGTCGCGGACTACGAGGTGGCTGCGCTCTACGCGTGACGCCCCGGGGCCCCGCCTGCCGCGGATCGTTCATCGGCGGCCCCGGGCGGGGAATTGAGCCGCGTTGTCCCAGGCTGTGGACCGCCGTCGTCTCGGGTCCGGTTCCGGGGAGCGTTGGCGACAATTACGGGGTGGCCGCGGACCGCATGCGTCGACATCGTGCCCAGCATTAGAGCGGCCCTCCTTCTCCTCCTCCTTCCTGTCGCCCTGCCGGGCGTCCGCGCGGATCCCGCGGGCTCCGCGCGGGCCAGGATCTATGACCGGCCCGAATACCTGGCCATCAGGGCGGATCTGGCGAGGGGATGGGGGACCTGGGACTCCCGCAACGCGCTCGCCCAGGTTCACCTGCCCGACGCGCTTTCGGTGAGCCTGTCATTCAAGCATTCGGTCGGATCCGATTATTTTGCCCGGCCCCAGATGGTGAGGGACAAGAAGGGGGCGGAATTCAGGGCGGGGATGCATGCCCTCGACGGCAGTTATTCCGAGGCGGACATCGACTGGAAGGGCGCCCGTCTGCGCGTCCAGAGCGCCACGCAGGGGGACGACCTCGTCATCCTTGCGACGGTGCTCAAGGCGCCCGAGCTGCCCGTCGAGGCCATCGTCGCGGTCGAGATGCTTTGGGACCGCCCGGGCCTCCTTTCCCGCGCGCCCGGCCAGCTCGTCGCCACGCTGCCCGACCGTGTCGTCCGCGTCTACGCTGACGGCCAGGAGGTGAATGACCCGAATGTCCAGGCGGGCACGCCGTACCTGAGCCTTGTGCTGGAGCGCCAGATCGGCGTCTCCACGGGAAAGCCCCGGACGGTGGAGCAGATCCAGGAGATCGTGCGAGGCAGGCGCGCCGCCCTGGAGAAGGAGGCCGCGCGGCATGGCGCGCTCGCCGAGGCATTCGACGCCATCCGCGCCGGCATCGCCTGGAACACGGTCTATGACCCGGATTTCGACCGCGTCATCACGACGGTCAGCCGCGACTGGAACGTGGGGTCCGGCGGCTACATCCTGTTCGGCTGGGACAACTTCTTCCTGTCGTACGCCAGCGCCCTTTTCAACAAGGAGCTCGCCTACGCGAATTTCATCGAGCACATGCGCTCCCTGACCAGGGACGGCTTCATTCCCAACGTCGAGGAGACGGGCGGGAACGTTTCGCGGGACCGCTCCCAGCCGCCGGTGGGGGCCCTTGTGCTGAAGGAGATATTCAAGCGGTACGGGGACCGATGGCTGCTGGAGGCCTCGTTCGACGACCTGCTGTCCTGGAACCGGTGGTGGGCGATGAAGCGGATGAATGGAAACCTGTTGAGCTGGGGCTCGGACCTGGCCGAAAACCCGTATCACGACACGAACGCCCATACCGCGGTCGCCGCGATCTGGGAGTCCGGGATGGACGATTCACCCATGTACGAAGGCGTCCCGTTCAATCCCAGGACGAACATGGTTGAGATGCAGGACGTCGGGCTCAACGGCCTGTACATCGCCGACTGCAGGGCCCTGGCGGAGATTGCCGGTGCCATCGGACGCACCGAGGAGGCCCGCGAGCTGCGGTCGAGGGCCGACCGGTTCAGCGCGGAGCTCGAGAAGCTCTGGGATCCGTCGGTCGGGCTCTACCTGAACCGCCGGACCGACACGGGCGAGGCCTCAAGGCGGATCTCGCCCACGATGTTTTATCCGCTCATCGGGCGGGTGCCCGACGCGGAGCGCGCGGCTGGCATGGTGGGCGGGCACCTCCTGAACCCGGCCGAGTTCGGCGGCGAGTTCATGCTCCCGTCGATTGCGAGGACCGACCCGAGCTACCCCTTCCAGGCCTACTGGAAGGGCGCGGTGTGGCCGCCGCTCAATTTCCTGGTATACCTTGGACTGCGCAACTACGACCTGCCGCAGGCGCGGCGCGAGCTCGCCGCGAAGTCGATGGGGATCTTCCTGCACGAATGGAGGCGGAAGGGATACATAAGCGAGAACTACTCGGCCCTGACTGGAACCGGCGACGATCCGCACCTGACGAGCACGCCCTTTTACACCTGGGGAGTGCTGATGGGACTGATGAGCTTCATCGAGGCGGGCCAGATGCCGGCCCCGGAGGCCCCGCTGCCCGTCCGATCCCATCGGTGAGGCGGGGTGGCGGAGAAGTGGGCGCTCCTCTCAAGATGAGGCGGCCTCCTCAACGGTGACACCCGTCTCCAGCGTCTGCCCGCCGCCGCCGCTGAACAGGCCTTTCACGGGACTGACGTCGGAAAAATCCCTCCCCCGCGCGATCACGATGTGTCCCTTCCCCGCAAAACAGGCGTTGGTCGGGTCGTAGTCCACCCAGCCGGTGCCGGGGATGTAGGCCGAAACCCATGCGTGGGAGGCATCGGCGCCGATCAGCCGCGGCTTCCCGGATGGCGGCTTCGTGAGGAGGTATCCGCTCACGTAGGCGGCAGGCAGCCCCCGCTGGCGCAGGCAGCTGATGAGCAGATGGGCGAAATCCTGGCAGACGCCCCGACGCTCCCTGATGACCTCGGCAAGCGGAGTCGAAATCCGCGTCGCCTCCCGGTCGAACGTGAACGCCTCGCTGAAACGTTCCCCGACGACCGCGAGCCAGTCCATCACTGACGTGCCGGCGTCCAGGCCCCTCCCGAATTCGTCCGCCAGGGCGCGGGCCTCGGGCAGCAGCGGCACCAGGGGCGACGCGTGCAGGAATTGCTCCAGCGAGAAGTCCTCGTCCGCCACGGCCTCGTCGACAAGTCCGTGGATTTCATCGCAGGCGGGCGTGAGGCCGGCCATCGGCAGGACCGGCTCCTCGCGGCGGACGACGCTCCGGCTCGTGACGACCAGCTCCTGATGGGGCTCGCGCAGCGTGAAGAGGTGCTGCTTGTTGCCAAAGTAGTCAAAACGGGACGTGAGATCGGTCGGATGCGGCGCCACCTGGAGCTCGAACGCGTCGCAATGCTGGACCGCCTCGTTGCGGGGCTGAAGGTGGAGCGCCTGCCACGCGGCGGTCGCGAACGAGCCGTGCGTGTAGCGCGTCGTGTGGGTGATGCTGTAACGGGGCATGAAAGGCGGGGTGCCTAGGCTCCCCGGAAGGCTTCCGGAACCTCGGAGTGGCTAAAGTAAATCTGGGTCAGCCGGTCGTTGAGTTCCGTCAGGATCGCCTCCGCGCCCGTGAAGAATTCCTGGGCGAGCCGCGGATCGCCGGCGAGGGCCGACGGATCGACGAGCCTGATGTTGCTGACGAGCCGGAATGCCGTCGCGCGCAGGGCCGGGACCGTCCGCGGGGCGAGCACCTCGGGCAGCACCGCCAGATGCTCCGCGATGCGTTCCGCCTGGAAACGCAGGCCCCTCGGGTTTTCAGGCGCGCCTATGAGCCACGCGAGAATGGATGCCGGCTGGAATACGCCGTGGTAGATGCTGCGGTAGGTGAAGAGCGTGTCCGTGAAATGAAGGAGCGTCTGCAGCCGGAATTCGCTCGGCGGAGCGACGGGCTCCTCCTGGGGCCGCTCCGGCAGCAGGAGCTCGTCAGCAAGAAAGACGATGTGCCGTGCACGCTCGATCCTCCGGCCCAGCTTCAGGAATCGCCAGCCCATGTCCTGGGCGAGCGTCTCGCTGCCGAGCGCGTCTAGGATCGCGAGCTGTTGCCCGAGGTCGGATTCGAGCTGGGGGTGCCCCTGCGCCGCGATCTCCCTCAGGCGCCGCAGGATCCGCCAGAACTCAGGAGGGAGGTTCACCTTGACCTGGTCGAGGACCCGGATCAGCTGGCCGAGGTTCGCCGCGAGGCTGCCGGGTTGGTCCGGATCGTCCGCCTCGAGCCGGATCTGCGCAGCCAGCTCCCCGGTGGTCGCGTCGTCGTCAGCCCAGCTTTGCTGGGCCGCAAGCAGGATTCGCAGGGAATCCCCCGCGACGGCCGGATCAAGGGCCACGATCTCATTCCGGAGAAGAGGATCGAGCCGGTCGAGAAGGCGGACGATCTGGGCCGTGCGCTCAAGGTAGCGGCCGAGCCAGTAGAGGTTGTCGGCGAGCCGGCTGGGAGTGCTTTCGGGACGGTGGTAGACGGCGGCCGGCTCGGCAAGGATCGTCGCGGCCGAGTCCCTGGTCGGGCCCTCCGAGAGCACCCAGGTGTCCTTGGTCGCGCTGCCGCGCTGCAGGGACACGATCGCGTCGGCGCCGGTCGGATCGAAGCGCGTGAGCCCGCCCGGCATGACCCGGTAGTCGCCGTCCTGCCAGGCGACGAAGAGGCGCATGACGAACGGCACAGGCCGTAGCGCGCCCGCGGACCAGGCGGGCGTGGTGCCGAGAAGCACCCGTTCCTGGCCGCAGTATTCGCCGGGATGGGCCTCGATGTCGGCGGCGAGCGCGTCGCGCTCCCGATCGGCGAGCAGCGCGCCGTAACGGGTGGCGAGCGCGCCACGCTCCCGGAACGAGGGCTTGACGACGAGGGCGTCGAGGTTCTCGAGAACGTACTCCTTGGCCGCAGGTTGGCCGCACCACCAGGTGGCGACGCTTGGAAGGCGCAGGTCCTCGCCCAGGACCGCGCGGCAGAGCGGCTTCAGGAACGCGAGGAGACATGCGCTCTCCAGGGCCGCCCCGCCGAGCTGGTTCGCAAGCGCCACGCGGTCTCCGTGGGCCGCGTGCACGAGCCCGGGCACCCCGAGGACGGAATGGGGGTCCAACTCGAGGGGATCGCAGAAGCTGGAATCCACCCGGCGCACGATTGTGTCGACGCGCTTCAAGCCGCCCACCGTCCTCAGGAATACCTGGCGGTCCCGCGTGGTGAGGTCGGCCCCCTCGACGAGCGGGTGGCCCAGCAGGCGCGCCAGGTAGGCGTGCTCGAAGTAGGTCTCGTTTGCGGGGCCCGGGGTCAGGAAAACAACGCGCGAATCCTCGCCGCTGGCGAGGGACGGCGCGAGTTCCGCGAGCGAGGACTGGAAGTCGCGGAAGAATGTGTCGAGACGCTCCACCTGCGCCCCGTGATACGCCCGGGACAGGGCCGTCCGGACGATCGACCGGTTCTGCAGCGAATAACCGAATCCGGAGGGGGCGTCCAACCTGTCCTGCAGCACCCACCATTGCCCGTCCGGCGAGCGGGCGATGTCGGCCGCGTAGTGGTGCAGGTATACGCCCCGCTGGTTTCCCAGGCCTGAGCAGGGTCTCAGGAAATGCGGGTTCGCCATGACGAGCTGGGCCGGCAGCACGCCGTTTCGCAGGAATTTCTGGGGGCCGTAGAGGTCGGCGACGAGCGTATTGTAGAGGCGCGCCCGCTGCCGGAGACCATGGCTCAGAACCTCCCAGTCATCCGCGCCCACCAGGTGCGGCACGACGTCGAGCGGCCAAGGCTTGGGTTCCGAGCGGTCCCCCGCATACACGTTCATGCTGACGTCCTGCTCCAGGACGGCGCGGGCGCAGGCTTCGGCTGCGGCCCTCAGGGTCGCGGAGGGGTCGGGGCCCAATCCCCGGAGGAATTCGGCCCAGTGCGGACGGACGGACCCGTCCGGCGCCCTGCACTCGTCGTAGCGGCCCGGGAGCCCCGCGTAGCCGGGCAATGGATCCTGGGTGGCTAGCAGATCGGGGAAGGCGGCCATCTGGGTTTCGGTGGGGGAGGCGGCTATCCGTGCCCGCCTTTGGCCTTGTCGGCAAGCCGCAGGTCGACCGTGTAGCGGAATTCCGTCGAGCCTGCGGCCGCCGCCAGGGGCTCCATCTGGCCGGGGGTGTGGCCGAAGGGGAAAAACCGCGAGAGCCGGCGGCTCTCGGCCTCGTACGAATTCACCGGCACCTTGGTGTAATTGAGGCCTCCCGGATGCATGACGTGATAGGTGCACCCGCTGACGGATCGCCCGTTCCATGTGTCAACCAGGTCAAACACCAGCGGGCTGTCGATTCCGATCGTCGGATGGAGCGCCGATGGGGGCCGCCAGGCCCTGTACCGCACGCCCGCGACGTACTCGCCCGCGTCGCCCGTCGCGTGGAGCGGGATCAGGACGCCGTTGCAGGCGACCTGATAGCGCTCGGGCGTGAGGCTGGTGAGCTTCAGCTGAAGGCGTTCGACCGACGAATCCACGAATCGCACGGTGCCACCGGCGTTCTCCTCGCCCATGACATGCCATGGCTCCAGTGCCTGGCGCAGCTCCAGCTCGATCTCGCGGAAGCGCATCCTGCCGAGAACCGGAAAGCGAAACTCGAGATGGGGGGCGAACCAGCTCTCCGAAAACGGCAGGCCCCAGGCCTTCAGGTCCGCCACGACGTCGCCTATGTCGGTCCGCAGGAAGTGCGGCAGCATGAAGCGGTCGTGCAGTTCGGTGCCCCAGCGGGTGAGGCCGCGGGGCGAAAACGGGTGTTCCCAGAACCGCGCGACGAGGGCGCGGATGAGCAGCTGCTGGACGAGGCTCATCCTCGGATGCGGCGGCATCTCGAAGGCCCGGAACTCCAGGAGCCCCAGGCGGCCGGTTTCGCTGTCGGGCGAATAGAGCTTGTCGATGCAGAACTCGGCGCGGTGGGTGTTGCCCGTGACGTCGACAAGGAGGTTGCGGAAGATCCGGTCGACGAGCCACGGAGGGCATGCTTCCGGCGCGTCGCCGGCTGCGGCTAGCTTGCGGTCCAGTTCAAGGAAGGCGATCTCGAGCTCGTAAATGCTGTCATTGCGTGCCTCGTCGATCCGCGGGCTCTGGCTGGTGGGTCCGACGAAGAGTCCGCTGAACAGGTAGCTCAGCGACGGGTGCTGGTGCCAGTATGCGAGCAGGCTCTTCAGCAGGTGGGGCCTGCGCAGCAGGGGACTGTCCTCGGGCCGAGGGCCGCCGAGCACCACATGGTTGCCCCCGCCGGTGCCTGCGTGCCGGCCGTCGATCATGAATTTGTCCGCCCCGAGCCCGCAATCGCGTGCGGCGGCGTACAGCCATTCGGTCTTTTTCGAGAGCTCCGTCCAGCTCGACGATGGGTTGATGTTGACCTCGATCACGCCGGGGTCGGGCGTGATCTTGATGTTGTCCAACGCCGGGTCATGTGGCGGCAGGTAGCCTTCCAGGACGACCGGCATGTCGAGGGACGATGCGGCCGCCTCCACGCCTGTCAGGAGCGCGAGATAGTCCTCCGCGCGGTCGACCGGCGGCATGAAGACGGCCACGTGCCCGCTCCTCGCCTCGACGCAGAGGGCGGTCCGGACCTCGGTGTCCGGATTGGGGCCGATCGAGCCGGGCACCCGCCAGGGCTGGAGGGAGAGCGGCATTCGAAAGCCCATCGGCGAATCCCCCGGGATCAGCTGCATCCGGTCTGCCACGAAATGCCAGGGCGAGGAGGTCCAGGTGCCTTCTTGATCGCGTCGGACCGGGAGGGCATAGCCGACCGGTGCATCGAGGCCGGTCTCCAGCACAACCCCGAGGCGCGCCCGCTCGGCTGCGTCACTCAAACTCGTCTCCTTTGGATCGTACCCGGCCGGGATGCGGCGCTCCTTCCAGACATGATAGAGGGCATCCTCATAGCCCGGGACGAGCCTCTCCTCGCCGACGCCCAGGAGCTCGGCGAGCGCAGCCGCGAATCGGCGGGCGTCGGCCGTCACGTGGGTTGCGGGAACCAGGGGATCGGCCAGCAGCCGCGGATCACGCCAGATGGGCGTCTTGTCCTTCCGCCAGAAGCACGCAAGAACCCAGCGGGGCAGCGGTTCCCCGGGATACCATTTGCCCTGCCCGTAGTGAACAATGCCGCCGTGGCCATACTCGGCAAAAACGCGCTTGAAGAGCCGGCAGGCGATCTCCCGCTTGCGCGGGCCGAGGGCCGCCGTGTTCCACTCGGCCCCGTCCATGTCGTCGATGGCGACGAAGGTCGGTTCGCCACCGACCGTGAGCCGCACATCCCCGTTCTCGAGCATGCCGTCGACCCTGGTTCCGACGGCGTCGATCGCCGCCCACGTCTCCTCGGCATAGGGCAGTGTGACCCGCGGCGACTCGAAGATGCGCCGGACGGTCATCGCGTATTCGAAGGTACTCCCGCTCTTCTCCACGACGCCGCTGACCGGGGCCGCGCCGGAGGGCTCGGGCGAGCATGCGAGCGGCAGGTGACCCTCGCCCGCAAGGAGCCCCGAGGTCGGGTCGAGTCCGATCCACCCGGCGCCGGGAAGATACACTTCGCACCAGGCATGCAGGTCCGCGAAGTCCTGCGTCGTGCCCGAGGGCTCGTCGCGCGACTTCACATCGTGGCGCAACTGGATCAGGTACCCGGACGCGAATCGGGCGGCGAGGCCGATGTGGCGGAGAATCTGCACGAGAAGCCACGCCGAGTCGCGGCAGGAGCCGCTGCCGAGCGTCAACGTCTCGTTTGGCGACTGCACGCCGTGCTCCAGCCGGATGATGTACCGCACCGAGCGGCTGACGCGCAGGTTGAGGGCGACGAGGAATTCGATCGTGGGGCGGGGCGTGAGGTCGACGCTCTTCAGGAACGCGTCGAACGCCGGTTCCGGGCCATCCTTGCGCAGGAAGGGCGTCAGCTCGACGGCGAGCCTCGGCTCGTAGGTGAAAGGGGTCTTCTCGGCCGTCGGGTCCAGAAAGAAGTCAAAGGGGTTCAGGACCGTCATCTCCGCGACCAGGTCCACCTCGAACGAGAACACCTTGGTCGGCTTCGAGAAGACCAGCCGCGCGCTGTAGTTGCCCTGCGGGTCCTGCTGCCAGTTTATGAAATGCTCAGCGGGTTCGACCTTGAGCGAGTAGCTGAGGATGGGGGTGCTGCAATGGGGGGCAGGCTTCAGCCGGATCGTTTGGGGCCCCAGCATGATCGCGCGATCGTAGCGGTAGGACGTGCGGTGGTGTAGGGCGATTTGGATGGCCATGTCGAAGCTTCGAGCGAAGGGATAAGGCTTCCAGGCATCCACCGCAAGTTTCGGGCCCAATCAAACGCCGCTGTGTGATCACCGTTCCGCCGAACGGGAAAACCTCGGTGAATCGACCGCGGAAAGCGAGCGCTAGGCAACCTGCATCGCCGGTGGCGTGGAAGGCATGCGTCGGGACCGGGAGGTGCGCTGTATTTCCGGAAATGCACCGCCTTTCAGGCCGAAGGCCTGCGGCTGGTGCGAGCTCGGGAGATCAAGCCGCATGACAGGGCTTGCAGCCCCGGGGGACCGGCCGGTCAAAACCAACCGGCAAACCCGCGCGGGTCCTTTGCAGGAGATGCGCCGCCCGCGGGCGCACTTTCACGAAAAACGGGACCTCAGTTGTTCTTGGTCGTCGTGGTGCTCGTCGTCACGGGGCTGGGCACCGTGGTCTGTTCCGACGTCGTGGTCGTGCTTGTTGAGGGTGTCGACGCGCATGCCGAGAGGGACACAATGGCGGCGGCTACAAGGCATGGGATGATGAGTTTCTTCATAAACATAGTTATCGTTTCGATTTTGGCGTTGCAGTCCGAAGGTAGCATTGTCTGTGGATCCGCTGCTATGGGGTGTTGGCCCCTTACGCGTGGCGGCCGGGTTCCCGCCCTGCAGGGAGGCCAGCGACCGGCCCGGGAGCCCGCGCTTGACGCTTGTGCCCCAATTGCCCCCTCATTGCCTGCGCCTTTTGCGCGGAATTCGCCCTCCCTATGCCGCTGGTGCCCTCAAGGAGAATCGAACTCCTGTTTGGGCCTTGAGAGGGCCCCGTCCTAGCCGCTAGACGATGAGGGCGTGCGGCGGAAGGGAGAACGCTTCAAATTTGAACGCGATCGTCAAGCCGCGAGTGGATGCATTTTGCGCTTTCAGGGGTTTTCAACATTCGATGATATCGGTTTCGTGCGGGACACATTCAGGAGGATTCTCGGGGTGAGGTTCTACATCTCCGATCTCGAGGGGCTTCTCGAGCTCGTGGACGGGGGCGGACTTATCGTCGTCCCGTCGGCTCCCGTGATGGTGCGCCTCGCGGACGATCCGGCCCATCGCGAGGCGGTCGAGGGCGCGGATCTCGCCGTCACCGACAGCGGGTTTATGGTCCTTCTGTGGCTTATTCGCACGGGCGAGCGGATTCGCCGGATTTCGGGGCTGCGTCTGCTCCGGGGGCTCCTTGAACGCAGGCAGTTCCGGGGCAGAGGGGAGACGTTCTGGGTGATGCCGACTTCCGGCGACTCCGAGGCCAACCTCGAATGGCTGCGCGGACAGGGGTTTTGCGTCGCCGCCGACGACGCGTACGTCGCGCCGATCTATCCCAGAAAGGGCCCCATCGCGGACCAGGTGCTCCTTGATCTGCTCAGCGCCCGGAGGCCCAGACTGATTCTCATCGCCCTGAGCGGCGGGGTCCAGGAAAGGCTCGGGTGGGAGCTGCGCCGGAAGCTCGGCTACAGGCCGGCGATACTCTGCATCGGGGGAGCGATCGCCTTTCTCTCGGGACAGCAGACGCGGATCCCGGTGTGGGCGGACCGCCTGGCGCTCGGCTGGCTCCTGCGCTTCATCTCTGCGCCGCGCGCGTTCGCCGCGAAGCTCAAGGGGGTCGGCCGCCTGGCGCCGATGATCTGGCGTTACGGCGCCGGAAGCGTCGGCGAAGGGTGAGCCTGCGGCGGCCTCAGTGCGCGGGAGCCGGCTCCAAGCGGGCCGCCGAGTGGACGACCGCCTGGCTTGTCGCGTCGCTCAGAAAGGCCAGGAAGTCGGCCTTGAATTTGACGCGCGAGGGGGCGTGGATGTAGAGCATGTGGCCCGACTCGTAGTATGTGAAGCGGATGTTGGGCCGCACGGACGGGTCGAGGTTCATGGCGGCCACGACATTTTCCGCCCCGAAGAAGGGCGTGGCCAGGTCGTAGTAGCTGCAGGTGACCCACACCTTGAGGTAGGGGTTGCGTGTCATCGCCTTCCTCAGGTCCTCGGCCGTGTTCGGAAAGCCGTTGCCCGCGTCGCCGAAATTCCACGTCTTGGTGTCAACCGTGGTCTCGTATGGAATGTCGCTCTCGTATTTGAGCTCCCGCCGGACGTAGTCGTTGAACGCGGAGGTCAGCGGCGGCCCCACAGCCTCGTCGCTGGGATCATATTGCTCCCAGTCCATGCTGTAGCCCGGGGCGTAGCTGAGGCCGGTGAAGCGTGCGTCAAAGCGGCCAAGGTAGCGGCCGTCCGCCAGGAGGAGGCGCTGGAAAAACATGCCATCGGTCATGCGAAGCCTGAGCAGCTTGAACTCGCCGGACGGAATGCCGGTGAACCTGCTGAGCTCGTCTGCCACATGCTGCCGCTCCTGCTCGGAGACGGTGTCGCCGCGCATCAGCGCAAGGGTGTATTCGCCGCCGGCGAAGACCCTGGCTTCCTGGGCGACCTCGGCGACGCCCTTGGCCTGCATCGGCGCCGACAGCTTGTGATGGTACCAGGCCGCCGTCGCAAAGGTCGGCAGGAATCCGATGTAGGGATCCGAATTCTGCGGCGTGAACTCGAGGGCCTGGAAGTCGAGAACCGACGAGACGAGGATGATGCCGTTCAGATAGAGGCCGTAGCGGTTCTGCAGGTAGTCCGAGAGCCCCGCGGCCCGGGTCGTCCCGTAGCTCTCCCCGAGGATGAATTTGGGCGAGAGCCAGCGCGCGTTGCGCGAGGTGTAGAGCCTGATGAAGTCGCCGACGCTGGCGATGTCCTCCTTGAGGCCGTAGTACTGCCTCGGGTCCTCCTTCGGCTCCGGCCGGCTGTAGCCCGTGGAAACGGGGTCGATGAACACGAGGTCGGTGTGGTCGAGCCAGGTCGACTCGTTGTCCATGAGCCGATAGGGCGGAGGCGGCGCCTCGCCCTCGTCGGTGAGGACGGCGCGACGCGGGGCGACCGACGCCATGTGCAGCCAGACGGAGGACGATCCCGGACCGCCGTTGAACAGGTAGGTGAGCGGGCGCTTGGCGGGATCCGGCACGTCATCGAGCGTGTAGGCCACGAAAAACACCTTCGCCTTGGGCGTGAGGCCGTCCTTGTTCTTGTCGGCCTCCTCCTTGCTCTCTGCGGGGGTCTTCGGCTCCGGGGCGGGAGCGGGCGCATTCGGATCGGGGGGCACCATCGGCTTGCCCTCCTCCTCCTTGAGGACGATGTATCCGGCCGTCGCGTGGTATTTCAGCGTCTTGCCGTCGATGACGATCGTGTGGGCCGTCACGGAGAGCGGCGGATCCACGTCCGCCTTGGCGTCTGTCTTTTCCGTGTCGGCGAGCTTCACGGCGGCCTTTTCAGCGTCGGCGGGCTTTGCCGCGGCCTTGTCGGCGTCGGCAGCCTTTGTATCGGCTCGGAGCGGGCACGCGAGAATGGCGGTCAACAAGGGGACGACGAATCGGGAGAAAGGCATCTTGGGCATGGGATGGACGGGCTCAGACATTAGGGAAAAGGGCCGGCGGACGATCAAGACAAGTCGGGCGTTCGCCGCGTTGCAAGGCCTTCGACGGCGGAAGTCCGGATGACAGGTCAGGGCGCCGCCGCATGGACAACGGGCTGGCTTGTCGCGTCGCCCAGGAAGGCCAGGAAGTCGGCCTTGAACTTTGCGCGCGAGGGGGCGTGGACATAGAGCATGTGGCCCGATTCATAATAGGTGAACCGCAGGTTTGGGCGCACGGACGGGTCGAGGTTCATGCCGGCGACGATCCTTTCCGCGGCGAAGAAGGGCGTCGCGAGGTCGTAGTAGCTGCATGTGACCCATACATTCAGGTAGGGATTGCGGGTCATCGCCTTCCTCAGGTCCTCGGCCGTGTTGGGGAAGCCGTTCCTGGCATCCCCGAAATTCCACGGCTGGACGTCGGTGAGCGCCTCATAGGGTATGTCGCTCTCAAATCTGAGCTCCCGGCGAACGTAATCGTTGAACGCCGCGTTAAACACCGGCGCGACCGCCTCGAAGCTGGGGTCATATCCCTCCTCGTCCATGCTGTAGCCGGGGGCATAGCTGGGGCCGGTGAAACGCGTGTCGTAGCGGCCGAGGTACCGGCCGTCCGCCAGGAGAAGGCGCTGGAAAAACATGTCATCGGTCATGCGAAGCCTGAGGAGCCTGAACTCCCCGGGCGGAATGCCGGTGAACCTGCTGAGTTCGTCGGCCACATGCTGGCGTTCCTGCTCGGAAACGGCATCGCCGTGCATCAGCGCCAGGGTATACTCGCCGCCGGCAAAGACCCTGGCCTCCTGGGCGACCTCCGCCACGCTCTTGGCCTGCATTTTTTCGGACAGCCTCCGGTGGTACCACGCCGCGGCCGCATAGCTCGGAAGGACGCACACGTAGGGATCGCTGTTCTGGGGCGTAAACGCCGCCTCCTGGAAATTCAGGGCGGATGAAACCAGGACGATGCCGTTCAGGTAGAGGCCGTAGCGGGTCTGGAGGTAGTCGGACAGGCCCGCCGCGCGGGTGGTGCCATAGCTTTCCCCCACGATGAACTTCGGCGAAAGCCAGCGCGAGTTGCGGGTCGTATACAGGCGGATGAAGTCTCCCACGCAGGCGATGTCCTCCTTGAGCCCGTGGAACTGCCCAGCGTCCTCCCTCGGCATGGGCCGGCTGTAGCCGGTGGAGACGGGGTCGATGAAGACCAGGTCGGTGCGGTCGAGCCACGTGGACTCGTTGTCGACCACCTGGTAGGGCGGCGGCGGCGCCTCCCCGTCCGCCGTGAGGCTTGCGCGCCGCGGCGCGACAGCTCCCATGTGAAGCCAGATCGAGGCCGAGCCCGGGCCGCCGTTGAAAAGATAGGTCACCGGCCGCTTGGCCGTGTCGGCGACGTCGTCGAGCGTGTAGGCGACGAAAAACACCTTCGCCTTGGGCTTCAGGCCGTCGTTGGCCTTGCCGGCCTCCTCCTTGCCTTCGCCGGGGGTTTTTTCCGCCGGGGTGGAAGGCGGCGCATTCGGATCGGGCGGCGTCAGGGGTTTGCCCTCCTCCTCCTTCAGGATCATGTATCCGGCCGTCGCATGATATTTCACCACTTTGCCGTCCACGGTGATCGTGTGCGCCGTGACGATGGGCGGCGGATCCACGTCCGGCTTCGTGGCGGTCTTCTCGGGTTCGGCCGGCTTTGTCTCGGCGCTAAGCGGGCACGCCAGGACGGCCGCCAGGACCAGGCCGGTGAATTGGGGATATCGCATTTTCAGCATGGTTCGGGCCGAGCTATCAAAACAAGCGGACCGTCCGGCGGGTAGCAAGGTCCCAAGGGAGCCGTCGGCGATGGTCTGGGCGCCTTCCCGGGCGGGAGGGCTTTCCCAGCCGGCTGTTGAACTCGGGCCGATTTCCGTATCAGATGGCCGCTCAACGAGATGATCCTGGGACTCACGGGGGGATTTGGCTGCGGCAAATCGACGGCGGCGAAGCTTTTCGCCAGCCGCGGCTTCCGCCATGTCGACTCCGATGCCATCGTCCGCGAGCGGGTGCTCCCATCCGAGCCCGTGACCGCGGCGCTGAGGGCGCGCTACGGCGGCGGCGTATTCGGACCGAACGGGGAGGTCGACCGACCCGCGCTCGCCCGCATCGTCTTTTCGGACGATTCAGAAAGGCTCTGGCTTGAAGAACTTACGCATCCCGGGTTCTTCGAGATAGCCCGGTCGACCCTCCGGGCGGACCCGCAGGGCGACTTTGTCCTCGAGGTGCCTCTCCTGTTCGAGAAGGCGCTCCAGAATTGGTTTGATTTCACGGTCTGTGTCGCCTGTGATGGAGCCTCACAACTCGCCCGCCTGGAGCAGCGCGGTCTGGAACGCGCGCTCGCCGGGAAACGCATATCCAAGCAATTGCCGCTGGCTCGGAAGATCGAGCTGTCCGATTTCGTCCTTTGGAACGACGGCTCAACCGCATTCCTAAAGGCCCAGGTCGACCGCATCGTGGACTCCCTGGACCGAACCAAGGCAGGCGCACCCCTCACAGAACCCTGATGTCCCTTCCCCCCAAGACCGAAGACGAGATTTCCACCTCCGGCGACGACGCCGGCGCCAAGCCCGCACGCCGCGGGAGGCCGCGCGCGCGCAAGACCGACGCGGAGTCCGACGCGGCCCCGGGCGACGCTCCGGCCGCGATATTTGTCCCGGAGGCGAGGCCCGAGCCCGCAGGGCAGCCCCAGGCCTCCCCGGCGGCGCCGCGCGAGCGCGAGCAGGGTTCGGCTGACGACGCCCGCGAACCGCGCGAGGCGGGTCCCGAGACCGGCGGGGGCGACGGCCGCCAGGGCGGCGGCCACGGCGAGTGGCAGGACCGAAATTCCTGGAAGCGCAACAAGCGCAAGCGCGGCCGCCACGGCGGCCACTGGCAGCCGGGGTCGGGCGGCGGGGCCGCCTCCCACTATCCCCCGCAGCCGCCGCCGCAGGCCCCGGCTCCCGTCTACGGCGACCTGCCGGATCCGGCGCGCTTCGCGGACCTCTCGGCGCTCGACGCCCTGGCCAATGAGATCTCGTCGGGGAAGGGGGAGCCGATCTACCTGGACCACCTCTATTCCCTCAACCTGGCCGATCTGACGGCCTACGCGCGGGGCCTCAAGGTCCCGTTTGAGGGCGCCCCCAACAGGCTCCAGCTGATCCTCCAGATATTCACGGCGGCGACCGCGGACCGCCGCCCGCTGGCGGACCGCGGCTATGTCGACATCACCGACCGCGGCGCCTTCATCGTCCACCAGCAGGTCAATTACCGGCTGTACCCGGAGGACGCCTACCTTCCCGAGAGCCTGATCAGGCGCTACGGGCTCAAGCGGGGCCACCAGGTCGAGGTCCTCATCCAGCCGCCCCGCGAGGGGGAGCGCTGCCCGTCGGTCGTCCGGATCGACAGGGTCATGGGGATGGATCCCGACGAGATCTCGAAGATCGTTCCGTTCGAGGAGCTGATTCCCTATTATCCGCTCAAGCGGATACTCCTGGAGGACGTGGAGGCCCAGAAGGACGTGTCCATGCGCACCGTGGACATCCTGACCCCCATCGGATTCGGGCAGCGCGGCCTCATTGTGGCGCCCCCGCGGACGGGCAAGACGATCCTTCTCCAGAACATCGCCAACTCGGTTTCCGAGAACAGCCCCTCCGCGAAGCTGATCTGCCTGCTGGTCGACGAGCGGCCCGAGGAGGTGACCGACTTCCGGCGCCACACGAAGGGCGAGGTCGTCTCGTCGACGTTCGACGAGGCCCCCGAAAACCACGTCCACTGCGCCGAGATGGTGGGCGAGAAGGCCCGCCGGCTGGTGGAGCAGGGGGAGCATGTCGTCATCCTCCTCGACTCGATCACGCGCCTGGCGCGCGCCTACAACGCGCTCGCCTCAAGCTCGGGTAAGATCATGTCGGGCGGCCTCGAGTCCAACGCCCTCCAGAAGCCGAAGCGGTTCTTCGGGGCCGCGCGCAACATCGAGGGCGCCGGCAGCCTGACGATCATCGCGACCGCGCTTGTCGACACGGGCAGCCGCGCGGACGAGATCATTTTCGAGGAATTCAAGGGAACCGGCAACATGGAGCTCCACCTCGACCGGGGCCTTGTCGAGCGCAGGATCTTCCCCGCCATCAACATCGACCGTTCCGGCACCCGCAAGGAGGAGCTGATCTACCACCCCGAGGAGCTCCAGCGGATCTACGGCCTGAGGCGCGCCATGCAGGGCCTGGGGCCCATCGAATCGATGGAAATGTTGATTCAACGCTTGAAGAAGACCAAATCCAACGCTGAATTCCTATTGAGCCTAAGCAGGCAATAGTCCCCATGGCTGCCACCACCTCCACCACTTCCACAGTAGGTTACGACATGAACGACTTGCTCGAACTTGTGTTCGAGCAGAACGCATCCGACCTGCACCTCCAGGTCGGGCAGCCCCCCACGTTGCGCCTGAGCGGCAGCATGACCCCCATCGACGGGCCGCCGCTCACGCCGGCCGACACCGAGCGGCTCATGCTCGCGATCACCCCCGACGTCCACGTCCAGGGCACCAAGCTGAACGGGGGCGCCGATTTCGGGTTCTCGTACATGGAAAGGGCGCGGTTCCGCGTGTCCGTCCTCAGGTCGAAGGGAAACTACGGCATGGTGCTGCGCCAGATCCCGAACCGGATGTTCGGCCTGCGGGACATCGGCCTGCCGGACAAGGTCCGCGAGCTTCTTTACCGCCCCCGCGGCCTCATCCTGGTCACGGGGCCGACGGGCTCGGGCAAGTCGACGACCCTGGCCTCGATGATCAACTATGTGAACGAGAACCGGGACGGCCACATCATCACGATCGAGGACCCGATCGAGTACTACCATGCGCACAAGCGCTGCGTGGTCACCCAGCGCGAGGTCCACGTCGACGTCCCGAGCTTTTCCGAGGCGATCCGCCGCGGCCTGCGCCAGGACCCCGACATCATCCTCGTGGGTGAAATGCGCGACCTTGAGACGATCGAGGCGGCGATCAGCGCGGCCGAGACGGGCCACCTTGTGTTCGGCACGCTCCACACGAACGGGGCCGCCAAGACGGTCGACCGCATCGTGGACGCCTTCCCGGCCAACATGAAGGACATGATCCGCACCCAGCTCGCCTCGTCGCTTGTCGCCGTCATCTCCCAGGTCCTCTGCAAGAAGATCGGCGGCGGCCGGGTGGCCAGCTACGAGATCATGGTCACCACGAGCTCGATCTCCTCCCTGATCCGCGAGAACAAGACCTTCCGCATCAACTCCGACATCCAGACGGGCGCGAACCTGGGGATGATCACGATGGACACGCACCTCATGAACCTCGTGAACCGGGAGCTCGTCTCGCCCGACGAGGCGCTGGACAAGGCGCAGGATCCCGTGCTGATGAGGGACAAGCTTGTCGGGATGGGTGCCAGGCTTCGCGAGCTCTGAGGCCCGCGCCGCGCAGGATCAGGGCGGCAGGCGCCTGACGAGGAGCGGCGCGTCCAGGCCGATTATCTTCTCGGTGAATTCGTCGCCGG
>Ga0182018_10001039_pt1 | contig 33439 bp, 34 predicted proteins | sample 812P2MmetaG_FD_120490 | JGI IMG/M metagenome (GOLD analysis project Ga0182018, IMG submission 120490) | Permafrost microbial communities from Stordalen Mire, Sweden - 812P2M metaG | ecosystem: Environmental > Terrestrial > Soil > Wetlands > Permafrost | place: Sweden: Stordalen | collected...
ACATTCACGCGCCTCCCCAAAAGGGATGGGCACGGATGAACGACATTCACGCGCCTCCCCAAAAGGGATGGGCACGGATGAACGACATTCACGCGCCTCCCCAAAAGGGATGGGCACGGATGAGCGACATTCGCGTGCCTCCCCTTTGGGGAGATGCGCGCGAGCGCGAGATGCCCGCCCCCGAGCGACGCAATGTCGCGCACTTACGCAAAATCGACATGCCAAGAGGCTTTATTTCGGCCCGGGGCTGCAGCGTTTCACGTTTTCAAACGTCGAGGTGGCCATCACGCCCTCCGTCCCGCTCGCATGATGGGACGAACTTCCACCGTCCCGCCGTGTTTGAGCACCGGGCACCCCTTAGCCAGATCCGTCACCTCGTCCAGGCTGGACGCCCTGACGACGAAGTAGCCTCCCATCACGTGATCGCTGCCGAATGGGCCGCGAGCCACCGCCTTCTCTGCCCCGACGACGCAACACCCATCGGAGTCGAGCTGTGCTCCGGTCACGGAGTGGCCCGCCTTTGTCAGAGCCTCCCGCCACGCGTGCCACATCGCCCCACTCTCTTTCGCTTGCTCGGGTGAGCGCGGCTCGGCGAGGACCTGCTTCGGTGCCCAGAACAGCAACATGTACGAGTTCATCGAAATCCCGGAATCCCCCCTACCGCAGTGGAGGCGAGCTCTCATGACCGCGGCGCATCGAGCTCGCCCAAATTGGCAGATAACTCGAGGCCGCGCGAAGCCGATTTCGATCGATGCCATGACATTGGCCGATTCTAGCGGGGGCCCAGTGCGGCCTAGTCCGTGTCGCCCGTCCCCCACACCCAGCTCACGGCCTGGAACGACGGCATCGTGTTGACCACGCCCGCGTTCATGATGACGTCGAACGTCGTCCCCGCCCTGTCGGCCGACTGAAGGCTGGCGAGGAGGGCCTTGTTCTCCTTCAAGCTCGCCTTCACCGACGCGGCGTCGACCCCCGTGTACCACCACCACTTTTGCTCGTCCGGCCCGGTGTTCGGGATCATGACGGCGGCGTACGCCGTCGACCCGTTCTTCGGGTAGGAGCGGAGGTCGACGAGGCGGGCCTTGTTCTGCGAGAGGAGGCTGGTGACGTTCGCCTTCGGGATGTCGAAGTACCACCACCAGCCCTTGTGGTCGGTCCCGTTGTTCGCGACGAGCACCGCCGCGAAGTACGTGGTCCCGTCGACGACGTACGGAGCGAGGCTCACGACGCGCCCCTCGCGGAACGCGCAATACTCGCCCAGCTGAGATCCGCCGACGGCTTCGCCCGCCCCGGGAACCCACCACCAGTCCTTGTGAGCCGTCCCGCTGTTCCGGACCATCGCCACGTCGAGAAGCAGCGGCGACGCTCTCTCTACCTGGATGGTCACCAGGCGGTTGTCGGCGCCCACGAGGTCCTGGACCTGCCGGGGCGTCTGACCGTAGTACCAGGTGAAGGGGAGAGGGCCGTAGTCGCGGGGCTCCGGCAGGACGGCAGCGGGGCCGGAGAGCCGCACGCGTCGATCGCGCGCAGCGCTGCCCAGAGCCCCCGCCGAGAAGGCAAAGGCGCATAGGAGGAACGCACCCCACGCCCAGCGAGCGTGCCGACGGACGTTGCCTCTCTCTCGCAAGCGCGCAGTTTCGCGCAATTAATGATCGATCAGAACTGCTTCTCTTCCGTCGACCCTTCGAGGGCGAGCGTGGACGCCCGTCCGCCGGAGATGACCTCGGCGACCTGATCGAAGTAACCCGTGCCCACCTCGCGCTGGTGGCGCGTGGCCGAGTAGCCCTGGCTCTCGGCGGCGAACTCCGCCTGCTGGAGCTCGCTGTACGCCGCCATTCCGCGGTCCCTGTACTTGTTCGCGAGCTCGAACATCGAGAAGTTGAGGGCGTGGAAGCCGGCCAGCGTGACGAACTGGAATTTGTAACCCATCGCCCCTAGCTCGCGCTGAAACTTCGCGATGGTCGAGTCGTCGAGGTTCTTCTTCCAGTTGAAGCTAGGCGAGCAGTTGTACGCGAGCAGCTTGCCCGGGAACTTCGCGTGGATGCCTTCGGCGAACCGGCGGGCCTGGGCGACGTCGGGGGTGCTCGTCTCGCACCAGATCATGTCCGCGTACGGCGCGTAGGCGAGGCCTCGCGCGATCGCCGTCTCGACGCCGCTCTTGATCCGGAAGAAACCCTCCGGGGTGCGCTCGCCGTTGAGGATGAAGGGGCGGTCGCGCTCGTCGACGTCGCTCGTCAGGAGGCTCGCGCTGTCGGCGTCCGTGCGCGCGACGAGGATCGTCGGGACTCCGCAGACGTCCGAGGCGAGGCGCGCCGCGAGGAGGGTGCGGATGAACTGGCTCGTCGGGACGAGCACCTTGCCGCCCATGTGCCCGCACTTCTTCTCGCTCGCGAGCTGGTCCTCGAAATGGACGCCTGCGGCGCCCGCCTCGATCATCGCCTTCATCAGCTCGTAGGCGTTGAGCGACCCGCCGAACCCGGCCTCCGCGTCCGCGAGGATCGGGGCGAACCAGTGATGCTGCGCCCCTTTGCCTTCCGCGTGCTCGATCTGGTCGGCGCGCTGGAGCGCCGAGTTGATCCGGCGCACGACGGTCGGAACGCTGTTGACGGGGTAAAGGGACTGGTCGGGATACATCTGCCCGGCCGTGTTCGCGTCCGCCGCGACCTGCCAGCCGGAGAGGTAGATGGCGTTCAGTCCGGCCCGCACCATCTGGACGGCCTGGTTGCCGGTCAGCGCGCCGAGAGCGGGGACGAACGCCTCCGTGTGGAGGAGCTCCCAGAGGCGCTTGGCGCCCAGCTTGGCGAGCGTGTACTCGATGTGTACCGAGCCGCGAAGGCGCTCGACGTCCGCCTTGGCATAGGGGCGGAGGATGCCTTCGAAACGACGCCCGTGAATGCGTTCGTCGACGACCTGGGACTCGAGCTTGGTGGCACTGGACATTGTCTTCTATTCTCCTGGTTCACGCATCCGTAGCGAGCAAATCGTAAGCAGCCGACGTGAGGAAGTCTTCGAACTTGGGGGTGGTCGAGAGGCGTACGAAGAGCTCCCGCGCCTCGGGGAAGCGTCCCCCCTGGAAGCGCGCGTCGCCGACCTCGCGGCGAATGCGCTGCATCTCCTCGTCGACGACCCGGGCGAAGCGGTCCCTGTCGAGCGGCACGCCGTCGACCGTCGCCTTGTGGTGCAGCCACTGCCACACCTGGGCGCGCGAAATCTCCGCCGTCGCCGCGTCTTCCATCAGGTGATAGAGCGGCACGCACCCGTTCCCGCGAAGCCACGACTCGATGTACTGGATGCCCACGCGGACGTTGTGCCGCAGGCCCGCGTCGGTGCGCGTCCCCTCGGGCACGCGCAGCAGGTCGTCGCGAGTCACCGTCACGTCGGCGCGCTTGACGCCCAGCTGGTTCGCCGTGGGCATGTGCGCGTCGAAGATGTCCTTCGCGATCGGGACGAGGCCGGGGTGGGCGACCCACGTCCCGTCGTGCCCTGCCTTCACCTCGCGAAGCTTGTCGGCGCGCACCTTCTCGAGCGCCGCCTCGTTTGCCGCGGGGTCGTCCTTGATCGGGATCTGCGCGGCCATCCCGCCCATCGCGTGCACGTTGCGGCGGTGGCACGTCTTAATGAGAAGCTTGACGTAGGCCGCGAGAAACCCGCTGTCCATCGTGACCTGCGAGCGGTCCGGGAGGACGGCGGTGGGGTCTTCGGCGCGCTTCTTGATGAAGCTGAAGATGTAGTCCCAGCGGCCGCAGTTGAGCCCCGCCGAGTGATCGCGGAGCTCCCAGAGAAACTCGTCCATCTCGAAGGCGGCCGGCAACGTCTCGATGAGGCACGTCGCCTTGATGCTCTTCTGCGGGATCCCGGTCTTGTCCTGTGCGCGGACGAAGACGTCGTTCCAGAGGCGGGCCTCGAGGTGGCTCTCCATCTTGGGCAGGTAGAAGTAGGGGCCCGTCCCGCGAGCGAGCTGCTCGCGCGCGTTGTGGAAGAAGAAGAGGCCGAAGTCGAAGAGACCGCCGGGCACCGCCTTGCCGTCGACGGTCATGTGGCGCTCGACGAGGTGCCAGCCGCGCGGCCGGACGAGGAGGACGGCGACCTTGTCCTTCAGCGCGTATTTCTTCCCGGTATCGGAGGCCGTGAACTCGATCTTCCGACGCACGGCGTCCGAGAGGTTGATGTGCCCCTGGACGAGGTTGTCCCAGGTGGGGCTGTTCGCGTCCTCGAAGTCCGCCATGAAGACGCTGGCGCCCGAGTTGAGGGCGTTGATGACCATCTTCCGGTCGGTCGGGCCGGTGATCTCGACCCTGCGATCGAGCAAGTCATCCGGCAAAGGGGCGACGGTCCACTCGCGCGACCGCACGTCTGCCGTCTCGGGCAGGAAGTCGGGACGCTCGCCGGCGTCGAGGCGGGTCTGGCGTTCGCGCCGGCGGGCGAGGAGCTCGGTGACCCGCGGCGTGAAGGTGCGCGCCAGGTCCGCAACGAACGCCAGCGCGTCGGTCGTCAGGACGGCGTCGTACCCGGGACGCAGCGGCCCCGACAGCGCGACGCCGGCGGGCAGCGAGAACTGCGCGTGACCCATCAGGCCTTTACACTGGGGTGATGCGTGCTGCGGGTCAAGCACCTGAAAAGCCCGGACAAGAAGGCTACGTTGATATTTGTCAATGACACCTTGTAAACGTGTTAAGTTTGTCAATGGTTGGGGGAGGCGACGGGATCCTAGCCATGACTCAAGCAAATCGAGAAGTTCCGCGCCTCGGCGCCAAGGTCCGTGCCCTCCGCCGCCGGGAGAGCCTCAGCCAGGTCCAGATGGCCGAGCGCCTGGGCATCTCCCCGAGCTACCTGAACCTTATCGAGTCCAACCGCCGCCCCCTGCCGGCGCCCCTCCTCATCAAGCTCGCGCAGCTCTTCGAGTTGGACCTCCACGCCTTCGGGTCCGACGGCGACGCGCGACTGGTCAACGATCTCCTCGAGGCCTTCGCCGATCCGCTCTTCGACGCCTACCAGCTCACGTCGAGTGACCTTCGCGATCTGGCGATCAACAACCTGCCCGTCGCCCGGGCGGTCATCGCTCTCTATAGCTCGTACAAGGCGCAGCGGACGTCGAGCGAGGAGCTCGCCTCGCGCCTCGAGGGGGAGGATGGCGCGGGGCTGGACCGATCGCAGCTGCCGTCGGAGGAGGTCAACGAGCTCGTCCAGACGCACATGAATTACTTCTCGGACCTCGAAGAGGCCGCGGAGGATCTCTGGAAGAAGGCCCGCCTCGACGCGGAGGAGCTCTACCCGGGTCTCATCCGGTACCTCGACAAGCACCACGGGGTGCACGTCCGGATGGCCCGCGGCGGCGCGGAGCGCGGCGTACTCCGGCGCTTCGACGCGGAGAAGAAGATTCTCACGCTGAGCGAGCTCTTGCCGACCCGGTCGCGCACGTTCCAGCTCGCGCACCAGGTCGCGCTCCTGACGCAGCGGTCGAAGATCGACCGCATCGTGGGCGATAGCCATCTCACGTCGGACGAGTCCCGGTCGCTCGCCCGGGTGGCCCTCGCCAACTACTTCGCGGGGGCCGTCATCCTGCCGTACGCGCCGTTCCTCGAGGCGAGCCGGCAGGAGCGCTACGACATCGACGTCGTCGGACGACGGTTCCGCGTCGGCTTCGAGCAGGTGTGTCACCGCTTCACGACGCTCCGGCGGCCGGGCCTCGAAGGGGTCCCCTTCCACATGATCCGGATCGACGTCGCGGGGAACATCTCGAAGCGTTTCAGCTCGAGCGGGATCCACTTCGCCCGGTTCTCCGGGGCCTGCCCGCGCTGGAACGTCTTCGCCGCGTTCATGACGCCGGGGATGATCCGCATCCAGCTCTCCCGCTTCTCCGACGGCTCGACGTATTTTTGCCTCGCGCGGACGATTCACAAGGACTCGGGCGGCTACCACACCCAGCAGCCGGTGCAGTGCATCGGCCTCGGGTGCCGCGTCGAGCACGCGCGAGAGATGGTCTACTCCGACGGGATCGACCTCGCGGACGGCCAGCTCGCGACCCCCGTGGGGGTCACCTGTCGCCTGTGCGAGCGCAGCGACTGCGAGCAGCGCGCCTTTCCGTCGATGCGGCACCCACTCCAGGTCGACGAGAACGTCCGGGGGGTCTCGCTCTACGCTCCGGTCCCCTTGCGGGTGCTGCAGTGAGGTATGCTGTCGTCCCTCCCGATGGACGATCGCCTGGCCTCCGATCTCGCGTCCCTACGCATCGATCGTAAGGAAAAACCCCCCTCGTCGGGCCGTGCCCTCGTCTGGGTCGCGGTCGTCGCCGTCGCCGGGGCCGTGGGCTTCGCCGGATGGCGCGTGGCGACGCCCATGGTGGAGGCGAGCCTCTTCAAGACCGAGGTGGGCATCACCGAGATCGCCCTCGTGTCGTCTTCGCAGGCGCAGGCCCAGCTCACGTCGACGGGGTACGTCGTGCCCCAGGTCGAGGTCGACATCTCGTCGAAGCTGATCGGCCGCGTCGACAAGACCAACAACCTTCGCGAGGGGAGCAAGGTCACGGCGGGCCAGGTCCTCTTCGTGCTCGACGCGAGCGATCAACGCACGCAGGTCGCGAGCGCACAGGCGAGGGTCGCAGCGGCACGTGCCAGGGCGGCGGCGGCTCGCGCGCAGCTCGCGGAGGTCACCCAGCAGCTGGATCGCGAGAGGCGCCTCGCGGCAAGCGGTGCCGTCGGGCAAGCCACGGCGGACGATCTCGCGGCACGAGCCAAATCGCTGACCGAACAGGTGGGCGCGACCGACGCCGACGTGAAGGCATCGGAGGCGGAGGTGACGGCCCTCTCGGTGAACCTGGGGAACACGACGATCCGCTCGCCGATCGACGGGACGATCGTGACCAAGCCCCTGCAACCGGGCGACGTCGTAAGCCCGGGCGTGCCGATGGCCAAGATCGCCGACTTCGGGTCGATCGTGGTCGAGACCGACGTGCCCGAGGCTCGGCTGCACCTGGTGAGAAAGGGGGGGCCGTGCGAGATCGTCCTCGACGCCTACCCGGACAAGCACTGGCGGGGCGAGGTCGTGGACGTCAGCCCGGAGCTGAATCGATCGAAGGCGTCTGCGACCGTCAAGGTTCGCTTCCTCGACCGGGACGACACCGTGCTGCCGGAGATGGCCGCGCGCGTGTCGTTTCTCGAGGCTCCGCTCGATCAGAGCAAGCTCAACGAGCCACCGAAGAAGATCGTCCCAGGCTCCGCGGTCGTCGATCGAGCGGGCTCGCGGGTCGTCTTCGTGCTCGAATCGGGCAAGGTGCGGATGGCGCCCGTGTCACTCGGACCGCGCTTCGGCGACGGGTACGAGCTGCTCGAGGGGCCGTCCCCCGGGACGAAGATCGTGAGCGAACCGCCGCCGACCCTCGGCGACGGCCAGGCCATCAAGGAGAGGAATCCGTGACCGTGGCAGAGGAGCCGAAAGCGCAGGACAAGTCGATCGTCACGCTCCGTGGCATCTCGAAGACCTATTCGCGCGGAGGCGAGAGCGTGCGCGTCCTCGAGGGGCTCGACCTCGACGTGCCCACCGGCTCGTACGAGGCGCTCATGGGGCCTTCCGGGTCGGGCAAGACGACGCTCTTGAACCTCATCGCAGGCCTCGACCGCCCGAGCGAGGGGACGATCGACGTAGGCGGCAAGCGGCTCGAGGGAATGGGCGAGGGTGCGCTCGCGAAGTGGCGGTCGAGCACGATCGGCTTCGTCTTCCAGTCGTACAATCTCCTGCCCGTCCTCACGGCGATCGAGAACGTCGAGCTGCCGCTCCTGCTCACGAGCCTCGGGTCCGCGGACCGGCGGACGCGCGCGCAGACGGCGCTCCGTGTCGTGGGACTCGAGGACCGGATGCAGCACTACCCCCGGCAGCTCTCGGGGGGGCAGGAGCAACGCGTCGCGATCGCGCGCGCCATCGTCAACGACCCGACCATCATCGTCGCCGACGAGCCCACGGGAGACCTCGACCGCAAGAGCGCCGACGAGATCCTCACTTTGCTCGAGAAGCTGAACGTGCAGCTGGGCAAGACGATCTTCATGGTCACCCACGATCCGGCCGCCGCCGAACGGGCGAAGATCATCCGCCGCCTGGACAAGGGGAGGCTCGTTTCATGACGCTGACCGGCCTGGCCATCCGAAACCTCGCGCGCAACAGGTTCCGCGTCGCGCTGACCGTCCTGGGCGTGGGAATAGCGATCGTCGCGTTCCTCCTCCTGCGGACCGTCTCGTGGGCGTGGGGGGCGGGCGGAGAGTATTCGGCGAAGGATCGGGTGGTGACGCGCCACAAGGTCACGTTCGTCATGTCGATGCCGAAGCGCTACGTCGCGGACGTGCGCGGCGCGGCACACGTCAAGTTGGCCACCTGGGCCAACTGGTTCGGCGGCAAGGACCCCAAGCACGACCGGGAGTTCTTCAGCGCCCTCGCCGTCGACGCCGACACGTACTTCGACGTCTACAGCGAGATGAAGGTCCCGGCCGAGCAGCTCGACGCCTTCCACCACGACAAGCAAGGTGCCATCGTCGGCGACGTCCTCGCCAAGAAGCTCGGCTGGAAGGTCGGCGACAAGGTCATCCTGCAAAGCGGGATCTACCCGGGCGACTGGCAGTTCAACGTGGACGGTATCTACGAGGCGGCAGCGAAATCCGTCGATCGCTCCACGTTCCTCTTTCACTGGGACTACCTGAACGACGGGCTTCCGCCGGACCGACGAGACCAGGTGGGGTGGATCGTCAGCCGGGTAGACGAGCCGACGCGATCGGCCGACATCGGCCTCGGGCTCGACGCGCTCTTCGACAACCGCGAGACGCCGACGTTGTCGCAGGACGAGAGGGCCTTCAACACGTCGTTTCTCGCGATGTTCTCGTCGGTGCTCAAGGCGATGGACCTCATCTCGGCGGTGATCCTCGTCATCATGATGCTCATCCTGGGCAACACGATCGCGATGGGGACCCGCGAGCGCACGGGCGAGTACGGCGTGCTGCGCGCCATCGGCTTTCTGCCGGGACACGTCGTTCTATGGGTCGTGGCCGAGTCGCTCGTGACGGGGGTGATCGGCGGCTTGCTCGGGGCGGCGCTCGCGTGGCCCCTCATCAACCTGGTGATCGGCCGGGTGATCGAGGAGAACATGGGGTCCGTGTTCCCGTACTTCCACCTCGAGCCTCGCTTCGCCGTCCTCGGCGTCGTCCTCGCGGCGCTGCTGGGCGCCGCCGCCGCCGTCGTCCCCGCGTGGCGGGCGTCGAGAATGCACGTCGTCGACGCCGTCCGCCGAATCGCCTGAGGCTCGAGAGAGGCCCATGATCCCCCTTCGCTACAACGTTCGCAGCCTCGCGGTCCGGAAGGCCACCACCATCGCCACCGCCGGCGGCATCGGCCTCGTCGTCTTCGTCCTCGCGTCGTCGCTCATGCTCTCCGCCGGCATCCGCAAGACGCTCGGGACCACGGGGAAGCCCGAGAACGCGATCGTGCTTCGCATGGGCAGCGATGCCGAGCTCGGGAGCGTCGTGGAGGACTCCACGGTGCCTCTCGTCTTGGCGGCCCCGGGCGTCCGCGTCGACGAAAAGGGCCAGCCCATCGGCGTCGCCGAGATCGTCGTCGTCGGAGCGATGGAGAAACTGGGCGCCAAGGGCGTCACCAACGTGTCGATCCGGGGGGTCCCGGACAACGTCATGGCGTTCCGCCCGGAGGTCCACGTGGTGGCCGGGCGCCTGCCTCGGCCCGGGTCGGACGAGGCGCTCGTCGGCGCGCGCATCCGCGGTCGCATCCGCGGGCTCGATCTCGACCAGTCGTTCGAGCTGAAGAAGAATCGCCCGGTGACGGTCGTCGGCGTCTTCGATGCCAACGGGTCGTCGTACGAGTCGGAGGTCTGGGTCGACCGGGAGCTGCTCCGTCAGGCGTACAACCGCATGGGTATCGTCTCGAGCGTCCGCGTTCGTCTCGATTCGCCCTCCAAGTTCGACGCCTTCCGCGCCGGGGTGGAGAACGACAAGCGCCTCGGCCTGCAGGCCGTTCGCGAGACGACGTTCTACGAGAAGCAGTCGGAGGGGGCCGCGACGTTCGTCGGGATCCTCGGGACCATCGTCTCGATCTTCTTCGCTGCGGGCGCCATGATCGGCGCGATGATCACGATGTACGCGGCCGTGGCGAACCGCCAGCGCGAGATAGGCACTCTTCGCGCCCTCGGCTTCTCGCGGAGCAGCGTCCTCACGTCCTTTCTGCTCGAAGCCGTGATCCTCTCGGTCATCGGCGGAGGGCTGGGGGCCGCGCTCTCGATGACGATGGGCTTCGTGCACTTCTCGATGGTCAACTTCGCGAGCTGGTCGGAGATCGTCTTCTCGTTCGATCCGACACCCCGCGTCATCGTAACGGCGCTGACGTTCGCGTGCGGGATGGGGCTCGTCGGTGGCCTTTTGCCCGCGATCCACGCGGCCCGCACCTCGCCCCTCAAGGCGATTCGCGGCTGACGTCGATCATCGCGACGAAGCTGCCGGCGTCCATCTCCACGCTGCCGGGAGTACGCAAGACCTCGCCCATGCGCGGAAGGTCCCGCGTATCGACGACGACCTTCCATGCCCTACCGAGGGCGACCTCGGGGAGCCGGAAGGTCGCACGGGTTCCCTCGCCGTTCATGAGAAGGAGGAAGCTGTCGTCGCTGGCCATCTCGGTGCCGTCGGGCTCGATTGCCTCGCCGTCCAGGCGGAACGCGATGGCCGCGTGCGGGGGATCGACCCAGTCCGCGACGGCCATCTCGGGCCCGTCGGGGCGCAGCCACGTGATGTCCTTGGCGCGACCGGGACCCGTCGCCACTCCCCGCAAGAAGTCGTGACGGCGAAAGAGGCGGTGGCGCTTTCTCAGCGCCACGAGCTCTCGCACGAACTTCAACATCGCGCGGGCTTCGGCGGCCATCGTCCAGTCCACCCACGTCAGATCCGAGTCGTGGCAGTAAGGGTTATTATTGCCGCGCTGCGTTCGCCATAGCTCGTCGCCCATCTCGAGCATCGGCACGCCCTGCGACAATAGCAGGCTCGCCACGAGGCTTCGCGACAGCCGGCGACGGTGCGCGAGGACGATCGGGTCGTCGGTCTCCCCCTCGACGCCGCAGTTCTGGCTCGTGCCGTCGTCGAGGCCGTCGCGGTTGTCCTCGCCGTTCGCAAGGTTGTGCTTGCGCTCGTAGCTCACCAGATCCCTCAACGTGAAGCCGTCGTGCGCGGTCACGAGGTTGATGCTGGCGTGGGGGCGGCGGCCGTCGTCTGCGAAGAGATCGCTCGATCCCGTCAGGCGATAGCCGAGGTCGCTTATCACTTTGCGCTCACCGCGCCAGAAGCGGCGAACGGTGTCGCGAAAGCGCCCGTTCCACTCCGACCAGAGAACGGGGAAGTTGCCGCTCTGGTAGCCGCCGTGACCGAGGTCCCACGGTTCCGCGATGAGCTTGATGCGCGAGAGGACGGGGTCCTGATGCACCACCGAGAAGAAGACCCCGAGCCGGTCGACGTCGCCGTCCGCGCCCCGCATGAGGGCCGGCGCAAGGTCGAACCGGAACCCGTCGACGTGCATCTCGGTGACCCAGTAGCGCAGGCTGTCGGTGACGAGCTTGAGCACCTGGGGGTGGGTCAGGTCGAGCGTGTTGCCGCAGCCGCTGAAGTCGACGTACCGGCGGCGATCCTCCGCCTCGAGGCGGTAGTAGACGCGGTTGTCGATGCCGCGAAGGCTCACGGTGGGGCCCTCCTCGTCGCCTTCGCACGTGTGGTTGTAGACGACGTCGAGGACGACCTCGATGCCCGCCGCGTGGAGGCGCCGGACCATCTCCTTGAATTCACGCGACGGGTCTCCCCCGGGCGATGCGAACCGGCGGTCCGGGGCGAAGAAGGAGAGCGTGCTGTATCCCCAGTAGTTCGTGAGACCCCGCGCCGCGAGCGCCGGCTCGTCGAGCCGCTCGTGGACCGGCATGAGCTCCACGGTCGTCACGCCCAGCGACTCCAGGTGCGCGATCGCCGCGTCGGATCCGAGGCCGAGGAAGGTACCCTGAAGGGAGTCCGGCACGGCGGGGTGAAGCCTGGTGAATCCCTTGACGTGCAGCTCGTAGAGGACCGTATCGTGCCAGGGGACGAGTGGCGGGCGGTCGTCGTCCCAGTCGAAAGAGCCGTCGACGACGAGGGCCTTGGGTTTCGCGCGGGCGTCGTCGCGGTCGTCGAAGACGAGATCGTCGAGGCCGCGATCGCGCGGATAGCCGTAGACGGGGGCGCCCGGGTCGAGGTGACCGTCCAGCGCTCGGGCGTACGGATCGACGAGAAGCTTGTTGGGGTTGAAGCGGTGACCCTCGGCCGGCGCGAAGGGCCCGTGGACCCGCCATCCGTAACGCTGCCCGGGGCCCAGACCCGGCACGAAGACGTGCCACACGTGGAGCGAGCGCCAGGGGACGGCCACCCGCGTCTCGATACCGGCCTCGTCGAAGAGGCACAGGTCGACCCCGGTCGCGTTCTCGCTGAAGAGGGCGAAGTTGACTCCACGGCCGTCCCAGGTGGCGCCCAGCGGGTGGAAGGTCCCGTGCTCGATCTTCATCGACCCGCTTTTTCGACCAGGACGCGAACGGCGTCCAGGCGCGCGACGACGCGCGGGTCTTCCTCGAGGTCCTCGATGGGCCTCGGGAGCCTCCACGTCCAGTTGTCGGCGCTCACCGTCGCCGGAGTGTTGATGCGGTCGCGTACCCCGATCAGCTCTTGCCCGAGGACGAGCACCAGGTCGGAGTTGGCCCGAAAGAGGTCGCCGAGCAACGCCAGGGAACGTTCGTCGGCGTCCGCGTTCGCGGGAACACCCGCCCGCGCGGCGAGCTGGGCTCGATCGGCTTCCGGGAACTCGTCCCACCATGCCGTGATCGGAGCGGTGTCGTGAGTGCTCCACGACGCCACGCTCTCGCGAGGAAACGCCGTCGGGTCGCGGTAGTGGTCGCCGTCCCTCTCCCAGGGGAGCACGCGGTACCCGGGCATCCCGAGCCCGCGCAGAGCATCGCGAGCGAACGTCGGGACGACGCCAAGGTCCTCCGCGATTGCGCGAGGAGCGTCCACGCTCCCGCTTGCCCACGAGAGCTCGCCCAGCATCGCTCCGAGGACCCACCGGCCGCGATCCTGCTGGGCGTCGGCGCCCTCGGGGTCGAATCGCCCGCGCGATCCCGGGGTTTTCTCGCGTACCCACTGGCGGAAGTAGCCGACGACGTGATCGAGGCGAAAGCGGTCGTAGAGGCGCGCCGCGTGCGCGATTCGGGCGCGGGTCCATGCGAGGTCGTCGACCTTCATGGCATTCCAGTCGTACGGCGGCAGTCCCCACTCTTGCCCGTCGGCGGAGAAGTCGTCGGGCGGCGCGCCGAGGGACATGCGCAGCTGAAACTGGGACGGGCGTGCCCACACGTCGGCGCTCTCTTCGCACACGACGAACGGCAGGTCGCCCATCAGTTCGACGCCAATGTCGCGCATCGCCCGGTGCGCTGCGTCCCATTGATCGAGCAACGTCCACTGCACGTACGCGACCTCGAGAATGCGCCGAGCGTGATCGACCCGCGCCTTCTCGACGGCGGCCGGCGCGCGATCGCGGAGGCCTGCCGGCCACGTGGTCCAGCCCCAGCCCCCGCATGACTCGCGGACGGCCTGATAGAGAGAGAGGTCGTCGAGCCACGCGTGCTCGCGGCGGATGAAGTCTGCGAGACCCCTCGCGCGCGCGGTGCCGGGCAACCATTCATGCTCGTGGAAGCGCTCGAATGCGGCGTCGAGGACGCGGGTCTTCAGAGCGCGGACCTCCCGGTAGTCGACGCGCTCGGCAGCGCGGACGCGTTCCAGAGCGCGCTGGCCTTCCACCCCCAGCGCGCCGGCAACGGCGGCCGCGTCAAGATCCGCGAGGGCCTCGACGTCCATGTAGATCGGGTCGAGCCCGAACGCGGTCAGGGCCCCGTAAGGGCTGGTCTCGCCGGCGGAGAGCTCGTGGGGCGGAAGAACCTGAAGGAGGCGATGTCCCCCTTTGCGGATCCATGCAGCGCACGCCGGCAAGTCGGTGACCTGACCGATGCCCCAGTCTCGACGGGTGCGAACCGAGAACAGCGGCAGGACGACCCCCGATTGACGGCGCATGGGGGTGGCATTGTGGCACGACGGCGGGCTAGTTCACGCTCGCGCAGAACTGGGTGAGCTGGATTCCATCGGCTCCGCCCCAGATCTCGAACCCGCCGAAGACGATGCTCAGGTACATCGAGCTCGTGACCCCGTAGCTCTTGGCGACCGCGTCCTTGATGAAGTCGTTCAGGTCGAACGTCAGTCCGTCGAGCGGCGTGTCACTCACATACGAAACGCAGGGAGGATTGGTGGTGTCGACCCAGACGCTCCACGTGCCGGAGACTCCGGCAATGGTCTGCCCGGTGTGTCCGTCGTCGCTTCCGCGGGGCTGGCGGTCCGTCGGCTTGAACATCCACACCATCAGATAGGCGCCGCCCGTACCCGGGTTGCTCTGGCTCGCGCCGAGCGGTGTGTCGTCCTGAGTGAACCACACGTCGTAGGCGGCGTTGTGATCGGTCGTCCCGATCGACGAATTGTTCGTCTGGTAGATCGTCGGGACCGACGCGAGCGACGAGACCAGCTTCGGCAGGTTGCTCCCGACAGTGGTGTTGCCGGCGTACTGCCCGATGAAGATGGACGGGAACCCCATCGGGGCACCGTTGCTCTCGGGCACGGAGGCGCCCTGGGGGTTGTGCACGGTGAAGTTCAGTCCCGAGTAGTCCTCGGTCTCGTTCGCGAACGTCTGCCACCAGTTGCTCTGCAGGAAGTACGTCTTGCTCCCGCTCGTGGAAAGCTGCGCCGATCCGTACTGCTGATTGACGGTGCCGCTGGTCGGCGACATGTCGGTGCAGTTGACGGACTCGGTCATCGAGCCCGCGTCCGTGCCCCCCGAAGAGCTGGAACCCGACGACGAGCTCTCGCCCGATCCGGACGAGCTCGACGTGCCTCCCCCATTGGATCCGGACGAGCTCACCCCACTGCCGGATCCGGACGAGGAGCCGCCACCGGACGTCGACTCCGAGCCGGAGTCCTTCGTGCCGAACGCCGTGGCTTCGCCCGACCCCGTGGACGCGGGAAGACATGCCACGCTCGCGAGCCAGACGACGCTTCGAACGCCCCGGTGAATGAGAGTCTCTATGCCCTTTGACACCTGTTCATGGTCGGCGTCCGGGGCTGGCTCGGCTCAAGAATCAGTCGCTGCCCGACCCGTCGATCTGCGCATCGCCCGCGTCGCTTCCTGCGTCACTCGAACCGGGGCAAACCGTCGGAGCAACCTGATTGACCACGGGAGGCAGAGTGCGCAGATACTCGACGATGTCCTCTGCCTGATCGGCGGTCATGCCGTATGTGATCCATTTCGGCATGACGCAGAGCGTCTCGCCGTCGGGGGTGACTCCGGAGAGGATCGCCGCCACGATCTGCGCGTCGGTCCAGCAGCCGAGGCCCGTCGCCGGGTCGGGGGTGAGGTTCTTGGACGTCGCGCCACCGACGAGGATGCCTCCGCTGAAGTTCATGCCGTGACATTGGGCGCAGGCCGCGGGACCGGCGGGAAAGAAGGACTTCGTCATGTTGGCGAGGGCGCTTCCAGCCTCCGCCGAGGCGCCGTCGGGGGTGCCGGCGTCGACGGGAGCGCACGTCGATCCGTCACCGGTTGCGCCGTCGGACGCGTCGGCCCCTCCATCCGGCGTGCCCGCCTCCGTGCTCGATTCCTGGGCGGCGTCGGACGCCGAGTCTTGCTTGGTTGCACCGTCCTCCGGGGGGGAGCTGCCCTCCGGCGTCGGGGAGGCGTCCTCCGAGGAGCTCCCCTCGACTGTCGTGGCGTCCGACGTCCCCTGAGGGCCTCGCCCGGAGCTGCTACTGCACGCGGCGAGCGCAAACACCGCACAAGACGCGCCGGCCGCGCCTAGACCCAACATCGCTCGTCCGATCTTCATTTCGACGAATCCTCCGTACGGTTCACTCGCAGCCCTGGTTTATCCATTGCCCGACGATCGATACCCCCCCCTCGTCCACCTTGTGCGAGTCGATCGGGGGCATCTGGATCCCGGGCCCTCCGTCGTCCACGCCGGCCCGCTGCGACATGCGGTAGTAGACGCAGCTGGCGCCCGCGTCGTCCGGCGCCAGGAGCAAGAGGGGATTCGTACCGCCCACGGGGATGACGTAGCTCGGTTGGTTGACGCCCGTCTGCCACGTGTCGGTCGCCTGGACGGTGCTCATTCGCCCGACTTCGAGGCGCATGAAGAATCCCGTGCCCTCCGCTGCTCCCGAGCCGCGGTTGTGACACGCCGTGCCGCAGTTCGCGTGCAGGTACCCGAGAGCGGCCACGTCGGTCGCGTTGCCAGGGATGACGATGCCGGCCTCCGGCACGTTCGTGATCCAGCCTTGCGCGGCGAGGGTCTGCATCGTGACGGGCGTCGCCGTCGCGGACGACAAGCTCACCGCTTCGAATCCGAGCACGTCGTCCTGGCGACCGTCGTGGCACTTGGGGCACGCGGTTTGGGTCGGCACCTCGTAACCGTCGCCGTCGGCGTCGAGCTCACCGGTCGTCAGCTCGGTGGCGGTCGACTCGTCGGCAGACCACCGGTACGTGGTCAGGTACCAGTACGTTGCTTCCTTCCAGAGCAGGCGCGTCTCGATGCGTTTGCCCTCGAGGACGAACTCCTTCCAGAGCTTCGTGCCGACGGGGAACGTCCACTCGTCCATGTCCGACGTATCGATCGGCAGGCGGGCCCCTCCGTCGGGCGATCCGGCAGGGGGCAGATAGATCCACCTCGTCTTGACCGCGCCGTCGCTCCAGAGGTGCAGCCCTGGGTCGTACTGTTGAACATCGGACGAGACCGTCTTCGACGCCCAATCCGAATAGAGTCCCGTGCACCGGAGATCGATCGGTTCGCCGGCGTCACCCAGCTCGCAGTCGTTGCCATCGTTCGACCCGGCCCCGGTGGCATCCGTGCTCGGCGCGTCGCTGACGGTGGAGGCTTCGCTCGGACCCGGCGTCGCTTCGGGTGAGCCGGCATCGCCTGGCCCCGCCGTGGCGTCGATGAGCGACGCGTCGCGACCGGTGTCCCCACCGATGCCCGGCTCGCCCGCCGTCGGCGCGTTGCCGCTCGAGCAGGCCACCCACACCACTCCACCGCATCCGATGCAGGCCAGAACGCCGAGGCGACGCGGCCATCTCGCGGTGGGGAAAAGGCGCACCCTAGGGTCAATCGGTTAACAGCTCCAACTTGCCGCGTCAATCGAGCGGCTTCGCCCGGGAGGAGTCCACGTCGACAAGAGGGGCATTTCGCTCTAGGAGCATGACCCCATGCCCGAGGTGCTAGCGAAGACGAACGGTGTGCACGCCGGCCACGATACCCCTGCCGCGAACGGAGTCGCGGTCGGGTCCTCCGACGGCGACGCCATCCACCGAGCGGTCGCGGCCTCCCGAGCGGCGCAGGAGCATTGGCGGCTGCAGCCCGTCGAATCGCGTATCGCTGCCTTGCAGCGTGCCGCCAAGCAGATGCTGCGCCGGCGCGCGGAGGCGATCGAACTCGCGCGGAGCGAGATGGGCAAGGTCGAGGCGGAGGGTCTCTTCAACGAGACGCTCGGACCCCTCGACGCCGTCGGCGCGTGGGGGCGCGTGGTCCGCCGCGCGACGGCACGACGGCGCGTCGGCCTCAACCCCATCAGCTTCGCTCACAAGAGCGCCTACGTCGATTCGGTGCCTCGCGGCGTCGTCGGCGTCATCGCCCCTTGGAACTTCCCCGTCGCCGGGCTGTACCGCCCTCTCTTTCCCGCCCTGATGACGGGCAACGGCGTCGTCCTCAAGCCTTCGGAGTACACGCCCCGCACCAGCGAATGGCTGGCGCTGCGCCTGGCGGAGGAGCTGCCGGACGGTCTCGTTCAGACGGTGCACGGGGACGGCCACGTCGGCGCACAGCTCATCGACGCCGGGATCGACGCTTGCGTCTTCACGGGCTCCCCTCGCTCCGGGCATGCGGTACGCGTTCGATGCGCCGAGCGAGGCATCCCGTCGAGCATCGAGATGGGCGGCAAGGACGCCGCCATCGTCCTCGCCGACTGCGATTTGTCGCGCAGCGTCGCCGGCATCACGCACTGGACCCTCAGCAACGCCGGCCAGGCATGCGGTGCGATCGAGATTGCTTACGTCGAGCAGAAGATCGCGAACGAGTTCGTCGAGCGCATGCGCAGCGCATGGATCCGGCTCACTCGTGAATCCGTCGCGCCGCTCGGCAACCAGCGACAGCTCGATGTGGTGAGGTCCCAGGTCGACGACGCCCGCGCGAAGGGGGCCCGCGTCGTGTGCGGCGGAACGTACGGCGGCGATGGGCTCTTCTACCCTCCGACGCTGCTCGACGGGTGCGACGAGCGCATGTCGGTCATGAAAGACGAGACCTTCGGGCCGGTGCTCGCGATCGAGCGCATCGAGGGCGCGACGGAAGCCATCCGGAAGATCAATCGCTCGCGTTACGGTCTCGGCGCGTCCATATGGACGAGCGACCTGGCGCGCGCGAGGCGTCTCGCAGAACGCTTGGACGTCGGCGTCGTCAACGTGAATAACCACTCGTTCACGGGGGCGATTCCTTCCCTTCCCTGGAGCGGGACGCGGGACACCGGTTTTGGGGTCGCCAATGGTCCCGAGTCGCTCGCCACCTTCGTTCGACCCAGAGTGACGGCAGTCGACTCGTCCGAGGGACCCGAGCTCTACTGGATGCCGTACGACGACACGCTCCGCGATCTCGGCGAGACGCTCGCCGACGCACAGATCGGGCGCATCGCCGGCGCCTGGAAGCTCCCGCTCCTCATGCGAAGGCGCATCAAGACGCTCCGCAATTTTTTCCGGTGATTACGCCAGCCGGTCGTTGATTTTCTCCGCAGCGCGCGTGGCCATGGCCATGATCGTAAGCTGAGGGTTCACGCCGAGAGGACCGGGGACGGTGCTGCCGTCGACGATGAAGAGCCCGGCGACGTCGTGGGTCTGATGATCGACCCCGACGACGCTCGTCTGCGGGTCCATTCCCATCTTGCAGGTCCCGAGCGGGTGATAGCTCAACCAGACGTAGTCGCTGGCGCTGGGCTTCATGCGCCGGAACGCGTCGAACTCTCGCCTCCCCTCGAGCAAGGGCGAAGAGATCATCACGGGGTAGAGCTCCTTGGCGCCCGCGGCGAGACACATCTCGCCCGTGCGGATCATGGCGCGGTGCATCCGTTCCACGTCGGCGCGCGAGACGTTGTAGGTGATGGCCGGAAAGCCGGCGACGTCCCGGCCCCACACGCGCCCGTTCCGGGTCGCGTCGTGAAGCAGGAGCGCGAACGACGCAAGGTGGTCCATCCTGTCGAGCGTGGCCATCAGGCGCCTCCCCGTGAATGGAAAGAGGAGAGCCGCGATGTTGTGCGTCGGCTGGGCCGCCGTGATGAGCATCCCGTCGCGGAGAAACTCGTCGCATGCATACCCTTGCGGGACGTGACCGTGCCCGCGGATCTCTTCCTCGAAGAGCGCCGAGAATCCACAGCTCGGGTGCAGGCTCAGGTTCCTTCCGACCTGCTCGCTCCGGTTGCAGAGGCCCTGCTCGAGGAGCAGCACCGGGGTCGGAATCGAGCCCGCGGCCAGCACGACCGCGCGTGCCCGGACCCGTATCTCGCGCCCGCCCTTCGCGCGAGCCAGAACGCCGGTGGCACGTCCGCTCTCGACCACTATGCGCTCGACCTTGGTCCCGCTGAAGAGAATGGCGCCGCCGTCGAGGGCCGGCGGCAAGTACGCGACGTCGGCGCTTCGTCGCGCACCGGTCGGGCAACCGAAGTCGCAGAACCCCGACCCATCGCAATCGGGTGCGTTCCGGGAGATCGGCAGGTGACTCCATCCGAGCGCCTCGCAGCCTCTTGCCATCACGTCGGCGATGGGGCCGATGATTTCTCTGCGGGCCGGTCGAACGTCGAGCACGGCCTCGACCCGCTCGAAATGGCGCCGCATCTCTTCGGGCGCAAAGTCGTCGGTGCCGAGCTCCTCGCACCATCGCTCGAGGATCCAGGGAGGGGTCCGGAAGCTCGTCCCGCCGTTGATCGCGGTCGATCCGCCCACCATCCGGCCCATCATGATGGGGATGACGGCGTTCCCTACCGAGAACACGGGCCGATAGAAGCGCTGATGGGCGCGCACGGCGCTCCCGTCGAAGTCTTGGCGAGGGTGGTACTCGCCCTCTTCGATGAAGACGACCGCATGCCCGCGCCCGGCGAGCTCGCGTCCGACAACGGCCCCGCCGGCGCCCGACCCGATGACCACGACGTCGCATTCGACGTCGCCCTCCTCCCAGGTGTCGCCCCGATGCATCTGATGCATCCAGCGCCCCTCTTCGAGAGAGCCGACCACCGGCAGCCCCTGGCGAGGCGGTTCGTCGAAATGGACCAGTTTGTACACGAGCGAGATGAGCGCCAGGGCCTTCCCGAGGACGGGATCCTGTTCGAAGTGCCGGAGCAGCTGATCCTGGGCAAGAGCCCCCAGGGCTTGAAAGCGTCGCCCCCTCCGTGTGTATGCCGCCGCGTCGATGGTTCGCTGCGCCGCGTCCCAGGCGCGGAGCAGGGCTGGATGAAGGTTCGCCACGAGCTCTTCGGCCCGCCGGACCGTCATTTCGTCGGCGGCCGGGATGCGCGAAGACCCAGGGATCAGCGCTTCGGCGAGCGCGAGAGCCGCCCGAGCCCCAGTCGACATGGCCCGCGCAATAAGACAGAAGCTCCGACCGATCGCAAGTCCACGCGAGGTCCCGCGCTCTTTGACCCAAGCCACGTCGCCCCAAAAGATGCCAAAATGAGATCCGGTGAACCCCCGTCGCCCGCCCCCTTTGCCGCTCTTCGCGGCCGTCAGCTTTGGACTGCACCTGGCCGTCGCGGTCGCAGTCCACCGTACGGGGCGGGCTGCTTCGCCCGCCTTTCAGGCAGGGGTCGAGGCCCTCACGGGCGATACGCTGGACGTCGAACCCCCTCCCGGTCCGGCCGCGGACCCGGAGGTACCGACGGCCCAGGACCCATCCAGCGCGACGACCGCCACCGCCGTCCGGCCGATTCCACCCCCTCCGAGCTCGACCACGACCTCGGGTGTGACCCGTCCTGGAGCGGGAGAGGGAACGACCGCCGCCGCGGCCCAGGTGGCGACGTTCGGAGCAGTGGGAGTGCGCTACGCGACCGACTTGGCGACCACCTTCACGCGCGCCTTTCCGCAGGCGGCGAGCGCGGACGCCGTCTGGGCGACCGCTCCGTTCGGCGTGGCCGGCGCAGCGGAGGTCACGCTCGTGCTCGACGAGGGCGGTCGTGTGGCCTCGACGTCCATTGCAGGGACTCCTTCCCTTGCCCTTCGACGGGGGATCGAGCGCACCCTGGCCGTTCTCGCCCCTCGCGTCTTCACGGCGAGCGCAGCCTCGACGAGGCTGCGTGTGACGGCGCGCGTCGCTCGGGACGAGATTCACGACGGTCTTCACGGGGACGTGTTTGCCTTGAGCGGCGGAAGCTTCTCCGGAGACATCGGCACCGCGTTCTTTGCACTGCCTCCTGGGACAGGCCCGGGCCGTCGCGTCGACATAGAGCTGCGCCTTTTACCGTGAACACGGCGCGGGCTCGGCACTGGACGGGGCGGCGTTCGTTGCCCCCTGCGCTGCCGTGGTAGTCTGAATCGGAGCACTTCGGGGAAGCGTCCAAGAATGAGCGATTCGATTCCTTCGTCGAACCGGCGTACCGGCGACCGTCACCTTGCGTGCTTCCCTGCCTCCCTCGAGCGACCCGACGGCGCGCAACGCCCTTCTCTCATTCGCGATCTGAGCGAATCGGGGGTGCTCCTCCTCGTTCGCACCACCAAGGTCGCCGTGGGCGACCAGGTCAAGCTTCAGCTCTTCATCGCCGAGGACGCCGACACGCACCGCGCCGCCGAAGGGCGAGTCGTTCGCGTCGAGGAGGTGGACGCAGAGGACGCGGGGCCATGGCTGCGACGCGTCGCCGTTCAGTTCGACACGCCTCTCACCGTGTATGCCGCGGACATCAAGGCCTTCCACGAGCGCGCGGCGAGGCTCGGCATCTCGACTGAAATGTCGCCCGGCCGACCGTCGGAGCCGGACTGATTCCTACGGCAGGCCGTCGGGCGCCGGTAGAGAACCCCCACCGCGCACGTAGTCGACGACGGCATCCACGAGCGCTTGGTCCGATTTCAGGCACGCAGCCGAGACGTCCCCGCTCATCGCGCCCTGACATTCCTTGCCTCGCTTGGCGTGCGCGCGCTTCACGGCATCGCTCGACACGATGAGGGCCTCTTGCAGGCGATTGCCGAGCCTGTGCCATTTGACGGCCGCGGTCCCCGGTCGGGCCGGTCGCGATCGGGTGAATACTTCCGCTTCGACGCCGATCGAACAGGTGCCGTCCCAGCGCAGGACGTCGTAGGTCCCGCTGCCGCTTCCGACGACCATCCCGTTCTTTTGCGCCGCGTGAAAGCGTACGACGAGCACCTCCTCGCCGGCCCCGAGTTCGTCCACTTTGCCGCGAAGGTAAAGGCGAGTGAAGGGAGTCTGCTTGCCGAAGAGAGCCAGGGCGGCATCCTGGTGAGGCCTGGCGCAGAGTCGCTCGACGAACTCGGCGGGAGGGCTGCACACGGGCGCCGCAGCGTCGGCGCACGCACTGGGAAATCCGTCCGTAGGGGGCTCGGGCGGAGCAGAGGGCGACGACCCGACGGACGCTGATGGGCTCGCGGGCGCGGACGTCGTGGAGATCGAGGCCGCCGTGGAAGGCGATGACGACGCGGCTCCGCAGGCAAGGCCGGCCAGTGGCAACGCGAGGCACGACCGCACGAAACGACGCACGGAAGGCAGCCTACACGACGACGACGCGTCACCGGGGAAACGCGGGGCACTCGCCCGCGCCCTCGACTCTTGTCGCCCGCGAGCGGCGCCCGTATGGCAGACGCCATGCACCGTACCAAGACGGAGGCCGCCCTCGCCGAAGCCGAGCTCGCCCACGCCGACGATCCGGAGCGCTCCGAGCTTCTGCGTCGGGCGCGCCAGTTCAAGGCAAGCTGGCTGGAGCTCGGGGAGGCGCTGACGGGGGTCAAGCGCAGCGGAAGCTGGAAGGGATGGGGATACGATTCCTTCGAGGCCTACGCCAAGGGTGAGCTACGGCTCAAGCCGGAGACCGTGGACAAGCTCACCGGCTCGTTCACGTTCCTGCAGCGTCGCGCTCCTGCCGTTCTCTCGCGCGATGGCGTTCACGAACCCATCCCCAGCTATCAGGCCGTGGACTTCTTGCGACGTGCGGAGGCGAGCGAAACAGCCCCGCGCGAGACGGTCGCGGAGGTCCGCCGGCGCGTTCTCGAGGAGGGAGCTCCCGCGGCCACGGTCGCTCGTCAGTACCGCGACGTCGTCTTTCCGATCGACGAAGGACAACGCCGGGCACGCGATGCCGCCGGCATCAAGAACGTCGCGACCCGTCTGCGGGAGCTACTCGCCGAAACCCGTTCGGTCCCTCGAAAGCTGGCGGCGGAAGTGGACGGCGCGCTGGACCGCTTGCTCGGAGTGCTCTCGCAGGACACCGAGAACGCGGCCTGATTCTCCAATTGCGCTCGATCGTGTAAGTACACTTTGCGCATGCGCTACTACGTGAGCCTCGACCCCCGCCCCGACGCCAAGCCAACCCTCGTCGACCTGGTCGAGTTGCCGAGCGGCGTCCTCGAGGTGAAGGTCGACGGGCTCCCCGTTTCGGTCGACGTCGTGCGCGTAGGGTCGCAGCTCAGCGTGCGCGTGGACGGCAAGGTCGTCGACCTGACGACGGAGGGTGCGCCGCCGGACCTCGGCGTCGTCGCGAGCGGACACCGATCATTCGTACGTGTCGAGAGCGAGCGTATGCGCTCGGCGGAGAGCGCGAAGAAGGCACCGTCGGCCGCCGGCGATCGCGTGGTCAAGAGCCCCATGCCTGGGCGCGTCGTCAAGGTACTGGTTGCGAAGGGCGATAGCGTGAGCGCCGGCCAGGGCCTCGTCGTGCTGGAGGCGATGAAGATGGAGAACGAGGTGCGAGCGCGCGCCGACGGGACTGTCGCGGAGGTGCACGTGACCGCTGGGGCGGCGGTCGAGGGCAACGCCAAGCTCGTCACCCTTGCTTGAGAGAACGATGGGCGAACGTCGGGCTCCTCTTGCCGACGCCGCGAAGGTCGTGACCTCGGGGCTGCTCTTCTGGGGCGGTGCGCAGCTGGCAACCACCGTCTTGGGAAGGAGCGAAACGGCCACAGTCGCCGTTCAAGCGGCGATTGCCGAATGGGGCGCCGGGACGATGGGCATCGCATGGAGCGATCCGCTCCGCCCCACCCCCTCGGGGCAGGCGATCCGCGCCCGCATCGCGTACGGACTGGGGATCGGATTTGCGGTTGCCGCAGTCGTGATCGGCACCGCGTTGGTCACGCGGGCGGCCGCTGTAGAGCGCGCGACCCCCTCGGTCAGCCCGTTGGTGATCGGACTCATCGTGGGTGCCCTTGCGGCCGTCCGCGACGAGCTCCTCCTGCGCGGCTTCCCTCTGCGAGCGACGCGGAGCTTGGTGGGGACCCCGGCGGCGATCGCCGTATGCGGCGGCGCCGCTGCCGCAGCCCGCCTCGGCCTCGATGGCGTCCTCACTGTTGGCATCGTGGCGGAGGCGCTGCGTGGGATCGCGCTGGGGGTCCTCTGGGTCTGGGATCGCGGCGCGTGGATACCGGTCGCCGCGAATGTCGCATGGACATGGACAACCGGGCCGATCACGCACGGCGGGCTGTTCGATCTCCGCTTCGCGACGGAAGTCGACGCATCGGCACCTGCCCTCGCCGTACTCTCGATCGTCGCGGGGGCAGCGTTCGTCTGGGTCGCGAGGCGCACCGCCGACGGAACCCGCCGCTGACGATGGCCGACCCAGGCTAGGATGCAGCCGATGCCCTCGCTGTCCAGACCGGAGCGCCGGAGCGTCCCACCCGCGTCAACCGCCGTGACGGACGAGCGCTCGACGGGGAGCCTCCTGCCCCCCGCGGATTCGACCCGCGACGTCGCGCAGGAAGACTTCCTCTTCCATCTCTACCGGGGAAGCGAACTCTTGCAGGAAAACCGCGTCCTCGAAGCGAAGGAGGAGCTCGAGTTCGCGCTGACGATGCAGCCGCTGGATGCGAAGGGGCAAGACCTCCTCGGCGCCGTGTACTTTCGCCTCGGCCTGTATCCGCACGCCATCCAGATCTACGAAGCGCTCGAGAGGCAGTTTCCGAAGGATACGTCGATCAAGATCAACCTGGCCCTCGCTTACTTGAAGACCGGACAGGCGGCGCTCGCGCGGCGACCGCTGCAGGACGCCGTTCGCCTGCAACCTGAGCACAAGCGCGCATGGGGGTACCTCGGTCTGGCGCTGCAGAAGCTCGGTGAGCTCGAACAGGCCCAAAACGCTTTCGAGCGCGGGGGACACGCCATGATGGCCAAGCGCGTGACGGAGCGACGGCGCCAGTCGATGCCCCCTGCGCCGCCCGAGCCTTCCCTCTCTCCCGAGGTCGGCGAGCGCGTCAGGGAGATGGCCGAGGTGGCGTTCTCCGAGCTGGACGCCGGTGAGCTGCGCTTCGCGTTAGCAGAGGCCGGACCTGCAAGTCCCGGTGATGGGCCATGGGTCGCGCTCGAACCGGGCGAGACATCGAGGGCGCGGTCGGCGGCATTGCCGCGACAAGTGCCCCCCAATCCGAAGGTGACCACGCCGCCACAGAGCCCGGGCGAAGTCATCGCTCCTCCCCTCCTCGTCGGCCCAGCCGATCACCCGGTTGCTCTTCTGGAAGCGGGCGTCCTTCTCGTCCGGACGAGCGATGACCCGACGCGCGCATTCGCAGGCCGACTTGACGCACTACGAGTCGTGTCGGGCAAGACGACGACTCGCGTCCTTTACCGGCGTTCCGGCGAGGCCGACACGAACGAGGTTCTTGGTGGGCTCGGGAGCCCGGTCGTTCGCATCTCCGGTGACGGGGAGTGCGTGCTCGGCGCGCGGTCGGGGCACCAGATCGCCTTGATGCCTCTCGACGCCGGCGTGGCGTGCGTGAGGGAGGACCGCCTTCTTGGCTTCGAGCTTCGCCTCGCCTACGACGGCAGGCGGCTCGCCCTTGAACATCCCGACGAACGCACGCGGCCCGCGGCCGATGGCGTTCCCATCGTGCATTTGCGAGGGACTGGAGCCTTCGCGCTCGAGCTTCGCGGACGGCTCGCCAGCCTTCCACACCCTGGGGGGCCGCCGCTGCTCGTACGCCGCGAGTGGGTGGTGGGTTGGCTCGGCCAGATCGAGGCGCGCTCCCTCCCTCCGGCGGACGCTCCGGGCGGGCAGAGGGGCCTCGTCGGCTTCTCGGGCGAAGGCACCGTCCTCGTCTGCGTGGAGTGAGCGGGCTTCCCCCCGTGGTCGCCTCATGGCAGGGCTATTGGGGCGCACGATGAGCCTTCACTCGCCGCCGACCGCAAAGGAGCGCCGCCGCACGCTGGCGGACGATGCACTCAACTTGCCCAACCTTCTCACGATGGGCCGCATCGTGGCGATTCCGTTCTTCGTGTGGCTGCTCGACCTGCCCACGCCCGTGCGGGGCTTCTGGGCGTGCATCGTGTTCACGGCAGCGGCCATCACTGATGTGCTCGACGGCTACCTCGCGCGCAAGCTGGGCGTCGTGAGCGTCCTCGGCAAGTTCCTCGATCCGCTCGCAGACAAGCTCATCGTCATGGCCGCGCTCGTATGGATGGTCCCGATGGGGCGAATTCCCGCGTGGGCCGTCGTCCTCCTGCTTGCCCGCGAGATCAGCGTGATGGGCTTGCGCAGCGTCGCGGCCAGCGAGGGAGTGGTCATCAGCGCGGGTCAAGAAGGCAAGACGAAGACGGCCTTGCAGATGATGGGCATCATTGCCCTGGTCCTCGGCTATCCGTACCGCCTGTCCTACGCAGGGCTCGATCTTGGGGTGGTGGACATGGTCCATGTCGGCCGCACGCTCGTGTACCTTTCCCTTCTCTTCTCGTTCGCGAGTGCCGCGCAGTACGTGCGTCTTTTTGCGGCAGCGGTCGAGGCCAAGAGAACAAATGCCCCCACCTGAGGACACCTCTGGCATTTCGGCTCGTTTTCTTGGATAACTCGCGCCTGACCCGACCCCCATGCTTTCACGTCCAGCGCTCCAGCTCACTTGCTTCGCCTGCCTTGTTGCCCTGGCCATCGTTTGTGCGTGCTCCAACCAGGGCGAGGGGGAGATCTGCGACCCTGACGCCGGCAATGCCGGGAACAACGATTGTCAGTCCGGGCTGGTCTGCACCAAGAGCACTCTTCCGGGCGTCGCCGGCTTTCGCTGTTGCCCGTCCGATCTGACGACGGCGACGACGGCGGTGTGCTCCATCAGTCACGGCGTCGCCGATGCAAGCCCGTCCCCCCCGGACAGCGGGCCCGAGCCGGACGACGCGTCAGCGTCCGTCGATGCGCCGATCGATGCACCCGCGGAGGCGACCAGGGAGGCGACGACGGACGCCCCGGTGGACTCCCCCGCCGACGCCCTACCCGAAGCGGCCACGGACGTCGGTGCTGCCGCCACCGACGCTCCTGTAGACTGAATCTCGGGAGATCATGCCCGCTACGGCGCTGATCCACCACGCGCAGGAAGCCCTCCTGCTCGTCATCGCCGTGTCCTTGCCGGTGCTAGGCGCAGCGGCCGTCGTAGGGTTCATCGCCGCAGCCTTCCAGGCGGCATCGCAGATCCAGGATCCCACGCTCGCACATTTGCCCCGGCTCCTCGCCGTGGTGACCGCGCTAATCCTCCTCGGGCCGTGGATGGGGCACGAGGTCACGGCGTTCGCCGAGCGGATGTTCGTCGCGGGTCAGTGACCTTGGCCTCGCGCGTGCGCGCGTTGACCCCTCCTTTTGTCTCTGATACGTCCGTGGCTTCGATGAGTGAATCTTCACTCAGCGTGCGTCGCGCGCGCGCCAGGCCAGAAGAAAGGCGTGGACGGGGCGGCGACAAGCGCGAGCGCATCCTGGATGCCGCAGTGCGGGTCCTTGCCAAGAAGGGCTTCCACTCGACGCGCGTCAGCGAAGTCGCAAAGGCCGCGGGCGTCGCCGATGGGACGATCTATCTCTATTTCAAGTCCAAGGACGAGCTTCTCGTGTCGCTCTTCGAGGACCGGGTGGAGCGCTTGCTCGCGTTCCTCGAGGCGGATCTCCCTCGGGCCGGGAGCGCGTCGGACAAGCTGAGGCGGATCATCGAGCTCCAGCTCGGATTGCTCGAAGGCGAGCGGGACCTGGCCGAGGTTCTGACCGTCATTCTGCGACAATCGACGAAGCTGATGAAAAAGTACGCTGCCCCGAAGTTCAACGCCTATCTCGACTCGATCGCTCGTGTCGTGTCTGACGGCCAGGCGACAGGAGAGCTGCGGGGCGACGTGTCGCCGCACCTCGTGGCCCGGGCGATGTTCGGCGCCCTCGACGGGATTGCGATGACCTGGGCGCTCGGTAAGGCGGACCGCGGCGGCCTATCCCGTGCGTCGGGACAGCTCGCGCAGATCGTCCTGCGGGGTCTCGCGCCGCTCGACGCGCGATGAAGTACTTGCGCGAACGCGCCGGCGTGTGTGCGAGCACCCGGCGCTTCTTCGACGCACGCGGCTTCGTCGAGGTTCAGACGCCCTTGATGGTCCCTTCGCCGGGGCTCGACGTGCACCTCGACGCGTTCGAAATAGCGGGCGGCGACCGCGGTGCGCCTCGGTGGCTCATTACGTCGCCGGAGTACCAAATGAAACGGCTCCTGGCGGACGGCTGGTCCCGTATCTACCAGATCGCGCCGTGCTTTCGCCGCGGCGAGGTCGGCGGGCGCCACAACCCCGAGTTCTCCATGCTCGAGTGGTACCGCGCGGACGCGGGCATCGAGGACGTCATGCGCGACACCGAGCAGCTCGTGGCCGAGGTCACCGGGGGGACGGTCAGACTCGGAGAGCGCGTCATCGACGTACATCCTCCGTTCGAGAGGCTCGCGGTGTGCGACGCGTTCGCCCGCTTCGCGGGATGGCCGAAGAGCACGACCCTCGCTGCCGCGGCGCAAGACGAGACACGCTACTTTCGTGAGCTCGTGGATACGGTCGAGCCCGGTCTCGAGCGCCTGGACCGCGGCATTTTCCTCGTCGACTACCCGGCCACGCAAGCGTCGCTCGCGCGTCTGAAGCCCGGCGATGCGCTCGTAGCCGAGCGATTCGAGCTCTACGTCGCAGGGGTCGAGCTCTGCAACGGCTTTGGCGAGCTGGTAGACGCAATCGAGCAACGCAAACGTCTCCTCCGCGACCAGGCGGAGCGGGCCAGACGACAGCTCCCAGCGTATCCCATCGACGAGCGATTCCTCGAGGATCTCGGCCGGGTACCCCCCAGCGGCGGGAACGCTCTCGGTCTCGATCGGCTGGTCGCCCTCTCTTGCGGCACGACGGAGATCTCGAACGTGATGGCCTTCACTTCGGACGAGGTGTGAGCCACTCGTCCTGCGACCGGATGCGCCCCGTCGCGTGAGCGACCGCGTCCTCGACGTTCGGCACGATCAGCGCCTGGGTTGCTCGCCGGACCTGCGCCAGCGTCCCCGTCAGCGCAAAGATCACGCACTGGTTGAAGATGCCTGCAGTGGCGCGCGCCAGCAAAGCACGCGCCCCGAAGGCAAACTCGTCTGCCAGCAGCCGACGGTACGCCTCGCCAAATCCTTCGATGCGCCGCTCCACGAAGGAATCGAGGGCCTCGCACGTGCGGTCGGACGGCCCGAACCCAGTTCCTCCAACGAGTATGATCGCGTCGGCTTCGTTGTCGTTGGAGACGTTCGACACGAGTTGCTGGATGAACTGCGGCTCTCCTTTGGCCACGACGCTTCGCACCAGATGGAACTTGGCGGCGCGCATCTCTTCCTCGATGCCCTTGGCCGCCGCCTCGATCGAGCGGCTCTTCACAGGCATGATTGCAGCGACGAGAATCCGAGGGGTGATGAGCTTCTCTTCGGCCATGCCATGAATTGTAGGAGCGACTCGCTCGAAGTCCATCGCACGCGCCGACAGAGTTGCTCCCGGGCGGGTGACGAGCGCCGACTGCCCCGGCCCCGGCATCGAGTTCGCCTGGCGTCGCCCCCGCGTCGGCGGTATGCCCCCCGCCCATGGCGGACACTCCGCTGATACTCCTTTCGAACGACGACGGGCACTCGAGTGCCGGGATCCGCGCGATGCGCGCTGCCCTGAAAGCTGCCGGCGCACAGGTCATCGTCGTGGCGCCCGAGAGCGAGCAAAGCGCGTCCAGCCACGCCTTGAGCCTGCACCGGCCCCTTCGCCTCCGCAGGGTCGAACCGGACATCTTCGCCCTCGACGGGACGCCGGCCGATTGCGTGTACGTCGCGCTTTACGCAGGGACCCGCCTCCTCGCCCGCCGGCCGGATCTGGTGGTGTCCGGAATCAACCATGGCATGAACCTTGGCCAGGACGCCTTCTACTCGGGCACGGTGGCCGCTGCGCGCGAGGGCGCGTTTCGCGGTATTCCCGCCGTTGCGACGAGTGCACACGCGTCGGTCGACCTCTCCGCCGCCGCAGAGCTCAGCGTACGCATAGCCTTGGCCCTCCCACGCACGACGCAGGGGCGGGGGGCCTTGCTCAACGTGAACATCCCCGGGGACTGGAACGGCGGAGTCCGCGCAACGCGCCTCGGCTCGCGCATCTACGACGAGGTCGTGGACTTCAGGCGCGACCCGCGCGGTCGGGAGTACCTATGGCTAGGGGGGCCCGGAGTGCGCCACGAACGGGCTCCAGGTACGGACACGGACGCCTACGACGATGGAGTCGCCTCCATCACCCCACTCGTGCTCGACTTGACGAGCGCGGCCGACGAACGGCTCGCGATCTCGGTCGCGGAGGGGCTCACACGGGCCGCCGCGTCGAACTAAGCAATCGGAGAACGACGGATGGCAACGAGCAAGCGACGTTCCGTAAGACGCAGTTCGCCGAAGCGGGCGCCCGCGAAGAAGCCCAAGTCACCCGCGACGGGGCCCGCATCCGTCCTCGTATCGCGCCCGATGGCCAGCTTCGACTTCTGTCGGTCGCTCATTCGCGACGTGCCGGACTTCCCTAGGCCTGGAATCGTCTTCAAAGACATCACGCCCTTGCTCGCCAAACCGCTCGCGTTGCACATCGTCCTCGACGGGATCGCCGAGCGGTTCATCGGCGAGCATATCGACGCCATCGTCGGGATCGAGGCGCGCGGTTTCATCTTCGGCGGAGCCCTCGCCGCCAGGCTCAACGCAAGCTTCGTTCCCGTGAGAAAGCCGGGCAAGCTGCCAGCCGCGGTGGACCGCGTCGAGTTCGTGACCGAGTACAGCAAGGACGCCCTCGAGATGCACAAGGGAAGTCTGTCCGAAGAGGCCCGCGTGGTCGTGGTCGACGACGTTCTGGCAACTGGCGGCACCGCGAAGGCCGCGGCCGATCTCGTACACAAACAAGGCGGGTACGTCGTCGGTTACGCGTTCGTCGTGGAGCTTGGTTTCCTCGGTGGGCGCGAGCGCCTCTTGCCGGTACGCGTCGAGAGCTGCATTCAATATTGAGACGCCATCGAATCGCCCGCACCGGGGCGAGCGCGCTACCGCGGAGGGCGGATCGAATGCGCGTCCCCTTCCTCGCCGCCGGTCAACGCCGCGCGCTGTCGCGCAACAATCGCCGGCGCGGCGCCCAGCTCCTCGGCGCGGTCGAGCGCTCGAGCCGCGTCATCCCTGCGACCGAGTCTCATCAGAGCCCACGCGCGCCCAAGCTGGGCGGCCCCGAAGCGGGGCCTTCGCGCCACCACCTCGTCGTACGCCGCGAGCGCCTGACCGGCGTCGCCGCGTGCGATCGCCACTGAGGCCAGTCCAAGCCAGCTCTCCGCTGCCCCTGGAGCGGCCGCGGCGCCGGCCCGGTACGCCTGTTCGGCCGCATCGTAGTCACCTAGGTGCAGCCTCACGAGACCGAGTGCGTGCCATGTCTCGGCGTCCCGCGCTCCCCGGCGCAAGGCTTCTTCCAGTCGCGACCGCGCCTCCTCCGCCTCCCCCCAGCGGGCAGATCGCAGACCGCCCTCTCGCGGGCCGTCCGGAGACGTCGGGGCCACGCTCGCCGCCTCGTCATACGCGGCGAGGGCCTCGTCGTATCGGTGCGAGAGCTCGAGGGCATGGCCAAGCTCGATCGCGGGCGAGGGGTCGTTCGCCGGCAAGTGCTCCGCCAGCTCCTTCACCTCCGAGCGTGCCGCACCCAGGTCTCCAGTGAGGGCGAGCACCCGCACGAGCAGTTTGCGCGCAACGAGATCTGACCCGTTCACGCGCAGCCGTTCGCGGAGCATCGCCACGGCTTCCTCCTCGCGATGCTGGCGTACGAGGGACTGTGCCCGCTCCGTCGTATTCTGCACGCACCCAGCCGTCAGAGCCACCAGCAGAAGGGCCCGGCACGTTGAATGCTGCGACGGCACGGCCATCCAGATTACTCTCGTCCACATGCCGACGGTGCTCATCGAACGCGACGCCCACGTTGCGACTCTGACCCTGAACCGACCCGAGAAGCTCAATTCTCTCGACGAGCCGCTCTTGCGCGAGCTGCTGGCGGCGATCTCGGACGTCGACGACGACCCCTCGGTGCGGGTGACGATCGTGACTGGCGCTGGAGACAGGGCGTTCGCAGCCGGTGCCGATATCGCCGCGATGAGCGAGATGACCGCTCCCCAGGCGAAGCGGTTCGCTGAACTCGGGCACCGAGTCGGAGCACTCATCGAGGGGTCGCGCGTTCCCTTCATCGCGGCGGTCAACGGCTTCGCGCTCGGCGGCGGCTGCGAGGTCGCGCTCGCCTGCGACTTCATCTATGCGAGCGAGAAAGCAAAGCTGGGGCAACCCGAGGTCACGCTCGGCATCCTGCCTGGGTTCGGCGGAACACAGCGCCTCGCCCGTCGAGTGGGCGCGGCGCGCGCGAGAGAGATGTGCATGACCGGCAACATGGTCGGCGCGCAGGAAGCCCTGCGCATGGGTCTCGTGAACGCGGTGGTGCCCCACGAGGAGCTCTTGACCAAAGTACGCGAGGTGGCGGCGAAGATCGCGAGCCGCGGACCTCTCGCCGTTGCGGCTCTCAAGCGCGTCGTCCTAAGGGGGGAGGACGTTCCACTACCGACGGCGAACGAGCTCGAGGCGACGGCCTTTGCGTCGCTGTTCGGCACGAGCGATCAGCGCGAGGGAATGCGCGCGTTCCTCGACAAAAGAGAGCCGTCGTTCGAGGGAAAGTAAGGCACTGGCAGACCGGTCAGAACATCGCCTCGAGGTTCCCGGTGAAGATGCCGATCCACTGGGTGTATTTGCCGCCGCCGTCCTCCTCGACGGTGGGGACGCTGATCTGCACGCCGTTGGGGAGGGTGTTGAGGGT
>Ga0182018_10001040_pt1 | contig 33435 bp, 29 predicted proteins | sample 812P2MmetaG_FD_120490 | JGI IMG/M metagenome (GOLD analysis project Ga0182018, IMG submission 120490) | Permafrost microbial communities from Stordalen Mire, Sweden - 812P2M metaG | ecosystem: Environmental > Terrestrial > Soil > Wetlands > Permafrost | place: Sweden: Stordalen | collected...
CTCCGCGGCGAGTGCCAGAGCACGTGCGAGGTCAGCATCGATCCCCGCCTCCCTGGACGAGGGGACCCCGACAGGGGGACTGGTGCGCAGGGGCGGAATCGAACCGCCGACACGGGGATTTTCAGTCCCCTGCTCTACCGACTGAGCTACCTGCGCGTGCCCTTGGCTCCCGGCGCAGCGGCCGCCCGGAGCGGGGGGGAGGGGAGCTAAGCCACCGGCGCTTTCCCTGTCAAGCCGGCCAGCCCGTCCTCCCTCCGCAAACGCTCGAAACTGCGAGCTCCGGCATGCGTAGGAGTATCATCGACCCCAAACTCGAAGGTCCGGGCGGAAGGGGATGTTTGTGACGGAAGGCGACACGCTCAAGCTCGTAGGACGCACCATCGCGGAGAAATACGCCGTCGAGGGTCTCGTCGGAGAAGGTGGGTTCGCGACCGTCTACAAGGCCACGCACCTTATCTGGAAGCGTCCCGTGGCGCTCAAGGTGTTCAAGTCCCTCGCGCACTTCTCCGAGAAAGATCGGCAGCGGCTCCTCGACGAGTTCATCCAGGAAGGTGCGCTGCTCGCCGATCTCTCGGCGCGCACCGCCGCCATCGTCCAGGCGCGCGACATCGGGATGCTCGAGGCCACGAAGGGCACGTTCGTTCCCTACATGGTGCTCGAATGGCTCGAGGGGTCGACCCTCGAGGCCGTGCTCACGGACGACCGGGCGCGATTGCTCCCGCACCGCACCATCGACGAGGCGGTGCAGCTGCTCGAGCCGGTGGCCGAGGCCCTGGCCCTCGCCCATCGCAAGGGCATCGCGCACCGCGACGTGAAGCCGCAGAACATCTTCGTCATCGGCGATCCGCGTGGCGACGCCACCCTCAAGCTCCTCGACTTCGGCATCGCCAAGGTCGTGCAGGACGCGCAGAAGATGGCCGGGACGTTCGCGAAGACGAGCGGTCAGGTGACGAGCTTCACCCCGGCCTACGGCGCGCCGGAGCAGTTCTCGCGCTCGAACGGCGCCACGGGCCCATGGACCGACGTCTTCGCGCTCGCCCTCATCGTCGCCGAGGTCGTGACGGGGAGGGACCCGCTCGAGGGGGACGACTACCTGCAGCTCGCGGTGGCCTCCGCCAACCCCACGAGTCGCCCCACGCCGCGCACGCTCGGTGCGGTCGTCAGCGACTCGGTCGAGGGCGTCCTGAAGAAGGCGGTCGCCATCAAGCCGGCCGACCGGTGGCAGACCGCGGGGGAGTTCTGGGCCGCGCTGCGCCGCGCGCTCGCGATGGCTCCCATGCGCGCTATCACCGACATGTCCCCGGTGTCGGTGCGCGCCGCCACCGCGCCTGCCAGCCACGTCATCGGGACTGCGGCCACGGTCGTCTCGCCTTCGGATCCGGAGCCCGCGGCTCTGGGGCTTCCGTCCAGCAGTCGGGACTCGACGTCGACCACGGGGCGCAAGCCCGGGGCGAGCAAGATGGGGCTCTTCGTCGGCCTCGGGGCGGGCGCGGTCGCTCTCATCGGCGGCGCGGCCTTCTTCCTCGGCCCACGGCACGCGTCGCCCACGTCCGGCGCGTCGACGCCCGTCGCGAGCGTGGTTGCACCCGCCGCGAGCGCCAGCGCCGCTCTAGCGCCGGCGCCGAAGGGCTGTCCAGAAGGGATGATCCAGATCCCCGGCGGCAGCTTCTTCATGGGAAGCGACGATGGTCTCCCCTTCGAGAAGCCCGCGCACCAGGTCAAGCTCGAGCCCTTCTGCATCGACGAGTTCGAAGTGACGGTCTCCCGCTACAAGGCGTGCAGCGACGCTGGATCGTGCAAGCGCGCCGGGGCGACGAACGCGTGGTCGTCGATCTCCGACAAGGACCGCAAGGCCTTCGACCCTCTCTGCAACATCCGCGACCCCGAAGGACGGGCGAAGCACCCCGTCAACTGCGTGGACTGGGAGATGGCCGACAAGTTCTGCCGCGAGCAGGGCGGGCGGCTCCCGACCGAGGCCGAGTGGGAGTTTGCCGCGCGCGGGCCCGATGGGCGCAAGTACCCCTGGGGCGACGACGATCCCGCGGCCATGCACCTCAACGCCTGCGGCAAGGAGTGCGTCGCCTGGGGCGCCAAGAACGGCGTCGAAGAGAAGGCGATGTACGACGTGGACGACGGCTTCCCCAACACGGCGCCCGTCGGCAGCTTCCCCAAGGGGGCCTCGCGCTACGGCGTGCAGGACGTCGTCGGGAACGTGTGGGAGTGGGTGGCCGACTGGTACGGCGACTACACCGCCGGCGAGTTGAAGGAGCCGAAGGGCCCCGAGGCTGGCGAGGAGCGTGTCATCCGCGGCGGCGCGTGGAACGGCTCGTTCGCGTCCTGGGTCCGCCCGACGTTCAGGTACAAGGACGCGCCCAGCAAGCGCAGCTACGGCATCGGCTTTCGCTGCGCGAAGTGACCCCGCCGTTCGGGTGCATCTTGCCGCTCGTCGTTCTTCGGCCTAACAAGTTGCTGCATGCGAACCCAGTGGGTCTCGAAGCGCGGTAGCGATCGCAACAAGACGCAGATGCACTACGCCCGCGCCGGGGTGGTGACCGAAGAGATGGCTCACGTGGCCACGCGCGAAGCCGTCCCGCCCGAGCTCGTGCGCGCCGAGGTGGCGCGCGGGCGGATGATCATCCCGGCGAACGTCCACCACACGAACCTCGAGCCCATGGGGATCGGTATCGCCCTCTCGTGCAAGGTGAACGCGAACATCGGCAACAGCGCGGTGACCAGCGGCGTCGAGGGTGAGCTTCGCAAGCTGTCGGTCGCGCTCAAGTACGGCGCCGACACCGTGATGGACCTGTCGACCGGCGGCGACATCGATCAGATCCGCGCCGCCATCATCCGGAGCTCCCCCGTGCCTATCGGTACGGTGCCCATCTACCAGGTGCTCAAAGAGCGGAAGAACGTCTCCGACATCCGCGCCGACGATCTCATCGACATGCTCGAGCATCAGGCCAAGCAAGGGGTGGACTACTTCACGATTCACGCGGGCGTGCTCGCCGCGCACCTGCCGCTCGTGCAGCACCGCATCACGGGCATCGTGTCGCGGGGCGGGTCGATCATGGCGCAGTGGATGATCGAGCACAAAAAGGAGAACCCCTTCTACGCGCACTGGGACAAGGTGCTCGAGATCTGTGCCCGCTACGACGTGACCATCAGCGCGGGCGACGGGCTGCGGCCGGGTTGCCTCGCGGATGCGAGCGACGCGGCGCAGTTCGCCGAGCTGAAGACCCTCGGCGAGCTGACGACCAAGGCGTGGGAGCGGGACGTGCAGGTCATGATCGAGGGCCCGGGGCACGTGCCTTTCGATCAGATCGAGATGAACGTGAAAAAGGAGATGGACCTCTGCCACGAGGCCCCCTTCTACGTCCTCGGTCCGCTCGTGACCGACATCGCGCCGGGATACGACCACATCACGAGCGCCATCGGCGCGACGATGGCCGGCACCGCCGGGGCCGCGATGCTCTGCTACGTCACCCCGAAGGAGCACCTCGGCCTGCCCGACGAGGACGACGTCCGCCAGGGGCTCATCGCGTACAAGATCGCCGCCCACGCCTCGGACGTGGCCCGCAAGCGCCCGGGTGCGCGAGACCGGGACGACGCGCTGTCGCGGGCCCGCTACGCGTTCGACTGGAACGAGCAGTTCCGTTTGTCGCTCGATCCGGAGACCGCGCGGCGCATGCACGACGAAACCTTGCCCGACGACTACTTCAAGAGTGCCGAGTTCTGCTCGATGTGCGGGCCGAAGTTCTGCAGCATGCATATCAATCGCGCCGTCGAGGAGTTCAACAAGCAGGTGGAGGACGACAAGAAGGCCGGCCGGCGGACGCTGGATCTGTTCACTCCGTGAGTGGTCTCCCGAGGGTCACGGCGCTCGTCGTTCTCGTGGCCCTTCACTGTGGCAAAAGCACGCCGCCTGGCGCGACGGCGTCCTCGGCCACCGCCTCGCCGGGGGCCGGGGCACAGACAACCGGCGGCGCGGTGGACGATGCCGGGTCGATGGACGAGCTCGAAGAGCAGGCATGGGCGCAGGCGGCGGACGCGGGCGAGCCGCAGGAGCTGATTCGCCTGACGGATCTCGTCGGTTGCGAGACGTTGCGGGAGCGCGCATCGAATGCGTCGCTGCGGACGACGGCTGTCCGTGCGATGGCCTACTGTTCGGACTTCTCGGAGCTCCCGTGGCTCGCGGACGTCGCGGCGGCCGGTCGTGAGGACGATGCGATAGCGGCTCTGGATGCCATCATCGACCAGGCAGCCCGTCCTCGCTACGCGACCGATCCCGATGACGCCGACGAGCTGCACGCGGGATGCGGCGCCCTGCTGGCCCTCGCGCGCGGGGCCGAGCGACCGAGGGCGCGCCGCGTCCTCGCCATCCGGGCCCTTCGCATGCTGGCGGAGCGCGGCTGCGTCGCCCGGGCCGACATTCCGACCGACCTCGACGCCCGGTAGTCGATCACCCGTCCACCAGGCGCCGGGCCTCGTGCACGAGGCGCTGCACCTCCGCCTGCGCAAGGTCGCGGAGGCGGGTGGACCGGCTCTCGGAGTCGATGACGATGGGCGAACCAACGCACATCGCCACGAGGGACGGCTCTGCGCCGGCCATGCGGGAGAGGTGCGCCGGGAAGGATTCGCCCACGAACGCGGCTTCGGAGTCCCTGGCGTATGCCAGACCCACCGGGATGACGTCTGCGCCCGACTGAAGGGCCGATACGAACGTACCGGTGCGGAACGGGCGAACTTCGTCCCCGGGGAACGTCGTCCCTTCGGGGAAGACGATCACCGTGGATGGCTCCGCGAGATGGCTCGCGATGGATCGCACCGCTGTCGCACCGCTCGCGGCGTCCGCCCGATCGACGAACACCGTGCCCGCCGCCCGAGCCGCGACGCCCACGAGAGGCCAGGTCGCGAGATCCTTCCGGCTCACCATCCTCCCGCCGAACGCCCGGAGCAGGACGAGGATGTCGGCGGTCGAGCGATGATTGGCGACGACGAGGTGTCCGATCCCCGCTGCCGGCATGTCCCCGCGAACGAGGACACGCACGCCGAACATCGCGAGGAGAGCCGAGCACCAGGCACCGACCCAGCGCCCGCGTAACTCCTCGCGATCCCTAGGTTGTGCGAGGGCCGCCCGGGCGAGGAACGCGGGGAGCATCGCGGCCGTCACTGCGCCGAACCCTGCGGTGCGTGCCGCGCGCCGCACCTCTTGCCGGGCGCTCACCAGAGCCTCCGCATCCCGTACGCCGCCCACTCCAGCCCTCGCCGCACGATCGATCGCTTCCGCCACGCGTCGAGGTCGACGCGGGTCGCCTGCGTCAGGTCGCGCTCGAACCATCCTCGGACGTGCTGCGCGAACGCCGCGTCCTCCACTGCGAGGTTGACCTCGAGGTTCTTGCGCCACGACCGTTCGTCCAGGTTGTAGCTGCCGATCGTCGCGAAGGCGTCGTCGATGATGGCCGTCTTGGCGTGGAGCATCCGCTCGGGCAGGGTCCAGATCTCGACGCCGTGCCGGAGCAGCGTGTCGAAGAGCGCCTCGATGGCGAACTGCACGACGGGGACGTCGCCCGTGAAGGGCACGAGCACGCGGACACGCACCCCGTGGTCGACGGCGTGGAAGAGCGCGGCGCGCATGGGCCGGTCCGGCACGAAGTACGAGTTGGCGATGTCGACGCGTCCTCGCGCCTTCTTGATGCGGACGAGGTACTCGCGGTGCATGCTGCGCCGGTTGCGCCACTGGCTGGCGAGCACCCAGACGGGCCTCGTGTGCCGGCGTGACAGCGGACGCAGATCGGGCGGGGGCGCCTCCTTCGTGAGGTGTCGCCAGGTCCGGTAGAAGAGCGTGCGAAGCTCGTGGGTGGCGTCGCCGCGGACCTCGATCATGTCGTCGCGCCAGCCCGAGCCGCCCTCGGCAGGCTCGAGCCAGGGCGCAGCGAGGTTGATGCCCCCGGTGAACCCGTGGAGCGAGTCGACCACGAGCAGCTTGCGGTGGTCGCGCTGCTCGACGCGCTCGAGGCGGAAGCGCGGATCGAAGGGCGAGATCGAGTGGTACTGCGCAACCTGTCCCCCGCCGGAGATGAACGGCTCCCACCAGGCGCGGTCGATGCCGAGGCTGCCGACGGCGTCGTGGATGACGCACACCCTGACGCCGCGCCGCGCCGCGTTTGCAAGTACCTCCCGGAATCGCGTGCCGACCGCGTCCGCGCCGATCCAGTACATCTCGAGGAGCACCTCGTGCTGCGCCCCCGCGATGGCCGCAAGCATCGCGGGGAACGCCTGCGCCCCGTCCCGCAGTAGGCGCACGGAGTCCTCTCCCACGGGAAACCAGGGGGGGGCCGTGGGCGGAGTCGGATCGACGGGCGCGAGAGGGGGGATGGGCAACGCGTCGTACACCTAGTCTCGACTCTTAGTCCTCGTCTCCCGCCCTGGATACAGGTGGCCTCGCGGGTCGGCGCGAGGTGGTCGCGCGGCCACGATGACGAGGGCTTCGTCCCGGATGGCGGCCGCAGCGAACGCGCGCATCTTCTCGAGCGACGGGCCCGGCGACGCGGTCCTCCCGCGCCAGAGCTCGATCGCGCGGGTGCGCGGGTCCAGATCGGCCATGGCATGCAAGCGAGTGAGCGTTGCCGCGACACGACTCCGGTCCGCGTCGTCGATCGCCCCCTGTCGCACGCGGTCGAGAAGGGCGCGCGTCTGTGCCACGGCGGCGTCGAGGGAAGGGTCGGCTGCCTCGATCCGGACGACCAGTGCGGGCGCTCTCGGCAAGCCGAGCACGGCGGCACTCCATCGGCGGGCGAGTGCGGCAGGAGGAGCGTCGCCCCCTGACCCCGAGAGCGCGTGCCCGAGAAGTCCGTCAGGGCCGTCCAGCGCGGCGGCGACCCACGACGCCGCGGTCGATGCCTCCTCGTCGCCGGGTGCGACCGGAACGGCGACGAGTGCCTCGGAGGGAGCTCCTGCGGGCAGGTCGACGGCATACGTCCCTGCGTGAGATGGCGGTGTCGACGGCGGCACGGCGCAGACGCGGGCTTCGCCGGGCCGCCGGGCGATCCAGCGATCCACCGCACGCGCCGCGGCCCCGGCCTGCGCCGCGTCGACGTTCGCGAGGACGGCCACCCGAAGCGGGCCCTCCCTCATCGCGGTTGCCTTCATCGAGACGGTCTCGTCCGACGTCCGGGAGAGGGCGAAAGCCGTCCCGGTCGCATCCACCCAAGAGGGATGACCCTGCGATACGGCCGCTGCAAGAACGCCGATCGCCCGTTCGTCGGTACCCGCGGCGTGGGCGAGCAGCTCGGTGCGGGCTCGCGCAATGGCACCCGAGGGCAACGGGTCTGCGGCGAATGCTCGGGCGGCCACGTCCGCGAGGCGGCGCGCGTAGGCTTCGGACGACTCGCCGGCGCGGGCTGGGCCGTGCACGAGGACGCCGATGCCGTCGGCCGCGACGAACGGCTCGACACTCACGTCGCCCCCGCCCGCCTGCGCCAGCGCGGACGCCGCCGTCGCCACCGCGGCCCCCGCACCCGCGTCGCCGATGGTCTCGGAGAGCGTGCCGCAAGTCGACGCGAGCAAGACCCATGTCTCTCCCTGCCCGCGCTCGACGCGCGCGCGCGTCTCTACGACCGGCGCATGCCACGCGAGGCTCGCGCGATCGATCTCGGACCGGATCGCATCGGCGGACGCGGACGTCGACGTGTCGCCGCTCTCCCGACCCGCCGCGATGCCCACGATGATCGTGACATGCACGTCGTCCTCGGCCCCGGTCGCGTGTCGTCTTGCGAGTGACCACCAGGCGGCCCTCTCGGCGGCGTCCCGGGGGTCCGCGGCACGGATGGCGAGGGACCGTCCCAGATCGGACGGTGGGGCTGCCTCGGCGATGTCGACGGCGATCTCTTGGCGGGCGAGCGCCGCGGCCGTCGCGATCCGGGCGGGCGCGTCCGACCCAAGGTCCCGGGCGTCGAGGTCGACGGTGGCGGCGAGGCACCCCCCGTCGCCGTGTGACGTGGCGACGACCGAGCGCACCTGGGCCGGGGCCTCCAGAGCAGCAAGGCGGGTGGCCAGAGGTCCGCGCGGATCCCCGAGGGCGGGCGCCGCAGCGACGGCTCGCTCCGGAGCGGCCGTGCGCGCGATCACGACGACTCGCGCCGACCCCGGGGCGATCTCCCCGGATGCGTCGTACACGACGGCGCGGGTGTCCGGAGCGGGCCACGGGGACTGCACGACCAGGGCGGCGCGTGGCCAGGCCGGGGCGTTCGCAAGCGCCTGAGCCGCGGCATCGGCGAGCCAGCCCTCCCCCGCGGCGGCAAAGGCGATACGCCCCAGGCCATGCGCGGCCGACCGCCACGACTCCAGGTCGGCCGCGGTGGGCGGCGCATCGCTCCCGGTTCCGTAAGCCCCGCCCGTGCAGCGAGCGGCATCCACGAGGGCACGGTCCGGCAGGGGGCGCCGCGCGAGCGCTGTAGCCTTGCGAGCGACAGCGGACAGGGCAGGCTCGTCCGGGATGACGGGCGCGAGAAGGGCGGCTCGCGTGCCGTCGATCACACGCGCCGCATCGGCGGCCGAGCCGACGAGGGCCCGCAACCTCCAGCCGCTCCACCCGCCGGTCACCGTGGCCTCGATGCCTCGAGCCGCGAGGCGTGCCTCGACGAGCGCAGCCAGTGCGATGCCCGCCAGGCCGCCTCGATCCGTCGCGATTCCGTCGGTCGTCACCGCGACGGACAGCGCCCCGAGTCCGTCCCCTTCGCGGAGGACCACGTCGAGCGAGGGCCGTCCGTCGCCCGTCGGCCGCGCACCGGATGGCCCTAGCGTCGGACGGGTCGGGAGCGTCGCCGCATGCGGGCCCGCGCCGCAACCGAGCGCCGCGACCACCGACGCGGTGAGCACGACGGCGCGTGCTCCCCCGGCGCGCGTCACCGTGAGCTTCTCACGGGAGCCGCCACCTCGGCGGCCTTGGCGCGGACGAACCCTGCCAGCCGACGCATGGGTACGCGCGCCGGGCAGCGCATCTCGAGCTCGGCGAGTCGCTCGTCGGTCACCGCGTCGAACGAGCGTACGGCCGCGTCGTAGTCGGGCATGCTGCGCGAGCTCGCCAGCATCAGGTCCATCACGCCCGCGTATGCGCCACCCGATCGCACCATGGCCGCGCCCTCGCCCACGTCGCACAGACCGCACGCGATGCAGCCCGACAATAGGGGCAGGAGGCGGCGCTCCTCGGGGCTCACGGGAGGGATCCGGTCGGGCGCGTAGCTGCGGCGGAAGTCGGCTAGCCCCCGTCGCGTGCCGAGAAGGGGCGCGAGCAGCGAGCGCACGAGCGCCCAGGCGAGGAGCAGGAGGGCGTGGACGCGGCCCATGCGACGCTGTCGCATCGTTAGCACGCGCGCGCGGAGTTCGCTGTCACGGGCTCGCACTCCCCCTTGACTCCCCGGGCCATTGCCCGGTTGTCTGGCGGTCCGGCCCCAACATGCTGTCCATCGATCTCCGAGGCAAACGCGCCTTCGTCGCCGGTGTCGCCGACGACGGGGGCTTCGGGTTCGCGATTGCGAAGGCCCTCGCCGAGGCAGGTGCGAGCGTGTGCGTCGGCACCTGGCCGCCGGCGCTCGGTATCTTCCAGACGCTGCTGCGTCGGGGCAAGCTCGACGCCTCGCTCCCGCTCGCGGATGGGCGCAAGCTCGAGTTCGAGCGGATCTTGCCGCTCGACGCCGAGTACGACGTCATGGACGACGCCCCCGCGGATGTGCGCGAGAACAAGCGTTACAAGGACCAGGGCGACTTCACCGTCCAAGGGTGCGCGGAGCGCCTGCGGGCCGATTTTGGCGATGCGTGCCTGGACGTCGTCGTGCACTCGCTGGCCAACGGCCCGGAGGTGACGAAGGACCTGCTCGCCACGAGCCGCAGGGGCTACCTCGGCGCCGTGGGCGTCAGCGCGTACTCGATGGTGTCGCTGGTGCAGCGCTTTGGCCCGCTAGTCCGCCCGGGCGGCGCGTTCCTCAGCCTCTCGTACCTCGCCGCGGAGCGCGTCATCCCCGGTTACGGGGGAGGGATGTCCAGCGCGAAGGCGGCGCTCGAGAGCGACACGCGCGTCCTCGCGTGGGAGGTGGGGCGACGGTGGGGTCACCGGGTCAACTGCATCAGCGCGGGACCCCTGGCGTCGCGGGCGGCCAGCGCCATCGGCCGGGACCAACCGGAGGCGGCGGAGGGCAGCGCCCGCGGCAAATCGTTCATCGAGCAGATGATCGACTTCACTCGCGTCAACTCACCCTTGCCCGAGGCCCTCGCGGCCCGCGAGGTGGGAGACACGGCGGCCTTCCTGTGCTCCCCGCTCGCGAGCGGGATCACGGGGTGCGTAGTCCACGTCGACAAGGGCTACCACGCGATGGGAAAGACCGTGTGACGCACCCCCCGCGCCCGTCGCGCTCGGGGGTTGTGGAGTGACGGCAGCGGCGGGATACTCGCCTCAAGATGACCGCGCCCTTCACACCCCCCGCCGACGGAAAGCCCATCACGATGGGCGCCAATCGCGTCCTCTCCGTTCCGGATAATCCTATCCTTCCGTTCATCGAAGGCGACGGCACCGGCCGCGACATCTGGCGCGCCTCGGTCCGGGTGATCGACGCGGCGGTGGCCAAGGCGTACGGAGGCAAGCGCAAGATCGCCTGGTACGAGGTGTACGCCGGCGAGAAGGCGCACGGCCTCTTCAAGAACTGGCTCCCCGACGAGACGGTCGCGGCGTTCCGCCGGTATCTCGTCGGTATCAAGGGTCCGCTGACGACGCCCATCGGCGGCGGCATCCGGTCGCTCAACGTCGCCCTTCGGCAGCTGCTCGATCTTTACGTATGCTTGCGCCCGGTGCGCTGGTTTGACGGTGTGCCGAGCCCCGTCAAGCGCCCGCAGGACGTCGACATGGTCATCTTCCGGGAGAACACGGAGGACATCTACGCGGGGATCGAGTTCGAGGCGGAGAGCGCCGAGGCGAAGAAGATCATTGCCTTCATCGAGAAAGAGTTCCCGACGGACTTTCGCAAGATCCGCTTCCCCGCGTCGACGGGCATCGGCATCAAGCCGGTGAGCCGCGAGGGGACCGAGCGCCTCGTGCGCGCCGCGATCCTCTATGCCATCGACCAGAAGCGAAAGAGCGTCACCTTCGTGCACAAGGGCAACATCATGAAGTTCACCGAAGGGGCCTTCATGCGCTGGGGCTACGCTCTCGCCCAGCGCGAGTTCGGCGACGCCGTGTACACGTGGGATGCGTGGGAAAAGACCAAGGCGGCAAAGGGGGAGCCCGCCGCCAATGCCGAGCAGAAGTCGGCGCTCGACAAGGGCAAGGTGCTCATCAAGGACGCGATCGCCGACATCACGCTCCAGCAAGTGCTCACGCGCGCGAAGGAGTTCGACGTCATCGCGACGTTGAACCTGAATGGCGACTATCTGAGCGACGCGCTCGCGGCACAGGTCGGCGGCATCGGGATCGCCCCCGGCGGCAACATCAATTACGTCACGGGCCACGCGATCTTCGAGGCCACCCACGGCACCGCACCGAAGTACGCGGACCTCGACAAGGTCAACCCGGGGTCGGTCGTTCTGAGCGGCGAGATGATGCTGCGCCACCTGGGGTGGAACGAGGCCGCCAGCTTGGTCATCAAGGGCATGAACGGCGCCATCGCGAGCAAGCGAGTGACCTACGACTTCGCGCGCCTGATGGAGGGGGCGAGCGAGATTAAGTGCTCCGAGTTCGGGGACAACCTCATCGCACACATGTGATAGGAGTCCGCCATGCCCACCCGCAAGAAGATCGGTCTCATTGGCGCAGGCAACATCGGGGGAGAGCTCGCGCGCCTCTGCGCGAACGAAGAGCTTGGGGACGTCTTTCTCTTCGACATCGCGCCGAAAGAGAACTTCGCCAAGGGCAAGGCGCTCGACCTCGAGCAGAACGGCGCCGTCCTCGGCTACGACTCGCACATCCGCGGAACGTCGAGCTGGGGGGACCTCGAGGGGGCCGATGTCCTCATCGTAACCGCGGGCATTCCTCGCAAGCCCGGTCAATCGCGCGACGACCTGGTGGCCACCAACCTGCCGATCATCCGCGACGTGGCGCAGAACGCGAAAAAATCCTGCCCGAATGCGTTCGTCATCGTCATCAGCAACCCGCTCGATGCGATGGTCTACGAGTACAAGCGCGTCGTCGGGGCGCCGAAGAGTCACGTCGTCGGGATGGCGGGGGTGCTCGATAGCTCGCGCTTCCAGCTCTTTCTCGCGCGCGAGGCCAACGTGAGCGTCAAGGACGTGCGCTCGATGGTGCTCGGGGGGCACGGCGACGACATGGTCCCGGTCCTGTCGATGACGACCATCAACGGCGTCCCGGTGTCGACCCTCATCGCGAAGGACAAGCTCGAGAAGATCGTCGACCGGACGCGCAAGGGCGGCGGCGAGATCGTCAACCTGATGGGGACGAGCGCCTACTACGCGCCTGCGTCGAGCGCGGTTGCGATGGCCAAGGCCTACCTCCGCGACGAAAAGCGTCTGCTCGCCTGCGCCGCCTACCTCGAGGGCGAGTACGGGTACAAGGACCTCTTCATGGGCGTGCCCTGCATCCTCGGCGGCAAGGGCGTCGAGAAGATCATCGAGATTGCGCTCACGGACGAGGAAAAGGGAATGCTCGCCAAGAGCGCGAAGAGCGTCCAGGCGGTGGTCGACATCTGCAAGAAGGGCTAGCCCTGAGCGAAGGCTCAGGTCGGGGCCCCCCGCAGGGCGCCGGAAACTTGACGGGAGCGCTTCTATGACGCCAGGGTTCGGGCATCGTACGATGCACCGCCGCAGCCTTCTAGCCGCCCTCGGGGCAGCACCGCTTCTCGCGGCCGTCGGCGGGTCCGCGCATGCGCAGTCGTCGTCGAGAAACCTGAAATCGATCGCGCGCGACCCCCGCGGAACGACGCTGTGGCTCGCGCTCGATCACGCGCCGTTCCCCTCGCCGGACGCGGGGTACCGCGACGACACGGTCGTCGTCTTCGTCCCCTCACACTACCGCTTCCGCCCGGACGAGGGTGTCGCCGCGCTCGTGCACTTTCACGGGCACAACACGTCGGCCGATCGCGCTCTCGTCGCACACCAGCTCCGCGAGCAAGTCGTCGACAGCAAGCAGAACGCCATCCTCGTCGTGCCCCAGCTGGCGACGTTCGCCGCGGACTCGGCTTGCGGCAAGCTCGAGTCCCAAGGGGGGCTCTCGCGCCTTCTCGAGGAAGCCATAGACGTCGTCGGGCGGGAGGGGCGGGTCACGCTCGGCGACACCGCCCTGCCGAGGGGCGCGGGCCTCGGCACGGTGTGCATATCGGCGCACTCCGGTGGTTACCACGCGGCTGCGTCATGCTTGCGCGTGGGCGGGGCCGACGTGCGCGAGACGTATCTCTTCGACGCGCTGTACGCGGAGGTCGACACTTTCCGCGACTGGGTCGTCGCGCGTCGCGGCGAGTCCTTGCACAGGAGACACAAGCTCGTCAGCTTCTTCACCGAGGGGAGCACCACTGAGGCGAACGACGCCGTGCTCCGTTCCGGTCTGGATCGTGCCGGGATGACCTGCGCCCGGGAGATGCAGGAAGGGGAGCTCTCGCGCCACGACATTTCCCATGCCGACGCGGTCTTCGTGCGCACGGGTCTTTGGCACTCGAACGTCACCTGGGAGACGAACGCGCTGCGCGACTGTCTTTTTGCATCGGCGCTGCCACGGCATCTGGCGAGCACGTGGTTCGCGCGGAAAAGCGAGGCTCGGTCCATCGAGAGAAGACGGTAAACGGCCACTCGTTCGCGACTCGCTGGGTCGGACGGGGATTTCTGTGGATTGTTTTGCCGGCCATCACGCGCTAATGGCATCCGAATGATCCAGGATCTGGCGTGGGTGCCCATCTTCGAGAACGTCGCGAAGGAAGACCTCGCGCAGCTCGAGAAGATAGCCAAGCGTAGGGACCTCCCCGCCAAGACGGTCGTGTTCTTCGAGGGCGACCGCGCCGACGCGTTCTATATCGTCGTGTCGGGGTCGCTCAAGGTCTACCAGACGACCCAGGACGGTCGTGAGAAGGTGCTGAACACGATGGGTCCTGGCGAGATCTTCGGCGAGCTCGCGATGCTCGACGGGAAACCTCGCTCGGCGTCCGTCGAGACCATCGAGGCGGCGGAGCTCATCGTCATGGCCCGCACTGACTTCCGGGAGCTCGCCACGGCGACCCCCAGCATCCTCTGGGGCGTGCTGGAAGGTCTCTGCGAGCGCCTGCGATCGCTCAACGACCTCCAGCTCGATGTCGCCTTTCAGGACACGCCCTATCGAATCGCCAAGGCGGTCATCAAGCTCGCCGACAAGCACGGCGAGAAGACGGACGACGGCTGGCGCGTGCGAGAGTCATTCGGCGTGAGGAACCTGGCCGACATGGCTGCGACGACCCCCGCCCGCGTCAGCCGGGTGCTGGAGAAGCTCGAGGACGACGGGCTGATCCGAACCGGCAAGGACGACCTGGTGGTCCCGGACCTGGCAGCGCTCAAGCGAGCGATCGAATACATGGGCTCGCGGTGAGAGAGGCTCCCGCGCCCGCTCGTCGGGCTTCGTACTCTCTCGCGTTCGTCATCCTCCTCGTGCCGGCGGTCGCGTTCGCTCACGAGCGCTTCGTCAGGCACCAGCTGAAGCGACCGCTCCACGACGATTTCTTTCTCCGCCACCCCGGATCGTTCCTTGGAATGGACCCGAACATGCTCCGGGTCGGCATCAACGCGTTCGTCGTCTTCGCAGCCTTCGTCATCATCTGGTTCGTCCGTCAGCCCCTGGACGAGGCGGTCGAGCGGCTGATCACGCCCGCGGGAGGGACAGTTCAGCGCGCCGTGCACAAACTCGCGTGCTTTTTGACGGACCGCCCTGTCAGAAACAGGGTTTTCCACGTGATCGGCGAGTGGGCGGTCATCATGTTCCTCCGCGTGCCGGGGCTCGTCCTCATGTATTCCGCGTCGAACAACTCGCTGGTGATGCCGAGCTACCCCCTCGACCCGAAGACCGAGTTCTTCTTCAAGATGGCGCAAGCGATCCTCGCGGTGCTCATCCTGACGCAGACGCTGCTGCCGCTCTGCGGTGCGCTGCTCATGGGTACGTGGATCTACCTGAACCGCTGGGGATGGATGGTCGCGGCCGACGCGCTGCCCGTGGTGAGCGTGGCTGTCGTTTATCTCACGTCGCCATGGGAGTCGCACAAGCTCGCGATTACGGAGCTCAACGAGACGCAGATGCGCTGGGTGCGGCTGACGCTCGGGTTCGGGTTCCTCGTCCTCGGGTGGTTGAAGGTCTATAACCACGACCTGGTTGCCGGCGTGGCCGACCAATACCCGTCAGTGCGAAACGACCCGATGGTCAAGATGCTCGCGTTCGGCACTGACCCCTACTTCAGCCGAGAGTGCTGGGTCGTCTCCTTCGCGCTGGCCGAGGTCTTGAGCGGCTTCATGCTCATGACGGGCACCTTCTCGCGCGTATGGGGCACGATCATGGCTATCGTATTCACGAAGCTCATGCTGGCGGACTTCGGCTGGAACGAGATCCCGCACCTCTTCCCCATCGGTGCGCTGGCCGCTGTGGCCTTCTCCAATCGATTGACGGGGGAGCTCGATCCCATCGAGGCACTGGAGGAACGCGCCGGGCGCGAAGGGGGAACCATAAAGCAAATGGCCATCATCGGCGGGACCGCGGTCGGCGTCGCGTTCGTCGCGATCTTTCCCATCCTCTTCGCACTCACATTCAGCGATCGCGGCAACCTCCGCTAGCGGTATAGCCATGCACTTTGCCTCCGCCCGACAGTTGATCATCATTGCCGTAGTCTGGGCCGTGCTCCTCGTCGGCTACGACCAGTACGCGAACCCGAGACCGTTCGCCTCGTACTGGGCGGAGTTCAAGGGCAGCTCCACGCGTCCCGTCGTGACGTCGCAGGACGACACCCCTCGCCTCAAGCTGTCGATGCCGCACCTTTGCTGCAGCGGTTGCCTGAGCGACCTTCGCACTGCACTCGAGCCGCTCACGTGGCTTCGCTCACCGACGGTGGCTTTGGAGCCGCCCTCCATCGAGAACGCCGAGACCGCCTCGCCCGATATTGCCAATGCGAACGAGCTCGACGTCGAGATCGTCGACCTCGCGAGGGTCGACTTCGTCGCGCTGGGCCGGGCGCTCGAGGACGCGGGCCTCACCGCCGACAAGATCGAGATGTACGGCCTGGGTCACTTTCGGCTGGAAGTCGAGCTGCCGCACCTGTGCTGCACGGTGTGCTCCCGCGCCGCCGACGAGCAGCTCGAGCGCCTCCTGAGGAAGGAGGAGCAGCGGCGTTGGCTCGACAGCCTGACTGTCAACCACGTGAAGAAGACGGTCGTCGTCTACGCGCGCCTGAACGCTGTCGTCGACGTGGTCGAGCTGACGACGGCGCTCGGGCGCGCAGGCTTCTCTGCACGAGCGATCCGGGTCGTCAGCGGTTCCGAATCGTGACTCAGAGCGCCTCGAGGAACTGCACGACCGTCAATTGTTGTGCGAGCGTCAGCGCGTGGAACTTTTCCATCGTGTTGCGCGCCTCGCTGCGAAACCCACTCGCCCGGCTGCACACGTCCAGCGTCGACGCGACCTTCGGGCACAAGGTGTAATCCGGGGCCATGGTCCCCGGGTTGATCGGGGGCGCCGGCAGATCGTGGAGCTCGATGATGGCGAGCACGGCGAGGTCCATCGTCGTGATCTGCTTGAGCAGAGTGCCCTCGTCGGCGTCCGTGAACACCGTCTCGGCCGGTGGGTTCGGCGGCTGGCCGGGGTAGTTGTCCTCGCCGATGATGTTCAGGTACACGCGCGCGTCGTGCCCGAAGGGCGGCCCCACCTTGCCGAGCCCCATGAGCGGTGGAGTGCGGAACTCGTTGCCCTCCGCGAGGCCGGTGACGGCCGGGATGATGGCGTAGTCCGCGAGGCTGCGGCTGATGTTGCCCTGAATCGGAAACGGTGCCGCGATGGTTTGGGTCGGGTCGCACGGGCCCGGATTGCAGGTGGCCGGATTCGTCATCGTGGGCTGCGCGACGGTCCACTGCTGCTGGAAGTAGTAGGGCACCTCGGGATTCTGGTGGATGAGAAGGTCGGAGAAGATCGGCGCCCAGCGGTTCGACAGGTTCTCCTGACCGCCGATCTTGGCAGGTGATACTCCCGTGCGGAAGACCGGGATGTGGCAGGTCGCGCAGCCGAGCTGTCGGTCCGCGGCGAGGGCGTGGTTCGTGTCGTCGCTGAAGTTCGCGGGATCGACATTGTCGGAAGTCATCCTGGCGCGGAACGCGTCCAGATCGAGACCGAAGAGGGCCGCGCCCTGCTGCACCGCGATACCGCCGGCGCTCGTCGGCGGATTCTCGTAGAGCGTGCTCGCCTGCATCGGAGGCGCGATGTTGCGGACCATGTCGCGCAGGCTTTCCACTCGCGTAGCGGTGATATTTGGCTCCAGCGCTCCCGCGTTGCACTCCTCAGGGTCCACGGTGTCGAGGTTCGGCTGCTCGAAGGGCGAGAACGGGCTGGTAAGGCCAATCTCGCCCTGCGTTCCGCCGACGTCGAACTGGAGCAGCGTGGTCCCGGCGCCGCGCAGACCGAACCGCCCGACGCGGATGATCGGGTCGCCGCCGACGAAGCTGAGTGATGCGTTGCCTTCGTTGTGGCGGCCCGAGATGCAATCGTTCGGGCAGATGTTGGGATCAGGCTGGGGGGGAAGCGACGAGGTCGTGTTGATCGTGTCGAACGGATCTTCGTTGGCGACGATGTCGCCGAAGTAGATCGCTTCCATCAGGCCGCGCGCCACGTAGGGCGGGGCCGCGCGCTCGCCCATGGCGCGGCGGGCGCCGAGCGGGCTGAGTCCGGTAATGGGGTCGAGGCCGCCCTGCAGGTCCGGATCGATGTTGAGCGCGGGCATGTTGTTGATCGCGCACTCGCCGATTGCCTCGTCGTGCTGGAGGCCGCCGCCGAAGATCGCGAGCGGGTCGAATGCGCCGCTCGCAGGGTAGTAATCGCCGTAGAGGGTAAAGGCGACGGTCGGCGGGTTGCCGGCCGTCTTGGTGATGAGCGAGTAGTCGGTAAGCCCCTGCCGCCCTCCGCGCGACACGGGCGTGTTCTGCATGTTCACCGCCGCAAGGGAGTCGTCGACGACGTTGCCCATGAGGTGGTTGTCCTGGTTCTGCCCCGAGCTATTGTGGCAGCCGATGCACGCCCGCTGATTGAAGAGCGGGCCGACGCCCTCGACGTCCGTGTGCGGCGTGGCGAAGAACTGCAGCGGCGACTGGTCTTCGATCGACGGCGGAACCACGACGGCCGGGTCGGCAAAGTCGTAGAGCGCCTGGATCTGGGTGGAAGCGCCCTCGTAGCCGAGAGAGGCATAAGACTCGTCCTGCCCCCACGTCGCGCGGTCGTGCAGATTGGGGTGCTGCGGGATGCCGCTGCCGGGCGTCGCGATGCCCGAGAAGTCGCGCTGGTCCTCGATGTCGATCGTCTCCGTCATCGCGCCGTACTGGCAACCGTGGACGGTCGCCGCGAGGCACGCGGTCAGCGCACCCGAGTAGAGCGCGCGTCGGCCTTTGAGAAACGTCGTGCCGTATTTCATCGTACCCTCTGCTGCGCGCGCGGGCGCTTGCTAGAAGTCTCCCATCAGGTCGAAGAACAATCGCTGCACGTGGTTTTCCATGAGCGGGTATCCCATGAAGTCGAAATATTGCACTATGGCCATCAGGTTCGGGAAGATACGGTAGTTCGTGCCGAACGCGACGCCGTGGTAGCCGCTGCCGGCGCCAAGGTCGGAGTCGGCGAAGGTCGACAGCACGGCGTCGTTCTGGACGTACCGATAGGTGACCCACACGTTCATCGGGTGAAATGAGCTCTTGTACGCCTTGTCGCCGAGCCGAGTGCCGACGGTGACGCCGAAGCCGTCATCGTAGCGCGGCGCGTTCGTCGGCCCGCTGCTGGCGGTCTTGACCGGCGTGCAGCTCGCACAGGTCGCGGGCGCGGGCGTCGGCAGGTTCCCCTGCGAATTCAGTGGGTGGGCGGGAAGGAAGTTGTGGGCATAGTCGAAGAGGACATACGCGTCGGGGTCGCCCGCCATCTCGTTCTTGATGGGGACGTGGACCTGCAGCGTCGGGTTCAGTGTCTTGTACGTCGGGTCGAGATAGCCGGTGGCCGTGCCCCCCGCGGGCCCGTAGTTGACCACGCTGTTGGTCTGTTGCAGGCCGCTCGAGAGTAGGAACGCGGAGGTCGGGGTCTGGGTGCTGACGAAGCCCATGGCGGGCTGCGCCGTGGGCACGCTCAGCCCCGTGTTGAGATTGATCCACTCGTAGTACGAGACCGCGCCGTCGACGTATTTGCTGAGGAAGCGGAGCTGTTCGCCAAGGCCGCTGACGGTGCCCGTGATGCCGACGAAGGCCTGGTCGAGCAGTGAGGTGATCTGCATGTACGCGATCGTGTTTTCGATCCGGAACGGTGCCGAGCTACTCGCCGACTTGTAAAACTGCGCGGTGAGAGCGGCCCCGGCGGGATTCACGTCGTCGTCCCACACCATTTGAGTGCGCAGGGTGCCGACTGAACCGCGCCAAAATGGGTTCTTCATGCGGCCGAACGTCAGCTGAAGACGATCTCGGTCGTCCAGAGGGCGGACCGAGCCCCATGCCTGGTCGATGCCGAAGGCGCCTGGCCTGAACGCATCGGAGAGCGCCACGAAGGGGACCGTCGGGTTCGGGGTTTCACCGCTAGAGAGGCGAAAGCCGCCGATGACCGGGCCTTTGTCGCCCAGCTCCGCGCCGAAGCGGATCCGCGCGAGGAGCCAGTTGGCCTGGATGCCGTTGGTGAGAGACTCGGTGAGGTTCGAGTTCACGGAGTAGTCGTAGCGAAGGGTGGCGTTGCCGAATATGTGCACCGGCACTCCCAGAAGCGATAGCGCGACACCGGGTGCGGGCTCGGTGTCGCGTCTCTTCTTTTCCGCTTCGTCGCTCGCCGCCAGCTGGGTCTGCTGCGAGACGAGCTGGGCCTGCTGCGCGGCGAGCCTTGCCTGCTCGCGAGCCAGCTCCGCCTGTTTGGTCCGAAGCTCGGCGAGTGCGGCCTCCTGATCGGTCCGCAACTTGGCGAGCATGGCCGCTTCCTCGTCCCGCACGGCCTGCATCCTTGCGAGGTTGGCCTCCTGTTCGGCCCACAGCCTGTCGAGTTCCGTCTGGACGGGGTCCGGATCCTTCGCAGTGCCCGGGAGCGCAAACGCGGAGCTTGCCGCGCCGACCGCGCCGATCAGCGCCAATGCGAATGCCGCCCGTCGCCTGCTCAAATGGCCCGTCGAAGGCGGCCCGAGTTTCCGGCGTAAGGTGACCACGGGAGTGAACCTCGTCTAGGGAGCGATCTGCAGAGTCGTCCCCTCCGGACGACCCCGCTTGCCTTCTTACACTCTCGCCGCCGCGCCCGACAATCGCAGATTGGTTGTCCGGGCCGGATGCAGACCTTGCCCGTGCTAGCGTGGCCCACCCATGAAGATCCACGAGTACCAGGCGAAGCAGATGTTCGCCCGCTACGGCGTACCGATCCCGCGGGGTTATCCCGCCATGACCGTGGCCGAGGCAGAGGCTTCGGCCGCAAAGCTCGCCCAGGAGACGGGCGGGTCCGTCGTGGTCGTCAAGGCGCAGATCCACGCTGGGGGCCGCGGGAAGGGTGGCGGCGTGAAGGTCGTCCGGATGAAGCCGGGTGGCAGCGAAGTGCGCGACGTCGCTCAGGCGATGCTCGGTATGCAGCTCGTGACCCACCAGACGGGGCCCGAGGGGCAGAAGGTGCGGCGCCTCTACGTCGAGCAGGGGCTCGACATCGGGCGCGAGCTTTACCTCGGGGCCGTCGTCGACCGCGATCGACGGCGCATCGCGTTCATGGCATCGACGGAGGGAGGCGTCGAGATCGAGAAGGTCGCCGCCGAGACGCCGGACAAGATCCTTACGGTGCACGTCGATCCCGCGGTCGGCTTCGCTTCGTATCAGGCGCGTGAACTCGCGTTTGCCCTGGGTATCGGCGCAAAGGAGACGCTCGGAAAGTTCGTGAAGTTGATGAGCGCGCTCTACGAGGTCGTGACACGCGAGGATTGCTCGCTCTGCGAAATCAATCCCCTCGTCGTCACGAAGGGCAACGACGTCGTCGCTCTCGACGCGAAGGTCAACCTCGACGACAACGCCGAATTCCGGCATCCCGAGTGGCGCGAGCTCGAGGACAAGGACGAGGAGGACGCGGTCGAGCTCGAGGCGAAAGCCGTGGGGCTCAACTACGTGTCGCTCGACGGGAACGTCGGCTGCCTGGTCAACGGCGCGGGCCTCGCAATGGCAACGATGGACATCATCAAGCACTTCGGCGCCGGCCACGGGGTCGCGCCCGCCAACTTCCTCGACGTAGGAGGCGGCGCCAACCAGGAGCAGGTCACCAAGGCGTTCAAGATCATCCTCAAGAGCCCGAAAGTGAAGGCCATCTTCGTCAACATCTTCGGAGGCATCATGAAGTGCGACGTCGTGGCGAGCGGTGTCGTCGCGGCTGCCAAAGACCTCGGCTTGCGGGTGCCCCTCGTCGTCCGGCTCGAGGGGACGAACGTGGAGCTCGGTCGCAAGATCCTCGGGGACAGCGGCCTGGCAATCGAGGCGGCGTCCACGATGGCAGACGGTGCAGAGAAAATCGTGCGTGCCATCGGAGGTGCGCGATGAGCGTCCTGGTCGGCGAAGAGACTCGCCTCCTTGTGCAAGGCATCACGGGGAGCGCGGGCGGCTTTCACGCAAAGCAGATGGTGGAATACGGCACGAAGGTGGTGTCGGGCGTCACGCCGGGGCGCGGCGGCGAGAAGTTCGAGGCGGGAAGCGCGAGCGTGCCCGTATTCGACACCGTCACCCAGGCGGTCAGAGCCACGGGAGCGAACGCGACCTGCATCTTCGTACCCCCCCCTGGAGCCGCCGACGCCATCCTCGAGGCCTTCGACGCGGGCCTCGCCCTCGTCGTGTGCATCACCGAGGGGATCCCGGTCATCGACATGCTGCGGGTGAGGCGTGCGCTCGAGGGTCTGGCCGGAAAGGCGCGACTCATCGGGCCGAACTGTCCGGGTATCATCACACCGGGCACCAAGGGCAGCAGCCGGCCGGGCTGCAAGATCGGCATCATGCCCGGGCACATCCACATGCCGGGGCACATCGGGGTCGTCTCGCGGTCCGGTACCCTGACGTACGAGGCAGTCGGCCAGCTTTCCGCGCTCGGCGTCGGCCAGTCCACATGCATCGGCATCGGGGGCGATCCCGTCGGCGGGATGGACTTCGTCGACGTGCTCGAGCTCTTTCAGGCCGACCCCGGAACTCACGGAGTCATTCTCATCGGAGAGATCGGAGGCGGCGCGGAGGAGCGCGCCGCAAAGTTCATCCGCGAGAAGATGAACAAGCCCGTCGCCGCCTTCATCGCCGGGACCACGGCCCCCCCCGGCAAGCGCATGGGCCACGCCGGAGCCATCATCGCGGGCGGGAAGGGGACGGCCGCGGAGAAGATCAGCGCGCTCGAGGCCGCCGGAGCGCGCGTGGCCCCGAACCCGAGCGCGATGGCGAGCACGCTCGCCGGGATGATGAAATGATTGGGACGATCGCCGATTGTTTGGGGCGGTGATCTTGCGCAGCGGTTGAAATTCCCGTAGAAGCGCGCGGCACACCTAAGAAGCGAGGACCATGTCCGTCGAACGCACCCTCTGCATCGTCAAGCCGGACGCGGTCGAGAAGCGCACGAGCGGCGCCATCTTGCAGCGTGTCGAGGAGAGCGGCTTCCGGATCCTGGCGCTCAGGATGAAGCGGCTTACGCGCGAAGAGGCCGAAGGGTTCTATGACGTTCATCGGGCGCGCCCCTTCTTCGGCGAGCTCGTCCAGTTCATGACGCGCTCCCCCGTGGTCATCGCCGTCCTCGAGCGCGACGGCGCCGTCGGTGCCTGGCGAGACCTCATGGGTGCGACAGACCCGGCGAAGGCTCAGCCGGGCACCATCCGCAAGCAGTTCGGCTCGAACGTCGGCGAGAATGCCACCCACGGGTCGGACTCGCCGGAGAATGCTCGGCGAGAGATCGAGTACTTCTTTTCGGGGGCCGAGGTCTCGCCGACGAAGTAACCCGTTACTGTGCGCGCCGGAAACGCGCAAGCGAGAGTCATGCACGACGCGGGGACGGCGCGTCGGTCCGGCGGTGAGCGCTAGTAGCCAGCGCACCGCCGGGCCGTACAGCAGTCGAGGGCCGATGTCGTCCGAAGACAACCACAAGAAGCCGGATTCGATGGATCCCGACCCCGTCTCGGGGAAAGGGCAACGGTCGAGCTCCCGGGCTCCGACAGCATGGGGTGCGGCGCGCGATGCGTTGGCCGCGGTCTTCAATCTCGAGGTGCTCTTGCGCAATAAGGCCTTCTCCCCGGGCACGCTCCTCGACCTTCTGCCCGAGCTTCGGACGAGCGCGACGCTCCTGCGTGGGGCCTTCGATCCCGATGCCCAGGTCGACTCTGTGAGCTCAGGCGTGTGCGAATACGGCCGACTTCGCCTGGGCGAGCTGGACGCCCTTCTCGACGCCATCGAGGCCGGCAATGCGGATAGGGACGCGCTCGCCGATACGGCGGGCACGCTCGCCGACGAGCTGGAAGCTTCGGCCGATCTGGTCGCGCTGCTCGATCGTTCGAGCGCTCCCAGTCCCACCGACGTGAGCCTGGCGCTCGTCGCACGGGAGGCCGGCCGAATGCCGGGTCCCTGGCGCGGCCGCGAGCGTCTCGTGAAGTTCGACGAGGCTGCCCCCGACCGACCGGTCGCGACGGACCCTGTCATTCTCGGACCGCTGCTCTCCCTCGTCGTTGCCTGCGTGCACGCGGCCGGAGCCACCGACATCGTCGTCCGGGCTCGGTCGTCGCCCGAGGCAGGATTCGTCGTCGAGGCCGCTCGCGAGGCCGACAAAGACCTGCCGACGCTGTCGATGCGAATGCTCCCCTGTGTGCCTCCCGCCGAGTCGGTTGCGCGACGCGTGGCCGTCAAGATGGGCGCCGAGATCGAGCTGGCCGGCGAACGCGGCTCGATCACCCTGGGCCGAGCCGTCGATTGACGGCGGGCCCGTCGTTCGATACGCGAGCCCGAGGCCGATGAATCCCGAAGAACAGCTCCGTCCCCGTGTCGAGGAGGCCTTCGCCGATCGCAACCTCCTCGGCGAGCCCGACCATCGCTACGCCATCGAGGGCACCTTGACGGCGCTCGATCGAGGCGAGATCCGCGTCGCTTCTCCTCCCGCGACCGACGGCGGGGAGTGGACGACGCACGCATGGGTGAAGCAGGCCATCCTGCTCTATTTTGCGCTCCGCAAGATGGAAACGAGCAAGGCAGGGCCGCTCGAGTTCAACGACAAGATCCCCCTCAAGACCGAATATGAGATTGCGGGCGTGCGGGTCGTCCCCCCGGCGGTTGCTCGCTTCGGCGCATTCATCGAGGCGGGTGCCATCCTGATGCCTTGCTACGTCAACATCGGAGCCCGCGTCGGAGCCGGCACGATGGTCGACACCTGGGCGACCGTGGGTTCGTGCGCGCAGATCGGGCGGAACTGCCACCTGGCGGGCGGCGTCGGGATCGGCGGGGTGCTCGAGCCGCCCGGCGCGCAGCCGGTAATCGTGGAGGACGGCGTCTTCGTCGGGTCGCGCGCGGTCGTGGTCGAGGGGATGTTGATCGGGCGCGAGGCCGTCATCGGTGCCGGCGTCGTCCTGACGTCCTCGACGCCGATCCTCGACGTGACGGGGCCGACCCCCGTCGAGCATCGCGGTCGCGTGCCGCCCCGCAGCGTGGTCATTCCCGGCGTTCGCACGAAGAGGTTCCCCGCGGGCGAGTTCGCGATTCCCTGCGCCCTAATCATCGGCCAGCGCACCCCGAACACGGATCAAAAGGTCAGCCTCAACGCCGCGCTGCGGGACTTCGGAGTTCCCGTTTGATGGACGTCGGACGCCTGCTGGACGCGACGCTGCTCGACCTCTGCGCCACGCCATCGCCGATCGGCGAGGAGAAGGCTCTCTGCGACTCCGTCCAGGCCCGTCTTGCGAAGCTCCCCCTCGCGGGGCCCATCCGGCGCTACGGCGACTCGATCGTGGTCCCTCTGTCGCGCGGTCGCGGCCCTCGGGTGGCCCTGGTCGGCCATCTGGACACCGTGCGAACGGAGAATGGCCCCGCCCGCATCGCTGGCGACCGATGCTTCGGCGCCGGCGCGAGCGACATGAAGAGCGGCCTTGCCGTCATGATCGCCCTCGCCGAGACCGTCCCCTCCAAGGACCTCGGCTGCGAGCTGACGCTCGTCTTCTATGCACGCGAGGAGGGGCCGTTTGCGGAGAACGAGCTCGGACCCGTCCTCGACCGCGATCCGGACCTCGGCCGCGTGGATCTGGCCGTGTGCATGGAGCCCTCCGACAACAAGCTGCACCTCGGATGCGTCGGGTCGATCCACGCGACGGTCTCCTTCGAGGGGCGAACGGCGCACAGCGCCCGGCCGTGGGAGGGCGACAACGCCATCACGCGCGCGGCCGAGTTTCTCCGCGAGATGCGCGCCCTGCAGCCGGCCGAAAGCGTACTCGAGGGCCTGACCTACCGGTCGATGACGACGGTCACCCAGGCCAAGGACGGCGGCCGTGGACGCAACGTCGTGCCGGATCGCTTCGTCCTCAACGTCAACCATCGCTTCGCGCCGGACCGCACGCTCGAGCGGGCGCAGGCCGACTTGCTCGAGCTCGTCGGAGGCCGTGCTCGCGTCGAGTTCACGGATCTCTCCCCGGCGGCGCTCCCGAGCGCGGGACACCCGCTCGTGCGCGCGCTGGTCGGGGCGGGCGTGCGCGCGGTCGAGCCGAAACAGGCATGGACGGACGTGGCGCGCTTCGCGGCGATCGGGGTCGCGGCGGTCAACTTCGGGCCGGGGGAGAATGCGCAGGCGCACCAGAAGGACGAGTCGACGTCGCTCGCCCTCGTTCACGAGGGGTACGAGATTGCTCTGCGTTGGCTGTCGAGCCTGAAGACGGGCTGAGCCGTCGCGATCGAATGGATCACCCGAGCTCGATCTTGCTCCACATGTCGCGGCGCATTCGTTCCTTGCGTCTGTCGGTCCGGGTGATGAGGCGTGCCGCGCTCCATGCCGCAAGGAGTTCGCCTTCCTGTCCCAGCGGTGGGAGGGCGCTCGGTCCAACGATGAACGCGCCTGCCAGGGGTGTGCGGATTGGCTCCGCGCCCAGACCATAGAAGCCCGGGACGTCGACATGCCATCGCGGCGCCATCGCCTCGGCCTCGAGCGAGCCTCCACCGGACCGGAGCCCCGCGCGCGCGACCTCGACGCGTGAACCACGGCGCCAGTCCCAGAGCGGTCGGCCATCGTGCGGAGAGTCGACGACGAGATAGTGGCGCTCGACGTACGGGAGCAGCGATTGAATAGCGGAGAGCACGGCTTCGCGAGCCCGCGACAGCGGGAGCGAGCCACCCTCGGGGAACGCCGCCTCGGCCACGAGCAGCGTGGCCCCATCGGCGCCGGTGCTCCCGCGCCATCGTTGCAGGTGGACGAGCGGCGTGGACGCGTCGTGGCGCCGGTGCGGCCACACGGGGAGCAGGAAGGACTCGTCGCCCAGCGGGGAAGGGAGGCCTTCGTCTCGCAAGACGATGGAGACGACGAAGCGCCGCTCGGCCGGGATGAGGTGGGGCAGGTCGGCCAAAGCGCGGCGGGCAGGGTCGAAGTCGCTCGTCAGGTCGAGGAGGGCACGCGTCGTGTGATCCGTGACGACGAACTCGACCCCCGTGGCAGTCTCGTCTCCGTCGACGACGACCCCCGTGACCCGCCCGCGCTTGTGCTCCACGCGAATGGCGCGCTCGTCGAGCCGAGCGTCCCCGCCGTGGGCGCGCACTCGGTCGACGAGAAACTCGACCAGTTCGGTTTCGCCTTTCTCCAGGCGAGCGATCCCGCGCGTCCACGCGCCGTGGAGGCGTGCGAGGGCGAACTCGGGCAGATCCACGGCGTGGCTCGAGAAGCGGGCTGGAACGTCGACGATGGCGCGGTAATCGTGATCCCGTGGAAACTCCGCCAGGAGGGGAGCCGTGCGCTTGACGCGGAAGTGGGGCAGCGTCTCCGCGGCGCGCTCCGTCTCCCGCCTCTCCCAGAAGGTCCCCGGCGGCCATACGAGATCCCGCTCGAAGGCGGCGTCGGCCGCGGCGTTCGTCCGTGCGAGCTCGGCGTAGAGCTCGTCGACGACGCGCCGCACCTCGGGGTAGGTGCGGTCGAGCTCCTTTGCGAAGAGCTGAACGTCGGGAGGCACCTCGAGCCGCAGCTTGGGCGCGAGCACCTGGAACATGGGATCGAGCGGAGTCGTGCGTCTGCGAAACGTCTGCGACTGCGCGAGCTCGACGAGAACACGCCCCCACGCCGGCGAGGACCCCGCGAGGAAGGTGAACGGCCTTCTCGCCAGGGTCACGCCGTCGTACGTGTACGTTGCAGGCCGCCAGCCCTGTCCGAGAACGAGTACTCGCCACGAGCGTCGGGCGAGCAACGCCGCCGTCGTCAGGGCGCCAATGCCGGCACCGAGGATCGCGACGTCATAGTGCTTGGACATGGCCTCGCACACGCACGCGAGCCCGCCCACCCGGGGTGGAGGGGGGATCGATGCTCACGCGCCCCTCGGCGATCCACTGAAGGACGCGCGGCAAGAGGTCGTGCTCCCTGGCCAGGATGCGCGCTCCGAGGGTGGCTTCGTCGTCGTCATCGTGCACGGGCACTGCGGCCTGCGCGATGACCGGCCCGGTGTCGGTCCCGGTGTCGACGAAGTGCACCGTGCACCCGGCCACCCGGACACCGTACTCGAGGGCCTGGCGCTGGGCGTGGATCCCCGGAAACGAGGGGAGGAGACCCGGATGGATATTCACGACCCGCATCGGGAACGCGTCCAGAAGGACGGTCGTCACCAGGCGCATGAACCCGGCGAGGACGACCGCCTCGACCCCGCGCTCACGCAGCGCAAGGACGACGGCCGCGTCGAACGCTGCCCGGTCGGCGAACGCCCCGTGGTCGACGACGACGGTATCGACTCCCGCCGCTCGGGCACGATCGAGCGCCGCTGCTCCGGCGACGTTGGACACCACCACCGCAATGCGGGCATCGAGCGTCCGCGCGACGATTGCGTCGAGAATCGCCTGAAGATTCGTCCCGCTCCCCGAGACGAGCACACCCAGCACGATCATACGGGCCACTCCACGCGCTCTTCGAAGGCCCGGTCCGCCGGGACGCGGATGACTTCGCCGACCGTCACGGGAGCCTCGCCCAGGGCGCCCAGGGCTGCGCGCGCGCGATCCGCCTGCCCGGCTTCCACCACGAAGAGAAAGCCCAGGCCGCCGTTGAACGTGCGACGCATCTCGCTTTCGTCGATGCCGCCACCCCGCTCGACGAGCTCGAATACCGGCGGCCGCGGCCACCGTGCGCCGATCCGCACGCCCAGCCCCTCCGGAAGGACACGCGGTAGATTGGCGGGGATACCGCCCCCGGTGACGTGGCTCATCGCGTGGACGTCGACCGCGGTCATCACGGCCATGACGTGCCGCGCATAGAGGCGCGTGGGAGCGAGAAGCGCCTCGCCCACGGTCGCACCGCGGAGGACGTCCGGGCGATCGTCGTACGAGAGCTTCATCGCCTCGAGGATGACTTTCCGCGCGAGGGAATATCCGTTCGAGTGCAAGCCGCTCGACGGCAGGCCGATCACCACGTCGCCTGGCTGCACCTTCGAGCCGTCGACGATCCGCGCTCGGGCGACCACGCCAACGGAGAACCCCGCGAGATCGTACTCGCCCGGAGCGTACATGCCGGGCAGCTCCGCCGTCTCTCCTCCGAGGAGCGCGCAACCGCTCTCCTTGCACGCCGCCGCGATGCCCGCGACGACCTTCTCGGCGACGCCGACGTCGAGCTTCCCCGTGCCGAAATAGTCCAGGAAAAAGAGGGGCCTCGCGCCGCAGGTGATGACGTCGTTGACGCACATCCCAACGAGGTCGAAGCCGATCGTGTCGTGCACTCCCGTGGCGAACGCAACTTTGAGCTTCGTGCCGACGCCGTCCGTGCCGCTCACGAGCACGGGCTCTTCGATGTCCGAGGGGACCCGACAGAGCCCGGCGAAGCCCCCGACGTCGCCCATCACCTCAGCGATTCGCGTCGCCCGGGCGAGCGGCTTGATGCGCTCGACGAGCTCGTCCCCCGCGTCGATGTCGACGCCGGCTTGCTTGTAGGTGATGCGTCCGCGGTCCGGGGAAGGGGGCGGGGAAAGGCGGGGCATCGGGGTGGAACGCTAGCACTATACTGTCGCCCGATGCAGCGCCGCCCGCGCAACGGAGCCCCCCCGCGAGTGCACCCGCCGACCGTCGTCGTCTCGGGCGCGCAGCTCGGCACGGACGTCGTCGTGGGCGCCTTCTGCTTCGTCGCGAGCGGAGCCGTCGTCGGCGCGGGCACGCGTATCCAGAGCCACACGAGCATCTGGGACGGTGTCGTGCTCGGAGAAGACGTGTTCGTAGGGCCCGGCGCCCAGTTCACGAACATGCACCACCCGCGGGCCGCATTTCCACGCTCCCCGAATTGGGAAATCACGATCGTCGAGGATGGGGCCACCGTAGGCGCCAACGCGACGCTGGTCGCCCCCGTACGCATCGGCAAGTACGCGGTCATAGGCGCGGGGGCCGTCGTCACCCACGATGTCCCGGCCAACGGAATAGTCGTCGGCAACCCCGCGCGGATCGTCGGGTGGGCGTGCGAGTGCGGAGAGCCTCTTGCTCGCAGCGAGCGACGCCCCGCCCGCGCCAAGTGCGGCACCTGCGGACGCACGCTCGAGTGAGGGTCCCCCCCCCGGATCAGGGGAGCGGGTGTGCCACGGCTTGCTCGATGACCTTGTGCATGACGAGCATCGCGACGTGCGCGTAGATGACGACGCCGAGGGTGTCGACGAGGCTGGCGATGAACGGCGTCGAGCTCGTGGCGGGGTCGATCCCCAGGCGTTTGAGAACGATAGGTAGCATCGATCCGACCGTGCACCCGCTGACGATGATCGCCAGCACCGTGAGGCCGACGGTAACGGCGAAGAGGAACGACTGGTCCGGGTACATCATGACGCGGCCCATCGCGATGACGGCGATCATGAGCCCGAGGAAGATCCCCATCCCGAGCTCGCGCACGAGGATTCTCCACCAATCGGTCAGATGGATCTCGCCCAGCGCGAGCCCGCGGATGACGAGGGTGGACGACTGCGACCCCGAGTTTCCGCCGGCCGAGATGAGTAAGGGGACGTAGAGAAGCGCGCCCTTCACGGCCTCCATCACGGGGTCGTAGTGGCGAAGGGCCGTCTGCGTGAAGAACTCCTCGACGAAGAGGACGATGAGCCAGCCGGCTCGCTTTTTGATGAACGTGAGAAAACTCGTCTGGAAGTACGGGACGTCGAGGGGCTCGACGCCGCCGATCCGCTGCACGTCTTCCGTCTGCTCCTGGACGAGGACGTCGATGATGTCGTCGATCGTGATGACCCCGAGCAGCCGGCCGTCGTCGCCGACCACCGGCATGACGTTGAGGTCGTACTTCGCCATCCGCCGGGCGACGTCCTCCTGGTCCATCGTCGGCAATACCGAGATGATGTTCGTGCGCATCACCTTGGCGATCCCCTGGACCGGTTCGGCGACGAGTAGATCGCGCAGGCTCGCCACACCGGCCAGTTTTCCCTGGTCGAGCACGTAGACGACGTACACGAACTCCTCGCGTTCGCGGCCACGGCTTCGCACCATGTCGAGCGCTTCGGACACCCGGATGCGCGGTGATACCGCGACGAAGTCGGTGGTCATCAAGTGGCCGGCGCTCGTCTCGGGCCACTTCTCGATGTCGCGTACTTCCTGGGCAGCCGCAGGATCGACCTTCTTCAGGGCCTCGAAGAGCTGCTCGCCCATCTTCGGCGGGAGAAGGCTGAAGAGGTCGGCGCGGTTGTCGGCCGCCATCTCGCTGGCGATCTCCGCGACCGACTCAGGCGGCATCTGCTCTACGAGCTCTTCCTGCTCATGCTCGTCCAGACGCTCGAAGATGGGAGCGGCATCCTCCGCCGGCAGGCGGGCGAGCAGCGCCGCGGCCTCGTCCGGCTCGAGGTCGCCGACGATGTCCGCGAGGTCTTCGGCGTGGATCTCGTCGAAGAGCGCGCGCACCTGATCCGGATCCTCCTTGAGGATCTGCTTGATGTCCGGACCGAGGAGGGAGGCGAGGCGCACGAGTGCCCGCGCCAGACTAGTCAGGCCCAGCGCATGGGGCCAGAACTTCGGTCACGAAAGGCGCGAAAACTCAGCGCGCGCCAGGGAAGAGAGCGCTCAGGAGGGACCGAGGCCGGGGGTCATGCGGGTCGAAGCGAGCGGACAGGTCCGCGATGCGGCGGCCGATGGCGTTGAGCGCTCTCCGCGGCAGCCGGCCGCGCTCGCCCGAGGGGGCCTGGGCGTCGTCGCAGAAGAACGTGCGGCATCCGAGCGGGCGCGACGCGTAGATGCGACAGCGCCCGTCGCCGGAGAGAAGGGGGCAAGGGCGCGAGTCCGCGAGAGGCAGCCTGCGGGGATCTCGTGCCGACACCGTGGCACCGCGCATCGCGAGGCGTACCTCCTCGAGTTCGACCGCCGTCGGATACGGCTCGCGCCCGATAACGGCGACGTCGCAGCAGTCCGGCGTCGTTCCCGTGGCCGACGAGCACCCGCACGTCCAACCTTCGACCAGCACGTCGGCCTCGGCGTAGAGTGCCAGGAGCTCGACCCGTTCGGTGGAGCGGGCCCATGACGCGCGCGGCTTGGTCGTCGGCGACCTCACGGGACGCAGTCTCTCACCTTCGCGACGGGGGCTTCCAGTTCGCTAGAATGGGGGCATGGATGCTCGCTCTCGCCCAGCGCTACGCGCCGTGGAGTCGGTCGTCGTCCCGGACAAGGAAAACGGACGCCTGCTCGTCCTTCGCGACACGCAGGGCGTGACCGACGCCCAGGCCGCGTTGCCCCCGATCCTCGTTCCGGTGGTGGCGCGATTCACGGGGCGGTCGACGTGCGAGGAGATCGCGCGGGAGGTCTCGATCGAGCTCGGCACCGAGATCCCCGTCGACGTGGTCGTGCGTCTGGCCGGAGAGCTCGAGCGCGGGCTATTCCTCGAGGGCGCCACGTACAGGGAGGCGCGCGGACGCGTGGAGCGCGAGTTCGCCGAGGCGACGGTGCGTCCGGCATCTCACGCGGGCGGCGCGTACCATGGCGAACGCCAGAAGCTCGAGCGCTACATCGAACAGTCGTGCCTTGCGAAGGCGAACGTCGGTAGCGTTCACCCTGGGCGCATGGTGGCGCTCGTCGCGCCGCACATCGATCCGTGGCGCGGCGCCGTCGGCTACGGGCACGCGTACGGCGCGCTGGCCGCGGCAGTGCCTGCCGAGGCAGACACGTTCGTCCTATTCGGCACATCGCATGCCCCGATGCGCGAGCCCTTCGCCCTGTGCCGCAAGGCGTTCGCCACGCCGCTCGGTCCTGTGGATGCTGACGAGGCCGGCATCGACGCGCTCGCCGCGGTGGCCGATGGATTCGACCCCTACGCCGATCAGTTCAACCACAAGCGCGAACACTCCCTCGAGTTCCAGGCGGTATTCCTCAAGCACTTGCTCGCTGATCGAGAGCTCCGCATCGTGCCGGTCCTCGCCGGGCTGGCGATCCACCAGGCGAGCGGAGAAGATCCGGCGAGCGATGCGAGGGTCGTTCGATTCCTCGACGGGGTTCGTGCGCTCGTCGAGGCGCGCCCCGGTCGCGTCGTCATCGTCGCGGGGGCGGACATGGCGCATGTCGGGCCGCGGTTCGGGGACGAGACTGCGTACGATGGCGAGCAGCGCCGCGTCCTCGAGGACGCGGACCGACAGTCGCTCGACCGCGCGGCCTCCCTCGACGCGGGCGGCTTCTGGTCGCATGTCGCGGGCGACCTCGAGGCGCGGCGCGTGTGCGGGCTCGCCCCGATCTGGTCCCTCCTCCGGTCGCTCGGATCGAGCGGTGCTCGCGGTCGCGTGCTGCACTACGAGCAGACGGTGGACGGCGAGGACGGGTCCATCGTCAGCCATGCGGCCGTAGGATTCTACGCGTGAGACGTGAGAAGGGGCCGGCGCTTGACTTGGCCGCGCGAGGAAGCTACGTCCTTCCGGGCATTTGCGGGAGTAACTCAGTGGTAGAGTGCCACCTTGCCAAGGTGGACGTCGAGGGTTCAAATCCCTTCTCCCGCTCAAGATAAGCTAGCGTAACCGCTGAGCTTTCACTCAGCCGCGCGCGCCGTCTCCAAGATATCTCCAAAACCAGGACTCTCTTCGCGACGATTCAGCAGCCGAATCGCGCCCTGCCTCTCCGACGGCGACAAGTGCATGTATC
>Ga0182018_10001041_pt1 | contig 33421 bp, 37 predicted proteins | sample 812P2MmetaG_FD_120490 | JGI IMG/M metagenome (GOLD analysis project Ga0182018, IMG submission 120490) | Permafrost microbial communities from Stordalen Mire, Sweden - 812P2M metaG | ecosystem: Environmental > Terrestrial > Soil > Wetlands > Permafrost | place: Sweden: Stordalen | collected...
GCAGGAATTCGGCTCGGCGGCCAAGCCCTTCCGCTTGGCCTGGACTCCCACAGGCGCCACCGGGAGCCGATGCAGCGCTTTGGGGACGGACGATGGGCGGAAGGCGTGCGCCATTCGTTGCAGCGACGGAACCGTACCGGGTCCCCTCTGAAGGCGCTCTTACTTCAGCGCCTTTTCAATTGCGGATGTGACTTCCGCCGATTCAGGAGTCACGGCCGATTCAAAGCGCTGAATCACTTTGCCATCCTTGCCGATCAGGAATTTCGTGAAGTTCCACTTGATTTCGCCGCCCGTGGTGGGGTTGGCCTGCTTATCGGTCAGGAATTGGTACAACGGCGCTTTGTCCTGGCCGGCCACCGAGATCTTGGAATACATCGGGAATGTGACGCTGTATTTCCGGCTGCAGAAGGTCTTGATCTCTTCGTTGGTGCCGGGTTCCTGGGCGCCGAAGTTGTTGGCCGGAAAACCGAGGATCACCAGACCCTGGCCCTTGTACTTTTCGTAAACCGCCTCGAGGCCGGCGTACTGCGGTGTATAGCCGCACTGGCTGGCAACGTTCACGATCAGCAAAACCTTTCCCTTGTACTGCGACAAGGGGGCCGGTTGGCCGTCAATGGAGTTCAAGCTGAAGTCCAGCGCGCTGGACGCACCGAAAAGAGAGGCAGCCATGATTAATCCTGTAACAGAAAGTTTGTGCATACCCAGCGAGGGATGCAGGGGAACCCGGCATCGATTCGGTTAATTCACACATGTTACATAGCTTCGGCCGGCTGCTGCTGCGACAGACAGTGCAGCGATCCGAAGCCAAGGATCATATCGACCGAGTGAATCCCCACCACCGGCCGGTCCTTGAAGAGTTCACCAAGGATGCCCAGCGCCACGCGGTCGTTGGGGTCGTTGAACGTTGGGACGACGACCGCGGCATTGGCGATATAGAAATTGGCGTAGCTCGCCGGCAGCCGGCCACCCGCGAAAGTGAGCGGTGCGGGCATGGGCAGCGCCACCACTTCCGGCTGGGAGCCGTCTTCCAAACGCACGTCCTGGATTCGTTCCCAGTTTTCGGCCAGCGGCCGGTAGTTGATGTCCGCCGGGTTCTCTTCGCGAATCAGCACCAGGGTCCTCGCATTGACGAAGCGGCAGATGTCGTCGATGTGCCCGTGAGTGTCGTCGCCCACCGGCCCCGAGGCCAGCCAGGCAACATTGGTAACACCCAGATTGTCCCGCAGGGCCGCTTCGAATTCCGCGCGGCCCATGCCCGGGTTGCGCACCTGGACCTTCGGGTCGAGATAGCATTCCTCGGTAGTGAGCAAAGTTCCGTGGCCGTTGACCTCGACGCCGCCGCCTTCCAGGATGACCGGCGCGTCGAACAGCCGTTTGCCGAGACGCTTGGCCGCCATATCAGGAACGCGGCGGTCGTTCCGCCAATCGGCGTACTTCGCCCAGGCATTGAAGTGGAAATGCACAATCGCGGTTTCGAGCTTCCGGCCGACCGAGCGGCGGACGAAAATGGGGCCGGAGTCCCGGGTCCATCCCCGGTTGGTCGGATGGACGATGAAGTCCACCGCCCCTATATCGGCGCCCGATCGCTCCAGGTACCGCGCGGCGCTCCTGGCTTCTTCTTTCGACCGCACCAGCAGATGAACCGTTTCGCCGGCCGCGATTTTGCGCACGATCTCGGTATAGACCCAGCGAATGGTATTGAGCTTGCCGGGCCAATCCGTGGGATTGTGTGGCCAGGCCAACCAGGTAGCGTCGTGCGTCTCCCACTCGGCGGGCATCGAAAAGCCGAGAGAGGCGGGCGATTTGGACATATGAGTCGAGGATATCAGCCAAGCCCGGCTCTCAAGGCTGGTAAAATCGTGGGGAACCCAAATCATGGCCAAGACCGACACCCCTCACCCACCAGAAGACCGCTATCGCAAAGACCTGTCCGAGATGCCGGACTGGATGAAGAAAAAAACTTGCCCCAACCGCGGGAAGTTTCTCTCCGGTAAGCGCATTCAGCCGAAGAACCTGACCGGCCAGGAGAAACTCGCCGACGTCATCGACAATGCCTTTCTGGCATACAACGGCGCGCGACTCCGCGAAGCCTGCCAGCTCTTCTCGCGGAAAATGCTGCAGCGCGACGTCACTATCGGCATGAGTTTTTCGGGCGCCTTGACGCCGGCCGGCCTGGGTTGCTCCTCCATCGTGCCGCTCATCAAGGCCGGGTTTGTCGATTGGATCGTCTCCACCGGCGCGATTCTCTACCACGATCTGCACTTCGCTTTGAACTACCCCGTCCGCATGGGCGATTTCCGCATGGACGACACCGAACTGCGCGACAACGACATCGTGCGCGTCTATGACGTCCTGCTGGGCTATAGCGATTGCCTGATGGCCACCGATGAGATTCTGCGCAACATCCTGGTACAGCCGGAATTCCAGAAGGAGATGGGTACGGGGGAATTGCATTACCTTCTCGGCAAGTACGCCGCCGAGTGGGAACGCAAGGCCGGGCTCACGGACGTCTCGGTGCTCGCCGCGGCCTACCGCGCGGGCGTGCCTTGCTACACATCGTCGCCCGGCGATTCCACCATCGGCATGAACGTGGCCGGCGTGGAACTGCGCGGCAACAAGCTGCGCATGAACCCCGCCATCGACGTGAACGAGACCACGGCCATTGTGCTGGCTGCCAAGCGCGGCGGCGGCAGGAGCGGTGTGGTGCTGTGGGGCGGCGGAAGTCCCAAGAACTTCATGCTGCAGACCGAACCGCAGATCCAGGAAGTGCTGCGCATCAAGGAATTCGGCCAGGATTTCTTCCTTCAGGTGACCGACGCGCGGCCCGACACCGGCGGTCTGAGCGGCGCCACGCCCAGCGAGGCCGTGAGCTGGGGCAAGGTGGATCCCGACCGTCTGCCCGACGCGGTGGTGTGCTACACCGACACCACCATCGCCATGCCGCTCCTCACCAGTTATGCCCTGGCGCGCCACAAACCGCGCAAGCTGAAGCGCCTCTACGATCGTCGCGAAACGACGATGAAGGCGCTGACGAAGGAATACTTCACGCACAACAACGTGAAGATGGTCGACGGATCCGATCCGGTGATCGGCTAGTCCATGACCAGGAAGGAACTGCTCGCCGTGGCGCACCAGCACGGCACCCCCGTGGTGGTGATCGACCACGACGCCGTCCGCCGCAACTACGCGACCTTCCGCAGGTATCTGCCCAAGGTCCAGGCGTATTACGCCGTCAAGGCCAACCCGGCCCCCGAAATCGTGCGAACCCTGTACAAAGCCGGCGCCAGTTTCGATGTGGCGTCCCTGCCCGAGTTCCTGCTGGTTCACAAAAACATCGAGCGCCTCCCTGCCAAGGAACGCCAGGACTTCATCTGGGACAAGATCATCTACGCCAACCCGATCAAGCCCAAGGAAACACTCGAAGCCCTGGACCAGTACAAGCCGCTGATGACTTACGACAACATCGAGGAACTGCGCAAGATCAAGCGCTATGCTCCGCATGCCGGGCTGGTGTTGCGGCTGCGCGTTCCCAATACCGGGTCGGTGGTGGAACTGTCGTCGAAGTTCGGCTGCGATTCGGGCGAAGCGGTCGACCTCATCGTGGAAGCCTTTCGCATCGGCCTGGTGGTAGAGGGCCTGAGTTTTCACGTGGGAAGCCAGTGCACCAATTTCGACAATTTCGTTCAAGCTTTGAACATTGCCTCGGCGGTGCGCCGGGAAGCCCTCTCGCGCGGCCACGAAATCAAGATCCTGGATATCGGCGGCGGATTCCCGGTTCCGTACGATGCCCACGTGAAGCCGTTGCGGCCGCTGGCCCGTAAGATCAACGCCGAAATCGGCCGGCTCTTTTCAAAGGACATCGAGATTCTGGCCGAGCCCGGCCGCTACCTGGTGGCGACCGCAGCCACGGCCATCGCACGCGTCATCGGCAAGACGTTCCGCGACGGCAAGACCTGCTACTACATCGACGACAGCGTGTACCACACCTATTCCGGCATCGTCTTCGACCATTGCCAATACCGCCTGAAGTCGTTCAAGACCGGCGAAAGGGAATTATCCACCGTATTCGGCCAAACCTGCGACGGCATGGACACGATTACGCAATCCGAGGAACTGCCCAAGCTGGAGATCGACGATCTGATCTACTCCGAGGACATTGGCGCCTATAGCAACGCGTCGGCGACGCATTTCAACGGCTTCGCCCCTGCCCAGGTAGTCCACGTGAACGAGTAGTTGCTTATGTGGGGCAGGCTGTCAGCCTGCGGCCGATTGTCAATCGGCCTGCCCGACCGTCGCACGCAAGCCGATCCGTCCAGCACGTGACGCTTCGGTCCGAAGGACCATGCTTCACTCGTACCGCAACGCCCGGATCGGATCGATCGCGCTCGCCCGCCGCGCCGGCAGGAAACCGGCCACGGCCGCCACCACCGCCAGTATGGCCAGCGAGGTGAGCGCCGTCCAGCCATCGTGCGCCTGCACGCCGAAGAGTTGCGACCCCACGTATTTACTGAGCAGGAACGCCACCGGAAGCCCGGTTGCCAACCCGATCCCGAGCAGCAGCAGGGCCTCGCGCATCACCATCCATACCACCGTGCCCCGCCCCGCGCCCAACGCCATCCGCAGACCGATTTCGCGGGTCCTTCTCGCCACCACGAACGCCAGCACGCCGTAAAGCCCCAGTGCCGCCAGCAGGGTTGCCAGCACTCCGAACGCCGCCGAAAGAGTGGCGATGAGCCGCTCCGTGCTGAGCGTCTCGTCAAGCTGGTGTTCCAGAGTCTTCAGGCCGAAAACCGGTATGGCCGGATCCAACTCCGCGATCTTGTGGCGCATGGCGCCGAACATCGTTGACGATGGCATCGACGTCCGCACGTAGAAAGCCACCCCAGACGGGAAATTCGCCTGGCCGGAGGGGATAAACACTTGGCGATGGACGCCCTCCCGCGGCCCCTCGTACAACGAGTCCTCCACCAGCCCAACGATTTCGATCTTCAGCTTGGATTTCGGGCCCCCGCCGAAACCGATCCGCCGGCCGATAGGCGTTGCATTGCCGAAGAAATGCGTCGCGAACGAGCGGTTCACCACCGCCACGGTGGTCTTCGGACCCGTGTCGCGATCGTCGAAATCGCGGCCTTCCAGCAGGCGGACCCCCATCGTCTTGAAATATCCCGGAGAGACTTGGTTCATGAAAGCCTGCATGTCTTCTCCGTCCTTGGGCTTGTGGCCTTCCACTCCCATTTCGGAGTCCCATTCGTCGCCGCTCAGCAGCGAAACCGCAGCGGAGCCGGCGGACGTCACCCCCGGCGTCGCGCGGATCCTCTCCAGCGCCTGGCCGTAAAAGCTCTTGATCTCCTCCATCTTGTAGCCGTTCAACGCCGGGTCCACCTGCATGGTAATCAGGTTGCCGATTCCGCGAAATCCCGAGTCCGTCGTCTTCAGATTGGCCAGGGTCTTCACGAAGAGTCCAGCTCCGGCCAGCAGCAGGAAGGACAGCGTCACCTGCGCCGTCACCAGCACCTTCCGCATCCAGACCGATCCGCCCTGTCCCGTACCCGCGCCGGCCGCATCTTTCAGCGTGGTCCACAAATTGAAGCGCGTGGATTGCCACGCCGGCGCCAGCCCGAACAGAATGCCCGTCAGCACCGCCAGTCCGCCATTGAACGCCAGTATCCGCGGATCCGGCGAGGCGTGCAACAGAAGCGGCTGTCCATCGGTCGGCAGGAAGCTCAACAGGCCGCGGATCATGGCCACCGCCAGCAACAACCCGGCCGCGCCGCCGCTCAGCGAGAGAATCAGGCTCTCCACCAGCAGTTGTCCCAGAAGCTGCCTCCGCGAAGCGCCCACCGCCAGCCGCACGGCCACTTCCTTTTGCCGCGCCGCCGCGCGCGCAATCAGCAGGTTCGCCACGTTGAAACAGGCAATCAGCAGCACCAGGCCCACCATGCACATCAGCACGATCAGCGCCGTGCGGTAGCTCTCGCGTGTCTGCGAATAGCCCGTGGCCGCCGGCTCCATTTTGATCTGGCGCTTGAGGAATAGCTCGCGATTATACGCGCTGGCGTCGCGCAGGTCCGGCAGCGTCAGCTCATACCGCAGGACCTGGCTCAACAGCGGCTGCAGCGAAGCCTTCGCCCGCGGCAGCGAATAGCCCGGCTTCATCCGCGCAAACAGATGGACCCACTGGCTGCGCCGGTCGCCCATATCGTCCCAACCCGGCGTCATCTGCGGCTTCATCTGGATGGGAACCCGGATCTGCGGCGCTACCGATGGATCCAGCCCGTTGAATCCGGCGGCCGAAACCCCCACCACCGTCATGGGATAGTTGTCCACCAGAATCTTCCGGCCCACCACTCCCGGATCGGACGCGAAGCGCGTCACCCAGTATTCATAACTCAGCACGGCCACCGGATGGCCCATATACACGCGATCGTCCTGGTCGGGCGAGAGCACCCGCCCAATGGCCGGCTTCACGCCCAGAGCCTGGAAGAAATTCCCCGAAACCAGCTCCCCCTGCACGCGCTCCGTCCGGTTGCCGAAACTTACCGAGAGCGGCGTGCCGTAGCGGCAGAAGACCGAGGCGAACGCCTGCGCCTTCCGCTGGAAATCCTGGTACATGGGGTACGATGCGCGCCGGTCGCCGCGATTGTTGCCCATGTGCGGCCCGGTGGTCCAGATCATCACCAGTTGTTCGGGGCTCTCCACCGGCAGCAGGCGCAGCATCAATTGGTCGATCAGCGTGAAGATGGCGGTATTGGCTCCGATGCCGAGCGCCAGCGATGCCACGGCCACACAGGTAAACAGCGGACTGCGGCGCAAATTCCGCAGCGCCAGGCGGACGTCGAACAGCAGTCTGGGCATATGGAATGGTACGCTCGCCGGGCAATTTGGTTTGCAGAAATCGGGCGCTTAATTGGAGGTTGGCGCTTTCTGCACGCGGTCGACGACCAGCACTTCCAGCGGCGCCTTTCGCCGCTCCATCTTGAGTCCCTGCTGCGCCAAAGCGGCATACAGAGAATCGTCGCTGGCATTGTCCAGCAGCTTCAAAGCCTCCGGAGGCAGCGTGACGCCGGCGATCGCGGCCGCCCGGATCTTCATGGCCAGAAACTCCTCCGGCTTGAGTTCCAGTGTGAAATCGTACGTCGATGCGAGGCCGGTCATGTCCACCACCGGGCGATCCTCAAACCGCGCCAGCATGTCCGCCAGGTACACCATGCTCAGCTTCGTGGCTGTGAGTGAGTGGTCGCCAATCGCGCAGGACGCTCCCTTGCCGAAATCGATCGCCGTGCCGCCGGGGCCGCTGGTAGACGTCACAAACGTCGTCCCCGGATCCTCCTCGAGCGGCGATTCCTTCGCCTTGATCCCACCCTTGTCCACCACCAGGCCATACACCGGAAACTCCTTCGTTTCGCGGTGCATCTCCATCCCGAACCGGCCGGCCAGCAGTGCCTGGAACATCTCCGCCACCTGCTCCCGCCCGGCGCCGGAAGGCAGTTTGGCGTCGATATCGAATCTCTCGGACGCCATGAACGCCGGCCCCTCGATCTGGTAGTCCTTCACCTTGTAGGCGGCCCGGATGTAATCCCGAATGGATAGGTACGTACAGTGGACCTGGGATCCATCGATGCGCACTCCCGCATTGACCTGCCCGGCAACCGGCGGCGGCGCAGGTTTGACCGAGGCCACCTCGAACTCCAGCCGCGCGGGAGTCTGGCAGAAAGCTCCCGCGCACAGAATTACCGCGATCGGGAAGCCGCGCACCGCGTTAATTCTCCGTCGGAGTCTTCAAGGCCTTATCGACGACGATCATCTCGGTCGCAGCCTTGCGCCGTTCCAGCTTGAGACCGAGGTTGGCCAAGCCGGCAGCCAGCGAATCGCCGACCCCGGCGTCCAGCAGACGCACCGCCTCCGGGGGAAGCTGCACGCCCGCCGCAAGCGCGGTGCGGATCAGCATGGCGCGGTAGTCTTCAGGCGTGAGCTCCAACCCGAAGTCATAGGCCCCGCTCAGTCCGGTCATATCCAACACCGGGTCCGCTTCGTAGCGTGACAGCGAATCCGCGAAAAAAGCCATGGTCATTTTCTTGACGTCGAAACGGTTGTTTCCGAATGTGTAGGACGCCCCGTTCCCCATGCTCATCGACACGCCCTGCGCACTCCCGCTGGCCGCCACATCCACGTTCCCTTTGGGCACATCCCCCGCCTCCGGATCGGGCGGCAACTCCTTCATCCTCAGCCCGCCCTTCGCCACTACCAATGCCAGTACCGGAAGCTCCTTGGAGCCGCGGTGCGTAGTGAGCTGAAACCGGTCCGCGAGCAAGGACTTCAGCATCTCGGGAACCTGCAGGGCCGTGGCCCCCGCCGGCAACTTGGCGCTGATGTCGAACCGTTGGGATACGATCCAGTCGGGACCCTCCACCTGGTGGGCCTTCACACCGTAAGCCTGCCGGATGAGATCCTGCAGCGACCGGTACCCCAATCGAACCTGGGCGCCATCGATGTGCAGACCGATATTGATCTGCGGATCGCCCGCATTGATCGGCTCGGCCGGCTTGATCGACACCACTTCGAATTCCAGCCGCGGCGCCGCCGTCTGCCCGAAAGCGGCTAGAGACACAAATGTTGCAAGGAGAATACTATGGATGATTCGCATACCCGTTCCTACGATGTTACCGCGGAAAAAGATCCGGGGATTCGGCGGGGGGCGCGGGGGAACCTCAGTCTCGTGCAGAGTTCCCAAGTTTTTCCTTTTCCGCCAAATCCTCTTCCTGCTGTTGTAAGGCCACGGGGAGGCGCAATCCATTAAGTTATTGATAAGAAAGCCCACGTACAGGCGGCCAGTGAGCCCCAATATTGGACCTTAAATTGCCAGTAGAAAGCCATGAAAAAGCACAGTCTTATTTCCCTCGCAGCGATTCTTGTGACCTTGGCGCCCATGTCGAGGGCAGACTTGCTTTTGAATGGCGACTTTAGCCTGTCGACCAGTCCGACGGCGACGCCAACGGACTGGACAAACATAGGCCCCTCCGATGGGGTAATCGCAGATTCAGTCTTCGGAACGCCCTCGTACAATGGCGATACCTACTACTTCGACACTGGCGGGTACGGTGATTCGGCCCCGGCCTCTGGCGACGGCATCGAGCAGACGGTGGCGACGTCAATTGGCACACAATACGCTCTGTCTTTTGGATTGAGCAACGAGAACACACCAAACGCCCCAACAGAGTACGCGGGGCCCGAGTTTCTGACCGTCTTGGTCAACGGAACGGCAATACAGACAATTCCGGTAGCGTACAACAGCGCTTACGGGGGATTCCAGCTTCCTTGGGTCACGGAAAATTTGAACTTCACGGCTACTTCCTCGTCATCCACCATTGCCTTCACCGTGACAGGGACCAATCTAGGAGATTTAGACCCTTTGATCGACGGGGTTGACTTGGAAGTGAGCTCAACGGCAGCCGTGCCAGAGCCCACGAGCCTCCTCCTCCTCGGGACGATGGTTGGGCTGGTGGGACTAACGCTCCGCCGAAAACTCGCGGGCAGTCGTTGACATTCAGGATCGCGCGCCGAACACATTGCCAACTGCGCCAGATTTCCTCCAGCGGCCGCCCGCCTGCGCCGCCTCGAAGACAACCTGGACACAGAGTGCGGCCGGCGCCAGCATAGCCTGGTGAGCTATTCTGAAACCACAGGGGCATGGCACACCCCAGGAGACACGAGCAGCCATGACACCGGAAGAGCGATTCCAACGCATCGAAAGCAACCTCCAGGCCACCACCGAAACACTGCACGTAGTCGCCCTGTCCCAAGCCGAAACCAGACAGCCCAAGCCGTAACTCAGGCAGCCGTTGCGGGGATGTCCGAAGCGCACGCCCGCAACCAGGCGACCCTCCAGACCCTCATGGAGTCCGTCACCCGCTCCGTTGACGCGGCCGACGCGCGCATGCGCCGAATCGAAGAAAACCTGGACGGCCTGATCCGCGCGATCGCCGCCGAGCACTCCAATGGCAAGAGCCACAACTAAGGTGCGGGGAGCGACACGCTCAGGCGGGCGAATTTACTGCTGAACTTGGGTTTCAATCCACCCGCCCCGTGCGGGGCGCGACGCGGACTCCACAACTGCATCGTCTCGAACCCGCCCTTCCCCTGTGCGATAATCGCTCGCATGTACGCGGCATCTCTCCTCCTCGCGACTCTGTTCGTTGCGGCCCGTGTCACCTACGCAGAGGGCTGCGGACTTTCCGGACCCGCCGCGCAAATTGCCCGCGCCGGCAATCTCGACGAAGCCCTCGCGGCCTATCAAAAGGAACTCGCCGCTACCCCCGACGCCCCGGAGGCCAACTGCTCGGCCGGCATCGTGCTCGACCTTATGGGCAAGACCGCCGAAGCTAAGAAATATTTTGCCAAGGCTATCGAAACATCCGCCACGCCTATGGCAAAAGCCGATGCTCAGCGCTCCATGGCCGTCTCCTTCGCCTTCGATAGCAACTGCGCGGGCGCCGTCAAGTACGAACAGATGGTCCTCGACTATTACGCGAGCTTCAACGATTTTTACAACCAGGGCGAGATTGCCGACGAAGCCGCGCGCATCTGCATCGATGCCGGAAAGCTCGACGAAGCCGCCAAATGGTACCAGACCGGACACGACCTCGGCCTCAAACAGCCCGACATTCGGCCCGACCGGAAGAGCCTGTGGGAGTTCCGGCTGGAGCATGCCGAAGCCCGCATTGCCGCCCGCCGCGGCAAGAAAGAGGAGGCCGCCCAGCACATCGCCGCCGCCAAGGCGATTCTCGATGGCGACCCCGTCATGGCCCGCCAGCAGGCGCCGCTCTTCCCCTTCCTGCTCGGGTATGTTGCCTTCTATACCGGCGACTACCGGAGAGCACTGGTGGAATTGCAATCGGGCCACCAGAACGACGCCTTCATCCAGTGCCTCATCGGGATGGCCTACGAAAAGGTGGGCGACCGGAAGAAGGCCATGGAGTTCTACACCAAAGCTGCCCAGGTGACGGTACACAATCCTCCCGCCGCCTTTGCGCGTCCCTTCGCCCGCAAGAAACTAGGATGAACCTCATGCGACTTGTCTTTCCGCTTCTCCTCCTGGCGCTCTCCGCCAACGCTCAGACACCCGGTCCCCAGACCTTCGATTCGAAAATGCCCGGCAGCGTGCCGCCAGCCTCCGGCGCCGTGGTCGCGGGTCCGGGTATCCACTACATCGATATCCAACCTGGCGATGGCGCCCCGGCCGCCGCCGGAGCCCGCTACACGGTGCACTACACCGGATGGCTGCGCGACGGAACTCAGTTCGATTCCTCCGTGGGCAAGGAGCCGCTTCAGTTCACGCAGGGCCGCCGCGAGGTGATCGCCGGCTACGATATCGGCTTCGAAGGCATGAAAGTGGGCGGCAAGCGGCGGCTGTTCATCCCCTACCAGTTGGCGTACGGCGAAACCCAGCGCGGAGCCATCCCACCGAAATCCGAGCTCGTCTTCGATCTGGAATTGCTCGACGTCAAACCCGCGGCGCCGGCCCCTTCGGCGGCGGCCGACCTGCTGCTTCCCTTTGGCGGGATGGAGGCACACGTTCTGGCGCTCGCCAAGGCCGTGCCGGAAGAGAAATATTCCTGGCGGCCCGGTGAAGGCGTGCGCTCGTTCCGCCAGGTTTTCCTGCACATTGCTTCGGCCAATCGGCTGCTGTTGAGCATCGCGAATGGCGCCCCGCCCGCCGAAGTCTCGAAGCTGATTGACGAGCAGTCCAAGACCGAAGCGGAGCCTCTGTCGAAGGACAAAGTGGTCGAGGCGCTCACCAGGAGCTTTGCCGACGTCCGCGCGGCGCTGGAGAATGCCCGCACCCAGGGGCTCGCTCGCGAAGTGCAGTTCTTCGATACGGCCACTACCCGCCGCGGCGTCCTGGCGAGCCTCGATACTCACATCGCCGAGCATCTGGGTCAGGCGATCGCCTACGCGCGCGTGAATGGCATCGTTCCGCCCTGGTCGCAACAATGACGGCCGCATCCCGAATCTCGCTGGGCTGCATGGGGATGTCCGGCGCATACGGGCGCACCGATGAGGCCGAGGGCATCGCCACCATCCACGCCGCGCTCGATCGCGGTATCGATCTGCTCGACACCGGCGATTTCTATGGCATGGGCCACAACGAGATGCTGATCGGCCGCGCCATCGAAGGCCGCCGCGGGCAGGTGCGGCTCTCCGTCAAATTCGGCGCCATGCGCGCCCCCAACAATCAGTTCATCGGCTTCGACGGGCGGCCCAAAGCCGTGCGCAATTTCCTCTCCTACAGCCTGCGCCGATTGCGGACCGACTACGTCGATATCTATCGCCCCTCGCGCCTCGATCCGGACGTCCCCATTGAGGAGACTATCGGCGCCATCGCCGATCTGGTGCGCGCCGGATACGTTCGCTCGGTCGGCCTCTCCGAAGTGGGCGTCGCGACAATTCGGCGCGCGCACTCGACGCATCCCATCCACGATCTGCAAATCGAATACTCGCTGGTGAGCCGCGCGATCGAGAGCGCCATTCTTCCCGCGGTGCGCGAACTGGGCGTCGGCGTTACGGCCTATGGAGCGCTTTCCCGCGGGCTGCTCACCGGCTCGCAACCGTCGGGCGCGGGCGACATCCGCAACCATCTGCCGCGTTTTACCAGTGAGAACCTGGCGCGCAACCGTGGGCTGATCGACCGGCTGGCGTCGCTGGCCGGCGAGAAGGGAGCCACTCCCGCGCAACTCGCCCTTGCCTGGGTGCTGAGCCGCGGCGGCGGCATTGTGCCGGTGATCGGCCCACGCACGCGCGTCCAACTCGCCGATTCCCTGGGCGCGCTCGATCTCGAATTATCCCCGGAAGACCTGGGCCGCCTGGAGCAATCGGTCACGGACGTCGCCGGTACCCGCTACGATGCCGGTCAGATGAAGATGCTCGATAGCGAGACGTGAGCGATGCGGGAACGCTACCGGTGGATGGAAACGTTCGCAAGGTCCTCCGAGAGGGCGGAGGCGCGCGCCAGCTCGCCGCCCTGACTCCGATAGGCGGCGACGGCCCCGGCAACCGTCCGCATACCGGTAAGTTCAGCCGACCAACGTTCGAACGTGTTCCGCTTGTCGGGACCCACGAAAGCGCCATCCTCAAAGATCGCGGAATCCACGGAAATTTCGATTGCCTGCGCGGAATCGAAGAAGCCCTTACCCACGATCGCCCCAGCGGTGGTCACGTTGGCTCGGGAGTTCTTGGACAGGAACTTGGCCCCTTCCTCCACCGCGAATACAAGCATCTTCCCCGCGGCCACCAGCGGCCGTCGGCTCGCCAGAAAATTCGCGAAGATATTGGCGCTGTCTTCAGATTTTCCATGCTTCCCGACTTCGAAATTCACGCAAATCCCAAGGAGACTTTTCGCTGTTCCGTTGCGCACGATGATGGAATATTGCAGCATCGATTGGAAGGCCGGCATGTCGGCGGGCTCGATCAAGCCGCTCACCGCGGTTTGAAACGTTGGATCGTTGGGAGCGATGACCGTAATCCCGGCGAGGGATAGATCCAGGGGTTTCAGGGAGATTCTTGGCTGCGCGCACAGGACAGGCAGCGTGAGAGCCATAAGAGAGAGCCGGCGCAGGGTCATTTCCGCCTCGATTATATCCGCAACGATTCTCTTCCTCCATAGCCCTTTCGGGGATAGGAAGCGTGCCTATGGCACGATCACGGCAGCCCCATCGATCGCGTCGGCCTTCACGGCTTCGAGCGCCTGGTTGGCCTGATCCAGAGAAAATACGGTGACCTTCGGACGCAGCCCGATCTCCGCGGCGATCTGCAGGAAATCGTGAGCATCCTGGCGCGTCATGTTGGCGACGCTGCGGATCTGGCGCTCGCCCCACAGCAGTTTGTCGTAATCGAACTGCGGCATGCGGTCCAGGTGAATGGCGTTGATGGCCACCACGCCGCCCTTGCGCAGGCTGGAAAGCGCCGCTACCACCACGTCGCCCGACGGCGCAAACGTCACGGCGCGATCGAGCGCGGCCGGCGGCTTCTCGGTTTCGGCGCCCACCCACGTGGCGCCCAACGATTCGGCCAGCCTCCGATGCGATTCCCCGCGAGTCGATACGTACACCTCGCACTTCCAGGCGCGCAGTACGGCGATGGCCAAATGCGCCGACGCGCCGAATCCGAACAGGCCGACGCGCTCGCCCGGTTCCACACCGGCTACGCGCAGACTGCGGAATCCGATAATGCCGGCGCACAGCAGCGGCGCGGCCTGGATGTCGTCGAGGCCGGCAGGAAGCGGAAAGACGAAATCCGCGCGGGCCACGGCATACTCGGCATAGCCGCCGTTCACTGCGTATCCGGTGTACGTGGGCGCGTCGCACAGGTTTTCCGCGCCGTGCCGGCAGTACCAGCACGCGCCGTCCGTGCCGCCAATCCACGAGACTCCCACGCGTCCGCCGCCTGCCACTTCCCCCACAATCTGGTGGCCTGGAATGATGGATTCCGCGAGCGGGGGCAACTCGCCTTCCACAACGTGAAGATCGGTCCGGCACACACCGCACGCCTTCACGCGCAGCAGCACCTGGCCGGGCCCAGGCTCGGGCCGCGGTGCGTCTTCCAGGTGAAGCGGGCGCCCCGTAATCGGGCCGGGAGTGCGGAGTATGGCTGCGCGCATAGTCATCGCTCCCTGCTGAGGACGCGTACTCCTCCGGCCGCTCCCACCAGCACTTGCGACGTCATCCCCAGAAACAGGCCATGATCCACCACGCCCACGGTTGCGTCCAGTTGCCGCTCGAGATCGCGCGCCGGCGGCGCGGAGCGAAATCGGCAATCCAAGGTGTAGTTGCCTTGATCGGTAACGAACGGCTGCCCATCGGCGGCCAGGCGCATCGTCCAATCGGCGCCCAGCGATTCCAGCCGCCTGGCGGTAGTTTGCCACGCGAAGACCACCACCTCCACCGGCAGCGGACGATACTCCGCAGCCAGGCGGTCGACCAACTTGCCCTCGTCGACGACGATCACCAGCCGTTCGGTGGCGGCGGCCACCAGTTTCTCGCGCAGCAGCGCTCCGCCCAGACCCTTGATGAGATCGAGCGTTCCCAACTCCACCTCATCGGCGCCGTCGATGGTGAGCGCGATCTTTGGGTGTTCCGCCAGCGTGGAAAGCGCGATGCCGAGTTGGCGGGCCAGTTCGGCGGTCTTTTCGGAGGTGGGAATGCCGACGATGCGCAGGCCTTCGGAAACACGGCGTCCCAGGGCCTTGACGGCGAGCGAAGCCGTGGACCCGCTCCCCAATCCGACAACCGTTCCGTTCTCGACGAGCGCCGCGGCAGCCTCCGCCGCCGCCAGTTTCAGGGGATTCGGTTCCGCAGGATCAGCCATCGTCTTTACCTTACCGCGTTATCACTCCGCCGGTGTTAGCTCAACAGATTCCATCCGCCGCACTGGGGGCAATCATAGACTTCGATGCCGCCTGGAGCGCGCCGGACCGCTCCCATATGGCGCAGATACACCTCCGCGGAACCCGACCCGCACCGTACGCACACATTGACCCAAGCCTCCCGAGGCGATGCCGGCCCGCCGAATTGGAACGCCCAGCCGTACACGCTCAACCGGGTTCCCATGGCCCGGTCGAGACCGCGCAGCCCCCACATGAGCCAGGCCAGGAACCATTCCTTTCCAAACCCGAAAAGGGCGATCTTGCGGGGCGGCCGGGAGGTGAAGTTGTGGCGATTCAAGAACGACAACGAGCTGAAAAGTACCGTAGTGGTACGGTGCCGGAGCCGCGTCCACTTCTCGACCGGTCCGATGACGTCCGCCGGAGTGCGGAAGGCATTCACGTGTCCGCCGCCGCGTCCCAGCCAGCGATAGATCCGATCGGTAAGCGTCGCCGCATCGGGTACGGAAACGTACAGGACCCCATTGGATTTCACGACACGGCCGATTTCTCGAACTGTGGTTTCGAATTCGACGAAATGCTCCAGGCTGTGGTTGCTGACAATGGCGTCGAAGCAGCGGTCGCGAAAGGGCAACCGCGCCGCGTCCGCTCTCACGTAGCTGCCCGTAACTCCCGGCGGCGGGGTTTCCAGATCGAGGCGGACCACGCACAGATCGGTTCTGGAAGTGGAGAAACTGCCAGTACGAGCCCCCAGATCGAGCACCATCGAACCTGGTGGCAGCCTTTCAACGATCTCAAGCATGGCCGCCCGAATTCAGACACTACCAGAAATCGGTATCTTTTGCGGGGAATCATGCGTCTACTGGAGTAGAACCAGTGTTGCGGACCCGAATGGTACTGTCCAAAGCCGTGATAAGGAAATAATTGGCTTGCGTGCCGGTCTGGAACATTTTAAGATAACGGAGTAACGTTACTCCGATTTCACCGGGGGGAGCAGGATGATTTACTCTCGTTCCGCGGAATACGCAATCCGCGCGTTTGTGCATCTGGCGCAGGTGCCTGACGGAAAATACGCCATGGTGAAGAATATCGCCGAAACGGAGGATATTCCGGCCCATTTCCTGGCGAAGATTTTGCAGCAACTGGCGCGAAAGGGATTGCTGCGATCCAGTAAGGGCCCAACCGGTGGTTTCGCCTTGCGCGTGGAACCTACGGAGATCCGTCTCCTCGATATCGTGGAAGCTTTGGACGGGTTGGCTCCCTATCAGCAGTGCGCCAGCGGGCTGTCGGAATGTTCCGACGACATGCCCTGTTCCATGCACGATAGCTGGGTGACCCTGCGATCGCGTATCATGGATTATCTGGGGCGGAATACGATCGCGGACCTGGCTAAGGCGCTGGACCAGAAAAAGAAGTCTCTGGCCCTGACGAAGCAGCGCAAAACCAAGCGCGCGGTTGCGGCGAAACGAGCCTGAGAATCCCGGTCCGGGTTTGCCCGGGCCATATCATGAATCCGGAGGCAAGATGGGACAGTCTGTCCTTGTCCCCATGGTGGTTGAACAGACCTCTCGTGGGGAACGCGCGTACGATATTTATTCCCGGCTGTTGAAGGAAAACATCATTTTCCTGGGCACGCCGATTGACGATCAGGTAGCGAACCTCATCATCGCTCAATTGCTTTTCCTGGAAGCTGAAGATCCGGAAAAGGACATTTCCATTTACATCAACTCGCCCGGGGGCTCCATTACGGCCGGTCTGGCGATCCTGGACACGATGGCCTTCATTCGCCCCGACATCGTGACCATCTGCGTTGGGCAGGCCGCTTCCATGGCGGCGGTGCTGTTGGCAAAGGGGACCAAGGGCAAACGGTTCAGCCTGCCGAATTCGCGCATTATGATCCACCAGCCTTCCATGCAGGGGCTGGCCGGGCAGGCAGCCGATATCGACATCTACGCACGCGAGATTCTGCGCATGCGGGAGATTCTCAACGGCATGCTGGCGGACGCCACCGGTCAGCCGGTAGAACGCGTCGCCAAGGATGTGGACCGCGACTACATTATGGAACCCGAGGGCGCGGTGAACTACGGCATGATCGACCGTGTCATTTCCAGCCGCGATCTGGCGCCCGTGGCCCTGAAGGGCTGATTGCCGCAAATAGAAAAAGGGCCGGTCCTGGGGACCGGCCCTTTTTCTATTCCTGCCTGCTTTCCTTTTAGTTCCCGCCGCCGCCACTGCCGCTAGCGGTGCTGTCGCCGTCCCGGCGTTTCAACGTGGGACGTTCATCCGAATCCGTCTTAGGCTGGGTGCCGTCGGGGTTGGGATCCACGGGGCCAGTCGACCCGGGTCCGCGCCGCAGAGTGGGCTTGTTCGGATCTATCGAAGAATCCAATTTGCGGTGGTTGTGCAACATCGCCAGCCGGGCCTTCACATCGTTGAATTCCGAGGTATTCACCACGTATTCCGGCTTGTCCGCAAAGCCCCCCAACTCAATCTGGGACTTCTTGATGCGGTCGTCCGTCATGGGGTGGGAAGAGAAGATCTTGGCAAGCGTGCCCGGCTTCTTCTTTTCCAGGGTTTCGATTTTTTCGAAGAAGTCGACGAACGAGGTTGGGTCATAGCCGGCTTTGTACATATACTGCAAGCCGAAGAAGTCCGCCTGTGCCTCGAAGGTCTGCGAGAATCTCAGGTACCCCAGCGGAATGGCGAGACCCATACCCTGGCGGATGGCGTAGCCGGTCCAGCCTCCGAGGGCGATGGATGCCGCGATGGCGCCAATTTGCATCAGATCGCCGCGGGTGGCCTGACGCGTTCCATGGCGGCACGCCACATGCGCAATTTCATGGGCCATCACACCGGCCAGTTCCGCTTCCGTGTCGGCTTTCAGGATCAAGCCGGAATTCACGAAGAAGAACCCGCCCGGCAGCGCGAAGGCGTTGATTTCCTCGGTATCCAGCACCTTAATAGTGAAGGGCACCTTGGCGTCGGAATTCCGCACCAGGTTCTGGCCGATCCGATTGACATATTCCGCTACAATCGGGTCGTCCACGACCTTGGCATCGCGCTCCACCGCCTGGGCCAACTGCTTGCCCATGGCGATCTCGGTGTCCAGGCCATAGAAGTTGATCCCACTGCCGACATCCCGGTTGCCAATGGCGTCCGGATCGTGGTTCGCGTCCTTGGGTTTGGTTTTGGCAGGGGTTGCAGGTGTGGTGGGGGTGGTAGTTGCCGTGGGGGTGGGGGAGGTTGTGGACGTGCCATCCTGGGCGAAGGCCTGCATCGCCAGGAGACTGAGCGCGGCGGCAATGGCCACCAGCATTGCGGATCGTCGTTTCATTATCCGAAACTTCACTGGCCGAAACTTCATTGTCCGAAACTCCTGCTATACACTATACGCTGATTCGCGCGTTTTTGCGCACTATGCTGGTTACGTATGGTGAGGCCGTTCGGTTTCTCAATAGAAAGCAAAACTTTGCCTTAGTACTTCCGCCTTAGGACTCCAGGACACTCAATAGAGGCCGAGGCTGATGACCTTTCCGGTCTGGTCCACCAAGACGTCCAGCCGGCGGTCCATGTAGGAATAGAAGGTGCGCCCCTTTTCCGCATCGGCGGCGGCGACGCGGGCTCCCCAGAGCTTGCGGCAATCCTGCCACGTCATCTTCCAGGGATACGCAAAGACCGTGCGCAGGGTACCGGTTTCGCTGTCGAAATCCAGCTCCAGCTCGCGATAGCGGCTGCTGGGATCGGCAAAGGCGTAGATCTCGCCATTTTCCGCGCCGTTGTCGTCGAGCGAGGGCCGATGCCGCCTGGGTTCGCCCAACAATGCGATGGCGTCGGCGTCCGTCCAGCCGCCGATCAGCTTCTGGCAATAGCGTGCGCTATCGGTTCCGAATTCCGGCGGGTAGGATAAGTCGGCGCGCCGCAGGATGGGCCGTTCGGGATCGCCGGCCGAAGACGCGGCCCGAGGGGCAGGAAGAACGGCGTCGACGGTCCGAATGGGGGCCGGCGGAGTGGCGGCGCCGGGCAATACCACGAGTAAGCTGTCCTCCTGTTCGGTCTTTCGCAGTACGGGCGGGAGGGTGCGGATGCCGGGAATGACGGATGCAGACGGTGCGGTCTTGCCGGTATCGTCGGTATCGTCCGCCATTGGCGCACTCAGCGCGACTCCGGCGGCCAGCAGGACCGCGGGAATGAATCTGATGAAGCGCATAGCTGCCTCGGTGGATCCGGGGGGATCCAAGACAAATGTAGCGAACCGGCGGCGGGCCTGTAAACGGTTTTTTTGCCTGAATTTAGGGAGCAATACCGTGTTTGCCAAAGTTAAGAAAGCCGTCGGGCGGCAGCCATCGGCCTTCCGCTTTTGGGCGTACGTGGACAATTACCCGTTCGCTTGCTACCATATAGGTTAGTTCATTGTGGTAATTCTCCCAGATCCTTCAACCCTTCATTGGCGCGTAGGTTCCCCAGCAATCCATTCGAGGAGTAAATCGTAGAAAAACATGGCTTCCAACACCTTCTCTCAGGGCGCACAGGTCGAACATCTCAGATTCGGCTTGGGCACGGTGATGTCGAGCAGCGAAGAACGGATCGTCATCAAATTTGACGACCACGGCGAGAAGAAATTTGTCACCAACATGGTGATGGGCAGTTTGAAGAAGAGCGACCGGCAACCCCCCGCCGAGAAGAAGGGCGCCCGCAGAAAAAAGGCCGCACCTGCCGCACCTGCCGCGCCTGCCACGGCGTAACGGTCGAAACCCAATCGAGAGGATAATTTGAACGCACGTCAGAAACGGTTATTTGAGGAGGCCCGGAAGCGCAATCCGGACCTCAAGATGCCCGCCGAAGCTCCGGCCCCGGAGTGGACTGAAGCCGACCTCGCGCTGGTCAAGCAGGGCGTCGGAGACAAGAGCAGCCGGCCTTCCCAAGGTTCCGGCGAGGGTGGAGAAGCCGCCGCCGAGGCCCCCACCGGGGAACAGGCGGGCGCCGTGGTCACCTATTTCGAAGCCAAGGGTTTCGGATTCCTCCGCCCCGACGATGGCGGCAGAGACATCTTCTTCCACGTCTCCCGGCTGGTGGAAGGACTGGCTACCGATCTCCGCCCCGGCACTCGGGTGCTTTACGAATTGGGCATGGATCGTACCGGGAAGATGGCGGCTTCCAGCATCCGCATCGCGCCCGCGGCGGCGGTATAGAAGAGTTCACAGTTCACAGTTGACAGTCGCCGGACGGCGCTTGGCGCGCGGCACGGGTCCGGCGGGTTACCAGCGGTTTGCCGATATTTGGTTTGCTGATATAATGACGGTCGACCGTTCACAGGAAACAGTCGACGCACCGCGCTTCTGGTCGCGGCACCGGCCCGGTGGGCCTTACTGTAAACTGTCTATTGTAACCGTCTACTGATCTTCATGTTCGACAACCTATCGGAAAAACTGCAGCGGGTCTTCAAAAACCTGCGTGGCGAAGGCAAACTTACGGCCGAAAACATGGAGGGCGCTCTCCGCGAGATTCGCATGGCGCTGCTCGAGGCCGACGTCAATTTCAAGGTTGTCAAACAACTCATCGAGAACATCAAGGCCAAAGCCATGGGAGAAGAGGTGCTGGCCGCCCTCTCGCCTTCCCAGCAGGTCATCAAGATCGTTCACGAAGAGCTGATCAAGATTCTGGGCAGCCACGAATCCAAGCTGCGCTTCGCCAATGAGCCGCCCAGCGTTTTCCTGATCGTCGGGCTGCAAGGCTCCGGAAAGACCACGTCCACCGGCAAACTGGCGCGCTGGCTTTCGCGCAATGGACACCGCCCCATGGTGGTCTCCGTGGATATCTATCGCCCGGCGGCGCGCGAACAACTGAAAGTGGTGGCGCGCGAGGCCGGCCAGCCCATTTACGAGGGCGCCCCGGGCGAAGCCCTGCCGCTCGATCTGGCGCGCTCGGCACGCCGCGAAGCCGTCAATAACAGCCGCGACGTGCTTCTGGTGGACACCGCCGGGCGCTTGCATATCGACGACCAGCTCATGGTGGAGTTGCAACAACTGAAAGAGCAGCTCAACCCGGTCGAAATACTGTTCGTGGCCGACGCCATGACCGGCCAGGACGCGGTCAAATCGGCCGGCGAATTCCACAATCGCCTGGGAATTACCGGCGTCATCCTCACCAAGATGGATGGCGACGCGCGCGGCGGCGGCGCTCTTTCCATCCGCCACATTACCGGCCAGCCGCTGAAATTCGTGGGCGTGGGCGAGAAACTGGACGCCCTGGAACCGTTCCATCCCGACCGCGCGGCCAATCGGATCCTGGGCATGGGCGACATCCTCTCGTTCATCGAGAAGGCCAGCGAACAGATCGACCAGAAGAAGGCCGTCGAGATGCAGCGCAAGCTCATCGAAAACGACTTTACCCTGGAGGACTTCCGCGACCAGTTGAAATCCATCCGCAAGCTCGGGCCGCTCAGTTCCCTCATGGACATGATGCCCAAGGTGGGGATGCTGAAGGATTTGAAAGACGTCAAAGTCGACGAAAACGAGATTGGCCGGGTGGTGGCCATCATCGATTCGATGACGCACCGCGAGCGCGACAATCACATGATCGTCAACGGCAGCCGGCGCCGGCGCATTGCGAAGGGCAGCGGCACCACCGTGCAGGAAGTGAACCAGTTGTTGAAGCAGTATGCGCAGGCCAGGAAGATGATGAAGTCGCTCTCGGGCGGCTTTCTGGGCAGGAAATTCGGCAAAATGAAAATGCCCGCTGGTTTTCCGTTCGGAGATATGCCCGGTCCGCCGGGACGTTGAGTTTCGTTAACAGGAGATTTGGAGCACAGATGCTAATGATTCGCCTGGCGCGGTTTGGCGCCAAAAAGAAGCCGTTTTATCGTGTCGTCGTGATCGAGAAGGAACGCGCCCGCAACAGCCGCAGCCTGGAAGTGGTGGGACACTACAACCCCATTAGTAACCCCGCCCAGGTGGACCTGAAGCACGACCGCGTGGAATATTGGACCAAGCACGGCGCGCAATTATCGGACACGGTGAAGCGCCTGGTGGAAAAAAATCCGGCGCCGGCCGCCCAACCCGTAGCCTAAACCTCCCAACTGTGAGTTAACGAACGGCTGCTGCATGGGTTCACCCGAATGCGCGGTTCGGCTTCGGGTACCATGGGCTTGTAGGAAGGAGGCCGGGTGATGAAGCAGTTAGTCGAAGACATCGCGAAAGCTCTGGTTGACATCCCGGAGGAAGTTTCGGTTCGCGTCGTGGAAGGGGAGCAGGTCACGGTACTGGAGCTCAAGGTAGCGCCTAGCGATCTCGGCAAGGTAATCGGCAAGCAAGGCCGCACCGCGCGCTCCATTCGCACCATCCTCGGCGCCGCCGGCATGAAACTCAGCCGCCGCTTCACGTTGGAAATTCTGGAGTAACCCTGGCGGACTCTGACTGGGTTACGGTGGCCGTTCTGGGTAAGACCCGAGGCATCCGCGGCGAAATCACGGCGATGCCGCTCAGCGGAAAGGCCGGCCGCTTTCAGAGCCTTCGGGATGTGCATCTGTACACTGCCTCCGGGGAACTCCAACCCGCGGAGGTGGAATCGTCCTGGTTCCACGACCGAACCCTGATCCTGAAATTCCGAGGCATCGACTCCATTTCCGCCGCCGAAGCGCTGGCCGGCGCCGAGGTTCGCGTCCCTCTGAGCGAACGGGCGGCGCTCGAACCTGGCGAATTCTTTCAGGACGATCTGATCGGCTGTGACGTGGTGGATCGCCGGTCGGGCGAATCGCTGGGCCGCGTGGCGGCGTGGCAGGACGGCGGAGGCGCCGGATTGCTGGAACTCGAAAGCGGTCTGCTGATTCCCTTCGCCCGAGCCATTTGCGTGGAAATCGATCCCGCCCGGCGGCGCATCGCCGTGGAACTCCCCGCAGGTTTACAGGAAGCGACTCGCCCGTGACATTTGAGGTGCTAACGATTTTCCCCGAGTTCTTTCAGGGGCCATTCGCGCACGGAGTAGTGAAGCGCGCGCAGGATGGCGGCCTGCTCGACATCCGCATCCACAATCTGCGCGACTGGACCGAAGACCGGCACAAGACTGTGGACGATCGTCCGTTCGGCGGCGGCGAAGGCATGGTGCTCAAACCGCAGCCCATCTTCGCGGCAGTGGAATCCCTCTGGCCCGAGCGCCGTGCGGATCAAAAAGTGGTCCTGCTCTCGGCCCAGGGATGCCTGTTCGACCAGGCGATGGCCAACCGTCTGGCAACCGTGTCCGGTCTGCTGCTGATCTGCGGCCGGTATGAAGGCGTGGATGAGCGCGTCGCCGAGCACCTGGCCGACGATGAGATCTCCATCGGCAATTACGTCTTGAGCGGCGGCGAACTGGCCGCGGCGGTGGTGATCGATGCGGTGGCGCGCCTGCTCCCCGGAGTCTTGGGAAATGACAGCTCCGCCGCCTTCGAATCGTTCCAGGATACCGGCCACGGCCAGGGGCTGCTGGATTGCCCGCACTGGACGCGCCCCGCAGAATTCCGCGGATGGAAAGCGCCCGAAGTGCTGCTGAATGGGAATCACGAAGAGATCCGGAAATTCCGCCGGAAGACGGCGATTGAGAAGACCGTGCGGCTGCGGCCGGATTTGATGCCGAGGCTATGAGGAAGCAGAAACGCCCGGAGTTTGGCGGAAGACTGCTCCGTAGCCATGCGGCACCCTTCGCTCAGCGCCAAGAATATCATTGCGGGTGGTCCCGCGCGCCATTGCTTATCTATTGAGAACAGTTAATAAGCACGGTAGGATGCATGGGAGACCCCGAAGCCAGGAGGCGCCCATGACAACCGTTACCATCTCGCTGCTCGAATCCCTGAAGGCATTCATCGACCATCAGCTCGCCACCAAGGGCTACGGTAATGTGAGCGAATATTTCCGCTCGCTGCTATGCGATGCCCAGCAGGAAGAAGAAGACGCCCGGCTGGAGACCCTGCTGCTGGAAGGCCTGACGGGCGGCGCCGACGTTCCGGTGACGCCGGAGTTCTGGAAAGACCTCAAAGCGGAAGCGCGGAACATCGCCGCGAAGCACAAGGCACGGAAGGGACCGTGAATGAGGTTATTCGCCCGAGGGCGCAAGACGATATCCTCCGGCAATTTCGCTGGTATCTGATCGACCAGGACGCACATGATGCCGCGTTCCGGTTCATGGAAGCCGCAACCCGGAACTGGAGGGTTGCGGTTGTGGCCGGTGAAAGACTTCGAGGAATTTCTGATTTTTTATGTGGTGGATGGCGACACGGTGAGGGTCATTCGCATCCTGCACGGCAAGCGCGACCTCGCACGGCGTTCCCACGGCAACCGCAGCAGGAGCGGAAATCACGCTCGGAATCTGCCGCACAGCGGCTCCAGTTCCCGACGGCCCCATGTTCCCGGCGTCACGACTTGACGGCATCAGCATGCCGAACGCCTTTCGCTTCGTTAATTCTTGATGTCTGTAAGATAATTCTCACATAATGCCGATAAGTCTCTCAGGGAATCGCCACTCCTGCACCAAGGTGATTTCTAAGGGGAGCGATGATCGTGGACAACGAGCGCAAACAGCATGTATTTTTCACCGGACGTCGCGGCAGCGCTGTCGCCATCATTTCACTCAGCATCCTGCTAGCTTTCCCTGGGCCCGAGCTGCTATCGGCCGCGGACGGCGGAGGTAGTGTCTATCCGGCGGGCGTTGAGACCATTCTGCCAGGAATGATGCCGCCGCCGGGTCAAACACTGCTGCTGGAATTCAACAACTTCTATCAGGCGAACGGCCTAATGGACGGGCGCGGACATAGCCTCGTCCCGGGTTTTCATCTGCGTGTGGCCGCCGTTGCCGTGAAGGTGGTTCACAACTGGGGGGTGAAGGCCTTGGGAGGCGAGTTAGTGAGCAGCGTGGCGCTCCCAATCGTCTACGAACATCTTACCGGCCCATTCGGCAGTCTTCAAAAAACGGGTCTCTCCAACCCCGATATCAGCGTTCTGGACATCGCTTACGCCAAGGGCGCCTGGCATTGGTGGTATGGTATCGACGCCTTTACTCCCGGACCTGCCTACAATCGGAACGACATTCTAAATGTGGGCGAGCACCACTTTGCCACGGCGCCGGAGGGAGCCGTCACCTGGCTACCGCAGCGCGGACAAACGGAAGTAAGCTCGAAATTTCAGTACATACTGAATTTCACCAATCCCGCCACCCAATATCGTTCGGGCCGCGAGTTCGTCTGGGAATTTGCCGTCATGCACACCTTCGCAAGGAAACTGTCGTTAGGGGTGAATGGCTACGGCTACCAGCAGACTACCGATGACCGGCAGTTCGGCGTATCAGTGGCGGGTGGCAATCGTGGGCGCGTTTTCGCGGCCGGCCCCGAGATCAAGTATCACCTGGGAGAAGTTGCCCTGATCCTCAAATACCAAAAGGAAATGCTAGTGGAAAATCGAACTGCAGGCCACTCCATGTGGCTTCAGGTTGGTATCCCGCTGTGGAAACACGAGAAATGATGCTGTGAAGCGAGGAGCGGGCGGTCCTCTGGCAGTACCGCCATGACTACCCTCTAATGAAGAACACGACCATATGCGGGAATCGTAAAGCCAAGGTCGACGATGGAGCCGAGGCAATCTGCCCAAGATAAATGAAAGCACAACAGTGGGGTACCTAGGAATGGCAAGAAGACTTTCCCTCCGCGGCAGGTTCGCTCTATGGACATCAGCCGTGATCATCGCTGCAACTGTCGCTCTGACGTGTACTATCTATTTCGTCTCATCTCGTGCGCTCGCCGCGCAGGCAGCTGAAGAAATGGACGGCATCGCCAACAAGACCGCCGAGGAACTGGACTTATGGATCAGCAGCCGTGAGCGAGATGCAGTGAACCTCAGCGAGCTCCAGCCGTTCGTCGCGGCCTGCAGGGATCGCCAACTCGGAGAGGCTCAAAATGCCCTCACGGGGATTCAGCGCCGCTCGCCATTTTACGAGAACGTGTTCCTGGCGGACCAGAACGGCAAGCTCTTTCTGGATTCCATCGGCGGCAAATCCGTTGGCATCGATCTGATGTCGATCGAAGGTTTCCGCGTGCACGTAGAACACGCCCGCAACGGAGAGCCGTGGTTCGGAGAGGGCATGAAGTCGCCTGCGACGGGTAGGCCGGTGGCACTCCTCACCGCGCCGATAAGGGCTGGAACTCAAGTCGTGGGCATACTGGGAACTCCCATCGAATTATCCGACTTCTCGGATAACTTTCTCAAGAAGTATCGAATTCGCGAGACGGGGTACCTGTACCTATTCGATGGCTCGGGAATGGTTCTAGCGCATCCCGACGCGGCCAAGATCATGACTTTGAATATCGCCAAAGCGAACTTCGGACCTGACATGCTCAATCGAGATGGCGGATCGGTGAGCTACGAATTTGAAGGAGCGAGCAAGACTGCTCATTTTCGGCGCGCACAAAGGAAGCCTTGGACCGTTGTCGCCGTTGTACCGGACAAGGAGCTGTTCGCGAGTGTGCGAACCATTCAGCTTTACCTGGCGCTGTTCGGCTTGATGACGTTGGGGGGCAGCGTTTTCGCCGTGTCGTATCTCGCAGGCAAAGTCTCGCGACTGATCGGCAGCATTGTGTCTGACCTTCAAAGCGCTGTTCAGGAGTTCTTCGCAGCCACATCTCAAATCGCCTCCTCCAGCCAGTCGCTCGCTCAGAGTTCCTCTGAGCAGGCTGCGTCGCTTGAGGAGACTTCGGCGTCAGCAGAAGAGATCAGCGCGATCACCCGTCAAAACAACGAACGGTCGCAGAACGTCGCTCAGTTGATGAACGAAGCGATTCCCATTGTGAACACGCTCAATACAGCGCATCGGGAACTGGCGGTCGCAATAGCGGAGGTGAGCACGTCGAGCGCGAAGGTGTCCAATGTCATCAAAATCATCGACGGGATCGCTTTCCAGACCAACATCCTGGCATTAAACGCCGCGGTCGAAGCAGCTAGGGCTGGCGATGCCGGGATGGGGTTCGCGGTGGTTGCCGACGAGGTGCGGAATCTGGCGCAGCGGTCCGCCGATGCCGCCAAAGAGACCTCCGAACTGATTGAGGAATCGCTCGTGAAGTCCCAGGCGAGCAGGCGAAAACTCGACGGCATGCTAAAAGCAATGGAGGACAACAACAAGATCGCCGGGGCAGTGAAGGCGGAGACCGATTACATCCGGGGCGCGTCTCAAGAACAGGCGACTGGCATCGCGCAGATCACCACAGCGATTGCGCAAATGAATCAAGCGACACAGAGCACGGCGGCCAGCGCCGAGGAGAGTGCGGCGGCGGCCGAGGAACTGAAGGCACAGTCCGAAGCGCTGAAAGAGATCACGGAGCGCCTCACCACGATGGTAAGCGGCAACTGATGCGAGTCAGCCCATTCGTCATGTTGGTCACACCGTGAACGTGGTAAATGCCAGGTGCTTTCCTCCGGGCAGCCCGCCAAGGAGAAGAGCCCGACGACGATTTGGCTGCTGATCGGCCTCGTGTGGGGTGTTTCGGGTGGGGTAACGATAAACGCACCATCAATCCACAGATTCTCCCGACGAGGCAAAAAATAGGGGATGGGGTTCCGCTCCATTGTTTCCATGCGCCCCGCGGGAACCAAAGTCACGAAGCAGCAGCCAGGCGATAAATCGTGGCTTCGTGTACATTGAACGTCCGTGCGGTATCTCGAAACGCCTTGCCTTCCGCGAGCAACTGCGCCGCAACTTGCGTCTGGTCAATATTGAGCTTGCGTGGCCGCCCGAAGCGTACGCCACGCTGTTTTGCAGCCTCCCGGCCGGCCCCGGTCCGTTCACGAATTAGATCCCTTTCGAACTCGGCGATGCCGGCGAAAACCGTCATGATCATCTTGCCGGCGTGCGTTGTAGTGTTGGCCCATGGCTCGGAAATGGATTGGAATTTGCCACCTGCCTCATTGATCGTGTCCATCGTGTTGAGCAGATCGCGCGTGGATCTGGCCAGCCGATCGCATTCTGAACAAGGAGTCCGCCGACGATGACAAGCTCCGCTGAAATCATCTCCGGGCCGCCAGTGTTCCAGCTGGCGCTGTTCACGCCGAAAGCCGCCAAGCGCGTGCTGGAGTTTTTCACCGCGCGAATTAACAACGACGACACGCGCAAAGCACATGAATGTTGAGCGCCGCTTTGCAGCATGGTGCGTGGGCCGCAGCCGCGGCCGGCTCGGCGACGTGCAGCCCTTCCACGTCGCCGCCTTCGTCACGGCTCTGAGCGGCCGGCGTCTGAGAGCTCTCTGATTTGGTGCGGCTTTTGCAATGTCAGTTTTCGGGGATAGCTAGGCTTTCCAGGGCGGACAGCGCCACCGCCACCGCTCTTCTCATTCGGCGCGTTATTCGACCAGTCTCCCGAAGCCCCGCCCGCGTTTCAAACATCCAACATCAGCGCCGCCTGGAACATCAGTTGTCCGTGGGCGTGCGTTCCATGTGGTCGACGACGATCACGGGCATCGGATACTTTTGCGCGGCGAGCTTCAGGCCCAGTTGCTTGTCGATGGCTTCGAAGAGGCTGATGCCGCCCGATGGCGCGATGGCGACCGGTGTCGCGCCGGCGCCGGCCGGCTGGGCGTCGTTTCGGCCGACGGCGCCGTTCACACGGTTTGCTGGAGCAAAGGTCACGTCGAAATCGAAGGCTCCTTTCAGTTCCGTCAAATCCACCATCGTGTGATCCAGATACCCTCCCGCCACGGTGGGCAGCTTGTCCGCGAATTGCGCCAGGGTTGTGTTGCGGCAGGAATAGAGAATCGCGCCGTCCGCTGGAGTGAAGGTGCATCCGGTACGGCCCGCGCCATCCGCCGGCTTGAGCTTGCCGGCGCCTTTTGGCGCAGTCAGCGCGTATACCGGAACGGGCTGTTTTTCCTGGTGGATCGCCAGCTTGAACCGCTGCGTCAGAAGGGTTCTCAGCATGATCTGCACCGTCTCGAATGGTGTGTCGGGATCGGCCTTGGCAATCACATCGAAACGGTCGGTCTCCATCCACTTTTCGCCTCCCACGACGGGGGCGCCGTTCACGGGGTTGCTGTAGGCTATGTCGATCAAACCCGGCCTCCTGGGGTCCGAGCTCTTCATCGTCCAACCGAACGCCTCCAACCGTCCATTGGTCATGTTTGCCTTCTGCTCGGTATCCGGCTTGCTCAGGCGGATCTCCGCCACGTCGAATTCCTTGGGCGCAGGGGGAATTTTGGACGCGATATCCGGGTCGTTGGGCGTGGGAGTCTGGTTCACATGGTCGATGACAATGGCGGACGAAGGCTGGGTTTGCGGTTCCACCTTGATGCCCATTTGCTTTTCGAAAAAATCGAACAGGGAGACGGGCGGCCTGTCGGGATCTCCGCCGGCCCCAAGTTGGCCCCGCCCGGTCCATTTCAGCGTGAAATCGTACGCGCCTTTGAGGCCGGTTTTGTCCACCACGGGGTGGTTGAAGTAGCCGGGCGCGGTTTGGGGCAGTAATTCCGCCAGGCCCGCGATGGTCATATTGTGGCAGGCAAATGTGAGATACGCATCCTCGCCGCCCCGCTTGCAGTCCGCGGCGCCCTCGCCGGAGGATTCCTTGAGCTGGACTTTCTTCCCCGGAAGCAGAGCGAACACCGGCATCGGCTTGTCTTCATTGTGGACGGCGAGTTTGAAGCGGTCCGCCAGCAGTGCGCGAAGCAGCACACGGGCGTCATCCTGGGAGACGGATGGGCCGGTCTTGGCGATTACCTCGAACCGGTCCGTGTCCAGCCAGGCTGGCCCTCCGAAGACCTTCGCGTTGTCGACTTTCCAGGCCGTGGAAATGAGGTCGAGCATGGTGGCGCCGTGCACCTCCACGCGGCCGTGGCGACTGGAAAAACCGCTCATAAACCGGGTGTTGGGCAGACTGGCATGGATATCGGCGGCTTCAAATGCCGATGGAGTATCGCTGGATTGAGCGGGCGCCACGCCGGAAAGAAGGACGATGCAGTTGAGGATTGCGAACGGGCACTTCATGATTTCCCCTCCAAACATATCAATCTGGATGCAACCAATCGGGACGCAACCAGGTCCGAAGAGTTAGCACTCGATGAGACGCAAATCCGAAATCTTTTGTTCCCTGAGAGGTTGCGTCATCGACTACATCGAGGAAAAGCCCGTCGACAACCGACCCTGCGCTGCTATCCTACTTCCTGTATGAAGCGGCTCCTCTTTCTGCTGCCGGTCCTGGCGTTGGCCCAGAGCCGGTGGAGCGCCCAGTGGATCGCCGTACCCGATGCGCCGGCATTCGATTACGGTGTCTACCATTTCCGCCGCAGCTTCGATCTGCCCGCGAAACCGCAGTCTTTTCCGATTCAGGTCACTGCCGACAACCGCTACATCCTCTATGTGAATGGCGAGCGGGTGGGTGACGGACCGGCTCGCGGCGACCTCGATCACTGGCGTTACGAGACCTACGATATCGCGCCGCACTTGAGGGCTGGCCGAAACGTGCTCGCAGCGGTGGTGTGGAATGCCGGTATCGACGGGCCGATCGCGCAGAACACCTATCGCACCGGATTCCTGCTGGCCGGCTCGCGGAACATTGAGACCGGTCCTCAGTGGAAGTGTATCCGCGACCAGGCCTATACTCCCGAAGAGGCCGCCAAAAAGGTCTACGGATACTACGCCGCCGGGCCCACCGACCGCGTGGACGGCTCGAAATATCCGTGGGGCTGGGAGCAGGTGCAGTTTGACGATTCCGGATGGAAGCCGCCGGTCCCGATCGGTCCAGGCTCCCCGCGCGACATACAAGACGCGCCCAATCGCTGGATGCTGGTCGAGCGTACCATCCCCATGCCGGAGTACCGGCCGGAGCGGCCGGCGCGGGTCTTAGGCGCGAATGCGAAACTCATTCCCGCCCGAAGCCGTGTCACCGTGCTGCTCGACCAGGAATACCTGACTACCGGCTATCCCGAGCTGACCCTCAGCGGTGGCAAAGGCGCGACCGTCTCCATACGATATGCCGAATCGCTATATCTGGCCGGCACGCGGAACAAGGGCAATCGCGGCGATGTGGCGAATAAGGAGTTCGTCGGCTACCAGGATGTCTTCCTGCCCGATGGCGGCGCGCGGCGGACCTATCGGCCGCTCTGGTGGCGCACCTGGCGATACTTGCAACTTACGGTCACTACGCAAGACGAGCCGCTCACCATCGACCAGCTAGGCGCGCAGTACAGCGCGTATCCCTTCGTCCGCACCGCGCATTTCGAAGGCGGGCCGGAAGAATTGCAGCGCATCCTGGACGTAGGATGGCGGACCGCTCGCCTCTGCGCGCACGAGACCTACATGGACTGCCCCTACTACGAGCAGCTTCAGTATGTCGGCGATACACGCATTCAGGCGCTGGCGTCACTATACATGTCGGGCGACGGCCGGCTGATGCGCAACGCCATTCAGCAGATCGACGCCTCGCGCACCGCCGAAGGCGCCACGTACAGCCGCGCGCCGTCGCGGCTGGAGCAGTACATTCCGCCGTTCTCGCTGTGGTGGATCGGCATGCTGCACGATTACTGGATGTATCAGGATGACCCGGCGTTCGTCCGGTCCATGCTGCCGGGCGTGCGGGCCGTGCTTTCGTTCTTCGCGGCGCACCAGGGCGCCAACACCGCGCTGGTCCGCGTTCCCTGGTGGAATTTCGTGGATTGGGCGGCGAGCTTTCGCGGCGGCGTCCCGCCCATGCAATCCGGCGGGTCTTCCGCCCTGCTAGACCTGCAGCTCCTGCTCGGGTACCAGTGGGCGGCCGATCTGGAAGCCGGTCTCGGCTCGCCGGCCATGGCCGCGGAAGATCGCGCCAGCGAAGCCAAACTGCGGACGGCCATCCAGTCGCTCTACTGGGACGCGGGCCGCCGCATGTATGCCGACACCCCGGCCAAGGACAGCTTTTCGCAGCATGGGCAATCGCTTGCCGTGCTAACCCGCCTGGTGGAGGGCGACGCCGCCCGCGATCTGATGGTGCGAACCGCCGGCGACCCGAAGCTGGTCCAGGCCACCATTTATTTCCGTCACTACTTGCACTCCGCGATGAACGCCGCGGGCGCGGGCGACCGTTATCTCGACATGCTCGGCGAGTGGCGGGCGCAGCTCGCGCGCGGCATGACCACCTGGGCCGAATCTCCGGAACCGTCGCGGTCGGATTGCCACGCCTGGGGCGCCAGTCCGAACTTCGAATTGTTCCGCACCGTGCTGGGCATCGATAGCGGCGCTCCGGGCTTCAAGAGTGTCCTCATCCGGCCGTTCCTGGGCAAGCTCGATCAGGCGTCCGGGTCCATTCCGCATCCGCGGGGTCAGATCGCGGTAAGCCTGGCGCGTCGCGAGGGGAAGCTGCACGCCGCGGTGTCACTGCCGCCAGGGGTATCCGGAGAGTTCGCTTGGCAAGGCCAGAAGCGCGCCTTGAAGCCAGGCGCGAATGAGATGGTGTTCTGATAGTGGACGATGGAAGCATTCCATGCCGGCAGAAAAATTCGCCAGCCTGACAAACAGGCCCCGCAGCCCCCGGTCTTCTACCGCGGACAGAAGGCCGCAGCATCGCGTGAACTGGATAATTTCCGGAGGTCCGTCTTGGCCTGGCGGTCGTTTGCGCAAAGGACCCTTTACGAGACACGGACACTATCGCTTCAGCAAGGCGTCAACCTGCTGCTTCAGGTTCGGCAAATCATCCTTGACGGTGGTCCAGACGATTTCCAAATCGACAAAAAATACTCATGGATAGCAACGTTGCGCATGCCGCGCATTTGCGCCCATGGAAGCTCGGGATGCTGTTTGATGAAGTCCGGCGCGGCGCTGTCGATCTTGTTCACGGCCTCGCCGATAATCTCGATATTGCGGACAACCGCATCCTGAGCCTGCGAGTTCTTCTTAAAAGCTTCGAGGTCCGGAACGGGCTGAAGATAGCCTGTCGCCCGCTCAATCGCTTCCGCAATGTGTTCCAGATAATCTTCGACGCGCTCCGGATGTTTCATAGGGGCTGCGCCTGTTGCAGCACCTCGTTGCGGAACTTTGGCGGTAATCCGTTCGGAGTTAAAACGGATACCGGCAC
>Ga0182018_10001042_pt1 | contig 33404 bp, 22 predicted proteins | sample 812P2MmetaG_FD_120490 | JGI IMG/M metagenome (GOLD analysis project Ga0182018, IMG submission 120490) | Permafrost microbial communities from Stordalen Mire, Sweden - 812P2M metaG | ecosystem: Environmental > Terrestrial > Soil > Wetlands > Permafrost | place: Sweden: Stordalen | collected...
CACGCTGACCTTCGGTCGTCAGCGCGCTCTCGGTACCGATGCGATGCTCGCTTACGATCCGGCCGGCGGCGCCTATTCCTTTTCGTTCATCGGCTATAACGGCCTGATGGCCGGCGGCGGCGATACCCAGGACACCCGTTGGGACGACGCCATCAAATATCGCGTCACCTATGGCCCGGTCCATTTCGGCGCGATGTATAAGGTCGAAGACGGTCAGGGCGGCTGCTACTCCGCATCCCCCAGCTGGGATGCCGCCACCTGTACGCCGGAAACGCCGCATAACTCTGCCTATGGATTCGACCTCGGCGGGGCCTACGACAGGTTTTTCGCCGACATCGTAGTCCAACGTGTCAACCAGGCGATCAGCGTACTCAACCCCTTGCTGGGGCCTGCAAGTCTGTCGGCGCCATATCAGTCGACCGTCAACAGCATCGATACAAACCCCATCAGCGGGGCCAATCTGATCGGAACGAACAACACCGAATATGGCATCGTGACCGACAACACCGCCGTTATGGTCGCTGCCAAATATATCTGGGATCCGTTCAAGTTCTTTGGCGGCTACGAACACATCCGGATGACTAATCCGGCGAATCCATTGGGTGTTGGCGCCACGGCCCAGGGCGGTTATCTCTTGAGCGGTGTCGAAGACAACAATCTTGATTCGCCCAAGATCGTGCAGGTCTTCTGGACGGGTGTGAAATACGCCTTCGACAGCAAAACCGACATCACTTTGTCCTACTATCGTGAGTGGCAGAACGACTTCCGTATTCCGTCGACCTGCTCGCCGGCCGCCGGCTTCCGCAGTTCCTGCTCGGGCACTCTCAACGAGGTTTCGCTCTACACGGATTATCACTTCACCAAGCGTTTCGACGCTTATGCTGGCATTGCGTATTCCGACGTCACCGGCGGTCTGGCCATCGCCATTCCTCACGGCCCAGGCGTCCCCTATTTCTACAACAACAACATTGCTCCGACAGTTGGTGGTCGCTTCACCTTCTGATCGTTTCCCGCGGCGGGCTCAATCGAGAGCCCGCACGGGAATCATTTCTGCGCCATCCAATCAACACCTGACCAATACGGCTTCGGCAAGTGGTCTGATGGCTATGCAGGAATGCTGATGCGTTACAGCGGAGTGGGATTGGACCCACACGCACCGCCGATAGCCTATTCCAGCAATGCCATGCATGGCGTCAGGCGACGTTTAAAGTTTTAGTGCCACGCTGGCTGAAAGCAGCGGCAATTCGGTGCGCTCACGCGGTCCCAGTCCGCCCGGCGCACCCTCGCCGTTCGCCAAACACTTCCACGAGCCGCGGGTTTCGAGAGAACGCTCATGCCCAACAAAGTGCCTCATTTCCCGCACACAAAACGGACAAGGGCGGCCGGACGGCCGCCCCTCCCCTTTGCCCTGCAAGGATCTCAATGGCAATCCTTGCTACATTAGAAATCGAATAGGTCGAACAGGTCCCCAATGGCGGGATTATTGACGGGCACGTACGGATTGCTCGCCTCTACGACAGGATTTGGAAAATTATCTCGACTTCGGTAAGTAACAGGTTTCAGGCCCCAATTCCTCTCGATGAACTTGAGTATCGACACATGATCGGCATAGTCATGAGAGATGTGCCCGGCCTTGGTGAAGGGAGACACCACGATCAGCGGGATACGAGTTCCGTCGCCGAAGAAATCCAATGGCTGAACAAAGCCCGAGTCATAGTAGCCGCCGCCTTCGTCAAAGGTGATGAAGATGGCCGTGTCCTTCCAAAGTGCAGGGTTGGCCTGAACCGCATCGACGATCTTCTTCGAGAACCCTTCGAAGAGATCTAGCTTTGAAGAGGACGGGTGTCCGTCAACGAGGCCGCTGGGCTTTACGAAGGAAATGGCCGGAAGCGTACCGTTTGCAATGTCCGCGTAGAGGTCCTTGGTATCCTGAATGTGCGCCGTGCGGACGGCCGCGACCGCCATGATGGACGTGTCGTACTGGAACGGATTGCAGATATTGCAGTACTCGTCGGATTTCGCGCCGATGGCCCCATAGTTGAGTTGATAAGGGTCGGGCACATAGTTATCCCACTGATCGCCATAGTACTTCCAGGAGATCTGGTTCTCCAGAAGACTGTCGGCGATGCTGCGCGTAGACGACGGAGGAATCGTGAATACCGTATTGTTTTTGCTTGTGTCTGTGAAGGCATTGTTGCCGTTTCCGAAGTAGCCCGGGTTGTAATTATTCAAAAGGTAGTAATGGCCCACTTCACAGTGCGGATCAACGGGATGAGGCAAAGATTGCAGATAGCGCACGATGGTCGAAACTCCCGGCTGTTTGGGGTCCGCACAGTTGCTGTAAGAGCCGCCGCCATACGACGCTGAGCCGAATGATCCGCCACCATAGCCGTCTTCCGTGTACCAATTGTTAGTGCCGGAGGCGGGATTCGGATTCTCAACTTCATCGACCACACCCGCGTTCGGCGTACCCGCCGCGACTTCGACATTGTGCGGGGGAATCGCGGCATGCCCGTTTCCGTCGCTGAACCAGATGGCATCGCCGTGACCCAGCATGATGTGATTAGCGCCCGTGCCGCCGTTTACCGACTGGTGGAAGTTGTCACTCATCGCGTACGTGTCCGCAAGCTGCTTGAAATAAGGCACATCGCCGCGTTGCATGTTGTAGAACCCAAGGGCCGTGGAGCCTTCACCGGTGGTCTGTGCCTTGGGCGAATACTCGGTACTGAAATTGGCAGGCTGTGGCAGGCCATTGGTCCCCGCCCCCACCGTGACCTCGACCCAGGAGAACAGGCCGCCGTCGCAGCCCGAAGGACGCTCCGGGGTGGCGTGCTCCAACGCGCAGTCCAGCTGTTGCCACATCTGGTAGAAGCGGTGGACGGGACTCGCAGCGTAGGAGTTGTAAACAAAGCTCTGGCCGTTAGTCAATTGAAAGGGCCCCGGGGGCAGCGAATTGACCTCTGTGATACGCGTATCTGGCGTCTTGGACGTAAGGCCTGAGCCTCCTGAAACCAAATATTGATAATAATCTGCGGGCAATCCATTTTCCGATTGCATCGCGAGAGTCAAGCTGTCACCTTCAACAAAGGAGTCCTTAGGGCCGCCGACGAGCGGAGCTGGCAGCACGCCGTTAGGAAACGAAGTCTTTGCAGGATTCAGCAGAAATGCGTCGGCAGTTGGATCCAGCGCAGCGTGTTGCTCCGCCTTGTAGAAGCTGGCGCCGGGACTGCCGTCGCTCTTGATGATCCCCTCGGAAAGCAGGTTCCACACCGTTTCTCCGCTGTGCGGCACGTAGGTCGCGAAGACGTGGTCAAAGCTGCGGTTTTCGCCGATGATCACGATGACGTGCTTGATGGGCGTACGGGTTAGGCCGGATGCAGAAGGTTCAACTGCATTTGCCAGCTGGGCGCCGATCGAGAACTGGAAGAGCGCAAGCGAGCCTAAACTAATTCGCACGCCAGCGAGTGTGTGAGACACAATATTCTTTAGTTTCATACGCAATCTCCCTGGTGATATCACGAGAAATGCCGCGTAAGCTTTGTACCAATCATTTGTTTCATCGGCGTGATTGTTGCGTGACGATTCGACATGAGCGCAATTTGCGGGATTCACACGTTCACGAGTCTCTCGCTTACCCGGCGTCGGAACTGCGACCGCGCCCTGCCGTTCCCGGCCGTGCGCGACGGGTATCGGCGAGCACGCGCGCGCAGCGGATGAGCGGCGCGCGACGACGTGGACGAACCTACGGCAGGCTTACAGCGTGAAGGTCCCGAGAAGCCGGTGCTTCTAAAGAGTGTGCTGTTTCCGCGGGATCGACGCGGATAAGCCCCATCATTCCGCCATCTTCGTGCTCCAGAAGGTGACAATGATACATAAAGGTACCGACGGTATTCGGGCCTCGGAAATCCATACGCAGCCGCACACTCGGATATTTCAGCATCCTGCCGTTGAAGAACGGGACGTTGACGGTATCTCGCAGAAAGGTCTCATTGACCGCAATGCCGGACCAATCCAGCAGCAGAAAGTGAATCTGGTGAATGTGGAATGCGTGTAATTCCGTGGAACGGTTCTCGATAATCCAGTCCTCTACGTCGCCCTGCCTGACCACGATGTTCGGCACGCTTGACATGGGGTCAAACGGCGTGGGTGTCTGGCCATCCACTGTAATATAAAAGGTCGTGGCACTGTTGGGGTTACTGGGGTCCTCCAGTTTTTCTGAAAAATACAGCCGCCTCGCGCGCACGGGCGTAACGCTTCCCAACCAAGATAAGACGGAAGGAGGCAGCGGCTCGGAAGCCGGGGGTAGCATTGAACGCGGCTCCGGCGCATCTGCGGCGCCGATGATCATTGCGAGCGTGCGGTTTGGATCGTTTTCGCCGCCCCGTCCGGTATCGACGGTCCGTGTTACGAAGAGACCCGGTACTCCCGAAGATGGGCCGGTTATTATGAATTCTACGCGCGCGCCCGGCGGCACACCGATGTGATCGGTCCACTCAATCGCGGGCCCAGAGCTGCCGTTTGTGTTGATCGGAACGCCATCAATGGCGACTATGCCAAGCCGCTGCGGACTACGGCCAAAGATCACCGCTAGGTTCAAGTAGGTGATCGCGGATGCGTTCAACACGCGCCAGAGTTGCCGTTCCATGGGTCTCATCTTGATGGTTGCGGGCGGATAGTCCGGGTATGGCACTGGAACGAAGTTGACCGAGAGATCCTTTGCGGGCCGCCCGAATCCTGTGCCGTTGTTTGCAGAATCACCGTCGCGGTCGATGAACATTCTGGGCACAACGGGCTCGGATTTTGCGGGCGGAGCATTGGGATTCATCAGCTCCTGATCACGGATGACGAGCACGCGCTCCGGCAGACCTGCAATATCTCGATTAGCGCGCTCGATACCCTGAATGATAAGTGCGCCCGAGGCCCCACCGAGGACCTGAGCTTTACTGAATCCATGAATGTGCGGGTGGTACCAATACAAGCCCGGAGACTCATCAGCAGGAATGCGAAACCGGTATTCGAAGGGAGGATCTCCCGGCTGAATCGATGTTTTCCAGACATCGTCCTGATGACAGACCGGCGGCAGAGTCAGTCCGTGAAAGTGCAGATTCGTCGACGTGGGCAGCATCGCACCACTCGTGCACGGATCGCCTTGCGCCTGCGACATCGCGTGCACGTGTGATCCATTCGAACGTGTCACGGCAGATTCGGGCTCGGTCAGATCGTTCTTGAGATTCAGCACGAGCAGGTCGCCGGGATTCAGGCGCAAAGTCGGGGATTGAGTACCGTTAGCGAGAAGGTAGCAGTAGCGAATCGAGCCGTCCTTCTCCTTGTAGTTGCGGATGGTCAGCGCGACTGTCAGGACACCGTCCTGGCTTCGCAGGTCTTCAGGTTCCGGAACCATGCTTCCTGGCGCCGGGCGAGTACAGGGGTCGCGGACAGTTTCGCGGGCGTTGGCCCTACTTTCTGAGCCGATCCACGCAGCCAGAAGTAGCAAACTTAAAATCAATCGATACGCCACGGAGCACACGAATGCACAGCAGAGGAGGCTTAATGAAAGAGACCCAAGAACTGGTCGCTCTTGATTCAATCCAATGAACATGCTGCGATTGCCGCGCCGCAGAATGTAAAGCTTAGACTACTTGGCAATCGTTACGGACGCGTGACAACCGGAGCAAGAGAGCGATTGCGCCTCTTTAGACACTCGCACAAATGCGCAGAACTAAAAACTTTCCGGCTGGGTCACACGCGGCGCTGATGTGCCGCGACCGAGAGAGAAGGAATGGATCCTTTTGCGCGGCATTTCGGCATTAAGGCCACCGCGACATGTCCGATCCGCGAGCGCCGGAAAGTCTATCGCTAATCCGCTCTTTGCGAGTCGCGTGCTGGGGCGTCCCTTGCAAAGTGCGTTCGCCAAGCCGCCTAGCCGAGGGCTGCCTTCTTCGACAGTAAACGTGCGTTGCGGATTTCTCAATTTCACCGTTGGGTACGCAGGGTGATCCAGGCGCGCGGGTTCGGACGCTTTCACGGTGTACATTCTGCTGGCGGCCCGTAGGTGGGGATGAATGGCACCTTTCGTTCGCCGAACGGCGCTCCAGAATCCGCAATGATCTTCGCTCAGTGCTTGTGCGCCCGAACTGCGCCGACGGGCAGGGATTTTATTCTCTGCAGATCGGCAGCTTCGAACTGCCTTGGATCGCGTATGTAGTCGATCACCATGTCCAGCGCATCATGGCCCCAGAAGATCTCAGCGCCGATCACGAAGGTTGGCACACCGAACACGCCCTGCTCAATCGCCCACTCCGTATTCCTCCGCAGCTTCTGCTTGACGGCCGGATCGTTCAGTTCTCGCTCAGGGTCGACCATGTTGAGTTTTTGCGCGAGATCCGCGATGGCGGCGGCACTTGTGACGTCGCGACCGTGCAGGAACACGGCATCGAAGACCGTCTCGACCGCCTGCAGATTGCTGCCCGCTGCAACGATCAGCCGAAGCGCCCGAAGTGGATTGAACGGGTGAGCTGGCGGCAAGCGCATCGGGATGCCAAGCGACATCGCGCGCCATAGGACGAAGCGATAGGTAAATTGGCGCTTCGATTCGATTTCGGCATTGCCGACCTGTCCGTAGTGATTCAAAAGTCCGGCAAACAATACCGGAACCAATTCGACTTCTATGCCGGGCGGAAGACGAAACAGCTCCTTCAGACTTAAATAGGCGAATGGAGATATGACGTCAAATACCCAGGATATCTTCACAAAATGCCCCCGTGACAGACAACCTTTTAGAATAAGTGGCGTTGCGAGCGGATGCGGATATTAGCTAATCTCTGATCTCGCCAGCGCATCATCCAAGCACGTCACCAGCGCGTCCGCATCTTCTGCGTTGAATGGCATGGGCGGACGAATTTTGAGAACGTTATGGAACGGCCCATCAGTACCGATCAGAACTCCTGTGTCGCGCATGCGATTGACGACATCGGTCGCTTCCTGCGCGGCCGGCTCTAATGTGTCACGGTTGCGGACGAGTTCGACGCCGAGAAAGAAGCCCGATCCGCGCACATCTCCAATCAGTGAGTAGCGATCGATCAGCGAGCGAAGCCCTGCCAACAGGTGCGAACCGACCTTTTTGGCGTGCGTCTGCAACCGATCTTGATTCACAATCTCAAGCACGGCGGCTCCCACCGTGCAGGAGACCGTACTTCCGCCGAAAGTGCTGAAGAATTCCTGGCCATTGTCGAAGGATCTCGCGATCTCGGCCGTCGTGACCACCGCTCCGATCGGATAACCATTGCCGATGGGTTTGCCGAGTACCACGATGTCGGGCACGACACGCTGCTGCTCAAATCCATAAAAATATTCCCCGAGGCGGCCGTAAGCAGTTTGCACCTCATCGGCAATGCACACGCCGCCTGCCCCGCGGACCTTGGCGTACACTGCCGCTAAATAGCCCTCGGGAAATAAGAGCTGCCCTCCGACGCTGGGGCAGCTCTCGGCGATATACCCGCAAAGACCCTTGCGCTGCGACTCGAGTTGCGCGATGCACTCGCCCACGGGCTGGGCGTACTTCTCGCCTGCACGCGGATCGTCGGATTTGTGTTCGCCTCGGTACACATCGGGAAGGGCCACAATGTGTACCCAAGACGGGCGGCCGGATTCCAAGCCGTCAGCCTTATAAGGGCTGATGTGGGTGAGCGTCGTGGTGTTGCCGTGATAGGCGCCATTGAGCACGATGAGATCGGTCGATTGCGTATGCACGCGTGCGAGGCGCAAGGCGAGTTCGTTTGCCTCACTCCCCGAATTGACGAAGAAGCACATCCTAAGGGGCTCGGGCAGCGTGGATGTGAGGCTTTCGGCATATTGCTCCAGGGTTTCGTGCAGATAGCGCGTGTTGGTGTTGAGCAATGCCATCTGTTTGGTAGCCGCGCTTACGACTTCCGGATGGCAATGCCCCACATGTGGCACATTGTTGTAGCCGTCGAGATAGCGCCGGCCAGTTTGATCGAAAAGATACTGCATGGTCCCGCGAACGATGTGCAGTGGCTGACGATAGCTCAACGTCAGACTGGGGCTGATCAACCTGCGGCGGGCGGCGAGAAGCACGCCTGTCGAGTCCTCGTTGACACTCATATTTTCTTGGTGGCGCCGTGAAAGAGGTTGTGGATGGTATCCTTCGGTATGGCGACCAAGTACTGCAGCAAATTCCAGGCCGGTCCTGCCGTCACGAGTTGATACGCATCGCCGCTCTTCATCTGTGCATTGTACGCCGCGTAGCACAGGCTCATGCACAGGCGCGCGGTCATGAGGGGATAGAGTACCGCGATTTCGCTCGGGGTTAGGGCAAATCGAGCGTGGTAGGCGCGGATGATAGGCACCGAGGCGTCCAGAGGATCCGGCTGATCGGGCAGCGCGTAGGAGAGTGCAATCGCCAAATCGCAAACCACGGCCGAATACACCATGTCTCCGAAATCGAGCAAGCCGACTACGCGCCCGTTTCTTACCAGCACGTTGTAGTCGTTGGCATCACCATGAATGAGGCTGTGGCGCAAGGCTTTCCACTCGACGCTTGCCCACGCTTGCATGAACTGGCGCACGATCGGTCGCTGCTCGCGTGTCAACAGTGACAGGTGCGCAAGCGCCAGGTCTGCGCGCCTTAAGTCCCAATGCAGCTCCCGATGCATTGCCGGATGTGCGAAGCCTTGCAGCGCCCAATCGACTTCCGCCAGCACTGCGCCCAAAGAGGCGAGCAGCGCATCATCATGCGGCAGGGCGTGAACGAATATTTCACCGTCAAGCCATGTAAAGAGGCGCATGAAGTACGACTCGCCATGGGCGTCCCTGATCGTCACCATCTCCTCGCCCGAGGTCGCCGGAATCAACCGCGGCAGCGCCAGGTGCGGGGCACGGCGTGCCGCATGTCTAAGCGCCGCATTTTGCAGTTCAAGTACCGACCGGTCTTCATCCGACTTGGCTATCTTCAGGACACACTTCTCGCCTGCGGTAGTCTCCAGGGCGAAATTCTGATCTCGCTCGCTCGGCAGCGTAGAGGCCGCGGCAGTCAGCCCATAAAGTTCGCGCGCGAAATATACTGCATCTGCCATCGCGAATTGGGGTGTCGTATCGACGCTCATACGGCCCTCGCGCGAATTTCAGGAAGAGCTGGCGTTGGGTACAATCGATTGCCCCCGGAGTTAGATAAATTTAGTTTATTTGCGGGGCGGACGCACGCTCAGTCGCGACGATCGATTAAATGCTCTATCGATACTGAGCGCGTCCGCCGTGAGCCATGCGCAATAGGGTTTCGCATGCTCGCCGCCGGCCTTCCAATGAGCAGCCGCTCATGTTCACAGAACATCGCTCGTCGAGCGTTTCGTTTGCTGCATTGTGAGATAGTATTCGCTCAATGGATCAGAGTTCGTTAGCGCCACGGTTGTGGATATTTCTAGGCGTTGAGCGCCACGGCGTCAACGTCTGGCACAGTCCGCTTCCAGTTTGTGGTATGAACTGGATAGAAGGTGCTTTGCGTCCTTTGCACATCAGTTTGCCGTCCAAAATGCTCGGTCGCTCGTGCCGCGCCTTCGTAACCGTTGGATTTGATGAAGCGCTCGAAGAGATTCGAAGTTCCGACCCGCGAAGGCTGCGCAGTGCGGCTCAGCGGTCGTGGGAAATGCTGCCGAGGCGAATCATTGATTTCGCTTAGCGAAAACTCAGCCCAACGGGCTGCTAGACCGGAGGCTGCATGAAGTCGACGCCCTGGCTCCCATTCCTACCGGTTCTCGCCCTTGCCGCGGGCGCGCCAGCGCTTGCGCAACTCAAGACCGACAACGTGGTCCTGATCGTCAGCGACGGTCTGCGCTGGCAGGAGATTTTCACGGGCGCCGATCCCAAGCTCCTCAACGAGAAGCACGGCGGTATCTGGGCTACCGAAGCGAGCCTTCGGGAACGCTTCTGGAACGACGATCCGACGGTGCGCCGTCGGCTGCTGTTTCCGTTCCTCTGGGACGTGGTCGCCAAGCAGGGCCAGCTCTTCGGCAACCAGACCAGGGGCAGCATTGCCCGGGTCACGAACGGGCTCGCCTTCTCCTACCCCGGCTACAACGAGATGCTGACCGGGCATCCGGATCCACGCATCAACAGCAACGAGTACGGCCCGAATCCGAACGTCAGCGTCTACGAGTGGCTGAACCAAGCACCGGATCTGCAAGGCCGGGTGGCCGCGTTCGCATCCTGGCACGCCTTCACGGACATCTTCAACGAGCCGCGCAGCCATCTCGTACTTCAGGCGGGATCGACGCGCCCGGAAGGGAACCGCTCGGGCCCGCGCGAGGCGCTACTCGCGCAACTCTATGAGCAAACGAGCGAGCTCGAGCCGGGCGACATTTGGGATGCCTTTCTGCAGATCCCGCTCATCGACTACGTCAAGGCGGCGCAGCCGCGCGTGCTATTTGTGGGCTACGGCGAGACCGACTGGTGGGCGCACATAGGCCACTATGACCTCGTGCTCGAAAGCGCCCACCATATGGACGCGTTCGTGCGGGAGCTCTGGGAGACAATGCAAGCGATGCCCCAGTACCGCGGGCGGACAACATTCATCATCACCTGTGATCACGGCCGCGGCAGCGGGCTCGAGGAATGGAAGGAGCACGGCGTCAAGCAGCATGGGTCCGAAAACATATGGGTCGCGGTCATGGGCCCGGACACGCCCCCGCTCGGCGAGCGCTCCGGGCCGCCGGCCGTGACCCAGGGTCAGATCGCCGCAACCATCGCTGCGCTGCTCGGTCGCGACTTCCGTACGGCCGTTCCGGCGGCCGCCCCGCCGCTGCCGGTGCTGCGCGCGCCTTAGCCCGCGCGAACAACGCGACCCGATTGCGCCTGATCTCGTCCGGCACGCCCCGCATCGCATCGCAGCGGCGATGTCGTCGAACGGGCGCTGTTTCTGCTCGTCGATGCAGAGACGCAGCAGGAAGGCTGTTAATACGCCACCCCGCCGCGGTGCATAATCAGCAGCCTGACCAGCCGGGACGAAAGCCATCATGGATATCGATCTGCGGGAAATCGCTTATGCGCCGACAACCGGCGTGCGGCGGGTGCATGAAACCCCGCTCGTTGCCGCCACAGACTCTAGTCTCAAGGGGTATGGCTGTCTTGTGGATGACCCCAAGACGTTTCCCATCGAGATCGTACGCTGGCCAGCCCAAGGCTGGCGCCCAATCGACAAGAATTCTGGCAATCAGGGCGGCATTGTCGAAGGAGTGTTCGAATTTTGCTGGAAGGGTGAGACGCTGTACGCCCGAAACAACGCGGTAGGGGACAGTTATCTCTTCGGCTGGAGCAACTGGCCGGAAGAGGCGGCGACGAGCACCTCGGATAGGCTGCGCGAGCGCGCCCTGATCTGGCGCGCCAATTATCACCCCGACGGCGGCCAACTGTTCTATCCGCTCAACGGCCGCAGTTTCGTAGTGCCGCTTGCTTTGCCCGGGGACGATGTCACACCGGATAAATTCGTCACCTTCTGGTGCGACGGGGCTCGCGGCCTGTATCTACATCCAAACATATGGCACGGAGCGGTTGTACCACTGGACGATGAGGCGGAGTTCCTCGATCGCCAAGGCCGCGTCCATGCCCGGGTTTCCGTCGATTTCGTCAAGGAGTTCGGCTGCTACCTCGCCGCTCCACTGCGACGGCTCGAGCCGGGATGATTCAAACTATTGAAGTGCGGCGCCTGGTTCGCAGATTGGCGTTCGGCTGTGCGCAACTCTTTGGAACATCCTAAAAAGTCGCTCCCGCCGATCACATATCTTTGGGAGTCACGCGACTTTAAGCCTTGGCCCAGCCAAGGACCGGCTTTCTAGTATTAGACGCCTTCCTGATCCGCTCAGATGCTTATACGGTGTCTTGACTACCCTGCACTCGATGGGCGCGCGATGCGCCGCTCCCACTTTGCGCCATGCCTGAAGGTCGTCGGCTCACACCCTACTGGCCCACCGCTGCCACGGTCGTGGATGACCCACAGGAACTTAATGGCGCCCGCTTGGCACCGTACCGTGCCTTGGCATGCCGCCGTCGCGGTGCTCATGCTGCAAGCGTCTCAATTTGATGACAGCGGCCGCCGCCCTCCGGCGATCCTGTGAAATAGGTCACTGCTCCAAATGGGCCACCGTGCCTTGATCTGTCTTCTTCGTCCAGGAATGTCCGTTTGTACAGGCTCTGATGCGAATGCAAGTCATCGACTTCAACGAGTACAAGGCCCGCAAGGCAGCCGAACGACGAGAACTCGTTCCTGCACCCACGTCGCCGCACAGATCGTACACGTGCACGATGAATCGATTGGTTCTGAATCCCGACACCAGCGACTGCGGTTGCGTCAACGGACAAGCACGATGGTTTCAAACATGAGTAACTCAGTTGTCTGGGTGCTCGTGAGTCCCGCAAGGATCTGACGATTCTCCGTCAAGTCCCTTGAGCGACCGCCCCGGCCGGCGTTCTTCAACCCTCCGTTGGGCGATCGAGCAACACGAGGTTGCGAGCCGCCAGCGAATTGCGTAATCCCATGGAGCAGGGGCGCGGGCGGAAGTGAAGGATATATCTCACGCCCTCTCGGTCACTCGCACGCCCTCGTGCCACCTTCCGCTGACTCGAGTCCGCTACCCCCATTTTGTACCCCAGCGCAATGCGCAGAGCCTCTGTGAAGGACTCGAATATCGCTCTATCCAACTGCGCGGTCTCGTGTTGAGATGGCCTTAAGAGAAACACCAGCCGCTCCGGCTCGTCCGCGGAAGTTGCTACGGACTTTACGGCGTCAACGGGCAGCGTGTGAGCCAACGGGTGCGCGCCCATCGTGGTGGGCGGCGCGATCGGGAAGCCAATGCAACGCGATACATCCTGCTTCGCGCCGAGGGATCGGTGTCCGTGAACCGGACAGAGCGTTCGTCCCCGCGGGTTCCACCGAGCCGAGCATCCCGCTCGCGCAAGGCACGGATAGAACCCGTGAGGGCGATGGCATGAATGCCGGAGTGCGGAATCCCCCGTCAGCGACTAGAATCGTGGAAGCTAGCAATCGAACACTGTGCTGGGGGAAAGCGTGGGGACCTCGCAACGAGTACGGTATGGCGCTTTAGTACTGGGCCTCGAACTGTTCTGCGGCGGATGGAGCGGCGCATTGGCTGACCCGCCGGCCGGCACAGAAGCCGGAGGGTCGGCCGCTTCCTCTACGAGCGATGCGCCGAAGTCGCTCCCTCAGGTCGGCATTTTCTCGTCAATGCAGCAGTCTTTCAAAGAGAATCCCGATCTTTTGGCGGTGCGCGGCCATTTTGACCTCGGGTCGCCGCCGAATGTACGCCGCTACTATTGCTTGATTAGCACCAAAACCGGCAATCGAGATCCTCTTGGCGTGCTGGGTGAGCTTGTCCCGCGCGCGGGCGGCATGACCGGCATCAAGAATATTGCCGTCTCACAGTACAGCTGTGCCGATGCAGAGCAGCAGAGGATGCTTGTCACTACCGGGTATGCTCTGGGTGGGCTCGCCGACCGCGCAACAGCGCCTGCGCTTCAGGCGCGGACGTCGGCGGATACTCCCGCGCCGCCACCCACCTCATCGGCGAACCGGGTCGCTGTACCACCCGACCAGATTGATATTGGCGGCGTGAAACTCGGAATGTCGCCCGAGGAAGTGCGCGCGGTGCTCAAATCCAAGCACCTGCTTGACTACAATGAGTCAGCCGAGACACTGAGCTATCTGGACTCAATCAAGGGTGTTATGCAGGCGATACCCAACGGGCGTTTTGTGAATGTCATTGCAGCGTGGACTGCGCCTCCGCTCTCTGCTGCCGCCGATACCTTCGCCGTGGACGGGGAGTCCTTCGAAGTCATGTTCACGCCCGTCCCGGGCAAGGAGCGGGCGATGGGCATCGTCCACTCAGTGGGCTATTCGCCCGCCAACGCCATTCACGAAATCGCTCTCGAGAGTGGGCTAGTTAAAAAATTCGGCAGCTTCAGTGGCTCCAATGACCTGCCGGAGGCGCCGACGTGGCGCTTTCAGAGCGACGGCCGTGTGCAGGTGGGCGATCTTTGTAATCGTCGCGGGACATTTGGGGGACTCGGTGAACTGAGCGCCGCTAAAACGGCCCGCGAGAATCTGGCCTTGAAAGGAACGCCCGAAGACTTCAGAGTTCAAGTCGAGCGCTGCGGAGCCGTGCTCGTCACCGAAGACCACTACACCGCGAACGGCGGCGCACTGCGTGCCGACCGTCTCGTCACGCGTTACACAGTGACTGCATACAGTCCTTCGATTGCATTCGAGGGCGCCAATGCGGCGGCGCAGTTTATTCAGGCGGCCAGTGGAACTGGCAAGAAATCAGCTACACCGCATTCCAAGGATCAACCTCCGCCCAATCTTTGAGCCTCGCCTTGCCAGCTGCGGTTACACGCCTCAGGTCCTCCGCCCTGCGTCAGTCTCGGGCAAAAGCCGCGGGTGTTTCTGTCCCTAGGTGACGTCGTGTGCCTCGGAATCGAGGGCCTTGGCGAGCAGCGCCACACCGTGGTGGCATGCACTTGTCGATCTGTTGGGCTGCGGCTCGCGATGTACGCAGACAGGCATCGGCGGTGCAGAAGGCTCTTACGCGTGACCCATCACGGGCTACAGGTATTTATCCCGGGCTGTTCTATTGCGGTGCAGGTCGTGGAAGCAATCCCCTCGTGTGCGCACGCGTGCCAATCGCCCACCCGCATTCGGTCTTTGAGAATGCCAGCTTCGCGGTCAGGAAGCGATCCCTGGCGCTGGATCGATGCACCTGAGGTAGCTAGGATCATGGGAAACAATCATATGGAGCGTGGCTAGCCAATCCGCGTTCGTCCGATCAAATAAACAAGGGGGTAACGAGGCTATGTACAGGATACTTATTGCACTCGCCATTGCTGTACTGGCAGCAGCACCCGGCGCGGCTTCTGATAAGAAGGATGTCATGGGAGTCGTGCATCAATGGGCGGACGGCTTCAACAAGGGCAATTCGAAGATGGAACTCGCGACTTGCGCGGATGAAACGTCCATCATCGATGATATGCCGCCGCACGAATGGCACGGTGCTGGAGCTTGCTCCCAGTGGAAGAATGACTATGACGCTTTCCTCAAGAAAAATGAGATCACTGATATGTTAGCTTCGCTCATGAAGCCACGGCACATCGATATCACTGCAGATAGAGCATATGTCGTCGTTCCCGTGAATCTTGCGTACAAGCAGAGCGGGAAGGACGTGAAGGATTCGGGAATATTTACATTGGCCCTGCAGAAAGGCGGATCCGGTTGGCGCATCACAGGATGGGCGTGGACTGCACAGTAGGCACCCTTCCACGAGGCCGCGAATTTCAGACCACGAGCCGGGAGGCTCGAGCGACAGTTTCTCCGCAGCCGATGGCATCGCCGCAGCAGAGTCCACAGTAGGTTTGCAGGTCGAATATCTCTGGGCCTCAAGATGACGCGTGTTGCGGTGTGAAGGACTCCTATGCAGGTCCGCTCCTGTCACCGCCCCTTTCAAGATCGGCCGGGGTCTTTGGTGTTGGTAATTACGAGCGTGGAGGCAATCATGGTGACCCCGGATCCACTCCCGCGACATCGAGGGGCTTCTTTATTCGAGTGCTCCTGCGGGAACACTCTCCGACGGGGTCCTAATCGTCCGGGAGTCGCCGATGAGCATGCCACATAATACCCATTGGCAAAGGTACCATTGTGCTACTCGGAGGCTGCAATGCTGAAAGCGTTGATCGAGGTGATTGGCTGGATTGGCGCGCTGTTAATTCTGGCCGCGTATGGGTTGATCTCGGCCGGAACCCTGCGGGCACGTTCCCCACTTTATCAGCTCACCAATATATCGGGGGCGGCGTGTCTTGTTGTGAACAGTGGGTGGAACGGCGCGGTGCCGTCGGCCGCTCTCAACGTCGTTTGGATGTGCATTGGGCTATTCACTTTGTTGCGGCACCATCGATCCGTCTAATAGGGCGCTAAGGCCGCATGCAATAACGAAAACTCGAGCCCATGCGTTTCATTTGGGATGTCCAATCGTGCCCACGCGCGGTGCATTCACACTCCAGACTTCTATCAATGCTTAAAGAGCATTTCCGCTGTTGACTTTGCGGCCGTCGCTCCACTTAGCGTCACAGAAAAAGCCGCCGCCGCTAACCATGGACGCCTGCACCTTCGCAAAGTGATCCCAGCGCTCCATGCCACCATGAGCGCTTATGATGTCAGCAAGCAGGCCCTTCATCTCTCTCTCCGACTGCACCGGAATCTCGCGCGTCGCTGCACATTATTTGGAGGCTTGCAGGCGAAGTCTCCCGACACCCGAGGCCGTCACGTTGGATGTCGGTGCGCCGAACCGAGCGGTCACATAGTTTGCGACTGCCGCGACGAATACATTTGAGCGCGATTACTAAAGAGCAACTCGCCGTGACGTCGGCGAGAATCGGAAATAGTGCACCGCAGCGCAGATTTGGGGAGGCTCGAGGGGTCGAAAGATCATGTCGCCCTCAAACCAGGCGCGAGAATAGCCTGCGCCTCTATTTCCGTCTACGCGGCTTCAGTAGTCCGCCAATTGGCCATCTGGGTAGCAGTACAGCCAGCGTTCACCGATTTCTGCCGACGCGATCACGGGATGCTTGCTGGCGTGCGCGTGCTTACTGGCGTGGCGGTTCGGCGAGCTGTCGCAGCACAACGTAATTCCGCATTCCTGACAAGTGCGTAGATGCACCCATTGGTCGCCGGTCTTTATGCACTCTTCGCACACGCGCAGCTTCGGTTGCTTCACCGATTTGATCGCGGCAAGGTGGGCGCACGCTCCACTAGACATCCTGTATTTCCTCAAGTGCTTGATGAACGAGTGAGACGGCGGCTGATCTCTCGCAGTCGGCTGTTGCGACACGCTTGAGATTGTCTGCTCGCATACGCTCTACCGCAAATTTGAACGATGGAACCGCAGGCTTTCGGTGCAGATTGACCTGATGCGTTGTCGAATCCGCTGTTGATCTGGGCATCGAGCTGTCGTGCGTCATTCTACCCGACCGCTTCGTGCACTGAATGATTCCAAAGTATCAACCAACACCATGGTGGAATTCCTTTCCCGTCAGCCGCCGTGTTTAATCGGGCACGTGTCTTGTGAATCGCGTACTTGAAGATCGGCTATGCGCAGCGAAACTTCCCAGGAGCTTTCCATCATGACTCGACTTGAGAAAGTGGTATACCGCACCATCGCAATTGTCTGCGAGCGCCACCTGCGACGCGACAGTCTCGGCTTCCGATGCCATGATATTTCTGGTATCGGCTCACTCTATGCCGAGCTGCCCAGCGAGTGATGCACCCTTTCAGTTCGCCGCGTTGGATCTGATACTTGCCAGTCTCGCGGAGACTAACGAGAGGAACGTTACGTGGGGCATCCAACTTTCTATCGAACCGCGCAGATAGATGGGCTGACCATCTTTTATCGAGAGGCAGGCGCGCGAGACGCACCGACGCTTGTCCTCCTGCACGGACTCGCCTCTTCATCGCGAATGTTCGAGCCTCTCTTCGCTCGGCTTTCCGACCACTGCCACCTTGTCGCGCCCGACTATCCGGGCTTCGGACACAGCGACTGGCCGGACCCGCAGAAGTTCGCGTATACGTTCGATCATCTTGCCGAGATCATCAATCGCTTCACCGAAGCGCTTGGGCTCTCGCGCTACACGCTTTGTATGCAGGATTACGGCGGCCCTGTGGGATTTCGCATGGCCTTGGCCCATCCGGAGCGGATCGAGGGTCTCATCGTACAGAATGCTGTCGCGCACAACGAAGGCCTGGGGGCGATTTGGAAGCCGCGCCGGGCGTTTTGGGCCGACCGTGCCACCAACGAAAGTACGTTGCGAACCAATCTGCCGTCGCTAGCAACGACACGGACGCGTCATGTAGGGAACGATCCCAAGGTCGAACGCTACGACCCGGATCTCTGGACCGATGAGTTTGCGTTTCTTAGCCAACCGGGCCAGGCCGACATTCAAAGCGACCTCTTCTACGACTACCGCACCAACGTCGACGTGTACTCCACGTGGCAGGCTTGGATGACGGAGAAGCGGCCGCGCCTGCAGGTGATATGGGGTAAGCACGACCCATCGTTCGACCTCTCGGAGCCGGAAGCGTACCGCCGTGATGTGCCGAACGCTCAAGTTCACGTCCTCGACGCCGGTCATTTCGCGTTGGACACGGCTGCAGATGAGATCGCCGAATTGGTCCGAGGCTTTCTCAGCTCTTGACGCTGAGGGTTCTTGGAGCTGCACGTTGGCTCCCGGCTTACTCAGGGAAAAGCTATGCGCGGCAAGCTACGCCAGGCTAAGGCCTTCGAAAGCGGTTCTCCTGCAGTAATTTGCGGTTCGCCCCCACACCGTGGACGATCTGCCGACGATAGCCAGAACGCTGCCCGCGCCGACCGTAGCGGCGGTTATTGGCACCCTGCCGATTGCATTGTCATTTGGCATGGGCGCCGAGGCACGCCGCCCCGCTGGGCGTTGCCATAGTGGGAGGGCTGGTGTTCTCCCAGCTGGTGACGCTTTACGTCACGCCCGTGTTCTGCGAGGCGGTCGAACTCTCGACGGCCCGCGTACGTGCGCCGCGGTTTGCACAAGGGGAAACCGCGTGAGAACCGGAAGCACTGATCAGTGGGGTCAACCCACTGCCATTGACTTGGTAGTCACCGGGGGAATCCGTGTCAATGATGGGCAGGGAAGGCCGCCGACGCGATTGCATGCGCTTCGGTAGCGACGCTTGGGCCGTACTGATGAACCTCGTTACCTACAGCCCCGCATAGTTTTACGGTTGAGTCATTCCTGCTATTAGGTTCTGCGCTCCCTTCACAGCATTCTCCGCCGGGCCGTGCTGACTATCAGACGTCAGGCGACTCAGGTAACTGCCTTCCCATAGCAGCATTAGCGAGTCGCCAAGGGCGTCGGGGTCGCGCGCGCGCATCTCACGCGCGAGGCTCCTGAAGCGCCGGCGCATCTCGGCCTTGTACTTCTCAATGATGGGCCGGGCCGGATGCTCTGAGTCGGTGATTTCCACGGCGGCATTGGCAAGGGCGCACCCGCGCGATTCCGCCGTGCAGGTTTTTTCAACCAGCAGGCCAAAGAGCGCCTCGACCTGCGCCCGCGGATCCCCTGCATGCTCTGCGACCATCTTGTCCCACCATTCCCACGCTTCGGCCTCTGCCTCGCGCAAGTACTCCGCCACGAGCTCACCCTTGGAGCCGAAGTTGCGGTAGAAGCTCATCTTGTTGGTGCCGGCCTCCGAGGCGATGGCGTCAACGCCAACCGCATGGATGCCCCGGCAGTAAAACAGCTTCGAGGCGGTTCGCATGATGCGATCCCGCACTCTGTCCTTCGTTGGCGGACGCACAAGTGTCTTCTTTTCAGCCGCTTGCCTTGTCCTAGATCGATTCATACCGAACCCTACTTGACACGTTACTGACCGGTCACTAACATATCATCCTCTCACGTGACTGACCGGTAACACACGGCACATAGCATCGGATTGTTACGGCCGTAAGTCAAGTCCGGAACCTGGCAACCGGACAAGTCAGTCGACGGGGGCCGGTAGATCCGGCGTCGCTTCTACAAAGGTCTCGATTGGAGTCGTCCATGCCTCACAGGATTCTCGCAGTTCGCAACGGCCGTGCACTGCTCGCAATAGGCGGCGCCGCGCTCGCGGCATTCGTGCTGTTTGCCACTCTCGGGCAGACGAAAACAAAGCCACCCGTCGCCGCCGGCGCACCCCTGCCTGAGGTTACGGTCGCTCAGGTGATTCACCAGCCGCTGCGCGAATGGCAGGAGTTCACCGGGCGCCTTCAGGCGGTAAATACGGTCGAGATTCGCCCGCGCGTCAGCGGCTATATTGACCGCGTCGCCTTTGAAGATGGCACGCGCGTAAAGAAAGGCCAACTTCTCTTCCAGATCGACCCACGACCTTTTCAGGCCGAGGTCGACCGCTTAATTGCTGAGCGCAGTCGCAGCGTCTCCGATTTCGAGCTCGCCAAAGCAAACCGCGCCCGCGCCGAACGCCTCATCAGCGCGCATGCAATCTCACGCGAGGAGTACGAGCGTCTCGTGGCAGCCGAGGCTTCCGCACAGGGGGGGCTCGGATCCCTCGATGCATCGTTGCGCGAGGCGCGCCTCAACCGGGAGTTCACCGAAGTGCGCGCCCCGATCGACGGCCATGTGTCGCGGGCCATCATCACTGCGGGCAACCTTGTGACCAACGCGAGTCTTCTCACGACATTGGTCTCGGACGACCCGGTCTACGTCTATTTTGATGCCGACGAGCACACTTACCTGAGCTTTGCGAAGGCAAAGCGGGACGCACACGGGGGCGACGATGCTGCCGGCGTCTATATCGGACTCGTGGACGAGGAGGGCTATCCGCACGCGGGGCGGCTGGATTTCGTTGACAATCAGGTCGATCCGGCCACGGGCACCATTCGTGCCCGGGCCTCCCTTGCGAACCCGGACGGTCGCTATACGCCTGGCCTGTTCGCCCGCGTGCGCCTGGTCGGCGGCGAGGATCGCGACAGCATACTGATCGAGGACCGCGCGGTGGGGACCGATCTATCCAAGCAGTTTGTATTGACCCTCGCGGGCGACAACCGGATCGAGTACCGACTCGTTGAGTTGGGGCCCGAAATCAATGGTCTCCGCGTTGTACGGCAGGGTCTTACCCCGGGCGAGATCATTGTCGTCAATGGGCTGCAGCATGTCCGGCCCGGCCAAACGGTCGCCCCCACGCGGGTCGCCATGGCCAGCAACGCAACCGGCCTTGCCCAAGTCGTGGCGCAGCCGCATGCGGCCGATCCAAAGGCAGCGATTGGGTTCGCCGCCGTCATCACCCCGCCGCGCTGAAAACCCGCGAAGGATTTGTCATGAGATTCTCCGAGTTTTTTATTAGCCGCCCGATCTTCGCCGGCGTGCTCTCAGCACTCATCCTGCTGGCGGGCCTCATCGCCCTGCCCTTGCTGCCCATCAGCGAGTACCCGGAAGTGGTGCCGCCGACCGTGGTGGTGAAAGCGAGCTACCCGGGCGCGAATCCAAAGGTGATCGCCGATACCGTGGCGAGCCCGCTCGAGCAATCGATAAACGGCGTCGAAGGCATGATGTATCAGTCGTCGCAGGCGACGGCCGATGGCGTGATGACGCTCACGATCACCTTCGCGTTGAGCACTGACATCGATAAGGCCCAGGTCCAAGTACAGAACCGCGTGGCGCAGGCGTTACCCAAGTTGCCGGACGTCGTGCAGCGCCTGGGCGTGATAACCAACAAGGCCTCGCCCGACCTCACGATGGTCGTGCATCTTGTTTCTCCGGACAACCGCTACGACACCCTCTACCTCTCCAACTACGCGCTGCTGCGTGTCAAGGACGAGCTTGCGCGCCTCGATGGCGTGGGTGACGTACAGGTTTTTGGCGCTGGCCAGTACTCGATGCGCGTGTGGCTCGATCCCGAAAAGATTGCCAGTCGTAACCTAACTGCAGATGACGTCGTAAAAGCCATCCGTGAGCAGAACGTGCAGGTGGCAGCCGGACAGCTCGGTGCCCCGCCACTGCCGAATGCCACCGACTTTCAGGTGGCGATCAACACCAAGGGGCGCCTCACGAGTACGGACGACTTCCGTAACATTGTCATCAAGACCGGCGTCAGCGGCCAGGTCACGCGCTTGAAGGACGTTGCTCGAGTCGAGCTCGGTGCCGACACGTATGCGCTGCGAGCACTCCTCGACAACAAGGCCGCCGCTGCTATCCCCATCTTCCAGCGCCCAGGCAGCAACGCGATTGCTATCTCCGAGCATGTCCGGGCCAAGATGCTGGAACTGAAGAAGGAATTCCCTGAAGGGGTCGATTACCAGATCGTCTACGATCCCACGGTATTTGTACGCGGCTCGATCCATGCAGTGGTGCACACGCTGCTTGAGGCCATTCTGCTGGTGGTTGTGGTCGTGATCCTGTTCCTGCAGACATGGCGCGCGTCCGTCATTCCGCTGATCGCCGTACCCGTGTCGCTGATCGGCACCTTCGCGGTCATGCATCTATTCGGGTTTTCCCTGAATGCGCTCTCCTTATTCGGCCTCGTGCTGGCGATCGGCATCGTGGTGGACGACGCCATCGTCGTTGTTGAAAACGTCGAGCGCAACATCGCTAACGGCTTGAAACCCATCGCTGCCACACGGCAGGCGATGCGCGAGGTCACGGGCCCTATCATCGCGACTGCGCTGGTACTGTGCGCCGTGTTCGTGCCGACGGCTTTCATCAGTGGCTTGAGCGGCCAGTTCTATAAACAGTTCGCGCTCACCATCGCGATCAGCACCGTTATCTCGGCATTCAACTCCCTGACTCTTTCGCCGGCGCTCGCCGCGCTCTTACTCAAGGAGCACGGCACGGCTCCGGATCGCCTGACGCGGGTTCTTAACGCGGCACTGGGCGGGATCTTCCGACCCTTCAACCACTTCTTCGGGCGCTTTTCGGAACGCTATGTGCGCAATGTCGCCCATGTGATCCGCGCAGGCGGCATCGCATTCTTTGTTTATGCAGGGCTCATCGGCCTCACGTATCTCGGCTTCGCGACGACCCCGACAGGCTTCGTGCCGCAGCAGGACAAGCAGTATCTCGTGGCGTTCGCACAGCTTCCGGATGCCGCGACGCTCGACCGAACGGAAGCCGTAATTCGGCGCATGGGCGATGTCGCTCTGAAGTCGCCGGGAGTCGAGAGCGCGGTCGCTTTTCCGGGTCTTAGCATCAACGGTTTCACCAACAGCCCGAGTTCGGGAATCGTGTTCGTGACGCTCAAGCCGTTCGAGGAGCGCAAGTCCAAGGACTTGGCCGCCGGCGCGATTGCAATGGCGCTGAATCAAAAGTACGGGAAGATCCAGGACGCCTTCATCGCCGTATTCCCCCCGCCGCCCGTGATGGGTTTAGGCACCATCGGCGGCTTTCGGATGCAGGTCGAGGATCGCGGGGGCCTCGGCTTCGAGGAGCTCTACAAGCAGACGCAGAACCTGATCAATAAAGGCAACCAGACGCCGCAGTTGCAGGGCCTCTTCTCGAGCTTTCAGGTAAACGTGCCGGAGGTAGATGCAGACGTGGACCGCGAGAAGGCGAAATCGCAGGGTGTCTCGGTGCAGGATCTATTCGACACCATGCAGGTCTACTTAGGCTCGCTGTACGTTAATGATTTCAATGCCTTCGGCCGTACCTACTCCGTGACGGCGCAGGCCGAGCCGCGGTTTCGCCTGCAGGAGAAGGACATCGTCGGACTCAAGACGCGCAACGGCGCGGGCGACATGATTCCGCTTGGCTCTTTTGTGACGGTCAAGCACTCCGCAGGTCCTGATCGCGTCATGCACTACAACTCCTACCCGACCGCCGAAATCAACGGTGGACCGGCGGTGGGCTACAGCTCAGGCCAAGCGCAGGCGGCGATGGAGAAGCTCGCCCGGCAGGAACTGCCAAACGGCATGAGCTTCGAGTGGACTGAGCTCACCTACCAGCAGATCATCGCCGGCAACACGGCGGTGCTCATCTTCCCGCTCGTGGTCCTCCTCGTGTTCCTCGTGCTCGCCGCCCAATACGAGAGCCTGAGCCTGCCACTCGCGGTCATCCTCATCATGCCGATGGTGCTGCTCTCGGCGATCACGGGCGTGACGCTCTCGCACGGTGACAACAACATCTTCACGCAGATCAGCCTCATCGTTCTTGTGGGACTCGCAAGCAAGAACGCAATCCTGATCGTAGAGTTCGCGCGCGACCGTGAGTTCGAGGGCGCAAGTCCCGTGCGCGCGGCGCTCGATGCGGCGAGATTGCGCCTGCGGCCCATCCTCATGACCTCGCTCGCATTCATCATGGGCGTCGTGCCGCTCGTGATCTCGACCGGCGCGGGCGCAGAGATGCGCCACGCGATGGGTGTGACCGTGTTCTCCGGGATGATCGGCGTCACGGTATTTGGATTGCTCTTGACACCGCTCTTTTACGTCGTTGCACGCAAGCTCACGCGTCGAAGGTTAGCCCCCATCGATAGTGCGACGCCCGTGCTGCTGCACCACGCCGCATCAAGCGACGGCGTGGCGTAGGCGCAGGCACTGACCCGGGTTACGGGCGATCACCGACCATTGCGAACGGTTTCCAGGACGTGACATGAACAAACACATCGGCACAGTTCTCGCCCTGCTGCTGCTCGCGGCCTGTGCGGTCGGCCCAAACTATCACGCAGTCGATCCTGCTCCGGCAGTTGTCCACAACGCCACGGCTGCCGACTTTGTCGCTCAGGACCCCGAAGCCTCGTGGTGGCAGGAGTTCGAGGACGCGGAGCTCGATAGCCTTGTGCATCGGGCGCTCGCGGCGAATCTCGACCTCCGGATGGCGTTTGACCGCGTACGCGCCGCCCGCGCCGTCTTTGTCGAGCGCAACTATGACTACGCGCCGCATGCGACCCTTGAATCCGGCTATGCCAAAAGTGTCGAGCAGGAGCCTGGCTTTGGTTTGAGCCGTATCACCGCTGAAAGCGACAGCCTCGGAATTGATGCGAGCTGGGAAATTGATCTCTTCGGCCACGTGCGCAGATCCGTAGAGGCCGCACGCGCCGACCTCGGCGCCGAGCGCGCCAGTTTTCGCGATGCCGAAGTAACGGTAGCGGCCGAGGTGGCGAGAAACTACTTCGAGCTTCGCGGCACGCAGAGACGCTTGGAGGTTGCCCGCGCGAATCTCGCGAGCGAACAGCAGACACTCGAGCTTACTAAGCTTTTGGACGAGACGGGTCGCGGGGCAGAGCTCGACGTGCAACGCAGCCATGCGCGACTCGATGCTACTGAAGCGACAATCCCGCCGCTTGAGGCGGCCGAAAGCCAAAGCGACTACCGCCTTGCCGTTCTTCTGGGTGTGCGTCCCGGAATGCTGGATGAGGAGCTCAAGGCGCAGCCCGTGCAAACCTATGCGAAGGCGCTGCCTATCGGCGATACCACTCAACTGCTGCGGCGCCGACCAGACGTGCGGATTGCAGAACGGCAACTTGCGAGTGCCACGGCACGGGTGGGCATTGCGACCGCTGACCTCTTTCCACGCGTGAACGTTACGGGGTTCGTTGGCTTCCTATCCGGGGACATCGGACGGCTGTTTAACACGACGCTGCCCAACGACGCGCGCGCCTGGTCGGTCGCGCCGACGGTGACTTGGGCGGCGTTTGACTTAGGATCCGTGCGCGCGCGCCTGCGCGCCAGCGAAGCACAGTCCGATGTTGCCGCCGCGAACTACGAAAAAGTGGTGCTCATGGCACTCGAGGACACCGAGAACAGCTTTCGCACCTACAGCAAGCGTCAGGCGCAACTCAAGAGCTTGAGCGCGCAGGCGCAAGCTTCTCGCCGCGCCGCGGAACTTGCCGACATCCAATACCGCGAAGGCGTGGCGGATTTCCTGGTGCTCCTCGATGCGCAGCGGACTCAGCTCGATGCGGAGGACGCGGTCGCGCAGGCCGAGACCGGAGTCAACGTGGCGGTGGTCGCCATCTACAAAGCACTGGGCGGAGTCGCCCAACCGACGAGTGATGAGCGACTGGCGAGCCTCGCACGTTGAACAGCTCCTCCTCCGTGATGAGCCGATCGACGATGCGTGCCAAGTTCACGCCACGGTGCATAACCGCGACGTGAGTGTCGGGAGAGTTGGGCAGCGCGCCCACAGCCTTTAAAGCTACCACCGTCGCCCCCAATTACGAACATTAGTATCGCCTTGAGCTTTTCGCCTCCTACCACCGTTCGGATACCTGAATGACTTTTCGCCGATCCCTGTGGATTCCTGCCCTCCTGGGCGCCTTGCACGTCTACATCGGGATGCGCATCTTGCCGTCGATGCCCGATGTTTTCGTTCGGCTGAGTGGCACCTTCCTGCTCGTACTTTCTTACGGCCTGATGTCACTGAGCCTTGCAGCACGATCATTGTGGGCAAGACCGCTTGCGGATCGGATGGCGGCGCCTGGATATTTCATGGCGGGGTTCTTCTCGTCGCTACTCGTGTTGACGTTGCTCCGTGACGCTCTCCTCGTGCCATTCGTTCTTTTGGCATCGCAAACTCATCTGCGGACATACGAATCGGTATCGGCATCCGTCGTCCTCGGACTGGGCGTCTTCGTGACTCTGGCTGGGCTCGTCGGGGCGCGGCGGCGAGCGCGCATCGTAAACGTCGACGTGCCACTGCAAAACCTTCCACCTGCGCTGCACGGATTCTCCATCGTGCAGATCAGCGACATCCATGTCGGGACAACCATCCGCAAAAGGTATGTGGAAAGGATCATCAAGGCCGTCAATGCGCTCAAGCCAGATCTTATCGCCGTTACGGGGGATATTGTTGATGGACCGGTTCGCGAGTTAGCGATGCATACCGCGCCACTAGCCGAGTTGCGCGCGGTGCATGGCGCATTCTTCGTAACCGGAAACCACGAGTACTATTCGGGCGCAGGCGCTTGGACGGCGGAATTTGTGCGCCTTGGACTGCGAGTGCTGCTGAACGAACATACCGTGATTGAGCATCAGGGTGCATCACTCGTCGTCGCGGGCGTGACCGATTTCAACTCACATCAGTTTGATCCGTCCCAGCGTAGTGATCCCCACGTTGCCCTTGCAGGTGCGCCGGCAGAGGCGAGCGTAAGAATTCTGCTGGCGCACCAACCGCGCTCCGCGACCGCGGCGGCAAGCGCCGGGTTTGATCTGCAGCTTTCCGGCCATACTCACGGCGGCCAATTCTGGCCCTGGAACCTGTTCGTAAGATTGCAGCAGCCATTCACGGCCGGGCTGCACCGATTGAACCATCTATGGATCTATGTAAGCCGCGGTACCGGATATTGGGGCATACCCAACAGGTTTGGCGCGCCTTCCGAAATCACGCGCCTGCGGCTCGTACCATTGAGGCCGGTCAATAAGCGCACCGCGTCTTATCCTTGTGCGCGGCAGATGATGAGGCGGAAGCACCTTGGGCCGCGTATTGCGTAGCCGAACTGACGGGCGTCGAATGCCATCTCCCTGAGAGGCGTATCCTTGACACTACGTTATACTCGGTGGAGGGGCCCTGCACCGTAAGCATCGCAGGGCCCGATAGGAGAGCGCACGCAGGTCGCCAATTACCGTTTGCAACCAAGCCCGCGCCCCAGGGTGGCTGAGGCCGCCGATAACGGTAAATGTTGCATTTATTGGCGCCCGGAGAGATTCGAACTCCCAATCCGCTGGTTCCGATCCAGGTACTTGAGCACCGCTCGCAACCAGCTGCGACGCCTCAAGTCGTGGTATGGACTCGACCGAGTCAGCCAATTGGGGGCTTATCGGGTGAGCTCCGAATGGCCGGTTTTACCGCAACGCCGCGGCGAAGCTGTGTTCCTAAGCTATGCGTCGCAGGATGTGGAGGCGACCCGCGAGATTTTCGAAGCCCTCCGCCAAGGCGGTGTAGAGGCCAGGTTCGACGAGAGCGAGCTGCGCGGCTGAGATGTGCACTTCGGTGCGATGCCGAACATAAGGAATTACCGCCGCAATCATGGCGCCAATCGAGCAGCTCATCGGGGTTTCGAGCTTCATCATCAACATGCGCCGCTTTCCCGTGCACCAACCGGCATCCGACAAGATCGCCTAATCGCGGCTCAATCGAGCCCGTACATAATCAATGGAGATGAGACCTCAATCTCACCAAAAAGGGCCAAACGGCACGGTGCCTGACCATCAGTATTCCGAGACTGGTTGGCGCGGCCGCGACAAGTGCTGTGTAAATGCTCAGATTGCTAGCCGAATATCCCGCCGCATCCAAAGCGACGCTGAAGCTAGAGCAGCTTCGAGATGCGGAGTGAACGTTGGAGTAAACGTTCAGCGCTTTAAGGCAGTGCCAACGGCGGTGCTGCAGCTGTTGTTAGGGAAGACTCATGACGCGCTTCAGGTTCTCCATTCGCGCACGACTGACGCTCTTTATCATGGCGTTCGTCACAATCGTCGTCGGCGTGGCCGTAAGCGGCGTACTCACCTTGAGATCCGTCGATCTGAAGACGAAGGAAATCGACCAAAAGTGGCTCGCCGCAACAGCGACGCTCGCGGAGATAGCGGATCGTATTTCAGAGTATAGGATCGCTGAGGGCTATAGGGCTCTAGCTCCCGGGCCGAGCGGTCGCGAGGAAGCCGAGGTGCTCGCGAACGGTCACCGACGTGAAATTCAAAAGCTACAGAACAGCTATGTCACGCTCCTCGGTGACGACGCCCAAAGCGCGGACTTAGATTCGTTTCGCACCGCGTGGAATGCGTACTCCACGGAGCACGATGCCTGGGTGCAAAGTGACTTCGAGGGCGCGCTGGAAAATGCGGAGCGACACAACCAGTTGTTGCAGCGGCTCTACAAGAGCGCGGATTTGGCCGTCGATCGCCTAATTGCAACAAATACGTCGGCTGCTCACGCACAGGTCAGGGCGGTCGATCTGCTCACGGATAGGTCCGTTACCATCGCTATCGCCGTCTCTGCGGTATCAATCTTACTCGCGATGTGGCTCCTGATCCGGGTCCGCACCCAGATCACTTACCCTCTCGAGGCCATTACGCAGGCCCTCTCCAAGCTTGCCGCGGGAAACCGTGACATCCGAGTGCCGGAGCTCCAGCGTGCCGATGAGATCGGTGCAATGGCCAAAGCCTTTGAGATCTTCCGTACCAATGCATTGGCGCTGGAACACGCTCATAAGGCTACTCGTGCGGCGCAGGAGCAGGTGCATTCGCTGGCGCGACACGATGCCCTCACCGGATTGCCTAACCGGCGGGTATTCTCCGCTGAACTGCAAGCTATCCTTACCGGTGCGCCTAGGGGTACGGTACCTTACTGGGTGCTGCTCGTCGGCCTAGACCAATTCAAGCGGATCAATGACCTGCAAGGCCAACCGTTCGGCGACACGGTGTTGTGCGAAATCGCGCGACGGCTCGAGCGGATCGTCCGGAACAGCGGCACGGTGGCTCGCTTGGGAGGCGACGAGTTTGCGATCATCGCGAAGGGCGATGTGACCCAGCAGATCGATCTGGACGGAGCAAGGGACCTCGCGCGCAAAGTGCTGAGCGCTATCCGAAAACCGATCCTGGTCGGTGAAAGGAGCGTCGAGCTCGGCGCTAGTATTGGGATTGCACCCTGCCATAAGGACAGTACCGATGCCGAAAGCTTGCTTCACGCAGCCGATGTTGCGATGTATCGCGCAAAGCGGGATAGCCGAGGCGCGTTTCGCTTTTTTGAGCAGAGCATGGATGACGACATTCGAGCCCAAGAATCTCTCGAGACGGATCTCAAACGGGCCGTCGCCGAAGGTGCGATAAAACCTTTTTATCAACCGTTAGTTGAGATTCGAAATAATCGCATCTGTGGATTCGAAGCGCTTGCTCGCTGGGAACATCCAGAACGGGGATTTGTGCCACCGGATCTATTCATTCCCGTGATCGAACAGCTTGGCTTGATGACTGACCTTACTTCGTCGGTCCTCCGCCAAGCCTGTCGGGACGCCAAGTACTGGCCTGAAGATATCCGCCTCTCCGTCAATATCTCGCCTTCCGAACTGAAGGATCCACTCCTGCCAAGCAGGCTCTTGGCGATCCTCGCAGAGCAGGGCTTCCCTGCTGCGCGCCTTGACGTGGAGATCATCGAGACAGCCCTAGTCAGCGATATAGAAACTGCCAAGTCAATTTTGACGACGCTCCAGAGCGCAGGGATAAAGGTGTGCCTCGACGACTTCGGCACAGGCTACTCAAGTCTTTATCACCTCAGGGAGCTCAAATTCGACAAGGTCAAAATAGATCGGTCGTTTGTTCAGTCGATGGTGAACAATCCGGAGAGTGAAAAAATTGTGGACGCCATCTTGGGCCTTACGAAGAGCCTCAATCTGCCGACGGTGGCTGAAGGAATCGAACATCTACCGGTCCTCCTGCGGCTGGCTGCCAAAGGATGCGAATTTGGCCAAGGCTACTACTTCGGGAAGGCGATGACTGCAGACAGTGCCCGAGATATGCTAATGGAGCGTACGGTCATCCAGATGAGAATCACGGAAGCGCAACACGCGGCCTAAATACACGTCGAACCCGAATGAGAAGAACCAGAAGCGCAAAGAGTAAGACCATGAAGTCACATCGGCGCGCAGGGACGCGCGGTCCAGCGAACGATGTCACTCGCGCACCCGCGTGCTGTTGAGTTCACAGCGCCCCGAGACGATTAAACCGCCCAACAGAAAACGCTCCACCCACTCCATCCCCTATTCCCCCGCGAAAGAGCAACTCTTCTAAATAAGGAATATGCCTCTCCACGTCAAAACACGGGTCGGCGCTCGGAACCGCTCTGCGGTACTTGAGCGCGCGCTCAATACCACATGCCGGAGGCGCAGGAGTATTCGCGTCCGTGCGATTGACTCGCGCTCGCAAAGCCTTATAAGAACGCTAGATTCGAAGCCATAGCCTCCACAGCCGCTAACGTCAGCCAGCACAGAAACCGGCCTATGTTGTCATGAGACGGGCACCTCGGAACTCGAATGCTGCGCACCGACCAACATGTAAAACGCCGGCACCACGAAAAGAGTGAATAGCGTGCCGATTGAAAGGCCAGTCGCGATCACTAGACCCATCGCGAAGCGGCCCGCAGCGCCTGCGCCCGATGCGATAACCAGCGGAATTACGCCGAGCACCATCGCGGCCGTCGTCATCAGGATCGGCCGCAGGCGCACTCCGGCGGCGTGCTCAATCGCATCGAGTTTGCTCATACCGCCGCGCTGTGATTCATTCGCGAATTGCACGATCAGTATGCCGTGCTTGGAGACCAGGCCCATCAACGTGACCAGGCCGACCTGCGTATAGATGTTGAGGCTGGAGATGAGGTTGACGAAAATCAGCGCGCCGAACAGGGCCATCGGTACCGAGATGAGTATCACGATAGGATCGCGTAGGCTGTTGAACTGCGCCGCCAGCGCCAGGAACACGATAATGACCGCGAACAGCAGAGTCGTGCCGAAACCGCCGGATTCCTGCACAAACTGGCGCGACTGGCCCGCATAGTCAATCGCATAGCCGCTCGGTGCAGCCTCTCTGAGCGCGGTTCGCAGAAATTGTAGTGCTTCGCCTTGCGACATGCCGCTTGCGCCGGAAAGCGTCGCCGAATTGAGCTGTTGGAAACGGTTGATCGATTGCGGCACGACCTCACTTTTCAAAGTCGCGACGGTTGAGGCCGAAATCACCGAGCCGTTTGGGGCACGAACGTAGTAGTCGAGTACTTGATCCGGATTTAAGCGGTCAACCTGCAACACTTGTGGGATCACTTTGTACGAGCGGCCAGCGATCGAAAAATAGTTGACGTAGCCGCCGCCGAGCGCGGCACCGAGCGCACTGCCCACGTCCTGCTGGGTCATCCCCAGCGTCGAAACCAGGTCGCGATCGACCACCACCGTCGACTGCGGCTTGTCGATCTTGAGATCAGCATCGATGAACCAGAACTTACCGCTAGCCTGCGCTTTCTTCAGCACTGCTTGCACGACGTCGTTTAGATTCTGAAAAGGTTCAGTGGTGTTGACGACGACCTGCACTGGCGCGCCCTGGGCCCCTGGCAATGCGGGCAGCGAGAATACGAATATCTGGCCGCCGGCGATCGCGCTCCATTTTCCCTGCAGTTCCTGCTGCAGCTCGCGGGCGTTCTTGGTGCGCTCGGACCAGGGCTTGAACAACATGCCGCCGAAACCAGTGCCAGGCGTGATGATCTGAAACATCATTGCGTATTCCGGCAGCGCTTTACCGATCGTGAACATCTGCTGGGAATAACCAAGCATCTGTTGCGCCGTCGAATTCGGTGAACTCTTGAGCTGGTAGAACAGGAACCCCTGGTCCTCCTCGGGCGCAAGTTCTGATTTTGCGGTCATGCCAAGCAGGATCGTGGCGCCGAACAGCATCAGGCCCATGACCACGATAACGCTCCACGTCGTCAGCGCGCCGTGAAGTGCGCGCTGGTAGCCGTGGCGAATGCGTTCAAACTGACGATCGATCATTTTCACGAAGGCGCCGGTGTCGTGTTCGGCCTTGAAGAAGCGCGAACACATCATCGGCGACAGGGTCAGCGCGACGACTGCCGAGACGGTCACCGCGCCGGCCAGCGTAAACGCAAATTCGGTGAAAAGCGCACCGGTTAGTCCTTTCTGGAAACCAATCGGCACGTACACAGCGACCAGCACGACGGTCATCGCGAGGATCGGTCCGGCAAGCTCTCGGGCGGCGACCAGAGACGCCTGCATCGGAGTTTTACCTTCTTCCTTCATATGCCGGTCGACGTTTTCGACCACAATGATTGCGTCGTCGACGACCAAGCCGATCGCCAGCACCAGCGCGAGTAGGGTCAAAAGGTTTATTGAGTAGCCGAGCGCGAGCATCATGAAAAACGTCCCGACCAGCGACAGCGGCATCGCGATTATCGGAATAACCACGGCACGCAAGCTGCCCAGAAACAAGAAGATCACGAGGGTGACGATCAGCAGCGCCTCGACCAGTGTCTTCACGACCTCATGGATCGATGAAGTGATGAAACCGGTGGCGTCATAGACGATCTCGCCTGACAGACCGCTTGGTAACTCCGACTGGATGTCCGGCACCGAATCGCGCACGCGCTGGGCTACGTCGAGGACGTTTGCATCTGGCGCGACCTTGATCCCGATGAACACGGCGAGCTTGCCGCTGAACGATACGTTGGAATCGTAGTCCTCGGCACCGAGCACGACGTTGGCGACATCCTTGAGGCGCACAATCGCGCCGTCCTTCTGCTTAACGGAGAGCTCCTTGAATTCGTCTACCGAATGCAGATCGGTCGCGGCGGTAAGGTCTACGCTAACCATCTGGCCCTTAGTCGCGCCGACTGCGGCGAGATAGTTGTTTGCTGACAAAGCGTTGTAGACATCGTTTGCGGTGACGCCGTGCGCAGCAAGCTGCGCCGGGTCAAGCCATGCGCGCAGCGCAAACTGGCGGCCGCCAATGATTTCGGCAGTCTGCACACCCTGTAATGCGTCAAGCTTGGGCTTGACCACGCGGGCAAGATAGTCCGTGATGCTGTTGGCTGGCAGTACGTCGCTGCGGAAACCCATGTACATCGCGTCGATCGTTTCGCCGACCTGTACGCTCAGCACAGGCTGCTGCGCTTGTGGTGGCAATTGGTTGCGCACCGAACTGACCTGAGTTTGAATCTGGGTTAGCGCACGGTTCGCATCGTAATTGAGGCGCAGCGTTGCGGTAATCGTGGATACGCCACTGACACTGGTCGAGGACAAGTAGTCGATGCCTTGCGCCTGCGCGATCGCCTGCTCCAACGGCTGGGTGATGAAGCCAGCCACGGTTTGCGCATCGGCGCCGTAGTAGGCGGTC